>OQWM01003193.1_pt1 | contig 10980 bp, 8 predicted proteins | sample 1691531 | NCBI WGS metagenome assembly OQWM01 (sample SAMN03418257, study PRJEB22391) | human gut metagenome | biome: human-gut; feature: organic feature; material: feces | host: Homo sapiens | place: Tanzania | collected 2013-01 | reverse complement strand
GTACACGCCGGACACTTATAGGCCATGTACGCAGAGAAGGAGGCCGCCGCTGTGGCCGCCACCGAAAAAGCAGAGGAAAAGGCAGAAGCCAACCGCCAGAAGCTGGCGGATATGGAGGCGCAGGGGTGGGACACCTCCGGCCTCAACAACGAGTGGGGCGCGGAGGCCGACGGCATGAAGGCATACTCCTGCCCCAGCTGCGGCGCGGAGCTGATCTGCGACGCATCCACCGCCGCCACCTCCTGCCCCTACTGCGGCAACCCCACCGTGGTGCCGGGGCAGTTCAGCGGCGCGCTGAAGCCGGACTATGTGATCCCCTTCAAGCTCAGCAAGGAGGACGCGGTGGCGGCGCTGAAGAACCATTACAAGGGCAAGCCCCTGCTGCCCGGCGCTTTTACCAAGGGCAACCACATCGAGGAGGTCAAGGGCGTGTACGTCCCCTTCTGGATGTTTGACGGACAGGCGGAGGGTACTGTGGACTACGAGGGCCATATCACCCACGTCTATGAGAGCGGCGACTACGAGATCACCGAGGTGGAGCACTACGACGTGCGCCGCGGCGGCTCCATCGCCTTCGAGAAGGTGCCGGTGGACGCATCCAGCAAGATGCCGGATGACCACATGGACTCCATCGAGCCTTACAACTACAAGGATATGCGGGCGTTCTCCACGGCGTATCTGCCGGGCTTTCTGGCGGACAAGTACGACGTGACCGTGGAGCAGAGTCAGGAGCGGGCGGATGGCCGCTGCGCCTCCTCGCTGGAGGGCGCGCTGCGCCGCACCACCACGCAGTACGACACCTGCATCACCAAGAGCAAGGATATCCGGCTGCGCCGCGGCAAGGTACATTATGCGCTGCTGCCGGTGTGGATGCTGCACACCAAGTGGAACGGCAAGGACTTCCTCTTTGCCATGAACGGACAGACAGGCAAGCTGGTGGGCGACCTGCCCACGGATATGGGTAAGTTCTGGGGGATCTTCGCCGCGATCGCCGCACCGGTGACGGCCATCGCCGCGGCGATCCTGATGCTGATGTAAGGAGGGCAGCCGAGATGAAAAAGAGAGTTTTTACATGGCTGCTGGCGCTGCTGGCGGCGCTGACGCTGGTCGTACCCGCTTGGGCGGAGCAGACGGCGGACGATCTGTTCGTGTACGACACGGTAGGCCTGCTGAACGAGGATGAGTGGCTGGAGCTGGAGATGATGGCCGACGAGATCTCCTGGCGGTACAACTGCGCCGTCTACATCGTCACCGTGGACGACTACGAGGACTACGACAGCGATATCCACTACGCGGCGGCCAACATATACAACGGCAACGACTTCGGCATCGGTGAAAACCGCGAGGGCATCATGCTGATGCTGAGTATGTACGACCGCGACTACGACCTGTTTGTCCGCGACGGCGGCACCGCCCAGTACGCGGTCAACAAGTACGGACGCCACCAGATGACGGAGGTGTTCCTGGACAACTTCGGCAACAACGACTGGGTGGGCGGCTTCAAGGATTACCTGTCCGCCTGCGACGAGTACCTGAGTCTGGCGGAGCAGGGCCACCCCGTCAGAAAGCCGCTGATAAAGGTGCTGCCTATGGCGCTGGGCATCGGCGTGGTGCTGGCGCTGGCCGTGTGCCTGTTCCTCAAGAGCAAGATGAAGTCCGTCCGGCAGGGCGCGGAGGCGGACGCCTATGTGACCGCCGAGGGTCTGAACCTGACGGAGCAGTATGACCGCTACACCCACACCACCAAGACCAGCCGGAAGATCTCCAAGGACAGCGACAGCGGGAGCAGCGACCATTCCGGCGGCGGCGGCTCCAGCACAAGCGGTAAGTTCTGATCGACCAGCGAAAGGAGGGGACAATGAAAAAGAAAAAGTTTGTCGCACTGCTGTTGGCCATGGCCATGGCACTGCTGCTGACGGCGTGTCAGGTCGATATCCCCGGCGTCGGGACGCTGCACATCGGCGACGGCAAGGAGCCTGCCGGCAACAACGGCAATACGGGCAATACCGGCAACACAGGCGATACGATGGGCGGCGTCAACATCGAGGGGGGCTACGACGACTCCATCGACCTGCTGCGCGAGTCGATGGCCGACCCGTCTTATCTGTTCGCGGCGGCCTTCATCGGCAGCTCGGCAGGCGGCCCCGACGATCTGGAGCTCCCCCTGCCGGAGTGGATTTTGGAGACGGACCCCGAGCTGTGCGCCCAGTATACGTTCATTCGCCAGATCCCCCGTGAGCGGGTGGTGGGCAGCGGCGGCAGCCTGTTCTGCGTGGTACCCCGCGACCCCAACGCCACCCTTGCGGTGAACCGCATCCGGTGGAATCCCCAGAACGAGGACTATGACAATCTGGAGGTGCTCTACCGCAGCGAGAGCGGCGAGCCCATCCTGCTGTACGCCTGCGCCGACATGGGCGAGAGCCCGTACCCCGACACGGAGGTCATCGTGACCGACAGCAAGGGCCGGACCATAACGTGGTACCCCATCTACGGCGCGGCCATGCTGCCCTATGACTTTGACAACGACGCGCCGATAGGCTACGACTTCACCGACTATGGCGGGGAATACGACGGCGACATCGGCTGGACATACCCCACGGCGGAGCAGCTTGCAAACGTGTGGGTGTGGGAGGGCTACAAGGACGATCAGTACAGCTTCGGCACCCTCACCCTGCATTCCAACGGCAATGCCGCGCTGACATGGTGGTACGAGAAGGACGCCGGCAAGGCGCAGGAGGCCTATGAGGGCACATGGAAGCTGCAGGGCAAAGACAGCGACCAGCTGGCGCTGAACATGACCCTTGTCGGCGGCGAGCGCTACAAGAGCGGGTCAACAGTGAAGATCAGCGGCGCTTTCCCGGTGCAGGTGCCGCTGGGCTTTGAGGATTTCCCCATCCTCAATATTGCCGAGGGCGCCAACGGCGAGCTGCTGCCCTTCCAGGTGCCGCCCAGCACCCTGATCTATCTGGTGCCTGCCGCGGGCTGAGAGCGGGCAGGCAGCCAACAACCAACTATGCAAGAAGGAGGTAGAAGACCATGACGCAACCGAAACGAACAGCGAGCAGGCTCCTGAGCGCTCTGCTGGGACTCATCATGCTCCTGAGCCTGCTGCCCACCGTGACGCTGGCGGCGGAGCGTACGCCCGAAGAGCTCAAAGCCATCAAAGTCACCTCGAATATCGAGGAGATCGCGCAGTTCCGGCATCCGGTACAAATGCCGACGTTCAAGGAGACCACCGGTAAGCCGGTGAAATTCCAGAGTAATCGCAAGTGGGTGAGATTGAACGAGGCGACGGGTGCGTGGGAGGATTATACCGAAAAGACCTTCAAGGAGGGTAAATACAAATTTTATGTAATGGCGACCATCAGTGGTAACGACTTCGATCAGTACCGGTTCGCCAACAAGGTCACCGTCACGGTGAACGGGACGGAATGGAGAACCGGCGGAACGGGGGAGGACCCCGGCAGCAAGGTGTCGCGTTTTACGATGATATCTCCTGAGTATACCATCGAAGGCCGCCAGCTGGTCAACCGCGTTGTTCTCACCTCGAATATGGAGGAGATATTGGCGCAGAAGGAAGGGCTGGATGCACCGTCTATTCGGGTTCGGTCTGCCTTTACCACCACGGGAACAAAGGTGTCGTGTTTAGAAACATATGCCTATGTCGTTGAGTACGACTGGCAAGTAAAAGACCGGGATGGTGTGTTCTGGTTCAAGGCTTGGGATCCGGATTACCACCGGCCTGGAGTTCAAAGGGGCGCATACTATCGGATTATCTTTACGGTCAAAATATATTACAGCGACAGAGATACATACGCCTTTGTCGAGCCGGATAAGCTTACGGTCACCTTGGACGGCACGGAGTGTAGGATCGTAGGAGATGTTGAGGGAAAATACGGCGCAGAAATGCAGGTGCTCACCAGAGAGTATTATGCACCGAGAGATGGCGATCTCCAACCGATCACCAGCATCGATCTCAAGACGAACATCCCTGATCTGCTGCGGGTCAACAACACCATAAAGCGGCCGACCATCACGGAAACAAACGATAAGATGGTCTTTAAGGCGGACAGCTACGAGGATGGATGGCAGCACGGCGTTGCAAGAGCTCATCCCAATAACGGCGGTCTCCAATATAAATGGGAGGAGCCCACGACCTCGTACTTTAAGAAGGATAATGTTTACCGGTACGGCGCCGTACTGACCGTCAAGGACTGGGAGCATTGGAAGCTCGGAGCGGCAAGTGACCTCACGATCACGGTGGACGGCGAGAGAATTCCCAGTGAAAACATAAAAAGGCTCGACAATCTTCATGTGTTGGTGTACTCGGAGAAGCATCAAGCAAGAGAGCGCACACTGATCAAGGAGGTCAACGCCACCTCGAATGCGGCGAGCATCGTGAAGCCCGGCGGCACGGTGAAGTCCCCCACCATCACCTTCAACGACGGCGACCAGGCCCTGTATGTGGACGGCTCCAAGTGGGGCGACTGGCTGAGATGGGAGGGCTCGTCCTGGAAGCTCTACGAGAAGAGCACCTTTGAGCCGGGTCAATACAAGTATAGGACCTATTTCCACATCGGAAACTGGGAGGACTATGAATTCCCCTCAACCGCGGCAACGATCAACAACCTTACGGTCAAATGGGACGGTGAGAAATGCGAACGCCCCGTGGACTACACCCCAACGCAGATCTGCGTGACATCCCCTGTGTACATCGTCGACGATCTTCCGACCATCCTCTCCGTCACCATCACGTCGAACATAAAGGACATCCTGAAGGTGGGCGGCGAGGTGAAGACACCCACCATCACCACAGAGGAAGATTCGTATGTATATACGCAGCCCGTCTGGACCTACGAGTGGGAACGGAAGATCGGCCCCGGCAATAGTGATGCGGATTGGGAGGTCTATCAAAAGTCGACCTTTGAGGCGGGAACATACCGGTATAATATCCATGTTAACATCAGGAACCCGGAAGAGTTTAAGCTCGCCGGTAAGGATGAGCTTACGGTCAAATGGGACGGTGCTGTATGCAACACCTTCCATCACAGCGACAGGAGCGTCTGGGTGGAGTCCGGGGAGTACACCATCTCCTCCACGCCCGCCAATGTGACCCTCGGCAGCGCAAAGGCAGTCAGCGACGGCATTCAGGTGACGTGGCAGACCGCAGCAGGCGCGGCGCAGTACCGCGTGTACCGCAAGGACGCCGCCAACCCGAAGTGGAAGGGACTCATCAACGTGACCGGCACCAGCTGGACGGATAAGACCGCTGTGGCAGGTGTGAAGTACACCTACACGGTGCGCGGCATCGGTGCTGACGGCAAGACCCTCAGCCCCACCTACAACAACCTCGGCGTCAGCATGACGGCGACTGTAACGCCTGTGCCCATCACCCCGGCGAATGTGACGCTGATCGGCGCCACGGCCGGCAGCAGCGGCATTCAGGTGACATGGAAGACGGCGGCAGGTGCGGAAAAATACCGCGTGTACCGCATTGGCCCCGGCGAGACGAAGTGGAAGGGCCTCGTCAACGTGACCGGTACCGGCTGGACGGATACGAATGTCAAGGCGGGTGTGAAGTACACCTACACCGTCCGCGGCATCTCCGTTGACGGCAAGCTCAGCCCCGGCTTTGACAAGACCGGCGTCAGCGCCGTCGCCAAGTAAACGCGAGCAACCAAAACGGCGAAAAAACAAAATAGATAGGAACCCCCTCCGGCGCCGCCGGAGGGGGTTCCTATGTGGATCAGGTTATTCTATGGGCGATCACACATACCGCTGGGAGGTCACATCGAACACACCCCGGGTGGTGATGCGGAGGCTGGGGATCACCGGCAGCGCCATGAAGCTCAGGGTCATGAACGGGTCGATGCCGTCGGACACGCCCAGCGCATAGGCGGCGGCCTTGGCGGCCTCCAGATCCCGGTTGACGTTGATAAGGCTGTCGTCGGACATGATGCCCGCGATGGCCAGCAGCACGTCTCCCTTTACCGCGCCGTCTTCCGCCACGGTGATGCCGCCGTGGTTGCGCACGATATGGTTGGCGGCGAAGGCCATGTCCTCCTCATTGGTACCCACCACGATAATGTTGTGGCTGTCGTGGCTGATGCTGGTGGCCACCGCGCCCTTCTTCAGACCGTAGCCCCGGATATAGCCCAGACCGATATGGTGGGTGTTCTTGTGCCGCTCGATAACGGCGATCTTCAGAATGTCGTAGTCCACGTCGATGCGGTCGGTGTAGCCGCCGTCGGTGGTGGTGATCTCCCCGTTGACCATGCCGATGACGGCGTGGGGGCGGCGGTCGATGAAATCCTCCGCACGCAGGGACGCCACATGGAACGTGTCGTGGGCACGCTTGGCCAGATAGGGGTCGATCTCCGGCGTGGGGAACTCCTTCAGCGCGCCGTCGCTGTACATCAGCACGCCCTTCTTGAACACCTTTTCAATGTTGAAGTGGGTAAAGTCGTCGATGATCACGAAGTCGCCCAGATAGCCGGGGGCAATGGCGCCCCGGTTGTTCAGCAGGAAGTACCGCGCCGCGTTGTGGCAGGCGGCCTTGATGGCGGTGATGGGGTCAGCGCCCAGCGCAATGGCCTTCTTGACGATGTAGTCGATATGCCCCTTTTCCAGCAGGTCGTTGGGGTGCTTGTCGTCGGTGCAGAACATACACCGCTCCACATACTTGTCGCACAGCAGGGGAGCCAGTGCCTCCAGATTGCGGGCGGCAGTACCCTCGCGGATCATGATAAACTGTCCCCGCTCCAGTTTGGCGATGGCGTCTGCCAGATCGTGGCACTCATGGTCGGAGTAGACGCCCGCCGCTATGTAGGCGTTGAGGTCGTTGCCCTTCAGGTCGGGGGCGTGGCCGTCGATCTTCTTGTGGTGTGCCTGACTGGCCACGATCTTCTCCACCACCTGCGGGTCGCCGTTGATGGCGCCCACGAAGTTCATCATCTCCGCCAGACCCTGTACCCGGGGATGGTCGTAGAAGGAGTCGATGGCACGGTAGTCCAGATTGGCGCCGGACTCGTCCAGCGGCGTGGCGGGTACGCAGGAGGGCAGCATGAAGCGCACATCCACCGGCAGATCCTCCGTGGCCTGCAGCATATACTCGATGCCGTCGGTACCCATGACGTTGGCGATCTCGTGGGGGTCTGTGATGACCGTGGTGGTGCCGTGGGGCAGCACGGCCTTGGCAAACTCTGTGGGACTGACCAGCGAGCTCTCCAGATGGATGTGGGCGTCCACGAAGCCGGGCAGCACGATCTTGCCGCTGACATCCACCTCCTCAATGCCGTTGTATGCGCCCATGCCCACGATGAGTCCCTCCGCCACGGCGATATCCCCGTGGCACAGCTCGTTGGAGAATACGTTGACGTAGGTGGCGTTTTTCAGCACCAGATCCGCCGGCTCCCGCCCGGCGGCTACGGCGATGACCCGCAGTTTTTTGTTGAGCTTACGGTTGATCTTTCCGGCATAGCTTTCCTTTACAGACATATGCGATAGGCTCCTTTCCCTGCATCACACTCGTTTGTCATTAGTTTTGTTAATTCTAAATATTATCACAGCTTATAAAGAATGTCTACCCTCCCAGCTATAAAAAAAGTGCGGCAGCCCCACAGCTGCCACACTTTTTACTTATGTATGCTCACTTGACGGTGCCGTCGGCGTTGAACACCGGCAGGGGGGCGAGGAACTTGATGTCGTCGCGATCAGCGGCGTCACCCTCGGCCAGCACAGCCACGCGGCCCACCACGGTGCCGCCCGCCAGCTTCACCAGCTCCTCCATGGCGTGGATGGAGCCGCCGGTGGAGATCACATCGTCCATCAGCAGGATGCGCTTGCCGCGGATCAGGTCGGCGTCGTCGCGGCCCAGATACAGCCGTTGGACGCCGGCGGTGGTGATGGACTTATCCTCCACATGGATGGGGTCGGGCATATACGCCTTGGGGCCCTTCCGGGCGATAAAGTACTTCTTGGCGCCGCTCTGACGGGCCATCTCGTGGATCAGGGGGATGGACTTGGCCTCGGCGGTGAACAGATAGTCGTAGCTGTCTTTCTCCACCAGCGCCAGCATATCGCGGGCGCAGGCGACGGTCAGCTCCGCATCGCCAAAGCAGATGAAAGCGCCGATGTACAGGTCATCGGTCACCTTGCAGATGGGCAGCTCCCGCTGCAGACCGGCCACGGTCATAGGATACACAGACATGATTCAAATCTCCTTTTGCGGCGCGGCGCGGAGAGCGAGCCGTCTGCCGTTATAGTGTGGGAGCGCTGCGCAAAACAGCGACAATTTATATTATAAGGTAAAACCGAGAAAAGTCAAGACACAGACGGGCGGCGGCGCGATTTTGTACGAAAAAGCGCCCGTGCGTCAAAGTACGCAACCGACGGAATATTTGTGAAAACTATGTCGAATTTGCCGCGGTTTGGTGCGTGGTTTATACAGTGGGGTTTCAACAATATGCACAAAAAGCGGGGCGGATTTTTTACGGGCGCGAAGGGGGGATTTGTCCGCTGACCCCTTGAGAAAAGGAAAAAGAAGTGTTATCATCGTGATAGATGAAGGCGCAGGGAGACTGCGCCGACATATCTCAAACGGAACAATTATTTGAGGAGGAATTATTTATGAATGCTTATCTGGCCAGCGTTCTGGAGAACGTCAAGACCAAGCATGGCAACGAGCCTGAGTTCGTGCAGACCGTCGAGGAAGTCCTGTCCTCTCTGGAGCCTGTGATCGAGAAGCACCCTGAGTATGAGAAGGTCGATCTGCTGGGCCGCATGGTCGAGCCTGAGCGTATGTTCACCTTCCGTGTTGTGTGGTGCGATGACAACGGTCAGTGGCACACCAACCGCGGCTGGCGCTGCCAGTTCAACGGCGCTATCGGCCCCTACAAGGGCGGCCTGCGCTTCCAGAAGAACGTGTACGAGGGCATCATCAAGTTCCTGGGCTTTGAGCAGACCTTCAAGAACAGCCTGACCGGTCTGCCCATCGGCGGCGGTAAGGGCGGCTCCGACTTCGATCCCGCCGGCAAGTCCGACGCCGAAGTCATGCGCTTCTGCCAGAGCTTCATGACCGCTCTGTACCGCTACATCGGGCCGGACATCGACGTTCCCGCCGGTGACATGGGCGTGGGCGGCCGCGAGATCGGCTACCTGTACGGCCAGTATCGCCGTCTGAAGGGCGTTTGGGAGAACGGCGTTCTCACCGGTAAGGGCTTCTCCTACGGCGGCTCCCGCATCCGTCCCGAGGCCACCGGCTACGGTGCTATCTACTACCTGCAGGAAGTGCTGAAGCATGAGAACGACACCATCGAGGGCAAGCGCATCGCCATCTCCGGTTACGGCAACGTGGGCTGGGGCATCATGAAGAAGGCCGCTCAGCTGGGCGCCAAGGTCACCTACTTCGCCGGCCCTGATGGCTATATCCACGATCCCGACGGCGTTATCACCGACGAGAAGCTGAACTTCATCCTGGAGATGCGTGCCAAGGATCCCATGCACTGCAAGCCCTATGCCGATAAGTTCGGCTGCGAGTTCGTGCCCGGTGAGAAGTGCTGGGGCGTCAAGGATGTCGACGTGTATATGCCCGCCGCCATGCAGAACGACGTCAAGATGGAGTCCGCTGAGAAGATCGCTGCTTCCGGCGTGAAGTACTACATCGAGGTCGCCAATATGCCCACCACCAACGATGCTCTGAACTTCCTGCGTCAGCAGAAGCACATCATCGTGGCTCCCTCCAAGGCTGTTAACGCCGGCGGCGTGGGCGTCTCCGCTCTGGAGATGGCGCAGAACTCCGAGCGTCTGGTTTGGAGCGCCGAGGAAGTCGACCATCAGCTGCACACCATGATGGAGAACATCCACCGTGCGTCCGCCGAGGCTGCTGCCGAGTACGGTCTGGGTTACGATCTGGTGGCTGGCGCCAACATCGCCGGCTTCAAGAAGGTCGCCGAGGCTATGATGGAGCAGGGCTGCTTCTAAGCCGAACGCCTCGCACAGCATCCCAAAGTGCAAACAAAAAGGAACCGCCTCGGCGGTTCCTTTTTTTGCGTGTCAGACCCTGTGCTTGCGGCGCTCCTCCCAATGCAGTTGACATTTTTTCAGAAAACCGATTATACTATACGGAACACGGGACACCCGGCGCAAGCGGGGACGTGTGACTTTTCAACGGAGGGCGGGGATCGCGATACCACACGTTTCGTTTGAACAATTTCTGCGGATGCTGCCGGATCTGGCGGTGCTGGTGGTCATATATCTGCTGGTGCTGCGTCCCCGCTGGCGTGAGGCGGGACGCCGGACACTGGCGGTGCGGTCGGTGTTCTGCCTGTACATCGTCTGCGTGCTGGGGGTAACGCTGCTGCCGGTGCTGTCCAACCTGCCGGAGCTGGCGGGGAACCGCTATGTACCCATGGAGCTGGAGCCGTTCCGCGACCTGCGGAACGGCTACGGAAACGCGGCACGGCAGCTGGCACTGAACGTGGTGATGACCGTGCCGCTGGGGTTTTTGTGGCCGCTGGTGCGCGGAAAAAAGGGCGCGTGGCGGGCGGTGCTGGCGGCATTTTTGCTGAGTCTGTGCATCGAACTTTTGCAGCCGCTGCTGACAACGAACCGCACGTCGGACATCACCGACGTCATCGCCAACACAGCCGGCGGTCTGGCGGGCTATCTGCTGTTTCTGCCCGTTGGCAGACCGCTGCTGCGCCTTTGTCAGGAAAAGAAAGAGCCGTCGGAGGAGGGGTGACCCCGCCCGGCGGCTCTTTCGCGTGATTCAGATAGACGTTCTGTGCCATGCGTAGGGCAGGAGGGCGTTGACGGCCTCCGTCAGCTCCTGAAACTGGCGGCAGGTCAGCGCCTGCCCACCGTCGGACAGGGCGCAGGCGGGGCGGTCGTGTACCTCCACCATCAGACCGTCGGCGCCTGCCGCCGCCGCTGCCACTGAAGCGGGGTCTGTCCGCCACGGTGGAGGAATTCCTGCTGGCG
>OQWM01003191.1_pt1 | contig 10983 bp, 6 predicted proteins | sample 1691531 | NCBI WGS metagenome assembly OQWM01 (sample SAMN03418257, study PRJEB22391) | human gut metagenome | biome: human-gut; feature: organic feature; material: feces | host: Homo sapiens | place: Tanzania | collected 2013-01 | reverse complement strand
GAAGGCCGACGCCGTGGAGGCGAACATCCAGGCGCCGCGCGTCGAGGTCGCTCTGCGCGTAGACCTTCGTGAACGCACGGAACACCTCGCCGAAGAACCAGCGGAGCGCCCGGTAGCGCGGGGCGCTGTGGTCGGAGATGCGCGCGTTGACGAGGTAGAGCGGGATGCCGCGCCGACGGACGGCACGGATGAAGTTCGGCCAGATCTCCGTCTCGGTGAGGATGGCGTGCCTGGTGAAAAGATCGATGTTCTTTTTGTCGATGTAGGCGGGCATGCAGTCCACCGTGTCCCGCAGATTGGCAAGTCCCCGGCGCTTGGCCTCCTGTACCCACGACTCATCGTAGCCGTTGCCGTTGAAGATAATGCGCTGGTGGGCGGCAAAGGTGTCGCGGATCAGCGTCTGCAGGGCGGACTGGAAATCGCCGGCCTTCTCCAGTATATCGGCAAACTGGCACAGCTCCTCGGCCATGATGGTGTTCAGCACCACGTTGGGGCTGGCGATAGACTGGGATGAACCCAGCATACGGAACTCGAACTTGTTGCCGGTGAAGGCCAGGGGCGAGGTACGATTGCGGTCCGTAGTATCCTGAGGGATCTCCGGCAGGGTGTCCACGCCGATCTCAAGACGGCGCTTGGTGACGTCCACATACTCCGTACCCTGGATGATGGAGTCCAGAATGGCGGTCAGCTCGGATTTGATCAGGGCGCGGTTACCGCCGCACTCCGAGCAGACCTTGGTGTTTTCTTCATTGGGATGGAACGCGCCGCAGGCACAGAACCAGCCCTGCTCCACGTCCTGCGGCACACAGGTCAGAAGCGGGTTGCCGGTGCGCTGCTGCAGGTTGTGGGCAATCGAAGCAGGCAGCACACGGGGGGCATTCAGACGCACCCGCTTGTAGCCGCGCAGATCGACGCCACGCCCGTTCAGGAAGGCGCGGTCCTGCTCGACCTCCACGCTGGAAACCGGCGTGTCACTGACATAGACAGCCTCGTCACTGCCGAACACATCGCCCGGCTGGGCGTCCAGCTGCTCGTAGTAGAAATCATCCTCGCACAAAACCTGCCCGGCGGCATCCTTGCATTTAAAGTGTACCACCAGCCCGGTCAAAGGCTCGGTGCCTACGTTTTTAAAGGTCAGGCAAACGGCGACCTCACCGTTGACATCGCCTTTCAGCAGCTCGACCCGCACAAACTGCACGGGGCTGCCCGCCGTGTAGTAATTGGCACGGGACTGCGCCATAAGGGAATAATTCTGTTCCATTTTTCACACCTACTCTTAGTTTTCTTGATCGTGCTGTGGCTCGTCGGTGTTTTCGGCGGGCGCAGTGGGTTCCTGCGGGGCAGGCTCGGCGGGAGCTGCCGGCTCGGTCGTCTTGCTGCCAAGGTCAAAGGGAGGCAGCGTGCCGCCCTGCATCAGGGTGTTGAAGTCCGCACCGCTGATTTTCTCGCGCTCGATCAGAACGCCTGCCACCTTGTGCAGCTCGTCCATATGCTCGGTAAGAATACGGCGGGCGGTTTCATACGCCTCATCCACAATATCGCGGATCTCGTTGTCGATTTCAGAGGCAATGGCTTCCGAATAGCCCTTGCCCTGCCCCAAATCGCGTCCCAAGAAGGTTTCGCCGGGGTCGCCGCCGTAGACAACGGGTCCCAACCGCTCCGAGAAGCCGTACCGCGTCACCATGGAACGGGCGGTGTCGGTAGCGCGCTGCAGGTCGCTGGACGCGCCGGTGGAAATATCCTCCAATACCAGCTGCTCTGCCACGCGACCGCCCAGCAGGGTGACGATGTTTTCAAACATCGCGGTCTTGGTGATATAGCTGGGGTCTTTTTCGGGCAGGTACATCGTGTAGCCGCCCGCCGCGCCGCGGGAAATAATGCTGATCTCATGCACCGGGTCGTGGTGCTTGCTGAAATAGCCGGTAATGGCGTGACCGGTTTCGTGGTAGGCGGTCAGGCGGCGCTCGGCGTCGGTGACAACGTGGCTCTTTTTCTCGGGTCCCATCATAACCTTGACCGAGGCTTCCTCGATCTCCTTCTCGCTGATCGCCTTTTTGCCTTGGCGGGCTGCCAGCAGGGCGGCCTCGTTGACAAGGTTTTCCAGATCCGCGCCGGAGAAGCCCGCCGTGGAACGGGCAATGGTTTTCAGCTCCACATCGGGGGCAAGCGGCTTGTTGCGGGTATGCACGCGCAGAATCTGCTCGCGTCCCTTGACATCGGGCAGACCCACATACACCTGACGGTCAAAACGACCCGGGCGCAGCAGCGCCTTGTCCAGAATGTCCGCGCGGTTGGTGGCTGCCATCACGATAACGCCGTCGTTGGCGTCAAAGCCGTCCATCTCGACCAGAAGCTGGTTCAGCGTCTGCTCGCGCTCATCGTGACCGCCGCCCAGACCTGCGCCGCGCTGACGACCGACGGCGTCGATCTCGTCGATAAAAACGATGGAGGGCATCGTCTTTTTGGCTTTTTCAAACAGGTCGCGCACACGGGAAGCACCGACGCCGACGTACATTTCGACAAAGTCAGAGCCGGAAATCGCGTAGAACGGCACGCCCGCTTCCCCGGCGCAGGCACGCGCCAGCAGGGTCTTGCCGGTACCCGGAGGTCCCACCAGCAAAACGCCGTGGGGAATGCGCGCGCCGAGAGAGTTGAACTTGCCGGGGGCTTTCAGGAATTCAACGACCTCCTGCAGCTCCGCCTTTTCCTCGTCCGCACCCGCAACATCGGCAAAGGTCGCCTTGCGCTGGTTTTCCTGCTGATCCTTGACCTTGGCGCGCCCGACGTTCATAATGCTGCCGCCGGCACCGCCGCGGTACATCGACATAAACATCAGAATGACCATACCCAGCATAGCGGCGTAGATGATGACCTCCGCCCAAGGGAAGCTGGAGCGCTGGGCGATATAATCGTAGACCATGGGCTGGTCGGGGTTGGCGGCGTTGTAGGCATCAATATACGCATCAATGACCTCGCCGTTATTGAAGATTCCGTAGTACGGCAGCTTATAGGTCATATGCACGGTGCCGCCGTTTTGGGGCAGGGCATCGCTTTCGCTGCCGGTCAGCCCGGTCAGCAGCCCGCCGGAGGAAGCCGTCGAGGTGCTTTCCTGCTTGGGAAGCTCTACCTCGCCTTCCTTCAGCCACATTTCCAAACTGGCGGTGTTGAGATCCAGCCGGAAGGACGTGACCTGATTGTTGCGGAAATAATCCCGCACGGTGGAATAGTAAATGTGCTGCGATGCCGACGCCGACATAAGCGGCGAAAGCGACACGAAAAGCAGTGTCAGCACCATAAGCACTGCTGCCAGAATAATGCCGTTAAATTTAGGCTTGTGCTGCAAGAGATCAACTCCTAACCGGTATGCACCGGGTTATTTTTGCCGGAAACCCCGGCGGGTTCAGTCTGCATAGACCTGAGATTTCAACACGCCGACATAGGGCAGGTTGCGGTATTTTTCGTTATAGTCAAGCCCGTAGCCCACCACGAACTCGTCCGGCACCTCAAAGCCCAGATAATCCGGCTCGATCTCAGCCTTGCGGCGGCTGGGCTTGGACAGAATGGTGCAAAGACGCACACTGTTGGGGTTGCGCATCTTCAGCATCGGCATCAGGTGCGAAAGCGTGATGCCGGTATCTAAGATATCCTCCACGATCAGAACATCCTTGCCGGATAGGTCCGCGTCCAGATCCTTGATGATCTTGACAAGACCGGTGGACATCGTGTTGGAGCCGCCGTAGCTGGAAACCACCATAAAGTCAATGGCGCAGGGAATGGTCACGGCGCGCATCAGGTCCGCCATAAACACAACGCTGCCCTTTAAAATGGAAACCAGCAGCAGCTGCTTGCCTGCGTAATCCCGGCTGATGGTAGCACCCAGCTCGGCGACCTTGGCTTTGAGTTCCTGCTCCGATACCAAGATGTGATCAATATCCTGATCCATGGTACACATAATTTGCCTCCTACTCTTTTTCGGCTCGTACCGTCAGCACGGTCTGGGTGTGTACGGTGGGGGTATAGCCTTCGGCGAAGCCGCTGCCCCACAGCCAAACGACCTCGCTCCCCTTTGCCAGAAGCGGCAGCAGGGCGCGTTGGGGCTGCGGGACCTTATTTTCGTTATAGTATTTTTTCAGCGTCTTGCGGCACCGACCCGCCGGTTGAAAGAAATCCCCCGGCTGCCGGGTGCGCAGAACTGTATACGATAGTATTCTATCACAATCTGCGCAACAGTTTAAGTCTTTTTTTGAAAATGTTGGATTATTTAGAAAATTTTCATACTTTACCGCCTCAAAAACGACGGTATAGCCCCCCGGCAGGCAGAATTTGCCAAGTCGGAAGGGCTGCGCGGGCATAGGCTCCGGCGTTTCGGGGACATTCGGCTGCAAAAACAGCGTTCCGTTTTCCACCCGCCAAAGGGTATCCGCGGTCAGCTGCACCCCGCCGCTGCCCTGCAAAAGCGCCCCGTACAAAAGCGCAAGGTACTTTTCCTCGGCATCGCGCGTGGGGCTGACCAGCTTGTGCAGCGCTGTTTTGACCACCGGCTCGGGCGCGGCTGCCAGCTTGGCGGCGTCATACCCGCCGGGTACGGCAGCCTGCTGCAAAAGCGTGTCTGCCAGCTCCTCCAGCCAGACATCCAGCGTGCGCAGCTGCTCGCTGAGGCGCGACATGGCCTGCAGGGCGGCAGGGTTCGCGTACTCCAAGGCAGGCACAGCATCGTGGCGGATCCGGTTGCGCGCATAAAAGTCCTCGGCGTTGGTTGCGTCCTGCACATAGCGCTGCCCCAAGGCGGCGCAGTAGCTTTCGGTGTCGGCACGGCGCAGGCACAAAAACGGGCGGCGGTAGCACCCGCGCTGCGGCGCCATACCGGTAAGCCCGTGCAGCCCCGTGCCGCGCGCCATACGGAACAGCATGGTTTCCGCCTGGTCGGACATGGTGTGCGCCGTGGCGATGACGGCGTCGTTTTCCTGCGCAAGACGGTCAAACCAGGTATACCGCAGCCCACGCGCCCAGTTTTCGCTGGCGTGGGGCGGGATGGAAATCCCCTCTCGGGCTGCGTCAAGCAGATGCAGCTTTACGCCGTGCTGCCGGCAAAATTCCGCCACAAAGGCGGCATCCGCATCGGCGGCAGCGCCGCGCAGCCCGTGGTTGACGTGCGCCGCCTGCACGGTGATCTGCAAGCGGTCGGCGTTTCGCAGCAAAAACAACAGCAAAGCCATGGAGTCTGCCCCGCCGGAGCAGGCCGCAATGACTCTGCTGCCTGAAAGGAACAAGCCCTGCCGGGCAATGGCGCCCAGCAAGGTTTGTTCGATACGTTGTACGGTTTTTTCCGCGTCAGAAATCATGCGTCACGTCCAAATTGCTGAATCTTGTGTGGGCGCCGTCCCAGCCAAGGCGCACCACGCTGGTTTCGCCGTGGCGGTTTTTTGCCACAATGCACTCGGCCTCGTTCTCGTTGGCCTGACTTTCCTCCCCGTTCTGGGAGTTGTAGTAGGCGGCGCGGTACAAAAACAGCACGATATCGGCGTCCTGTTCGATAGAACCGGAGTCACGCAGGTCGGAAAGCTGCGGGCGGTGATCCGAGCGCCCTGCCGTTTTTTCGGCAGCACGGGACAGCTGCGACAAGGCAATGACCGGCACGTTCAGCTCCTTGGCCATAATTTTCAGATTTCGGGTGATGTCGCTGATTTCCTGCACACGGCTTTCGGTGCGCTTGGCGCTTTGCATCAGCTGCAAATAGTCGATGATGACCAGCCCGATTTTTTCCTTTTTGGGGTCTTGGTTGATCTGGCGGATCTTTGCCTTGATCTCCGGCACCGAAATACCGGAGCTGTCATCCATATAGATGGGCGCATTGTACAAAAGCGAGGTCGCCTGTGCAAAATCGTTCCAGTCGGAGTTGTTCAGCCGCCCCGTGCGGAAGGCCTGGCTGTCAATGTTCGCCGTGCTGGAAAGAATGCGGTCGGTCAGCTGCTCGCAGGTCATTTCCAAGCTGAAAATGATGGTAGGCACCTTTTGCTGGCGCGCCACGTTGGTGGCGATGTTCAGCGCAAAGGAGGTCTTGCCCATACCGGGGCGGGCTGCCAGAATGATCAGGTCGGAACGCCCCAGCCCGGTCAGCACGGTGTCCAGATAGGTAAAGCCCGTAGGGATGCCGGCGAACTTGTCGCGGTCGGCGCCGCTGAGCTTCTGCATCGTGTCGATAACCTCCAGGATGGATTCCCGGATGGTCTTGACGCCCGACTTGTCGCGCCCGCTGCGGATGTCGTAAATTTTCTGCTCGGCGCTTTCCAGCAACAGATCCGCATCCTCACCGGAGGCGGTTTCGTTCAGGATACCGCGCGCCGCGTCAATGAGCCTGCGCGCCTGATATTTTTCCTTTACGATTTTAATGTACGAATCTACGTTGGAAATTGCCGGGACCGTTTCGGCAATGCGGGTGATGTACACCTTGGCATCGTCAGCGCCCGCAAAGGTGCCGTTTGCACCAAGGGCATTGACCAGCGTGATGACATCGACCGCCTCACTGTCGGTAAACAGCGCGCGCATCGTTTCAAACACGGCGCGGTTCTGCTCCGAGTAGAACATTTCCGGCTCCATCTCGGTGATCAGACGGTTGAGGATGGTATCCTCCATCAATGCCGCGCCCAGCACGCTCTGCTCGGCCTGCATATTGTAGGGCATCTGGATGCCAAGGCTGGACAGGCTTAATTCATCGTTTTTCGGCACAAAAGGCACCCCTTTCCCTTCCCTTTTTGTGTGTAAAGTCGCCTTGCTTTACAGTTCTTCGACCTTGAGTTTGAAGTCCGCCACGATGCCCGCATACAGGCGCACGCTGGCGTCATAGCTGCCGAATTCCTTGATGGCGGCGGGCAGCTCGACCTTTTTTTTGTCGATCTCGGTGCCGGTCAGCTGGCTGAGCAGCTCGGCAACTTCCTTGCCGGTGACCTTGCCGTACAGCTTGCCGGAGGCGCCGCCCTTGACCTTGGCGGTCACGGTCTTGCCCTTGACCTTGTCTGCCACAGCCTGTGCGGCAGCGCGGGCTTCCGCCTCATGGTGCGCCTTTGCCTCGCTCTTGGTGCGTGCCTGATTCAGCGCCCCGGCGTCGGCAGCAGCCGCCAGACCGCGCGGGAACAGGAAGTTGCGGGCGTACCCGTCCGAAACCTCGTGAATTTCGTCCTTTTTGCCGATGCTCTTGACATCCTGCTTCAAAATAACCTTCATAAGAGTCCCCTCCTGAAATGGATTTGTATCAGCTCCTGTCCGCGCCCTTTTGGCTTTCCTGTTCGCGGTACAGGTCGATCTGTTCACGGATGCGCTGTTCGGCGCTTTGCAGCGTGCAGTTTTGCAGCTGCGCGCCCGCCATCATCAAATGTCCGCCGCCGCCAAGGGGTTCCAGTATGACCTGCACGTTCAGTGCGCCCATACTGCGGGCGGAGATGTTGACCCCGCCGTTTTTGACCACCGCCACAAAGCTGGCGTCCACGCCGTTGATGGTCAAAAGGTCGTTGGCAGCCATCGGCAGAACCACGTTCATACCGGGTTCCAGCTCCTGCGACAGCGCAATGGCGCAGCCCTTATATATGTAGGCGTCCTCCACAATGCGGGCGCGGGCTTCGTACTCCTCCTTGGAGGTGTTGAACAGCAGCTTGGTGTCGGATGTGGAGGCACCGCGGCTGCGCAGCCATGCGGCGGCTTCAAAGGTGCGCACACCGACGTGCAGCGCAAAGCTGCGGGTATCCAGCATAATGCCTGCCAGCAGGGCTTGGGCCTCCAAGGGGGTGATGTTCTCCTGCTCCTTGGGCATAAACTGCAACAGCTCGCAGACCAGCTCGCTGGCGCTGGAGGCGTAAGGCTCGTGGTAGAGCAGCAGCGGATTGTCGATATGCCCCACTGCCATACGGTGGTGGTCGATAACGACGACGCGCTTGCATTTTTCGTAAATTTGTGCGCTTTCCAGCAGGCGCTTCTGGTAGGTGTCCACCACAATCAGCAGCGTTTTGGGGGTGATGACCTCCAGCGTCTGCTCGGGGCGGATAAAGTCATGCTCGTGTCCTGCCTTGCGGAAGGTATCCAGCAAGGCACCGGCAAGCGTTGCCTCGTCATTGATGGCGATCACCGCCGGGACATCGCACATTTTGCAGATGCGCAGCGCACCGATGGCAGAACCCACGGCGTCCAGATCGCTCATCCGGTGTCCCATAATAATGACCGAATCGCTTTGGCGGATCAGGTCGCACAGCGCCCCGGCAATGATGCGGCTGCGCACATGGCTGCGCTTTTCCACGCCGTGGGATACACCGCCGTAAAACTCAAAGCCGTCGGCGGTTTTTACGGCAGCCTGATCGCCGCCGCGCCCCAAGGCGATCTCAATGCTTTCGCGCGCCATACGGTGACATTCCGCCAGCGTTTTTCCGCCGTGTCCGACACCGATGGAAAGCGTTACAAAGTGTCCGGGATGCAGGGCGCGGATCTCATCCAGAATGGCAAAGCGCTCTGCCAGCATCCACTGCACGTCGCGCTCCTCCACCACCGCGATATAGCGGCTGTTGGATACACGGCGCAAAAAGCCGGTGCTGCGGGCGATATATTCCTCCAGCCGCGCATTGATGGCTTCCAGTTCCTTCGCCTGCTCGCTGTCCTTCATATCGTCAAACAGCTCATCGTAGCTGTCGATCACGATGATCAGGCAGGCGGGGCGGCTGTCGTTGTATTCGTCAAGGGTGTTTTTATAAAACGTATCATCGACAAAATACACGATATTGGCGCTGCTGTTGCCCTTGGCAGCGGTGGTGTAGGCGGTAAAGCGGCTCTCCCCTATGGTCATATCCTGACCGTGGGGTCTTGCGCAGACTGCCAGATCCAGCTCCGGGAACGCCTTGCTGACGGGGCGCGTGACTGCGTCCCGCCCCTGCAGAATGGAATCCCGGAAGAAAGTATTATACCACAAAATGCGTCCGTCCGCAATCAGCACGACCGGGATGGGCAGCGAGGTCAGGCTGTACTGGATGCGGCTGTTTTCAAAGTCGGTGCTGCAAAGCTGCTTGCCCACAAAGGCGCGCAGCCGCCGGCGCTGCAGCCAGACCAGCAATAGCGCCGCTGCCAGCAGCAACGCCGGCACGCACAGCAGCTGCGGTGCCGTCATCGCCACGGGAACGACCATAACGACCAGCGCGGTGATGAGCAGCAGCAAAACTGCCGCGATATCCAAACCATCCTTGTGTTTCATCGCAGATTCCCCGTGGGGCGTTTTGCCCCGGATCATTTGACGTTACCTTGCGAATCAGACTTCCAGCAAAATGGGCAAAATCATCGGGCTGCGCTTGGTGCGGCGGTAAATATAGCCGGAAAGCGCCTCCCGCACGCGGGTCTTTACGCTCGCCCAGTCGTGCATATTGTCGGCAAGGCTGCGGTCCAGCGCCATTTCCACCTGATGGCGGGCACCCTCCATCAATTCCTCGCTCTCGCGCACATACACAAAGCCGCGGCTGACCAGATCGGGACCGGACAAGACCTGCCCGTTCGAGCCGTCGATGGCGACCGTGACGATGATGATGCCGTCCTCGGACAGGTGGTGGCGGTCACGCAGCACCACGTTGCCCACATCGCCCACGCCGTAGCCGTCCACCATAACTGCCCCGGCGGTCACGGTGTTTTCCACCGTCATACCGTCCTCGGAAATGCGGATGTTCTGACCGTTTTCGGCGATATAGATATTCTGCTTGGGGATATAACCCAGATGCTCCGCCGTTTCGGCATGGCGCTTGAGCTGCTTGAACTCGCCGTGTACCGGCAGGAAATACTGCGGGTGCGCCAAGGTCAGCATCAGCTTTTGCTCCTCCTGGCAGGCGTGACCGGAAACGTGGGTGGCGTACATATTTTCGTAGATGACCTCGGCGCCAAGGCTCAGCAGCCCATTGACGACCTTGGTGACGGTCTTTTCGTTGCCGGGGATGGGACGTGCCGAAATGATGATAAAGTCATTGGGACCGACCTTGACCTGACGGTGGCTTGCCTGCGCCATACGGGACAGCGCCGACAGCGGCTCGCCCTGACTGCCGGTGGTGATCAGCACGACCTTTTCCGGCGGGTATTTGTTGATTTCGGAAATATCGATCAGCACGTTATCGGGTGCGTGCAGATAGCCCAGTTCCTTTGCCATCTCGGTGTTGGAAACCATACTGCGCCCGCTGACAGCCACCTTGCGCCCGGATTCGATCGCCAGATCAATAATCTGCTGCACGCGGTAGATGTTGGAGGCAAAGGTCGCCACGATGATGCGGCGGTTGCCCGCCTTGACAAACAGGCGGCGCACACCCTCGGCAACGGTCTGCTCGGTTTCGGTAAAGCCGGGGCGCTCGGCGTTGGTGGAGTCTGCCAGCAGCGCCAGCACGCCCTTGCGCCCGTACTCGGCAATGGTGGGCAGGTCGGTCACGGCATCGCCGGACAGCGGCGTGTAGTCCACCTTGAAGTCGCCGGTGTGGATGACCACGCCCGCCGGGCAGGCAATGGCGAACGCCAGCGAATCCGGGATGGAGTGGTTGACGTGGATCGGCTCCACAGTAAAACAGCCGAGGCTGACCTTCTGGCGGGGGCGGATCTCGTGGAAAATGGCGCTGGAGGCAAGACCATGCTCCTCCAGCTTATTTTTGATAAGACCGATGGTCAGGCGTGCCGCATAGATGGGCACGTTGAATTTTTTGAGCAGGTACGGCAGGCTGCCGATGTGATCCTCGTGCCCGTGGGTGATAAACAGACCCTTGATGCGATCCTTGTTTTCCAGCACATAGGTAAAATCGGGGATGACGAGATCGACGCCGAACATATCGGAGTCGGGGAACACAAGCCCGCAGTCCACCAGGATCATATCGCCCTGGCACTCATACAGGGTAATGTTTTTGCCCACCTCGCCAAGACCGCCCAGCGGGCAGATGTGCATGGGGATGGCGGGGGTCATTTCCAGATGCTCGGGCAGGCGCTGCTTGC
>OQWM01003186.1_pt1 | contig 10996 bp, 8 predicted proteins | sample 1691531 | NCBI WGS metagenome assembly OQWM01 (sample SAMN03418257, study PRJEB22391) | human gut metagenome | biome: human-gut; feature: organic feature; material: feces | host: Homo sapiens | place: Tanzania | collected 2013-01 | reverse complement strand
GAATATATGTATCAGAAGAAACCCGCCAAATGCGCCATGCACAGCAAGCTTCATCTTTAACATCGTGATAATAAACGTGGCCGCGGCTGCCAGACGAGCCCAGCGGAAACGCTTCATGATTTTTAGTCCCTGCTTCGGCACCTCCACATAGGGAAGAGATTTCTTGATGCCTAAAAACAGAATGGACAAATCTATCGTGCCTGCCAGCACACCGCAAAGCACGCCGTGGGCAAAGACACTGCGCTGCCATAACCAAAGCGGCACAGCTATCAGCAGCGCACACATACAGATGCGTGCTACGAAAGCGTTAGCGCCGTTTTTCGCTATGGGCGTCAAATCGAAGTTACTTTTCATCCTTTTTGTGTTCAGTGTCCCGAGAAAGGACGCTCCTCTGAATCAGATTATAGTAGGTCATAACAAGCGAAACTATCGCCAGACCGATACAGATGCCACGCATCGTATGGTCGCCTGTTTCAAAATGACGGTCGAGCCAGTCGCCGCCAAAATAGGCCAGCAGAAAATCAATAACTGCCATAAACGCCAGAGAGGATACAGTAGCCAAAGCTTCAAGCATCCGCATATGTTCCTTATCAGGTGCTTTGTTAGTCATGATTTCTCACCGTAGCTCTAATTCACAAATTCAACAAATTTACTCTTTTAATTTTAATATTTTTCACAGTTTTTGTCTATGCCTTAGACGCAAATTCCGGTAAATTTTCTACGTCAAAGCCATTTTTTCTTAAAATCGCATGGATAATGCGCTCACAGGCCTTGCCATCACCATAGGGATTGGCAGCCTCCGCCATCGAGCGGTAATGATCCGCATCATCTAAGAGCAGATTTGTTTCGCGCAGAACATCGTCATAAGCAGTGCCGACGAGCTTAACCGTACCGGCCTCAACCGCCTCCGGACGCTCGGTCGTATCACGCAGGACGAGTACCGGCTTGCCTAAAGCAGGAGCCTCCTCCTGGATGCCGCCGCTGTCGGTCAGCACAATATCCACCTTCGCCATCAGATTGGCAAACGGCTCGTATTCCATAGGCTCAATCAGGTGTACTCTGTCGAGATGGCCAAGCTCCTGCTTAACAATCTCGCGCACCTTCGGATTTTTATGTACAGGGAAGATTGCTTCCACATCTGCATGAGTTTCCAGCACGCTCTTCAGCGCACGATAAACATGACGCATAGGCTCGCCCAAATTTTCGCGACGGTGCGTCGTCATGAGAATCAGACGATGGCCGCTGGCAAAAACCTTGTTGAACTCTTCGTCCTCAAAGCGGTAATCGTTCTTCACAGTGGTCTGCAAAGCGTCGATAACAGTGTTGCCTGTCACAAGGATATGCGCAGGATCAACATTCTCCTTCAGCAGATTGCCCTTACTGGTAGAGGTCGGCGCAAAATGCATATCTGCGATTGCACCAGTCAGCTTGCGGTTCATTTCCTCCGGATACGGAGAATATTTATTGCCGGTACGCAGACCAGCCTCCACATGGCCTACAGGAATCTGTGCATAGAAGGCTGCCAGAGCACCTGCAAAGGTCGTCGTGGTGTCACCATGTACAAGCACCATATCAGGCTTAGCCTCTTCCATAACAGGCTTCAGGCCCATCAGCGCACGCGTAGTCACATCGTACAGCGTCTGACCGGAGGTCATAATGTTCAAATCATAATCAGGCTTGATACCGAACAGGTCGAGCACCTGATCCAGCATTTCGCGATGCTGTGCAGTAACAGCAACAATCGGCTGGATATATTCAGGATACTTGCGCATTGCCAGCACCAAAGGACACATCTTAATAGCTTCCGGACGAGTTCCGAAAACAGTCATTAATTTTATCTTCTCCACGGTTCTTCCTCCCCCTTATCTGTCGTTCAGAATACCGATTTTTTTAGCACCCACAGCAACAGCTGTAATAATCACGGCAATAATCAGCGCTGCATAGAAGCCGTCGAACTCAGCCCACAGCACCGCAGCAATACCCAAAATAGCAGTAATGCCATACATCAGCAGTACAGCCTGCTTCTGGTTCATGCCCATCGCCAGCAGACGGTGATGCAAATGCCCTTTGTCCGGCTGGAAAATCGGACGGCCATTGCTGTAGCGGCGCATAATAGCAAACGCCGTATCCATAATCGGCAGGCCAAGTGCAATCGCCGGCACAATCAAAGCTACTGTCGCAGCCGTCTTTACGGCACCGTAAACAGAAATTGCTGCTAATGTATAACCAATAAACATACTGCCCGTATCGCCCATGAAAATGGACGCAGGGTTGAAGTTGTAACGCAGAAAGCCGATAATGCCGCCAGCCAGCGCCGCCGTCATCACCGCAATATGATAATAGCCCATCTGTACGGCTACCAGAATAACCGTAACCGAAGCGATGGCACTTACGCCTGCCGCCAGACCGTCCAGACCATCAATCAGGTTTACAACGTTCGTAAAGCTGATAACCCAGAACACTGTCAGGATAGCAGACAATATCCATTCGTTCAGATAGAAATAGCCGCCAAAGGGGTTGTTGAGCCATTCAATACGGATATCGAAGGCCACCAGCACGCAGGCAGCAAAAATCTGCCCCAGCAGCTTCACCTTCGCCGGCAGCTGATACTTGTCATCCAGTACGCCCACGATGACAATCACGCTGCCGCCCACAAGGATACCGACAATATCCTTCGTCAGCTCCAGACTCGCAACTGCGGCAATCATAAAGGCAATATAAATAGCCAGACCACCAAGGCGCGGCATTATCTTTTTATGCACCTTGCGGTTATCGGGCTTATCAATCGCACCGATTATAAAGGCTAATTTTTTGATATAGGGGGTCAGAATGTAGCTTACCAATGCGGCAAGCAGAAAAGGGAAACCGTAAGCACTTAACATTTATTTTTTCTCCACTCAAAGTAAACACGAAAACCAAAACAGCGAATTTCTCGCTTGTCCTTATATAGTATAACATTTTTGACACTTACGTCAATTACTTTTGTTACAAAAAACTGCTTAAGCGCTCATTTTTCTGCAAAAACACAGTCCTTATGCCTGTTTATTATAACATTAATTCTTCTATTCTGATATAGAAATAGAGCATATAAGTTATGCTTAAGAGTTTTGGGAGCAAAAAAGCGTCCTGCCATCTTCCTCAGACAGCAGGACGCTTAATTTCATGCTCTATTAATAGTTTTCAGCGTGCACTTCAAAATAGCTTTGCGGATGAGCGCAAACAGGGCATACCTTCGGTGCAGAGGTGCCAACTATGATATGACCGCAGTTGCGGCATTCCCAAACCTTAACCTCGCTCTTTTCGAAAACTGTAGCAGTTTCCACATTTTTCAGCAGAGCTCTGTAACGCTCCTCATGATGCTTTTCGATTTCGCCAACCATACGGAACTTGGCAGCCAGCTCAGCAAAGCCTTCAGCTTCAGCAGTTTTAGCAAAGCCCTCGTACATGTCAGTCCATTCATAGTTTTCGCCGTCAGCAGCAGCAGCAAGGTTTTGTGCAGTATTGCCAATGCCCTCCAGCTCCTTAAACCACATTTTTGCGTGCTCTTTTTCGTTATCAGCAGTTTTTTGGAACAGAGCGCTGATTTGCTCGTAGCCTTCTTTTTTGGCTACGCTTGCAAAATAAGTATATTTGTTACGTGCCTGAGATTCACCTGCGAATGCAGCTTCCAGATTTTTTTCAGTTTGTGTACCAGCATATTTGTTTGCCATGTCATTGCCTCCTTAATCCGGCCCGGCAGCTTATGCCAGAGCCTACAACAACCATAAAATGCGGCAAAAGGCCGCATGACCTTAATTTAATTGTACTCCTTTATTCCGTAAGAGTCAAGGATAATGATTATTTGTTGATAGAAACCATGTAAACTTTTTATGAACAATGCAAGCTATCTACACAGCCTGATAATTATTATAGAAATATTGATAGATAAGCTTTTGATATGTTTCCTGCTGAGCATAAATCACGTCTGGTGCAGCTTGCAAAATTGTATCTCCTATTGCTGTCTTTACTGCTGCACAGGTCGTTTCTTTTTCCTTCCAATGGTCATATTCAGCAATCATGTGCGTCACCTTTTTATAAAGCTCCCTGACCATCTGCTTTACCTCTTCAATGTCCTGCTTCGAAAGCTTATCAGAAAATAGCAAATCATAAAGCGCAAGCTGTTCATCGTTATCGAAATTCTCGCGTACATAACGTTGCGCTTCCTCACTCATAGTCCTGCTCAAATCCATAAGCTCATTAAACAGCTTCTCTATCTCAGCTCTGTCCTGCTCCTTATTATAAGCATCTATAAGTTCATTATAGCGCTTATAATAATCAATACGCGATGGATTCGTCAGACACATTTTCTCAAGCTGCTGCTCTAGCGCTCCCTCTAAATCTCTAAGCAGAGTATGCTTATGCTTTACCTGTTCAAACTCCGCTGCCAAAGCAGTAAAATCTATCTTGCTCAGATCAAAACGCCTGTCAGCAGCAATAGCCTGCGTCTGCGGCTCGATTTCCAAATGCCTGCTGATAATCTCATTCGCAATAACCATGATATCCGTTGTGTCCACATGGCGCCTTTTGTCATGCAGCATTGCCTCAATCGCGCTTAAAGCAGTCTTGTTTGTATATATATCCTCTGTAATTTCTTCTCTGTCCAGATACTTTATTAAACGTTTGAGCTCGCCCACCTGTATCTGAAAGCGTTTTTTCAGTTCAATGCTGCTGTAAAGAGTGTCCGCAATGTCGCGCAGCAAGGCAATTTTAGCAAAGCCGTCTGCTGCTATCAGCTCATCTAAATCTATCTTATTGGCAAGCAGCATTCCTCTTACTTCCTGTACTAACATTAAAATTCTTGCGACAAGCTGCTCCTTATCTATCGTCGGATCTACGCTGCCTTTTCCTTCACTGTTTGTATAGGCTGCCAAAGCCTTCCGCAAAGCCTTGATAATACCAACGTAGTCGATAATGAGACCGTTTGTCTTACCATCAGCCACACGGTTAGCACGAGCAATAGTCTGCATGAGCGTATGTGCCTTTAAAGGCTTATCAAGATACAAGCAAGCTAAAGAAGGTATATCAAAGCCTGTGAGCCACATCGCACAGACAAAGACTATACGCAAAGGATTATAACTATCCTTATACTCCTTATCCAATTCACACTGCAGCAGTTTCTTGCGATGGGGCGCAATATCTAAGCCCCACTTGGCAAATTTTTCTTCCTCATTCTGTTCCTGGCTGATGACAACAGCCATCTTAGTCTGCTGCATCCAATCCAGCTTGTTCTGAAGATAAAGTGAATCTTGTTGGTCAGGAATGCGTTTTATTGCTTCTTCAAGCTGCGTAATTTCTTCCTGCCAATATTTCTGCACAAGATTATACATACGCACACACGTTACCTTATCCAGACAGACGAACATAGCCTTTCCTGTTTCCCAAATATAGCTGTAATGCTTAACAAAATCCCGTGCAATAATATCCAGGCGTGTCTGCGCTGTCAGCAGATGATATTCCTTAGCAAAGTCATGCTCCAGCTTTTCCTTCTGCTTATCATCAAGATCCGCATTAGCGATAGCCTCCAATAGCTCGTCGGTAATTTTAGGGTTATGCAGATTTTTTATTTTATCGGCTCTGTTTTCGTAATACAAGGGCACAGTTGCCTTATCATCAACTGCACGTTGAAAATCATAGACCGAAATATAATCACCAAAGGTTCGACGCGTAATCGAATCGCTGGTGAATAAGGGCGTGCCTGTAAAACCGATACGAATAGCTGAAGGCAGCAGACGGCACATATTCTCCGCCAAATCTCCGTACTGGCTGCGATGCGCTTCATCAGAAATGATAAAAAGCTCATGATTAGGCACAATTGGTTCTGCTTTATTCTTGTTGAATTTATGTATCAATGTAAAAATATAGCTGCCATTACTTTTGAGCTTATTGATTAAATCTTCGCCGCTAGTCGCGATAAAGCTGCTCGCTTTCCGCACACCTAAAGCGCCACAGTTAGCAAAAGTGGCGCTTAGCTGTTTATTCAGCTCCTCTCGATCGGTAACCATAACAAAGGTTGGCGAGCCAGACAGTTTGCGTCTGATTTTCTGCGTCAGAAACAGCATCGAATAGCTTTTGCCGCTGCCCTGCGTATGCCAGAATACACCCAGCCTGCCGCCTGAAAATTCCTTGTTAGCATATTTGCTAAACGCAAGATTGACACCCAAATATTGGTGGTTACGCGCCATAATCTTTGCCACGCGGCCATTGCCATGGTCATACACGATGAAGTTTTCTAAGATGTCGATAAAGTTCTTCTTCCTGCACACGCCAAGGAGCATGGTTTCCAGATCTACGCGGCCCTGTTCATTCTCCTGCAGACGCTTCCATTCATGGAAGAACGCAAACTTGCTGCCCAATGTGCCAATTTTGGCATCGACTCCATTAGATAACATAATAAAGGCGTTGCAATAGAACAGCTGCGGAATTTTATGCAAATAATCACGGTAGTTGTCGTTATAAGCATTAACGATATCCACAGTCTGCTTCTTCAGCTCTACAAAAAGCAAGGGAATACCATTGACGAAGCCGATAATATCTGTTCTGCGGTTGCCAAACTGCGGACTCGCAATTTTCAGCTCCTGCACAGCCAAAAAGTCGTTGTTTTCAGGCTTATCAAAGTCTATAAGCTGTGCCTTTCTCTGTCTGCGTTCACCACTCTTATCAACATAGCTGACATTCACGCCATCTTTGAGCAGCGCATATTTTTCTTCGTTTATCGTCATCAGAGAAGCGGAAGCAAGATGTCCTTCCAAGGCTGTTTTCACTTCACTGAGCTGTTCGTCCGTAAGCCAGGGATTGAGTCTTTTCATAGCCGCTTTTAGTTGTCTGGGCAGAATAACTTCTTCATATGACTCCCTGCCATAAGTGCCACTCGCCCCCAGTTTTTCCTTATTATGGGCATAGCTCACGCACCAGTCTAATTTGTCGTGCAAAAAATCTGCCATTGTCTGCTGTATTAAAACATTTTCGCAATAATCATTGACCATCATTCTCACCGCTTCTCTTGAAGATTAAACTTATAATTTTCTTTAAGTTCATTTTACTACATCTTAGGCCTGTCGACAATAAGCAGTGCAAAACGAAAAAGCTTACAACACAGGCTGATTTCACAGCTTGTTCGTTGTAAGCTTATGCTTTCTATGCTAAAATATTTTTCAAGGTGCTCCATAACGGTAGGCGGTTAACCCTCTGCACGCAAGATTCACTTGCTGGAAATCTGCAGCTAAGAGGGAGGTGAGGCCCATGTTAACTTTAGATAATCTTATCGCTGTCATCAGCTTATGTCTGACGTCATTAGGTATTGGCATTACTCTAGGTTATGCATTAGGCCAGATTCACGCAAAAAAATAACCGCCCCAATCCTGCCAGATTCGCGGTTATTTTTTAACTAACAACTCAGGGTCAACCGTCTATCGGAGCCCTTTTTCATCTTTAGTATAGCACGTACATTCTTTATTTGCAAGAGCAGACGCAAGCTTTCTCAGCTGCGTCTGCTTTCTTTTATACCTCTATTTCGCCGCTCATGAGCTTGGGCAGCAGGCGGTCGCGTGCTTCGCGTAAAGAAGAGATTTGCTTTTCTAGAACCTCTTTATTTTTTAACACTTCCCCTGCCACATTAGAAAATTGCATTAATACATCCTCTGATGGTAAACACAATTCTATCTGCCTTATTAATTCTTGGCTTAAATTAGATTGAGCAGACCCTCTACCTCTACTAATTAACATCTCTCTATTATTGAATAACCAAAAATAAAGATATTCAAAAAAATTTTTTTCTTTACTTTCTAATACACAACAAGCCTGATTACAACACATAGCGGAACTAGAAATACCTAGTTTTCCAATAGTTGCTCCATACATAGCCAAAATTATGCAATCCTTTTCAAACATTTTTGCAGAAGAATTTTTTAGTCCTGCTTCTGTTATCTTTTCTTCAGTATCAAAGATAAAACCATCATTCAATTCCTTCGTCTTTAGCCAAAGTATTTCTCCCCTAGCATAGTATTCTTCATGACTTCTCGACGGCGTACCGCCAGACATGGTATCAGCAATATCTTTTATTCTTTTTCCGCTCCACCCCTCCGGCACACCGTCAACAATCTTTACGCTCTCATGCCCCGGAAAGCGCAAATCCACAAACCACTCTTTGTACAATCTCTGCGCTGCTTCTTCCAAAAGCTTAATCTGCTTCTTATTGTTTTCGATGAGGTCATCGTAGGCGGAGAGAATGGAGGCAATGCGTTTTTGAGTTTGAAGCGGGGGCACTAAAAACTTTATTGTAGATAGTTTTTCCCAAGACAAATTATCCTGAGCCGTTCCCTGAGATATTTGCTTACATTCTTTTTGCAAAACGTCAAAGCAATACTTAATAAACCTAGTATCTGCCATCTCCTCGTTCGCAACAAATCCCATTATACTATCAGGAAAACAAGCTGGTATAGATAAAATTCCCGTATCAGCTATATTTGCAGCTATGGTAATACATAAAGTTCCAGCAGGCCAAAGTTTACTTTGTGCGAGTCCCTCTTCATTATATGTACTTGAAAAATTACTTATATAGAAATTGGCATTTTTTACATCTGCTGTTTGTATAAATGGGTATTTCCCTCCAAATAATTTGGGATCATTTCTCGGTCTATGTTTTGAGCGTCCTCTGCCAACAGTTCCCAACTCATCTAAAGTTTTCTTCTCCCACTTCATAACCCCATAGCCTCCAAGTCCTGCGCAATACTCTCCATCAGCTCATTGCTCTCCTTTTGCAGGCTCACCAGCTCGCCATGAATCTCGCGCATTCTCTCAGCAAAATCCACGCCATCGTCCGCCACCGGCGCCACGCCCACATAAGCTCCCGGCGTGAGCGAATATCCTTTTTCCGCAATATCCTCTTTGTCCGCAATTCTGCACAGGCCTGCAACGTCCTGATACTCGCCTTCTGCGCCAAATTTTTCCACCAGCCATTGCCATGCTTCTACAACTGTGGTAATCTCCGCAATAAAGGCCTGCTCCGCATCATAATAGGCACGCATTTGCTTCTTTTCATTGCGCTTAGCCTTTTCTACCGCCTGCTTGCCTTCCTCCTGCACCTCTTTGGCAAAGGCTGCAAGGCTTTCCAGCAGAGCCGGCAAATCCTCTGTCGCAGTCAAAAGCTGCGCCAGCTTTGTACTCTGTGCCTGCAGCGCATATTCTACCAGCGCTGCCTTGTAATCTGCCACCAGCTCCTTATATTTTTCCTGCTCCCCACGGTACAGCCACACAATCGCCGTCAGGTTTCGCAGCTGCCAATCACTCCACTCGTTCAGGTTGCGGTCTACAACAGTGTAGTAATTGCGAGCATCGATAAAAAGCACCTTGTCTTTAGTTTGCTCCGACTTAGCTTTATTAAAGAACCACAGTGAGCAAGGCAAAGACAAAGTATAAAAGAAGTTGTTGCCCACGCTGACCATAACATCAACAGCGCCCTCCTCAACAAGCTGCCTGCGCATTTCTGCTTCTTTGCCGTCCGTAGCCGATGCCGCCATAACAAAGCCTGCACGTCCGTGTTCATTAAGATAGGCATAAAAGTAGGAAATCCATAAATAGTTGGCGTTGCCAACCTCTTTTTTCTTTTTATTCACCGTCGGCAGTCCGAAGGGCAGGCGGCCTGCGCTATGCGCATCATCTTCCTTTACCTTGTCCACATTAAACGGCGGGTTTGCCATTACATAATCGCATTTGCCCTCCAGCTCATGTACATCATGATAAAAGGTATTTGCCTCTTCGCCGCTGGCAATATTACCATTCAAGCCATGCACAGCCATATTCATTGCGCACAGCTTTGCATTAAACTCCGTCTTTTCCTGACCATAGAAGGTCATTTTTTTATTGGCCTCCATGCCCTTGTTATTGACGAAATCGCCTGTCTGCACAAACATGCCACCGCTGCCGCAAGCAGGATCAAGCAAAATGCCCTTTTCCGGTTCAATGATATTGACAATCATACGCACAAGCGACTTCGGCGTAAAGAAAACGCCGTCATCCTGCGCCACCGCCTTGGCAAACTTGCCCAGAAAATATTCATAAATACGTCCCAGAACATCGCCGCCTACGTCGTTCAAAAGCTCGTTATCAAAGTTGCGCAAAAGCGCACTGAGCAATTCATCTTTAAATTTGTAATAAGACTTAGGCAGCACGCCCTCCAGCTGCTTGCTCTGCGCCTCCATAAGACTCATTGCATTATCAAGCGCCTCGCCCAGCGAAGCTATCTCCCTGCCGTCTTTATCTTTCAAGCCAGCAGTTTTTACATTTTCTGGCAAGCTAAGCAAATAGCTGTAGCGTGCTTCCTTCTCCAAAAATAAAGCGCTTTTCGACTGAAAATGTTCCGGACGAATTTTAAACTCCCTGCCCGGGCGCACAGGATGTTCCTTTAAAATCTCCTTTTCGGCCATTTCATAACGGCTTTCCGCATAGCGTAAAAAAATCAGGCCCAAAACAGGCATGCAATACTCATTGCTCGTCAAATTGGAATTGGCACGCAGGTCGTCTGCCGCCTCCCATAAATTTGCCTCCAGCTCCTTGAGCTTTTTATTATCCATAAAACTAACCTCCATAGCTGTCGTTCACTAAGATTTCTTACTGCTAGTATAACAGTAATGAAGAAAATTCACAAATGGCAAAAGCTTTCACCGTTCTGCCTGTTTTTCATGGTTTTATCAGTTATAGATAAAATAAATCTGCTTATATATCATTTATAACAGCTATACTCAACAGCTCTTATCCGCCGCCAACTGCAAATGCGCATCCCTGTAGTAATTCAAAAACAGTTTGGCATTATATAAAGAAAAACCCCCTGGCCACAAACAGGCAGGGGGAAGAAATTGCAAGCTTTATTCTTCTTTTTCCGGGAACTTAGGTCTGGGGAAATTCGGGCCGGACGGCTTAAGCGTAAAGCCACGGCCGAATACATCGTTGACATCACTGATAA
>OQWM01003182.1_pt1 | contig 11005 bp, 9 predicted proteins | sample 1691531 | NCBI WGS metagenome assembly OQWM01 (sample SAMN03418257, study PRJEB22391) | human gut metagenome | biome: human-gut; feature: organic feature; material: feces | host: Homo sapiens | place: Tanzania | collected 2013-01 | reverse complement strand
GGCTGTGTCTCCTCTGGACTGCATGGGCTGCGGCGAGTGCGGCTTTGCAGAAATATGAAGAAAACAACGGCGATTTTGATGTTGCGATTCTTGATGTTATGATGCCGGGTATTGACGGTTTTCAGGTTTGTAAGGAGCTGAGAAACCGCAACGGCGGAATCGGAATTATTATGCTTTCGGCAAAAACTCAGGAAATGGACAAGGTAACAGGACTTATGCTCGGTGCAGACGACTATGTTACAAAGCCTTTCTCACCGAGTGAGCTTCTTGCAAGAGTTGATTCACTCTACAGAAGAGTTGCGCTTGCACAGTCACATTCCGAAAACAACTTTAAAGAAGAGCTTAAATCGGGCGAGTTCACACTCAATCTTCGCAACCGTGCGCTTATGAAGAGCGGAAAGATGATTGAACTCACACAGGTTGAATTCCAGATTATGGAGTACTTCTTCTCGAATCCGGGTGTTGCTCTTGACAGAATCGACATTCTCAACCATGTATGGGGAGATGCTTATGTCGGCGAGGATAAAATTGTCGATGTTAATATCCGCAGACTCAGAATGAAGGTTGAGGACGAACCTTCAAATCCTAAACATATCATCACGGTTTGGGGACTCGGCTACAAGTGGGATTCAGGCGAATAACTTTGCAAAACAGCCTGTATAAAATTTATACAATCTAAAGAGGAGGGCGGCAACAATTTTTAAGGGTATTTCAAAAAGATGGATGCTCAACACATTGAGTGTTATACTGACAATTATAATCCTTATTGTTGTCAGCCTTATTTTCATTGTTACATATATTTTTCAAAACAGCGTTGAACAGAACCTGAACACAACAAGCAACGAGCTTTCACTTGTCTTTTCGGGATTTCAGAGCGACAGTTCAACCTCGTTTACGACGTCTGCCCGTGATTATGTTGAAAACTTTGACAAAAAAGAAGAAATGGAGGTTCTTGTAATCAATTCCTCCGGCAGAGTTGTCATGACTTCAACAGGATTCACCCCCGATGACAACGAGCAGATTCCCGATTTTAATGACGCACTCTCAAACGAAAACGGCTGTGCATATTGGAACGGCAAGCTTTCATCGAACGAAAGTGCAATGAGCCTGACAAGAATCATCACCAACGAAAACGGAACCTGCGTAGGTGCGGTAAGATACATTGTTTCCATGGAACAGGTCAACACGGCAATTGTGCTTGTTTCTGCGGCAGTTATTGCGTGCGGTCTTGTTATCATCGCCCTTGTAATATTGTCGGGACTTATGTTTATCCGTTCAATCGTTGCACCTATAAGAAAGCTTTCGGAGATTTCAAGCAAGATTGCTCACGGCGACTTTTCGCAGGCTAAAAAAATCGAGTACAAATATGACGATGAAATCGGCGACCTCTGTGACGCAATAAGCGATATGGCTCTTGATTTGCAGACAGCCGATCAGATGAAAAACGATTTTATTTCACGAGTATCACACGAGTTGCGTACTCCGCTTACGGCGATTAAGGGCTGGGCTGAAACAATGCAGCTTTCCGAAAGAGGAAAGCTTGACCGCAAAACCTTTGACCGTGGTATGGGAGTTATTATCAGCGAAAGCTCACGCCTTACAAGCATTGTAGAAGAGCTTCTTGACTTCAGCCGTATTCAGAGCGGAAGAATGAAGCTCATCAAGGAAAAGCTTGACATTCTTGCCGAATTTGACGATGCGGTTTACTTCTTAAAGGAAAGAGCCGTTACAGAGGGCAAGCATCTTCTTTATGATGAACCCGAGGTTGTTTATCCTGCCGTTTACGGCGATAAAAACAGGCTCAAACAGGTTTTCCTCAATGTGCTTGACAATGCGTTGAAATACACACCAAAGGGCGGTGTTGTTGCCGCTCAGGTAATCTACAGCAAAGACGAACCCGATATTATCAAGATTGTAATAACCGACACGGGTTGCGGAATTTCTGCCGAGGATCTTCCAAAGGTTAAGGAAAAATTCTACAAAGCAAACCAGACTGTCGGCGGTTCGGGAATCGGACTTGCGGTTGCCGATGAGATTATGAACCTCCACAACGGTTCACTTGATATCGAAAGCGGAGAGGGTGTCGGCACAACCGTAACGCTCACCTTCCCTGTATATAAAGAGGGCAGTGAAAACTCACTTCCCGAAAACATTAAGCTTTAATCTTATTTCTCTGTGCAGCCTAATACAGAAAGGAACAGCTAATGGCTAAAAATACTACTAAAAAAATCACCTCAATCGGCGGCAGCGCCCTGATTGAAGGCATTATGATGAGAGGTCCGAAACGCACAACCGTGTGTGTTCGTACCGCACCCGACAAGATTTACAGCGAGGATATAAGCATAAATACAATTCCCTCAAAATGTAAGCTTTTCAAGCTTCCGTTTTTAAGAGGAATCGCAGGTCTTATTGACTCAATGCGACTTTCCTACAAAGCGCTTATGCTCTCTGCCGATAAGGCAATTGAATCAACCGAAATCGAAGAAGAACCGTCAAAGTTTGAAAAATGGCTTGATGATAAATTTGGTGACAAGCTTGTTAAGGTTATGATGGTAATTGCGTCAATCCTCGGTGTTGCGCTTGCCGTGGGACTTTTCTTCTTTGTCCCCTCTTTCCTGTTTGACCTTAGTGCAAATGTTGTGCCCGCTTTCAAGGGTGACGGCGGAAACGCTGTTTTCTGGAAGTCTGTTTTTGAGGGTGTTCTCAAGATTATTCTTTTCTTACTTTATATTATAGTATGTTCACAAATGACAGAAATGAAAAGGGTGTTTATGTACCACGGTGCCGAGCACAAGACAATTTTCTGTTACGAAAACGAAGAAGAACTCACAGTTGAAAATGTTAAAAAGCAGAGCCGTTTTCACCCGAGATGCGGAACGAGCTTTATGGTTCTTATGCTGATCGTCGGCATTCTTGTCGGTCTTTTCGTTCCTGTTGCACCCTTCGGAATCGGATTTTTAAGACCTGTATTCAAGATTCTTCTTCTCCCCGTTTCATGCGGAGTCGGCTATGAGCTTATCAAAATCTGCGGTAAGCACGACAATGCCGTAACAAGAATCATTGCAGCTCCCGGACTTTGGGCGCAGAGAATCACAACAAAAGAGCCTGACGACACTATGATTGAAGTTGCAATTGAGGCTATCAAGGCTGTTATCCCCGAGGACGGCTCGGACATTGTAAGCAAGTAATGACTGTAAACGAAATTTATCAAAGCGGACTTAAACTGCTTGAGAATAATAATATTGAAAACTCAAAATTTGAGGCGCAAAGTCTTTTACAAAAGGCTTTTTCGCTTGACAGAGTCGGCTTTATCATGCACAAAACTGATAAAGCCGATGAAAACTGTTCACATAACTTTTTAAAATTTATAGAAAAACGAATTTCAGGCGAGCCGTTGCAATATATTCTCGGTGAATGGAGCTTTATGGGATTCGATTTTAAGGTGGGCAGAGGTGTGCTCATTCCCCGTGATGACACGGAAGTGGTTGTCAATCTCTGCATTGATTTTCTCAAAAACAGAACCGACAAAAAGACGGTTGACCTCTGTTCGGGTAGCGGTGCAATTGCCGTTGCACTTGATAAAATTTCGGGTGCAAAAGTTACGGCAGTTGAAATTGACGAAACCGCTTTTTCATATCTTGAAACAAATGTAAAAGAAAACAATTCGTCAGTAAAGCCTGTTATGGCTGACGCTCTCAAAATCTGCGATACATTTGCAGACGGCGGGCTTGACCTCATCGTTTCAAATCCGCCTTATATAAAATCAGCCGACATCGAAACACTTCAAAAGGAAGTTCGGCTTGAACCAAGACTTGCACTTGACGGTGGCGAGGACGGTTACGATTTTTACCGTGAAATAGTGAGCCGTTGGAGCAGAAAACTCAAAAAAGGCGGTGCGCTTGCATTTGAACTCGGAGAAAATCAGGCTGACACAGTAAAGGCACTTATGACTGACAAAGGCTTTTCGGATTTTAAAATTTCACTTGACTTTGGCGGTGTGCAGAGGGCGATTATTGGGACTTTGCTCTGATTTTAGAAATTTTGTTCGATAAAATTACCGCCAAATTATTGCATTTTCCACTCACATATTTTATAATCTTAGTGTGAACATAACCGCCGATGAAGTGACGGTTATGTTACAGACCGAAAAACATCAGCTCCCTTTGCGGAGTACGGAGGTATATAAAATGGCAGTAGATAAAAACAAAGCGCTTGAAACTGCGCTCACACAAATTGAAAAACAGTTCGGCAAGGGTGCTGTAATGCGTCTTGGCGAAAATAAACATATGAACATTGAACACATCTCAACAGGTTCGCTTTCGCTTGATATTGCACTCGGAATCGGCGGACTTCCCCGCGGAAGAATTGTTGAAATTTACGGACCTGAATCTTCGGGTAAAACAACACTTTCTCTCCACTGCATTGCAGAGGGACAGAAAAACGGCGGCAATGTTGCATTTATTGATGTTGAGCATGCACTCGATCCGACATATGCGGCAGCTCTCGGTGTTGATGTTGATTCACTCCTCGTTTCACAGCCTGACACGGGTGAAGACGCTCTTGAAATTGCCGAGGCGCTTATCCGAAGCGGTGCGATTGATGTTATCGTAATCGACTCTGTTGCCGCTCTTGTTCCAAAGGCTGAAATTGAGGGCGAAATGGGTGACAGCCATGTAGGTCTGCACGCAAGACTTATGTCACAGGCACTGCGTAAACTCGCAGGTGCAATTTCAAAGTCAAACTGCGTTGCAATCTTCATCAACCAGTTGCGTGAAAAAGTCGGTGTTGTTTACGGCAACCCCGAAGTAACAACCGGCGGTCGTGCGCTCAAGTTCTACAGCTCCGTTCGTATTGATATAAGAAGAGTTGAAACCCTTAAATCAGGCGGTGAAATGGTCGGTTCACACACAAGAGCAAAGGTTGTAAAAAACAAGATTGCTCCTCCGTTCCGTGAAGCTGAATTTGATATTATGTACGGTGAAGGCATTTCCCGTGAGGGCGAACTTCTTGACCTTGCCGTAAAGGCTGAGGTTGTTCAAAAAGCAGGAGCATGGTTCAGCTATGACGGCAGACGACTCGGACAGGGACGCGACAAGGTCAAGGAACTTCTCAAAACCGACAAGGAGCTTGCTGCTGAAATTGAGAAGAAACTCTGGGAAAATATTGACAAGCTTTATGAACGCAAAAAGCCTGCTCCAAAGGTAAAAATTACCGAAGTTCCGTCTGCAAACCAAGAAATCAAGCCTGATTCTGCGGATAAGACAGAGAAAAAGAGCGGTGCAAAAATTGATGTTCTGGTTGACAACTGATGCTTATAACCGCAGTTGAACCACGAAGAAAGGCGATGTGTGCGCTCTACATTGACGGCGAATATGTTATGAATCTTGACGCACGCACAGTTATTGAAAACCGATTTGATGTCGGCAGAGAGATTGATGACGAGGATCTGCACGAGATTATCAGGCTAAGCAATGAGCGCCGTGCAAAGGAAAAGGCTTTGTGGCTTATTTCCTATCGTGACCACTCAAAAAAAGAACTCACCGACAAAATCAAACGCACCTGTGACGAGGAATCGGCGGAAAAGGCTGTTGAGCGAATGGAAGAACTCGGTCTTGTAAATGATGAAAACTTTGCAAGACGATATGCCGAACAGCTTTTGTTTTCAAAACATAATGCTCCGAGAGGCGCGGTAAGACAGCTTGTTCAAAAGGGAATTGACCGTGAACTTGCAGAAGAGATTATCGAAGAAATCGACTTTGATCCGTGTGACGGAATAAGGGCGGTTATCGACAGAAAATATAAAAACATAAATGATGAAAAAATAAGGCGAAGAGCCGTTGCCGCTCTGCAAAGGCTCGGATACGGATGGGATGACATTAAGACCGTCCTCAGAGAATACACAGAGGAAGACTGATTATGAATTATAAAGTAGGCATTGTATCACTCGGTTGTGCAAAAAATCAGGTTGACGCCGAGATGCTTTTGTACACACTCAAGAACAGAGGATTTATTATTGTGAACGATCCGGCAGATGCGGACGCAGTAATTGTAAACACCTGCGGATTTATCGAAAGTGCAAAGCAGGAAAGCATTAACGAGATTATCGAACTCGGCAAGCTCAAGGACGAGGGCAAAATCAAGGCAATCATCGTAACAGGCTGTCTTGCTCAAAGATATAAGTCGGAAATTTCCGAACAGCTTTACGAGGTTGACTCGGTTATCGGAATCGGTGCTAACGAAACTATCGCAGACATCGTTTTGGAAACACTTGACGGACAGAAGTGCGAAAGCTTTCCCGACAAGGTTTGTCTGCCGCTTGAGGGCGGAAGAATTCTTTCAACTCCCCCCTACACCGCTTATCTCAAAATTGCCGAGGGTTGCGACAACCGTTGTTCCTACTGTGCAATCCCGATGATCAGAGGTAGATTCCGCAGCAGAGATATTGAAGATGTTGTAAAAGAGGCGGAAGGTCTTGCTGAGCGTGGAGTCAAGGAACTCAATGTCATTGCTCAGGACACAACCCGTTTCGGTGAGGATAAATACGGCAAACCGATGCTTGCAGAGCTTCTCAGAAGACTTTGTAGGATTGACGGCTTTAAATGGATAAGGGTTCTCTACTGCTATCCCGACAGAATTACAGACGAGCTTATTGACACAATTGCAAGTGAAGATAAGATTGTAAAATATATGGATATTCCGCTCCAGCATTGTAACAAGGATATTCTCCGCAGAATGAATCGTCACGGCGACAGAGAAAGCCTCACTGCACTCATGAACAAGATTAAGGATAAAATTCCGAATGTAATCTTCCGCTCAACCTTTATTACAGGTTTCCCGGGTGAAACCGAGGAGCAGTTCAATGAGCTTGCAGAGTTTGCCGCCGATATGAAGTTTCAGCGACTCGGCTGTTTTGCCTACTCTCCAGAGGAGGACACAAAGGCAGCTGAAATGCCCGACCAGATTGACGAAGAAATCAAGCAGAAGCGTGCCGATATTATTATGGAGCATCAACAGCAGGTTATGGCTGAATACTGTGAAAGCCTTGTTGGCAAAGAGATTGAAGTTCTTGTTGAAGGCTTTGACAAACTTGCCGAATGTTTCTTCGGCAGAAGCTATGCCGACGCCCCCGAGGTTGACGGCTGTGTATTCTTCACCTGTGACGGTGAAAAGCCAAAGGCAGGAGATTTTGTCAAGGTGCGTGTAACCGATTACACAGGCTGCGATCCTGTAGGCGAATTTGTCGGCAAAATCGACTAAGTGGCTAAAAGACTCAGCAATTTCATAATATTTAACTTTGAAAGGCACATAAAATGAACTTACCAAATAAACTGACAGTAGGACGAATAATTCTTGTTCCGTTCTTTGTGGCGGCATTGCTGGCAAACTTTCCGCTCAACAATGCCGTTGCCCTGATTATTTTTATTGCGGCGTCACTCACAGATATGTTTGACGGAAAAATTGCAAGAAAAAACGGTCTTGTTACAGACTTCGGAAAATTTGCAGATCCGCTTGCAGACAAAATTCTTGTGCTTGCCGCATTTCTGTGCTTTGTACAGCTTGGAATATGTGACTGCGTTGCGGTCATAATCGTGCTTTTCCGTGAATTTTCCGTCACCTCAATACGGCTGATTGCCGCCTCAAAAGGCAAGGTTGTCGCCGCTAATATGTGGGGCAAAGCAAAGACGGTTTCACAGATGATTGCTATAATTGCAGTAATTGCAATGCAAATCGTGCTTGAACTGCCCGAAGTCGGACTTAATTTTATAAACACGGCAACATTTGAACCGATTTTCTTTGTGGTGGGAGAAATTCTCATCTGGATTTCGGTTGTATTCACAATCATTTCGGGCGTTGTATATATAATTCAAAACAGACAGTTTATTTCTCAGACCTGAGAACAGACTCTCACGGTCTTGATAGGAGGGTGATTGCGTGTTTAAAACCCTGAAAGCGGATATTGATGCGGTTATGGAGCGTGATCCTGCCGCAAGGAGCAGAGCAGAGGTGTTTTTTCTCTACTCGGGTTTCAAGGCGGTGCGTTCTCACCGAAAAGCCAATTGGTGTTTGCGACACAACCTAAAGTTTCTTGCAAGGTGGATTTCTCAACGCAGTCGTCACAAGACGGGAATTGAGATTCACCCGGGTGCAACCATTGGCAAGGGACTGTTTATAGATCACGGTATGGGCGTTGTCATAGGCGAAACTACAATAATAGGAGACAACTGCACCATTTATCAGAATGTTACTCTCGGAGGAACAGGCAAAGAAACGGGAAAAAGACACCCCACACTCGGCAACAATGTGCTTGTCGGCTCGGGTGCAAAGGTTCTCGGTCCGTTCAAGGTTGGTGACAACGCAAGAATTGCCGCAGGTGCGGTTGTTTTAAGCGAAGTTCCGCCGAATGCAACGGCTGTCGGCGTTCCGGCAAGAGTAGTAAAAGTCAACGGTGTTCGCAGTGAAACCCTTGACCAGATTCATGTATCGGATCCGGTTGCACTTGCATTGTGCAATCTTGAGCATAAAATTTTTGAACTTCAAAAACAGCTTGATGAGCTGAAAAAGGAAAATGTAAAAAGTGAGGAATAGCAAATGATTTTATATAATTCTCTCGGACAGACAAAGCAGGAATTTGTACCGCACACACCCGGCAAGGTTAATATGTACACCTGCGGTCCTACTGTTTATCACTATGCCCACATCGGCAATCTTCGCACCTATATTATGGAAGATGTTCTTGAAAAGTATCTTCGTTTTTCGGGTTATGATGTAAACCGTGTAATGAACATCACAGATGTAGGTCATCTTTCAAGCGATGCCGACACAGGCGAGGATAAGATGCTTTCAGGCGCAAAGCGTGAGCATAAAACTGTTATGGAGATTGCAAAGTTCTACACAGACGCATTTTTTGCCGACTGCGAAAAGCTCAACATCAAGCGTCCCGATGTTGTAGAGCCTGCAACAAACTGCATTGACGATTTTATTAATATGATTTCCGTTCTGCTTGAAAAGGGCTATGCCTACATTGCAGACGGCAATGTTTACTTTGACACTTCAAAGCTCGACAACTACTATGTGTTCGGCAATATGAACGAGGATGACCTTGCTGTTGGTGTTCGTGACAGCGTTGAAGAGGACGAAAACAAGCGTAACAAGGCTGACTTTGTTCTCTGGTTCACAAAGTCAAAGTTTGATTCACAGGAGCTCAAGTGGGACAGTCCGTGGGGCGTAGGTTATCCGGGCTGGCACATCGAATGTTCATGCATCAGCTATAAGCATTGCGGTGAATATCTTGACATTCACTGCGGCGGCATTGACAATGCTTTCCCCCATCACACAAACGAAATTGCACAGAGCGAGGCTTTTCTCGGTCACAAGTGGTGTCCGTACTGGTTTCATGTACTTCATCTCAATGATGCAAGAGGCAAGATGAGCAAGTCAAAGGGCGGTTTCCTTACAGTTTCACTTCTTGAAGAAAAGGGCTACAATCCGCTTGTTTACAGAATGTTCTGCCTCCAGAGCCACTACCGCAAGCCGCTGACATTCTCATATGACAACCTCGACAACACAGCTACCGCCTACAACAAGCTTGTAAAGAGAATTTCCGCTCTTTCAAGGGACGGCGAGCCTGATATGGCAAAGGCTGAGGAGCTTACAAAGGGATTTAGCGAGGCGCTTGACAATGACCTCAACACTTCTCTTGCTCTCACCTGCGTTTATGATGTTCTCAAGGCTGACGCAGACGATGCAACAAAGCTTTATGTAATCGGCGAATTTGACAGGGTGCTTTCACTCGACCTTACAAAAGTTCCCGAAAGCAACAAAGCGGACGCAGACGATGACTTTGCCAAGGAAGTTGAGGAGCTTATTGCACAGCGTACAAAAGCCCGTGCCGAAAAGGATTGGGCGACAGCCGACGCTATCCGTGACAAACTTAAAGAGATGAAAGTTGTTGTCAAGGACACAAAAGACGGCATTGAATGGCATGTTGAGGGTTAACTTGACTGCTATCGCCCAATGAACGCACCTAATTAAAACAAAATATGAATAAATAAAAATCCCCTTCATATAAATTTGGTATGGAGGGGATTTTATGCGTTTGTATATCATAACAAAACGAAATCTAATATCAATCGGATTCTGTCTTTTAATCGGAGTGCTTGCAGGGGCAATTGCAGTCACATCAACCGTTCGAGCCGTTCAGAGTGCGGCTGCTCAGCGTGAAATTCCCATTTACTATGTTGACACGGACAAAAAGCAGGTTGCCCTGTCGTTTGATGCGGCATGGGGCAATGAGCAGACCGAGCATCTGCTTGAAATTCTCGACAAATACAAGGTGAAATCAACATTTTTCCTTGTGGGCGACTGGGTTAAGAATTATCCCGACAGCGTAAAGGATATTGCAAAGCACGGTCACGATGTGGGCAATCACAGCAACACACATCCGCATATGACACAAATGTCATCGTCCGATATGGTCGGTCAGATTCAGTCCTGCAACGAAAAAATCAAGGAGCTTACGGGCAAAACTCCCACCCTGTTCCGAGCACCATACGGCGATTACAACAATGATGTTGTAAAGTCGGTCAACGGCTGTAATATGTATTGCGTGCAATGGGATGTCGATTCGCTCGACTGGAAAGATCCTACTCCCGAGCAGATAAAGCAGAATATTATGAAAAAAATCAGGAACGGCAGTATTATATTGATGCATAACGGTGCAAAAAATACCCCCGAAGCATTGCCGACGGTAATCGAGGCAATCAAGTCCGAGGGCTACGAAATCGTTCCGATTTCGCAAATTCTGCTCAAAGGCGAATACTACACAGATGTTGACGGCAAAATGTGCAGTAAAACCGCCACACAACCGAGTTCGTAAGTAAAGAATATTTATAAATACCGCTACGGATAATACACAACTTTCATTACATCAAAACATTTTAGTAAAACAAATCATTTCATCAAAGCGGGCGAACACGGTTCTCCCCTACAAAATAGCAATAACATT
>OQWM01003180.1_pt1 | contig 11005 bp, 22 predicted proteins | sample 1691531 | NCBI WGS metagenome assembly OQWM01 (sample SAMN03418257, study PRJEB22391) | human gut metagenome | biome: human-gut; feature: organic feature; material: feces | host: Homo sapiens | place: Tanzania | collected 2013-01 | reverse complement strand
TTGGAAAGAGCATCGTAGAGGGAAGGTGAAAGTACGACAAACTGCTGATTAGTAGGAGAATCGTAGGCGATAGCTATGCCATGCTTCTGGAAGATGCTGCGGATACGGGTAGCCATGGCGATGGCGTGGCGCGATATCTTGAAATAGAGGTTATCCGTAAACAGCGTGTCAAACTGGATGCCTAGCATTCTGCCCTTGGCAAGCAAGGCTCCATGACGCTTTATGTTAGTGAAGAAATACTTAGGTGCCTTCATGCCTGAGAATACTACAGCTTCGCCCATCATGGCGCCCACCTTGGTTCCACCTATATAAAATACATCACAATGCTTGGCAAGGAATGGCAAGTCGTAATCGCATGCCTCTGAAACCAGACCGTATCCCAGTCGTGCACCATCGATGAAGAGGCGGAGGTTATATTTCTGGCAGGTTGTATATAGCGCAGTCAACTCTTCCCTGGTGTAGACCATTCCGAACTCTGTCGGCATCGAGATATAAACCATGCCTGGCTGCACCATGTGAGGATGAGTTTCATCGGCAAGGAAAGTATCCATATATGCAGACAGGGTGCTGGATGTTAGCTTGCTGTTCTTTCCTGGCAGCGTAATGACCTTATGGCCAAATGCTTCTACTGCTCCAGATTCATGTACCTCGATATGACCGGTCTCCACACAGATAACTCCTTCGCATCCCATGAGCACGGAGTCGATAACGGTGGTGTTGGTCTGTGTACCGCCTATCAGAAAGAACACTTCAGCATTCTCATTGTCCACGGCTTTACGGATTTTCTCTTTTGCAGATTCTGAGTATGGATCAAAACCATAACCGGATGTTTTCTCTCTGTTTGTCTTGCCAAGAGCCTCTAGAATCTCTGGCAGCATACCATTGTTGTAATCACTTTCGAATGAAATCATATGATATAATATAAAATGATAATATTAGATAATCACCGCCGTTCCGCTGCATGTTACCATCAGCATGGAGCCGCTTTTTCCTACGGTTTCGTAATCCAGGTCGATGCCCACGATGGCGTTGCAGCCCAGGGATGCGGCACGGTCGGCCATCTCTCTGAGGGCTGTATCCTTAGCCTCGCGGAGTGTGCTTTCGTAAGAACCGCTTCTGCCGCCGATTACATCACGGACACTGGCAAAGAAATCCTTTACAAAGTTGGTACCGATGATGGTTTCGCCGGTTACTACGCCACGGTATTCACGGATAGGGTGGCCTTCTATGGTTGGAGTTGTACTTAAAATCATAACGTATGTTCTAAATGATTGAAAACTAAAAACTTATGCAGACTGCTTTTTTCTTGTGCAGTTTTTATTCAGGTTTTTCACGATTTCGGGCGTGAAGCCAGTTGCATAAAACTCTCCCGAGCCAAGGAGCAGCCAGTATGGGTTGATGTGGTAATCACGGACTAGGAACTGAACCCAAGACGGACGAAAGCGACCGTAGTACTCGGCAGGCTTTTCTCGCAGGGACATGATGTTCCAGCGGTTGATACCATACCGGTCGGTTATTGTCTTCAGACCGCCAATGCAACCATCAGCCTTCAGGCGGTCAATGGCAGAGAAGAAGCGCACGACTATATCCACATCAGCGGACATCAGATTTTTATCTTCCATATTATTTTATCTTTTTGTAGGCTCGACTGAAAACGTTTTCCAGCCTTGCCCGATGATTATTCAATCTTTGCGACCAGTCCTGCAACTGAGCCAGCGTTGGGCGGGAAGCCAGCAGCCCATCCACCTCGGAAGGGGTGAGCACTGGCAAGTATTTCTCGTATTCGAGAAGGTAATCAATACGAAAATCTGTAAGCTTCATCTATACTATCGTTTCTAGCGTTCTTTTCGTGCTGAGTGTACGCCTCTATACCAAGGGCACGAAGCGTTTTTGCAGCTGTAGCCTTACTTATCGGAAATGTTCTATTGACCCAAAAAGCAGTTTTACTTCTGAATGAAAGGACGTCTTTTGCGGGGTTGGTGAGCTGAAATGATTCTCCCTTTTTCAAGTTTGTATTGAGTATCTTTTGCATATTCTCGACCAAGGAGTTTCTACCAACGAACGACAAGGAATTATGATACTGCAAGAGCGTAACGTAATAGACTGTGTCTTTTCCCTGCACATCATACCCCAACTTCGAGAAGAGCATTGTCTTTATATTCTTGCTTTGCGCCTGCACACCCACGCACGCAAGCGCAAGCACGAATAACATTATTAACTTTTTCATATTGCCTAATCGTTTAAATGATTTATATTTCTGTCGTAGAACTCATTCCAAGCCTTTTTCTTGATGAAGACGAAGAAGAGCAGCAGCCCTAGGGCGACCATCAGCAGGTGCATCGGCTGGCGAAAAACCCCGAACCCGAAAGAACGCTGGAAGTCGATGCAGAAAGAAATCAGCACTCCGTATGTAGCGAACGCTCGATGCACCCAGCAGAACCCATAGGCTAGACTGCAAACGATCCAGGCAATGAAGCCAAAGAGCGAGCAGTCGAATATCCACTCTGTGAGTTTTGCCCTATAGCCCATGGAGAGCAGAGAACAGTGAATCAGCATTACAAGCGCACCCACTGGAGGGATGATACCTATTATCAGCCTGCTGGCTTTCCATAGCCAGCTTTTCCCGAGGGCGGCAAGAAGAACCTTCTCCTTCCGCTCAATGAAATCCTCATCTTTCATCGTTACTTAGAATTTGAGTTAATTTTATCCATGGAGCGAGAACTAAAGTTCACGCAACCATTTCTCGCCCGATTTCGTCTTAGACCAAATCACGAGACCTGTGCCGATAACCGCACCGATGAACATAAATAATGTTGCTAGTTCCATAATCTAAACATTTGAATTATTATACTTCATTACGTTATTAGCGAAATAAGCGAAGGCGAATGACGCTATGACACCGAAGACGATAAAAAGGACATTGTACAATCCTATCTCATCGCCAGTAATCAATGGCGAGAAGCCACCGATACCCGTTCCGCTTATAAACAGATTAGAGACACCATACAGATACGTTGCAAGCAGCGTCCTGCGGTCGTGCTCTTTAATTAACTTACTAACCATACTTTTTCATTTTGCAAAGTTACTAAATTATTTCTGTCCGACAATGGCAAGCAGCGTTTTTACTTGACTTTGCAGGAACTCATTCTGTTCTCGCAGCAGTTTATTTTCAGCAGCCAAGGCAGCATCACTACCTATTGACTGAGAAACGTTGGAACTGTTCGAGCCATTGACGTTTGAACCGATAACAGCCGCTTCCATCTCAGCAGGGAGAGGAGGGGCGCATCTATCGATGATTTCCTTTATCTTTTGGATAAAATCAATTTTTATAGTTTTGCGACCAAGACGAGCCTGCACATTCTGTGGTGTAGTACCCAGTTCTCTAGCTACATCACTCATTGTCAAGCCCGAACTCTTAATATACTTCTTTAATTCTTCACCGCTCATAATTGTAAATCAATTTAAAACTAATTAAAAACTTATTAAAAACAACCACAAAACAATTGTTTTTCAATTTTCTTTTTGTATTTTTGCAACCGAATTACAGAACGAGTTTAAAAACTCTTTTGCAAAGATAAGGAAAATAATTTAAAATACAAATAAAAATGGGAGAAAATTTTAATTACGATTTCAGAACCCCACTGCAGAAGCAGCAGGACGAAAGAAAGAAGAACATCATAGCGATGTTTGCAGATTTCCGAGCAAAAGCACCTGCCGAGACCTCAGACAGCAGAATAATGCTCGCAGTATCACAGCGTGTTGGTTGCACCCAGCAAAACGTGCGTGTTATCCTCATCAAGGCTGGATTGATAACACCAAAGAAGAGAGCCGTGCGCAAGTAATCAAGTAGAACCAATTTAAACATTCAGAGCGTATGAAGAAGTTTATCGAGATTATCACAAGTGACGAAGTAATAAGCCTGGCAGTTGCCATCGCATTAGTAACTTTAATTTTTTGGAGGGCTTAATATGACAAACGTAGAACCAAAGGTAGCGGATGCAGGCAGATACACCATGACAGAGACCTGCAAGGTGCTTGGCATCCATCGCAACACCCTGCGCAGATGGTTGCAGGCTGGTAAGATTAAGGTCAAGTTCCGCAGAATCGACAACCGCAAGGTTTTCGAGGGCAGCGAGATTAAAAAAGTCTGGAGGATTGCCCTATGATGAATGCCTACGAAAAAGCGAAACAGCTGACCGCCAAGTGGGAGCAGGAGCGAAAGGACAGCAAGCGACTGGCAACCATGAAGGAAGCGGAAAGACGCATTCAGGTAAGGGAGTTCGACAACATGCTCTGCCTATCACTGGACGGAATACCAGTGCTCCCGATGAGCGAGTTCAACAAGCAGACGCTAGCAGACGCACGTCTGACATTATTCAACTATTTAAACAGATAATCATGGAGCCAAGAATTATCGAGGAGTGCAGAAATAAGATGTACGATGCCATCTGGCTGGAGTTAGACCGTGATCCACAGCGACCAGCGGTTGCAAGGGTAGACATCAAGACCAAGGCAGGCAACATTTTAGTCTGGTGCGACAGAACCGGGAACACAGCGGTCGTGACGCACAAGAATAACAACAACGACAGCGAGCGGCTGGAGGAAGCTATCGAGGGTTGCGTCAACTATCAGGACGTGATGGACGACTGGCTGGAGGAGAACAGCCAATACGCCCAAGACCCGATGGACGCCTTCGAGGAAAGCAGGCTCGACAGCCTTATGGCTCAACTGGTTTGACCACATAAGTTTTTGCTTAGTTTATATGCTGAAACCCCTGCAGCGGCAGGGCAAAGGGTGCACGCAAAACTCATTTCAAAGGTTATCTAATTAGTTGTTTTTACCATGTAATATGCGGAAACGACAGCGTGCGCCCTGCAACGGAAGGGCATCCATCGGCAGCTGGCAAGGGTGGAATAATACTAGGGTCAACTGGGGTTCGAATCCCCAGCCTTCCACTAGAGTTAATAAACAATAAGTCGAACAATAAAAAGAACGAATTATGGAAAATGAGATTATCCAAGTGAGCGGTGGCGAGATGCTGGAAGCTATCAACCGCTCGGAGATTGACGGACAGATTGCCACAGCGCACAAGTTTCCGAGAGACATCATGCAGTGCAAGCAGAACATGGTAGCACTTGCAGCCATGGACGATGATGTAGCATACAACTGCTTCTATCACCTCGAACGACAGAGCAAGGACGGAAAGACAACAGTAATCGAGGGTCCGAGTGTCCGATTTACAGAAATCATTTCTGCCTGCTGGAAAAACCTGCGCATCGCTGGTCGCATCATCGCAAACGATGGCAAGACCATTACAGCGCAGGGTGTTTGCCACGACCTCGAGAGCAACGTTGCCTACTCCGTGGAAGTGAAGCGCAGCATTCTGACATCGAAGGGGTACACCTATTCGCAGGACATGCAAGTTGTGGTTGGCAATGCAGCCGTGGCGATCGCCCAGCGTAACGCAATCTGCAAGGTCGTGCCGCAGGTATTGATTGCAAGCGTGGTGAAGGAAGTGCAGGAAAAAGCACTCGAGCACATCAAGAAGGCTGGCGTGCCGAGTCAGTGGAAGAGCTGTGTAGCCTGCTTCCAAGTCTACCAGGTAACAGACCTTATGCTGCTCGACTACATCGGGAAGAAATCAGCCGAGGAAGTCACGGCAGAGGATATTCAGAAGCTGGCTGGTGTATACAACGCCATCAAGGAAGGCACGACCACCGTAGAGGAGACTTTCAAGAAGCCAAAGCAGCAGGAAGCCATCGCGCAGCAGGCGCAGGCAGCAGCCGAGAGCGCACAGAAGAAGGCAGAGAAGGCAATGAGCCGCAGCCAAGGCAAGACTGGCACAGCAGCGAAGAAGTAGTTTAGTTTATAATGTTATAACGTTTGCCCGAACCGCCACGGCACAACCTATGGGGTGGGCTCCCATCACAACCTACCAAGGGAAGCCGTGGCAACTTTTAAACATTCAGTAAAAAATTATGGCAGAAAAAGAAAACAATCAGAAACACAAGAGCACCATCGACAAGTACTTTAGCAGAACCGCAGATGGTTACAAGGCATGGTCAGAAGAAGCCGAAGAAGAAAGATGCTATCTGCAGGCTGCAATAGAGCCGACTGGAGATGCAGATGAAGACGGAAACCAAGGATTCGATTTTCATATTGCTTACCACGGTAAAACCGCTTACCTCGCAGATGGAATTGCTCAAGCAATGCGAAGGGATAAATTCCTTCGCACGATCGTTATTACAGCTGCTAGAAGATTCTTTTTTGATAAATAAAACATTCAGACAATGAAACAGATAATAAAATACAAAAGCAGAGAGGAGTGGTTGCAGAACCGCTCAAAGGGAATAGGAGCATCAGAGGCAGGCACAGTACTGGGACTGAACCCATGGGAAACACCATACCAGCTGTGGAGACGCAAGAAAGGTATCGACCCACCAAAGGTTGAGAACTTTGCGATGGTTGCAGGACATCTGCTGGAGGATGCCGTGGCGCAGTTCTTCAAGCGAGAGAGCCACTGCCACATCATTAAGGCGAGCACGGACGACTACACCATCACGAACACCGATACTCCGTATCTGAGAGTAAGTCCAGACCGCACCTTCTGGAGAACCGGGGCAACGCACAACGAAGCGAGCAAGAGCATCCTCGAGTGCAAGACTACGCAGATGCAGATAGATGCAGACGACCTCCCGAAACATTGGTTCTGTCAGCTACAGATGAACCTCGGAGTTGGCGAATACAAGGATGGAGCACTTGCCTGGCTGACAGCAGGCAGGGAGTTCGGCTACCGTGACATCGATTTCGACCCCGAATTCTTCGGATGGATGAGGGACGAGATAACCAAGTTCTGGCTTGACTACATCGTGGGTAACCAAGAGCCGCCAGCCTACAGCGCACAAGACGTTCTCCTAAAGTCTCCTCTACATGTAGCTGGCAAGGAAGTGACCGCAACGAAGGAGATACTCGAACAGATTGCTAGGCTCAAGGAACTCAAGGTTCAGAACAGGAAACTGGAGACCGAGCAGGATGAGATTGAGGACAACTTGAAGCTGTTCTTCGGGGACGCAGAGAGCATCGTGGACGGAAACGGCAAGATGCTGGCAACGTGGAAAGCACCGAAGGCAAGCGAGAAGTTCGATGCCAAGGCTTTTCAGGCAGACCATCCCAAAGCGTGCGCAAAGTACATCAAGCAGGTGCAGGGAGCACGGAGATTGCTCATCAAGTAAAGGCAGGGCTTATGGATGTTCCTATATCAAAAACCGACCTAAGGAATATAATTTCCCAACTGGAGAATTATATTTCCCTAGGTGGGAAAGTGACAGCACCGACCGACACAAGCCAGCGGAACAAAATCCGCATGGCTACTGTGCTCAAACGGAAGCTGGAGAAGAAACTATCATTATCAGAGTAAAATTATGAACGATTCATTCATCTTATACACATCATACTACGCTCTTATCGAGGGGCTGACCGATGAACAACTCGGGCAACTGACGAGAGCGATATTTCTCTACGCAATGGATGGGAAGACTATAAATCTCGAACCAGTCGTGCGTATGGCTTTTGCTTTTATAAAAGACAATATCGAGCGCAATCAAGACAAGTATCAAGCCAAGTGCGAGAAAAACAGACAGATTGCACTTGAAAGAGAAAGAAAAAAGCGAGAGGCAAGAGAAAAAGCAGGGAACACGAACGTGCACGAACGTTCACGAACGTGCGAAAATAACACGAACGTGCACGAACGTTCACCTTATGATAATGATAATGAGTATGATAATGATAATGATGTTTCTAAAGAAACAGATATATTAGAACCTTCTAAAGAAGCTTCTATGCAAAGTTTTTCCGAGAAAAACGTTTGCGCTGCAGAAGAACCGCAGAAAAGTTCTGAGAAAAAGAAATCCAAGAAAGGCGAAATCGACTACGCAGCCATCAAGGACTACTGGAACGAGCAGCACGACAAGACCAACAGCGCAATGCGAAGGCTGACGCTTATGACGGAAAACCGCAAGGAGGCAATCAGAGGAAGGCTCAAGGACTGCAAGGGAGATATTTCCAAGATTTACCTGGCTATCGACAAGGCTATGGCTAGCGACTACCTTAACGCAGGGCATTCCTGGGCATCATACGACTGGGTAATGACAAGGAAGTATTTCCCGAAGGTGCTGGAGGGCAACTACGACAACACCAAGCCAGCCACAAGCCAGCAGCCGCAATCGGCAGCAGCCAGGGCGCAGGATCCTGCGGCAACGGCAAGACCGAGCATCGGGGAACTCTACGAGCAAGCCAAGCACCAGCAGCCAGCGAGCCAGCAGAGCAAAGACGACAAGTTCCGGTGGGTAATCCAGCAGAACCTCGAAGACTTGAAGAAGAATCCGAATAATAAACCAGCTAAGGATTCGCTGGCAAGATACTACGAACGTGGAGTTCTGCAGCGGCTGGGCATCGACTGGAAGCCCGAAAAATAACGAATGAGGGCAAAATAAGCCGCTCTGTGGCGTTTTTACGCATCGGACGGCAAATTATACATCAAACAGAATTTAAACGCTTAAAACAAAAGAATTATGGGAAAAGAAGTATGTATTGTAAACAGCGAATGCTTCAAGACAGAATACCCGGTAGGGTCGACAATTAGCATTGAAGGTGTAAATTGCAAGGTGGTTGAGGATATAGGTCTATACTGCAACGATTGCATCTTGGGCTGTAAGAGAGAAGGCATTACGTGCAGGAATCCTCTAAAAATAATTAAAAAACTTTGCATTTACATGTTTACAAACCATATAAATTGTGATATAATTATATCAAGGCAAAGGAAAGCAACAAAATAAATAATCAAACAAATGGAGGAAACTAAAATGAAAAGAAAGACTTACATAAAGAAAATGAGAGCATTGCTAACTGATTTGTATATGGATGACAATAACTGGATTGATAAAAAATGGATCAACTATTTTTACAAATCTCTTAGAATCTGCCGTCCTTTCGATTATGCGAATGCTTATAAAGGTGTTTATAATGCATTCAAAATCCCCTGAATGAGTCTTGGAAGATTAAGACGAAATCCCCGAAAGGGGATCGGGATTATTCCCACAAAATAAATAAGAAAGGTAAATAATCATGGCAAAGTTTATAAAGAAAGAATATACTTCAGAAGGTTTTCCAATGCTAACATATTCATACAGAGGAAAGCAATACCAGGTAATCGACTATGGTTGGCATGGAGGAGAACCATTAAGCTGGCAGCATAAAAATGAACAGGCTAAGATTGATCAAGAAATTGAAATGGAAAATAAAAGAATGGATTCCGATTTTGTTGAAGAACCTGCTGAGGTTGGTTTGGAAATGTTTTGGAATTCATTTGAAGAATAAGGAGCAACAAAAATGAAACTTAAAGAAGTATTAAGTACAATTGCTATGAATGAAATTGTAGAAGTAGTAATTGAAGAAGAAATAAGTAATGTATGCTTTGTTGGTAGTCCGAGAGATTTAATTTGGCAGACCGCTGAACATAGTTGCAGAAAAGTAAGAAATATTCATACATACAAAAATGAAATTGTAATTATGGTTGAATAAGGAGGTGGAATTGTGGAATTAAAAAAGAGAGAGGACTATATAAAGGAACTTCGACCAGGACATATAGTTGCTTATAAAAATGAAAAGGGAATGTACACAGGTAAGGTAATGTCGGTATACGAAAATGAAGTAGTAATTCAGACTGTAAATAAGTCTATTTACACTGTTGATAAACAAGATATTACCTGGATTAAGTTAGGATCTCGTTGGCCTACTGGTATTCATAATGCTTTAATCGCTTCGAAGGCAGGTACAAATAATGGAGGAACAAAAAACAATGCCAACTGTTGTATTTGATTTTGATGGTGTTATTCATAGCTATATTTCCGGGTGGCAGGGCAAAACGGTTATTCCAGATCCACCGGTGCAGGGAATTCGTGATGCTATTAACAGCATTCGGAAATTGTATCGGGTAGTTGTTGTATCGACACGCTGCGATACGCCAGATGGTATTATGGCCGTAAAAGAATATCTGGCTAAGCACAACATTGTTGTTGATGATGTGATGAAGGAAAAACCGCCTGCAATTGTGTATATTGATGACAGAGCTATTTGCTTTGATGGAAATCCGCGTGGATTGCTCGATAAAATCATGATATTTGAACCATGGACGGCAAAAGCGATGAGGAGAATGAAAAATGATGGAAGTGTAATTGATGGCTAAGAAAGTATCTATTGATAAACTCATGCAGGATGTATTCTACTTAAATAATCAAATTAAAGGACTTCAAATGCTTTTAGATCAAAGAAAGTCTGTATTCAAGAAGTACTTTCAAAAAACAGGCCATACTTCTGTTTCTGATGATAATGTTTCTGTTTATACTCAGGAAAGAACTAAGGTTGAGTATGATATAAATAAGCTCAAGAAAGAAAAACCTGAAATTGCTAAAAAGATCTTAACCAAAAAGATTGAAGTAACTGATGCCAAAGGGTTAATAGCATTACTTAAGAAATATGGAGTTAGCAAGCAGGAAATGAAAGCCTGCTTAAAGTCATATGCAGAAGTTGATGAAGCTAAACTTACTAAACTCTATGAAAGTGGGACAATTACAGTAGATGATTTGAAAGGCTACTACAATGCTACTTCTAAATTATCTATTGCAATAAAGGTTAAAAATGCTGATGGAGAACTCAAAATGTAATTCTACTGCTTTTGTTGATATACTTAAGCATTATGGTATTTATGAACCAGAAAGCAAATACAAAATTATTTGTCCATTCCATGGAGATGTAAATGCAAGTTTAGAAATAAATCAACAAAAAGAATTTTGGTATTGCTATGGTTGCAATAGGCATGGAGGATCCATTGAGCTTGTAAAAAACTTTGCTGAACTTGAAGGCAAAAAATTAAATGATTTACAAGCAATGCAAAAAATAAAACAAATAAGTAAATCCCCTATATATAATAATATAAATAATATATATA
>OQWM01003179.1_pt1 | contig 11010 bp, 6 predicted proteins | sample 1691531 | NCBI WGS metagenome assembly OQWM01 (sample SAMN03418257, study PRJEB22391) | human gut metagenome | biome: human-gut; feature: organic feature; material: feces | host: Homo sapiens | place: Tanzania | collected 2013-01 | reverse complement strand
CCAAAGCGCCCACCAAAGCGGCCGAACCGGCAAAGAATGTGGATGGAACGACGCTCGTCTACGGCTCGGGCGACTATACGCGCATCAATCCCGCGATGGACGAGCACGGCGAGATCAACATTCTGCTCTTCGACGGTCTGACCGCGCACGACGGCGAAAACCAGATCGTCCCCGGCCTTGCCAAGAGCTGGGAGCTTGACGAAGAGACCAACACCTACACCTTCCACCTGAACGAAAACGTCACCTGGCACGACGGCGAGCCCTTCACGGCAAACGACGTGAAGTTCACGATCGAGGCGATCATGAACCCCGAAAACGGCTCTGAAAACGCGCCGAACTTTGAAGACGTCGAGGAGATTACGGTGGCGGACAACCAGACCATTTCGTTCCGCCTGTCGGCGCCAAACGTCGCATTTCTCGATTACATGACGATGGCAATCCTGCCCGAGCATCTGCTCTGCGGCGAGGATTTCCAGACCTCCGACTTTTTCAGAAGCCCTGTCGGCACCGGTCCTTACAAATTATCAAGCTGGGACGTGGGGCAGGCAATCGTTCTGGAAAAGAACGAAAGCTATTTTAAGGGTCCGGCGAACATCGACCGCATCATCTTCAAAATTGTCCCCGACGACAACGCGCAGGCAGTACAGCTGGAGTCCGGTGAGCTGGATCTGGCGCTGCTCGATCCCAAAAACGCGCAGAATTTCGTCGGCAAGGACGGCTTTGTCTGCTACGATATGAAAACCAGCGACTACCGCGGCATTCTCTTCAACTTCTGGAACGACTACTGGACCGAAAATAAAGACATCATCCCCGCCGTCTGCTATGCCATCGACCGGCAGGCAATTGTAGACGCCGTTCTGCTCGGGCAGGGCATGAGCGCCTACGGTCCTCTACAGCGCAACGTCTATAACAACGACGCCGTCGAGCACTACGACTACAACCCCGAAAAGGCAAAATCCATTCTGGAATCCATCGGCTGCACGATGGGAGAATCCGGCTACTACGAGCGAAACGGCGCGGAAGAAATGCTTTAACATGATGAAATCCATTCCGCCGTGACCCGTTTTGAGCTGCTCCTCGGTTATCGTTTTCCAATCCTCGGGGAGATATTCGGAATAATCGTCCTGACTGTTCAAAGAATCCTGAATTACGTTTTTCTCGTGATTGAATCTGTCGCCGTCCAGAACGACTGCCCGAAGTGTCTGATTGTAATAACCTTTCGTGCCGCTTACGGTAATTTCACGGTCGTATAAACGGGGCAAAGTAGTATCGAGTTTAAGGGTTATAAGTTCGCCGTTTTCGCATTCTATCATCGTTGTCACGACGTCGCCCTGGCGGAACTTCGTCCCTTTAAGCGCAGCGACCTCGTCGTGCGAAGCTATATATTCGTTAAGACCGACGGCTTTTGAAGCCATGGCGGTAAGCCTTGTGAACTTGTTTCCGCGCGTTATGCCGAGAAGCTTCACGATAGGTCCGAGTTCGTGCGTGGGGTAATTTTCGCAATTGTGGTTTTTATATTCCTCGAGCCTGTAATGCCCGCGTTTTAACCCGACTTCGGTTATCTCGTTGCGAAGGTCATGGCAATACGCGCCGTGACAATAACTGATTTCGCCGAGTTTTCCGTTCCTCGCGAGCGAAGTTACCAGAAGTTCGTCCTTATTGTAACAGCAATTTTCAAGGAACATGAACGGAGTTTTCGTTCTTTCGTACGTTTCGACGAGCTTTTGCATATCGCCGAGGTTATGCGTTCCGCCAACTTCTATGGCAACGGCGATTCCCTTTTCCATCGCGGCGAGCGCGACTTCCACGTGCGAAGCCCAGCTCGTGCAGACGATAACCGCGTCAACCTCGCTCGATAAAACCTCGTTATAATCCTTCGTTTCGAGCGGCTTTTTCTGTCCCGCCGCCATAACCTTTTCCGCGGCGAATTTTATTCTTTCCTCGTAGCCGTCGCATAAAGCCGTAACCAAAACGTCGGAATTATTCAAAATGTTGCCGAGAAGCCCTATCGAGCCGTCCGTCATTCCGTAAGCCGCTCCGCGCTGACCCAAACCTATTAAACCTATTTTCAATTTTTCCATATCTCACCTATATAGCCGATTGAAACCTCGACAGCACTCGCTCTGAAGCCGTCTTCCGGGGTTTTTATGACTTATTAAAATTTGCAAATAACGTTATGCACGCTGCCCTTGCCCGTCAAAGGAAGTTTTTTAACGGGTTTACCGTCGCATATCAGCTGTTTTATATCCGATCTCTCGTAAGTAATTTCGTAAGTTTCGCCCCTGAAAATCCTTTTAACGGTAACGCCGTCCCATTCCGCGGGAAGGCATGGCGACACTTCAAGCCCGTCGAAAGTCGGCTTCACGCCGCACATGAATTCGGTTACGCACCGATACAGCCAACCCGCCGTTCCCGTTATCCAGCTCATGGGCGCATAGCCCGCGATATATTTGTTTTCGGGACCCATATACATATTGCTCACGGCATACGGCTCAACTCCGTTTTCGGGATTTTTCGGATTGTCGTAAGATATCATTTTCAGCGTTTTATACGCCGTATCCGCCCTTTTAAGCATGCAGTCCGCCGCGATTTTGAACGCCGCGCCGTGATTATACACCGCGCCGTTTTCGACAAGCCCCGGCTGAAAATATGACACTCTGCCGATGTTTTCGTCGCCGTGCGTAAAACTCGGGCGACACTGAACGTAACCGTAATCGCATTTAAGCTCTTTTTCGACTCCGTCCATAATTTTATTCTGTTCTTCCCTGCTGCCTATCCCCGCTAAGACAGACCACGTTTGCGGATTCAGAAAAATCCTTTCGGCGCCGCCTATTGTTTCGCCCTCGTCGTTATATCCGTAAACGAAATGTCCGCCGACGGTGCCGTGCGTTAAAATCGCCGAAACAAGCTCGTTTTTCTTCTTCTCGTAGCCGCCGATAAGGCTCTCTTTGCCCGAAATTTTCAATATTTCGTTAAGCTCGTTAATTGCTTTTACGGTCGCAATCGAAAGCCATACGCTTTCGCCGATATTTTTGCGCCCGACGCTATTCATGCTGTCGTTCCAGTCGCCGCCCCGCCACAAAACGAGATTGCGCTTCCCTCGGGAAGAAAGCAGATAATCTATCGCCGCAAGAAGGTGGTTTAAAACCGATTCGTTTTTTTCGCCCGCGATATACGGCTCGGTTACGTATGCGTCCGCAAAACTCGCGTTTTCGTAACTATCACCCTTTAAAAACGGCACTTTTTCGCTTAAAATCGACAAATCGCCGCTTTCGTTTATGTAAGAAAGCAGTGCGCCCGATATCCACACTCCGCCGTCGTTATACGGAAATTTAAAGCTCGGCTCGAACATTCTGATGGGGTTTCCGTCTTCATACTGATATTTCAGGGCATGCAGAATCTGCTTTTTCGCAGACTTCGGATCCATGGAAACAAACGCCGTTATATCCTGCATTACGTCGCGAAAACCCTTTCCGTAAAGCCTGCCCCACGTTTTGCCGAGAGACGTCTGCCGTTTGAGCCAGATATTCGTCTGAGAATTAAGGTATATATCGGGCGAATTAAGTTCGAAAACGTTGTATTCGCTCTCATTTTCCTTGTGAACCTTGTCGAGTTCCCCGCCGAAAGTCGTATCTTCGAGATACTTCTTTTTAAGACTTTTTATTTCTTCGACGTTTCTCGCCGCAAACGAACAGAAAGTCGCTTCGAATTCATTGCCTTTTGAAAAAATATCCGAAAACTGAAACGCGGCGACGTATTCCGCCTCGAAAGTCGCGCCCGTGCACGATAGTTTTTCGTTTTTTAATGCCGTCGGATTTTCGTAACCGTTATAAACGCCTTTGAATTCGGCGGGCGAAAGATCGTATGCGTCGTACTTTTTGTCGCACCCGACGAAAACTTTCGTGAAGTCGTTCGGGAGCGCGAAACCGTCGTGACGATATAAAAGCCCGTTAAGCAACTCGTCGTTATCCGCCACCCCGTAAGCGTCGTGCCAGGAGAGCGCGGGGGTGGGATTGATACAGAAATACCCGTCTATAAGCCGATTATCTCCGCGTTTATTGATTATTTTTACGTTATATAAAACAACGGCGTCGTCTTTCGGAACACATATCGTGAAGATAACTTCAAGCCCGTTATATCCGCTTATTACCCGCTGATAATTTATTCCGACGTGCGTTTCGTGAACGTCGAAAGGCAAATCTCCGTAATTTCTCGTTGCAGAGTAAGCTTCGCCCGTCGTTCTGTCCCTAATGTAGACGTTCCTCACGCCCTTTTCGATATCGCGCCTCTGAGTGCCTATCGCCATCCGTGAAAAGCCGTTACCGAACTGATCGCTCATGCAAACGACGTTTTCGTTCCATAAATAGTTGAGCCAAGGTCTTCTCGGCTTCATATTCTTTATAATATATTCTTTATTTTTATCGTCAAAAAATCCTTGCATACAATTATGTTTGCCGAAAAGTTAATTTTCGGTTTTATCCTTTAAAAAATATTCGAAAACGCCTGCCGTCCAGCCGAGCATTTCGGGAACGTCGTATTCGTTGACGGTTGCAACGCCGCCATGGACGCCGTCGTACTTTTCCCAGAGTCTTCCCGTTTTTTCAAACGCGTCCGCAACGGTGTTTAGATATTTATCCGCTATCTCCTTAGCTTTTTCTTCTTCGCCGCATGCCTTTGCCGCAACGTAAGCTAAATAGTTATCGGGCGCCCAGCTGTTGGGATATCCCCACTGATAGGCGATCCGATCGTCGGTTTTTTCAACCGAAACAACGCCGTTTTTATGTAAAAGCCCGTCTATAAGCCGATTAAACACCTTTTTATCGTTCAATAGCCCCGCAAAAAACGGCATGAACTGCGCGCTGCAATTTATCTCGGAACGCTTGCCCGTAACAAAGTTATAATCGTAATAAAGCCCGTCTTTATCCTTCAGATATTCGTCCATGAGCCTTTTTCTGTTCTGCGCGGCTTCGCCGAAAAAGGGAGCTTTCTCGGGTTCGAAATCGAGAGCCGCTTCAAAAAGCATGTTTTCAAAGGCATACAGATGAGAATTCAGATCGACGGGAATTATCTCGTCGCCGCAAAAGCCGAATCTCGGAGTCCAGTCCATTCCGCTTTCCGCAACGGCGATGAAACCGTGCGCGAGTGCGATTTTTTCTTCTTTTGTTTTTTCGCCCGCAAGTTTAAGCCTGTCGTTTGCCACGACGTCGTAATAATCCAGAAGCTCGTAATCGGGCAGGCTGTGATGATAATATCTGTTAAGCCCCGTCGGCGTAATGCGTTCGGTCTGCCAGAAAAAATATTCGTCCTTTAACCTCGGATATGCCTTTTTGAACCACTTTTTATCGCCCGTCGCCTCGAAAACGTCTTTAACCATAAGGTAAAGATAAGGCGGCTGGGAGCAGAATTTCAATAAATGCATACTGAGCGCGTTCGGGACGAACCCGTATTTTTTAACGGCGTTCAAAAGGTTATCGACGTTGTTTTTCGCGTCTTCCGTCCGCCCGTCCGCAATAAGCCCTTTGTTCGTAAAGTAAGTATCCCAATAAAAAAGGCTTTTGAACGGTCCGTCTATGCACGGCGGCGTGAACGGCTTTACGTAAAGCGACGGCGAAGCCGCGTTTTCGGGCGCGATAACAGCCTGCTCCCAATGCGAAATTATATATTCGTGAGTTTCGGTAATATTATCCATCGTTTTCCTCGCTTTTACCCGCATAATTCTGCGGCTGCTTGTTAAAATATCTTATCCGCATCATCGTTTTCGAAAATACTCCCCGCCGCTCTCGACCACACGTAACGTGAAAGCCCGCTGTCGGTCTGCTTCGGGAATCCGTTCACTATGCGGAAATTTACGTCTTCGCACCTGTCCGTAAAACCGCCGCCCGTGATGTAATCGGGCTGATAGCACGCATAGCTCCTGCCGAGACTGTCTATCTTCGAGAAATTGCTCATAAAGCCGTTTTTTGCCTTTTCGAAATATACCTCGTCACCCGTGAGCTTATAATACCAGAAATCGGCTTCGGCACGCCAGATCGTCCAGGCATGCCCCATGCAAAGCGCGTTGCCGTCCTTATCGCCCTCCCATTTCGTCTCCCACCAACGGAGCGAACTGAAAAACATGGGCGCCTTGTCGGTTTTCACCACCCAGCTGTCGTGCATGTCGAGAATCTCTTTTGCGCGGGCGATATATTCTTCTTTTCTTTCGACCTTGGCGCAGAAATAAAGCAAAGTAAGCGCGGAACAGGACATACTGCCCTCCTCTATAAAAGGCTCCGCTTCGTCCTGTATAAGAGTTTCCGTCGGGAAGAAAATTCCGCGGTCGTAAACGTGCTTTGCCATCTTTTCCGCCGCCGCGTAATATTCTTTCGATTTTTCGGGCATTCTGTCCTTCAAAAACTCCGCCGTTTCGATTACGGGAATGATAAGACAGCAAACGGTTGTGTAATCTTCCGTCGTTTTCGACCATTCCATAAAGGTTTCTATCGCGCCGCTTTCGGATAAGTGGTTTTGCAAAACGCTGTCCAACGCGTTCACGGCGTAATCGAGATACAGCTTTTCACCGAAAAACTTATACGCGTCGAGAAGAATTCCTATGCCGAAGAACTGCTCCTGAACTCTGTTCGAATTGAAAACGTTATACGCGGGATAGCCTTTCCGCGCTTTGTAAAAAATCGTTTCTCTGTCTTTTGCCTTGCTCTCGTCCCGTTCGGTTATCGTTTCGAGCGCGTCTTTTATCTTTTCGATTAACGATTCGTCTTTGCCGAACCTCTGCATGTATCTCAAAATTGCGGACACGTAACATTTCCATTCGCAAAGATTTCCGTCGCCCGTAGCCAAATCTTCTTTGCTTACCGTTTGCATTGACTTGGAAAAAAGCTCGTTAATCGACTTATATGCGTAGATTGTGCAGTCAATGCCCGCATTTCCCCCCGTGTGAGGGGTAGCCGTCAAAAGCCCTTCGCGGGGCGGCTCGACTTCCGCGTATCCTCCGAGATTTGCGAAATTTCTATCCCCGACGCGAACATAGTCGAAATTGCCGTAAACGTCTATCCTCAGCTTTTCGCCGAGCTTTACATAACTTTTTTCGTAAAACGCGACGGGAAGTTTTTTAATTTCGGCAACTTTTTTCAACCCCTCTTTATATGAGGAAACAGGCAGAAAAATAAGTTTAAGCCATCTGCTTCCGCTTCCGTTATACGCCTTATCGAAAGAAGCAAGAAATTTTAGATTATCGAAATACTGTCCGCCCGAAAAAAGCGAATAATCCATTTTCCAGCCGTCGCTTCTCCCTACGGACAAAATAAGAAGATTATTCCCCTCGGGGTTTGTGAGATAGCAGAAAATATGCTTGTTATCGACGGAATTATAGGGCGAATTGAAAAGATATTGCTTTTTCCACCCGCCGCAATTCTTCTTTCCCATGAATTTAAGGGGAAGATTAAGCCCGAACTCGGACAAATCGTCGCTCGAAGTTCTCAATGAGACGTAATATCCGTCCGACGTTTTGCGGACGACAAGTCTGCTTTTCGTTTCGGCGTTTATTCCGTTTTCGTCGAAAATTCCCTTTCGGGAAAGATAGGGCGTGCCTTGCGGCTTCGCCCCTTTGGTTATATCGTCCGTCTTTAAAGTATACGAAACGGACAAATCGTCCGTGAAATACTTGTTTTTTAACTCTGCGTATTCCGGATTCATCTTAAATCGACGGGTTCTCCGCCCGAAAGCCTCGATTCTTCCGCGGCAAAGCTCATTCTGTGGGATATGAGACTGTCCGCAAGAGTCGTTCTCGTATCTGTCGGCGCGCCGCCCGTTATATACGAGACGAAATCTTCAAACAAAAGCTTGTCCCCGCCGCCGTGAACGGTTAAATCGGTTGCGTATTTCGTGATGTCGATAACGTAATCTTCCGATCTGAAGGGTTTCACGAGTATGGAATTTTCTTCCATATCGGCAACCATTTCGCCGAGCGTTCCGTGAACTTTTATGCATCTGTGGCACTCTTTGGAAAAAGCCGTCATGGTAAGTTGCGCGGTGACGTTCCCTTCGAAAAGCATGTTCACCACCTGATGATCGACAACGTCGTTATCGCAGGCGAACACGCATCTGCCGTAAGGAAATTTTTCGTCCGACAAAAGCTCGTCCACATATTCCTTTCTCGTGCCGCGGAAAGCCATGGCGTTGCCCAAAATCGGGTTATACGCCTTGTAAATGTCGTTATAAATCTTAAACGCGTCGTAAGGGCAATCCTTTTTAACGCTTTCGGGGCAACGGAAACATCTGTCCGCACTCCCTTTCGGCGCGTTTTCCTTTTTAAAATAATACAGATCGCCGAACGACGAGACCTTTTTGCATTTTTTTCCGAGAAGCCAGAAGATTATATCGAGGTCGTGACAACACTTTGCGAGAATCATCGGCGAACTCTCTTCCTTGTTTCTCCACGCCCCGCGCACGTACGAATGCGCGTCGTGCCAGTACGCGACGTTTTCGGTCTGACTTATCGTAACCGCGTCGCCTATCTCGCCGCTTTTTATAACCTCGCGCATCTTCATATAGAACGGGCTGTAACGGAGAACGTGGCAGATTATAACCTTTCTGCCCGTTTCTTCCTGCACTTTTAAAATATCCTCGCAATCTTCCATAGTGGTTGCGATGGGCTTTTCAAGGCAGATATCGTAGCCGAGTCTCATAGCCTTTATGGCATGCTCTTTATGCTGTTTATCCTGCGTGCAGATGAACGCCGCGTCCGCGATTTTGCCTTTTGCAAGGATTTCCTCCGCGCTCTTAAAGCAATTTTCGGGTTTTATGCCGAATTCCTTAATCGCCTTTTCTCTCGCCTCGGGGTTTACGTCGGCAACGGCGGTAAGTTCGGTTCTTTCATCGGCTTTGATATACCCGCCGAAAAGCTGCCCGCGGCTCCCGAATCCTATTATTATGATTCCGATTTTATCCATTTTTAACCTCCGAAAGCATTATGCGCCCGAAAATTCCGTAATTTTTATTGCTGCCCGTCATCGAGTTTTCTTCGGTAGACCCGACGGTGATTTCGATTGTGTTTTCGCCGTTTTTAAGGTTAGCCGTGACGTCGAATTCGTAAGGCGACCAGAGCTTAGCCCCCGCGAACCCGCCGTTGACCTTAACGCTTGCGTAGCTTTGAACGTTTTCAAGCCCGAGCATAACCTTTCCGCCCGGCTTTTCGATTTTTATTTTCTTCGTAAACGTAACTTCGCCCGAAAAATTCTGTTTACCTGCGGCGAAAAAGTTTGCCCTTTCGACTTCTTTTCCGCTCTCTTTTACTATCCAGTTTTCGGTTACGTCTGCAATGATTTTTTCGTAAACTTCCGCGCGGGGCTTATCGCAATCGTCCGAAAACGCGACGATAACGGAGCCGTAAGGACGGAGACGGACGTAAACCGTCGTTTCGCCGTCCTGCTCCGTATACTCTGCAGGGGTAATCTCTCCGTTTTCGGCGTTCCAGATTTCCGCACCAGAAAAACCTTTCCTTTTAACGGTAAACGCCTTTTCTTCGCCCGTAGCGTTGACTAAAAAATCGATTTCTCTGTTTCCGTCTTTTCTCTTCAGTAAAAATACGCCTTTGACGTTTTTTCCGAGAGAAAGCCCGATATCTTCCGCAACGGCTTCCACGGCTTCCTCTTCTCTGTGTTTTTTGAAAACTACGAAGTTATCGCACGCAATAAGGTTTTGCAGCGTTTTTTCGTAAAGTTCGCTTTTAAGTCCGTTTTCGTCCACGGGCGAAAAATCGCCGACGGAAACGACGTATCCGCCGCCTTTTGCAAACTCGGTTAATTTAACGAGAGTTTTCTCGCTCATTACCGACGTAAAAGGCAGAATAATCGACTTATAGCCACACTTTTCATCATCAATCCCACATTTTCCCGAGAGTTTCGTTTCAATTCCGTAATCGTTTAAAAAATCGAAACAAACGCCGTTTTCGTTAAGACCTTCGGTTAAAAGAAGAAGCTGTTCGTCAAGCTCGTGAAGGGAAAAACGGTAAAGAGGACGGTATTCCGCCCACGAGGTTTCCACGGGGAAATAAACCGCCGCGTCGGGACAAAACTCGCCGCACCTGCCTATATAGCTTAGCCTTTTTACGTAATCGGCATACTGCTTGAAATACTTCCAATAACCGTTCTGAAAAAACAGGGACGGCGGACTTTCGGTTTTTCTTATGCCGTCGGTCGAATAAAAGAACGCGTGCGGCACGAGCATGTTTACGCCCTGAACGTACTGAACGTCCGTTCTTATCTTCATTTCTTCGGGGGTGAGCGACCAACCGAAGCCGCCGAACGTCTCGCTGAAACAAATTTCTTTATCGTAAACGTGCGCGGCGGAAGAACCGAGCCTTTCTGTAATCTTTTTCGGATTTCTGTCTATAAAGTCTATCCCCGAAGCGTCGAGCGCGTTCATCTGCTTAGGTGCGGCGGAAATGAAAACGTCGCAGTCCGCGCCCTCCTTGATCTGGCTGAGCAGGTCGCCGGAGGAGGCGAAGTTGAAGGTCAGGGAAACATTCGGCTCGACCGTCTTGTAGTCCTCTGCGATCCGGTTCAGCGTCTCGGTCATGGAGGCCGCCGCGAACACGGTCAGCTCGGTCGTCTGCGCAGACCGGGTGCCCTGTGCACCGTCCGCCGTCTGAGAAGCCTGACCGCAGCCGAAAAGCGCGGTCACCATCAGTGAACACGTGGTCATTTTAGCGAATGCAGTTTTTAATTTCATGTATTTGTCTCCTAATCAAGGAATTGCATGAGTGAAATGTAATATTGCTTCGAGCACGCCGCCGCCGACCGCGATGGCCTTGTCCGAGGCCGTCGTGCAGTTGTCCGGGATGCCGCGCGGGTCAACGTCGCCGCATTTCATGCCCTCGAACACGACCGCGCCCTCCTGCATCAGACCGCGCAGACAGCCGTCGATGCTGCACAGCATCGGCTTTCCGTCAACGACCGCCGCGACGTCGCCTTTTTTGACCTGCGCGCCGATTTCGAGCTTCGGCTCGAACACGCC
>OQWM01003172.1_pt1 | contig 11026 bp, 6 predicted proteins | sample 1691531 | NCBI WGS metagenome assembly OQWM01 (sample SAMN03418257, study PRJEB22391) | human gut metagenome | biome: human-gut; feature: organic feature; material: feces | host: Homo sapiens | place: Tanzania | collected 2013-01 | reverse complement strand
TCTGCAAGTAAGGTTATAGGAGAGTTTATATGGTAAACACTAATACTATGGATGAGCTCGAAAAGCTTGGCTTTGGAGCAGATATTGACTCTTTGGAAAGTTATGTGGCATCTCTGCAAGATGCAGCAGGCATGGGAAATCCTATTGTAGACGATGCTATGTATGATAAGCTTTTCAGGATTCTTAAGGAAGTTAAGCCGACTTCTTCAGTTTTGACAAGAAACTGGGAAACCGCTGATGAAGAGCTTAATGAGTACGATGAAATCCTGAACAAGTATGGAATGTGCAGTATCACTACTTTGCAGGATACAAGTGAACTTGGCGACTTTGCAGCTACCATTAGGTCGCTTGGGCATAGTATTGACCTGACAGCCTCAATTAAGGATAACGGGCACGGAGTAAGAGCAGTTTATACTAATGGGTGGCTGACAAGCGGTTCTACTCGTGGTCGTTACAAGAAAGGCAGAGACATTACTCGTCATTTGAAAGCTGTCTTGCCTCTGTATGTGGAAGCATGGGTAGACGTTCCTATTGTAGAGGTTCGTGGTGAGATGTTGGTAAGCATTCCTGTGTTTGAGGCACATCTTAAAGGAAAGCTGAAGACTCCTCTGAGTAGCGTTACTTCTCTTATTAGAGAGTCTGCTTCTGATGAAGAGTTGAAAATGCTCAGTATGGAGTGCTACAAGGTCATTTCAAATGATGATAGTCTACATTTTGACACTTTGTGGGACGAGTTTGAACATTTAAAGGCTTGTGGCTTTAAGGTTCCTCCTCACGCTAAAATGTGTGGCGTGACTGCTGATAACCTTGTTCCGTCTGTTGAGAGAATTCTGGCCTATTTCGAGAGTATGATGGACGAAGGAAAGATACAGTACTCTTGTGATGGTATCGTAATGGCCATCGACAATAACGATGACTTTTATAGTACTGGCAAGACCGGTAACGCTTGGAACGGTAACTTTGCTCTAAAGACTGGTAGGTACTGGCAACAGAATGTTTATTCTGCAATTATCCAAGATGTTAAGTTCATTCCTGGAAAGTCGTTTATCGTGCCGAAGGCTATTGTAGACCCTGTTACTACTGCTAATGGTTCTAAGGTTACGAATGTACCGCTTTACAATGTCGGAGTTATGCAGCGTTATCATTACATTCCTGGTGAGACAATCTTCTTTAGATACGGTGGAGAGCAGGGAGTAACTTTGACTGATTGCTACGGTAACAGTATCAGAGTGTGATTAACAATGGCCGATTAGTATGCTTTATAAAGTAGAGTAGAGCAAAAAGCCATTTTATTAGGTCATATTTGTGTATATGAAGCAGGTAGATACAGATGTGTCTACCTGCTTTTATTGTTTAGTCTAATCAGACTGCCACGATAGGAAAATAATAAAATTATTTATATTTTGTTATCAAAAATTTGTCTAGTTATTAAAATTAAAAGGCGGTGTAATGTATGGATGAGCAGTACTTGAATAATACTGCCCCTGGCGGAGATGGAGAGTCTACAAATTTTGTCAATAGTGACTTTGATGATGCTGAATACGCTGAGATTTTTGGTGCTGACGACGATGACGAAGAGAGCACTACTGAGGTAGATGCTGGCACTGAAAATACATCTGAAGCAGCTGACAACGATGCTGCCAGTATCATTGATGAAGATGGTAATGGCAGTGATAGTCCTGTGGATGACAAGATTGCAAGACTTATGGCAGAGTTGGGAATTACAGACAGCACGCCTGTTCCTGATGAAGCCACTAATGCTGAGATTGATGACCTATTGAAGGAAGCTACAGCTGATAAGAAGTCAAGCGATGACATTTCGTTGATGGACGACGAATTTGGAGATGACTATGAGATAGCTCAAAGGGATGCTGGTTTCATTTCTCCAGAGGGTCAAATCGTCGTAATGGATCCTAATGACAGTAACGACGATTGCTTTAAGCTTACATATATAGATATAGCTAATATAGCTGTAACACAGCGTATTAGAAAGGCTACAAGCGTAGAGGACCTTGTTAAGTCAATTAAGTCGACAGGACTACTGAAGCCTGTATTCGTTGCACCTACGTCGGCTGATGGAGTTTATGTGCTGCTCGACGGCTACAGAAGACTTATCGCTTGTGCTAAGGCTGGTCGCAGAAGCATTCCATGTGTTATTAACACAAAGGTATCTGTGCCAGATATTCCTGTGCTTGAGGCTATGTACAATCATCAGAAGAGTTACTCAATCAAGGAGATGATTGACTACATTGACTACCTCGAGAAAGAAAAAGGAATTATGAGTGCCTCAATGATTGAGTATCTTCTTCAGATGAATAGTGGTGATTACACTAAGCTGAAGGACTTGCTTAATGATAATGACGAAGATATCATTTCAAAAATGATGGAAGGTCAGTATACAATCGACCAGGCATTTAAGAAACTTGAGCAGCGCAGAAAGAAAGAGAGTGTTGAGGAAAAGGATCAGAGGAAAGCACAAAAGGCATACGAAGATGACCCTGACTCCTCAATGTCAGCTATCGCAGACTCTGGTGATTCTGTTGATGACTGTGCACAGTTGACAGAGGATGAAATTAAAGGGCTTGCAATTAACGCTTCTGACATTAACGATATCGAGGAAGAGTCTCTTGGTGAGTTGATTAAACAAGGAAATGAAGTAAGCGGGTTTAAGCCACATAAGCAAGACCCGAAATACAGAGAGAGGCTTGACCCAACACTAAGAAAATCAGTATTGGCACGAGATAAGAACACTTGCCAGATTTGTAACATGATTTCTGGAATGGAGTTCACTGAGGTTCTTGATGTACACCATATCATTGAGGTATATCTCGGAGGTTCAGATGCAATAGAGAACCTTATTACTGCCTGTACAGTGTGCCATAAGCTTATTCATTTGCATGCTCGTGGTGAATTGAATATTCGACCTGAGTCTGAAATGAATGAAGCAGAGAAAAACAGATTTAAGAAAATCGTTTATTTGGGCAATATCATTCGTAAGGGAATGGAAGCAAAGAATATGAAGGTTGAGCAGTTGAAACAGATGGATAACGCTGATTCTATTGGACGTACAAAGCCTGGTACCGGGCAGCTTGCTGGATAATAACTTATTAGAAATGTGTCGTTAGGCATTATAACTATGCTTGACGACACATTTCATGCAATAAGCTGGATTGATTATTAACCATACATTAGCTATTTCTTTTAGGTCTAATTTTCGATCTAGTTGATAAAAAATCATAAAAATTTAATATTTCTATATATTCTTCTAATGGATGGTGTAAGAGCATGGGTAAGGTTGACTATAAGACTGGACGTTATAGTAAGGCACTCATTGACAGAATTGATGGCATGGTGGATGAAAAAGAGTTCGACCCTTATAAAGCTGGAAAAAAGCTTGAGGCGTCGGGCGAAGAGATGTTTGACAATAACATGTATGCTGACGATGATAAAGAGGAGCTTACAGAGGATGATATTGATGAAGCTTCGAACAGCATGAAGATAGTCGCTGCTGCGTTTATTTGCATAGCACTTATTGCAGCGACAGTATTGATTATAACGAATATACTATAGCATAGGAGGTACAGCATGAAAGTAAAACTAGCATTTATGCTCGTGGCTTGCATGTGTCTAGTTGGGTGTGCTGCACCAGAGGCAAATTACAAGGATTGGAAGCCAGACAGTCCTAAAGAATATGTTTCTGGCCAACAGAGTAGTAGCGACACAGGAAGTTTTGGCACTGATAATAAGTACACTTGGGATGAGACAAAAATTGAGTCTAGTAAGTTAGACAGTTCTGAATTGGAAGAGCCTTATCATTATTTAGGCAAGACTTATTCAGAAAATCAAGATACTAAAGAAGCCCAGTCTAGCACTGGGCTTGAGGACTTTAATAGCGATAGTGACAGCTTTGAATATGATGTAGGTGATGATGGCACTATTGATGATACAGTGGTAGATGACGTTCCGCAAATCCTGGATGAACGTAGTGCTATTCTGAAATCTATTTATGAAGTTGATAGGACTGTTAAGAATAATATTTGGCTAAGTGGAATAAGTGTGTTGAACAGTACAGAGTCAGAGCAAGACTTTAACAAATCGCACTCTGTCTCTATGACTGCTTATATCAGTCAATTGAAAAATGCACTATCTGCTATAGAGTATGAGGATAGCATTATTCAAACAGACTTTACAGATGATAAATATTTAATCAGCAGTTGGTTGGAATTAAAAGAAATCCTGATTGAATGGCGAGACAAATTGGCGAATGTGAATACAGGAGAACAATTTATTAAGTCAGGATTGCAGGTAGATGGTGAACAAATAAAACTGTTTAATTACTTTAGTAATAGGCTAGATAGCTTTAGAAATCTTAAGGAGGGTGAGGTAGAATGAGAGAGTGCATTAAGAACTTCTTAGGACATTTAAGTGATGCTGCAACTCGTATCTTCATTGTCATTTTGGCAATTCTTGTTGTTATACCATACAATATTGACCTGATGGTAGACACCGATACTATTGACAGCATTAAGTCTTATGCAGCCGGAATAGTCGGCGGTAACACTGGTTCTGTTGGTAACGGCTTTAGAGTTAAGGGAGGTATCCTTGGTATTTCAGGCGGACAGCTCGGTACTGAGTCTTCAGTTGCAGTAGGACTTGTGTTCGGTACTCCTGGCTCTGACGAGTACCTTATTGACGAGACACATGACTACGAGACGTTTGTTCAGAATCCTATTGTATGGAACGGACTTAGTGATCCTACTTATGTTACTTTCTATGCAATGAGAGACATTGAGCACAAGTGGACTGAGCAGATTACACTGGCTAGCTATGACTCTAACCACAATCTGAACTACACCACAGACTTAACAAGTATAACTTGGCTTAACGGTAATGGTAGATCAACTCCTGGCAGCAAGGACGTGTTCTATTCAAGGTTGTTAAATGCTATTAAGGCCGATGATGGTGCATTTGCAAGTGGCGGATACATGTCCATACTTAATGGATACACTTCGGCCGACATTACAAACTCTAAGAATAATATTGAATATATGTTCTTCTCTGGACATGGCGGTTCCTTACATACTAAAGAACGTTTTAAGGAGCTGTTCGGAACCGGTGACAAGGCATCTAGAGAGGAAAAGAAGGCTAAGTACCTTGACTTCCTGTACCAGTTGTACATTACAGCTAGGGCACCTCAGACACAGTCTTACATTCTGAAGGGAATTGAAATCATTGCCAAAGATGAATACGAGCAGAATCCTTTCTGTGTAACCTGTAAGCCTGGCGTCATGGTTGGTTCGTATGACCATAAGTTGTTTATGATGACTTGTCAGGATTACTTGTCATTCTATACTGGAATTGACGGTAACATGCTTCTGCATACTAGCACATTCAAGGCATCTTCTTCAGCAAGTGCTGGTAGCTACTACAATATGATGAAGCTGGCAATTGAGTCATCACTCAGAAGCTCTCCTAATATTACAAGATTCTCCTCTGGTGCTGCTGGTGCTAACGCTTTTGCACGAGGCGTTTCAGCACTGCTTAAGCAGAGAATTAGGACAAATAAAACTACAATGTACTGGACTGGTACTAGCGTATCATCTAGACTACAGGAAAACTTATGGGTACATGATACTCGTGGCGACAGCGTTGCAAATGCTGGTGGCTCAGGCACAGCACTATATGGTGAAATCTTGATGGTTTACCAGAACGAGCAAGGAAGCAACTCTCTTGGTTTACTGGTGGCTGAGCCTGACGATTATCCGGTTGACAGTTCCAAGAACGGTGGGCTGCTTAACAAAAATGTTGATTTGACACTGTATCCTGGTGTAACTTCTGAGAGCGGACTTAACAAGTGGGATACAATTATCAACAATGCAGAAGCAGACCCTAACTTCACTGGATTTAATATTACTGCTAAACTGTCTAAGTCTTGTGACTATGCTGGCTGGGTTGGATATGGCGGTAACTACACAGTGAATTGGAGTAACGTTACTACAATGAGTGCCTCTACTTTTAGAGCTGCTCTGCATGGTAACACTCCTCTGTTGAACAATATAGACATTACCAGTAATTATAAGGTTCCTGATATTGCTGGTGAGACAAAGATTACACTTACTTACTTCGCTGATTTGAAGATTGAGGCTACAATCAATGGTAAGAAGCAGACTTGGAAGTACACTACTAAGGACGATGTTACCGATGATGCTTCCTTCATTATCACTAAGGACAGTGAGGAAAGAATCCGTTACATTTCAACTCCTGAGGCTTATGCTGAGTTGAAGAACTACGGAGCTGGATCAAATCAGTCCGGCTCATTAAATGAGGACTGGGAGGTCATGGCAGGTATCCCGACTACTGAGCAGCTTTACTATGCTGTCGGCGGCTCAGAGTTTATTGTTGACATCAGTCTTGAGTATGTACCTCACGAGAAGGCTGTAAGAAGTTACATCAGCTACTTCTCTGGTAGAGAGTGCGAATACAAGAAGGACGACGCTATCAATAGCGGAGTGCATTTTGATGTAACAAACGACAGTCACATTTCTGTTCCTGGCAATTATAAGTTGAGGTCATTCACTCAGAACAACGATAGTACTTCTTTCAGTGGTGGCGGAAACCTGTTTACAGATAACAGCATCGGATGTGACCATGAGAACGGTGGAGACTGGCAGATTAGTTTCACAATAACAGGTGATGCGGAGTGCGGTGCTGACTCTGGCGCTGAGACATGGCATTCTTGCGGTATTTGCGGTGCACGTGTTGAGGACAGCCACACTTATATTGACACGGCACCTTATTCTGATGCACTTTCTGCCATGAATGAGCTTGCCTCTACACTTAGGTCAACTCCTGTAAAGTGGAAGTCTACTTCAGAGGGGTCTAATCATAACAGTTATAATAAGGAAGGTGGGATTGAGAGAACTGCTTACTGGCAGGTAAACATTAACTCGACTACAGACTTCAGTGACCATACTTCAGCTGGTAATGATGGGTCTGACTGTGATGGCAACCACACTTGTACTGGTCACCCTTGGGGACCTGATGCAAATGGCAACTCTGGAATCAATTACAACAGTCCATCACCTTGTACTCCAGGTTCAGTATGTTCTGGCAGCCATGCTTGGTCAATTACTCTTGTTGCAAAGCTAAAGCCACATGAGGTTTGCGGTCCTTGCTGCAGCCATGACTTGCCTGACATTTATGATACTTGGTCTCAGACCTGGGAATACGACACAATGAAGATCACCGACGTCCACGTTTGGCAGATCGACCAGGGTGCAGCTTCTGGGCTGAGCGAAGTAATCGGTGGCGGCGTTGACATTCAGGATAATTACACGTCTGTGACTGTTAACAATGTTGAAGGAACTTCTTATACATTGGATGGTGCTTATGAAAATAAGAACGGTGTGCCTGATGGTGTAGCAGGAGCAGAGATTAAGACAAACCCACCAACAATGTTCTATAATATTGCTCTTAAAAACAGTAATGACCTTGTTGGTCATGGACCTGGGGCGACTTCTATAAATTATACCACGCAGGACGGTATCGGCAAGGCTACCGAGAGCAGTTTAGTTGGTAGAATTCGTTATCTTGGTTATGCACCTGAGCAGCATGACGTAGTATTGACTGACCTTGGTCAGCGTACTGATTGCTGCGACGGTATGGCAGTAACTTATCCTACTAACGTAATCAAGGGTGGCGGTGGTGGTCACTCTGAAACATGGGGCTGCGGATTTGAGTATGCAGCATTCAGAGGAACAGCCTCTCCTCGTGGTCATACTTCTACTGCTGTTGATGTTTCTAAGTTAGCTGTTTCACAGACGGCTGGCGGCGTTAACAATAACGGTGATAATAAGCACATTGGTGCGGCTGAGAACTCTAGAACAATTAGAAGCGGCATTTGGAATGTGTGTGGACAGACTAACTTCCCGACAGACCAGATTGGTTACTTGCAGACTCGCTGTGATGGATACTATACAGTGTCTGTTACAAACGGTGGCGGAACAGACTTCACTGCTGATGAAAACGCTGACGTCAAGACTGAAGAGTATAAGAAGCTGTTAAAGATTAGGCAAACAAGTCCTAATCCTGTAATGATTACTGACCTGCTTATTCTTCAGACTACAAGCGGTGACCAGTCCGTGATGTACTTTGCTGGTAAGCCAGCTGGAGCAATCACTGTTACTTCAGACGATGCTAAGACCTACAAGTACGGTTACAAGTATGATGCTGACGGTAAGCTGATTACTGAAGGCAGCGTAACCGCACCTGTTACTCTTGAGAGCCGTATTCCTACAACTCAGTTCAGCAAAGAAAAGATGTGGGATGCAAACGGGAAGTCAGCATCTAAGTGGGATGATGATGAGATCAATGTAGGCGGATATAACGGCGGATATGCTAATCCGAATACAAAGTTTAATGGCACTGGCAACGGTGAAAGAGTAGAGACAATGTTCGATAACGATGCTGCAAAGACCATTGTTAGAGATCAGCGTCCTGCAAAGAAACTGATGATTTATAGCCGTCCGTTAAACATTGATACTGAGATAGAGAACAAGAACTATCTCACCTTTGACATTGACTCTGAAGTGTTCTGGGCAAATGAGTTGCATTGGACTGCCGGGTATTCTAAGTCTCTTGGAACTCGAAACAATCCTATTCTGACTCCTGCATACAGTATCGCTGATACAAAGGGAGATACAGAGTTTAACTTCAATCAGTATAAGGATAACACTACTGACTGGGCACAGACATTTGCCAACACTGAGAAGGCATACAAGGGATACATTGATAAGACGAAATACTCTCCTACTCATAATATTCCTTTCAATGCTATCATTATCCAAGACCCGATCAGCAGTGAGGAGTACAGTTTAGTCTCCTTGCCTAACGAGAGGGATCAGCGTTACAGCAATACCATTGACCCTGATATGTGGAATAAGCTGTTAGACGCTAACCTCTTCTGCCCTGGTACAGCTGCTGAGTGCGAGTTTGCTACACTGAATTGTCATTACGGCGAGACAGAAATTCTGGCAGCATACAATTTCGATGATGGCACAATGAAAAACGCTAAGACAGAGAGTGTTACAAACCTTCCTGGCGGTTGGAACATTACCACTGGAAAGCTTAACAGCTCTGGAACAAACGGAGTAGCCATCTCTATGGGTTCTGAACTTGGTATTTATTACCAGAGCGGTACTCATATTCAGGTAGATGCTGATGTGACAATTCTGGCTAACAACGGCATAGACCACAATAATGATGGTGCAACCGATACAAGAATAAGCAGGATGGTTTACAGCTTTGCTGGTGTTGGATTGTACATGTCAACAAATGGCAAGCTTGGCTTCATCACAAAGGATGGGCAGTACAAAGAGACAGTCAATCCTGTTGTAAATGCACAGAATGTTTATCAAGGAGCCTTGATGGCAGAGTTCAGTTTCCTTGGACTGAGCGGTTGCAAACTTTATATCAACGGTGTTGAGCAGGCGATGACCTCAAGCTCAACCGAGGCTGTAAAGTTTAATTCTGCCACTATCGGAAACTACTTCTATATCGGCGGCTCTCCTCAGTTCTTGTATCCGGCTGTAAATTCTATTGATAACATTGTTATTCGTAGAATGGCAGGAACTTATAACCATACTGATGAGTGCTACACTGTTCAGATGACTCACCCGAGCGGTATGAACGCTCACGTGCATACCAAGGACTGCTTGAATACAGATCCTACTACAGTTTCTGGTCTACAGTATACTACTGTTAACGGTGTAAACTATGTAAAGGTTTTCGAGCACTTCACTTCAGAAGGACTGTTTACAAGTGAGGCACAGGCACTTCTGAATAAGCAGAAGGGCAAGTTCAGTGTATTGTCACTGATTGATAACCTGAAGGCACCTGGAACTTACAAGTTTATGCTGTATTATCCCGAGATGGGCAAGATGAATGTCTGGGAGCAGAGGAAGAACCCGTTGAATTGCACTCAGGCTAACACTACTTCTGGACATTCAGTTGATGGGTACAATCCTATCAATGTTCAGATGACAGGAGAGTACTTCGGAGGACTTGAGAGGTCTACTACTTCTAACACACTGCTTGATGGTTCTACTGGCCATGGTAATTGGTGGTATGCAATCGGTGCTTATAATGAGCATCCTACAGCTGGTTCTGGTACAATTCCTGGCGGTGATACTACAAATGTAACTCAGGCTCAGCTCTGGCTGGCTTGCAGTGATGCAGTAAAGAACCAGTCCAAGTACGTTAAGCTTTCTGAGTCTTATCCATCAAAGAAAGAGTACGAGTTTAACTATACAGGCGGTATACAGCAGGTTACAGTACCGGCTGGCATTTACACACTTGAAGTCTGGGGTGCTCAGGGTGGTGCTGGAGGCGGACTTGGAGGATACTCTAAGGGAACTGTTACACTGACCTCTGCTACTACACTGTACATTGGAGTTGGTGGACAAGGCAAATGGCTGCATCATCAACACCTGTATACAGGTGGCGAACAATCCAACGCGGGTTGCGATATCGGTATTGAACACGAATTACACATGTGATCTGCTCAAGGAGAGTGGTGTGTTTGCCCTCAGTGTACTTGACGAGCAGTGTACATTTGATTCGATAAAGCACTTCGGATTCCAGTCGGGAAGAGATGTGGACAAATTTGAGAGCATAAAGATGCCGGAGGATGCCAATGGGATCCCTTACATGGGCTGGTATGCCTGTGCGGTTATCAGTGGCAAGGTAGTTGAGAGCCATGATCTCGGAACACACACGTTGTTCATCGCTGAGGTGGTTGATGCAAAGATGCTGTCGGACAAGGCTCCTCTCACATATGCTGATTACCAGGCACATGTAAAGCCAAAGGCAGACAAGCCTCCTAAAACAGATAAGAAAATAGTGGGATGGCGCTGCAAGATATGTAACTATGTATATGAGGGAAGTGAACTTCCGGCAGATTATGTATGTCCTCTGTGTGGACATGGAGCAGACGACTTTGAACCTATATATGAGTAATGTAAGATAT
>OQWM01003166.1_pt1 | contig 11031 bp, 10 predicted proteins | sample 1691531 | NCBI WGS metagenome assembly OQWM01 (sample SAMN03418257, study PRJEB22391) | human gut metagenome | biome: human-gut; feature: organic feature; material: feces | host: Homo sapiens | place: Tanzania | collected 2013-01 | reverse complement strand
CGCGCCCGCTCGGCGGGCCGGGTCGGCGTCGACAATGGCCTTGATCTTCTTGAAGTGTTCGGCGTCGGCGACCGACGAGCCGCCAAACTTGGCAATCTTAATCATGGACTTGAGGTTACCTTTCTAAAAAGCCTCTGCGAACCTATTTTGCGCGCTCTGATACCATGGTTTCACCGATTGGGACCAAGGCATCCGAGGAGCAGTGTTATATGGGAACTTATCATAGTACACGAGGACGCACTTTATCGTGCTCAAGTAAGGTGGCCATCCGTACCGGTATCGCTCCCGACGGGGGTTTGTTTGTCTCGGACGAGCTCGGCACCCAGCAGGTCGATATCAGCTCGCTTACAGATAAATCGTACTTTGAAATCGCTCAAGATGTGTTGGGAATGTTACTGAATGATTACACGGCCGAAGAAATTTCGGCGTGTGTCGACGAGGCATACCGCGGCACGTTCGCCAGCGAAGAGGTCACGCCGCTCGTCAAACTCGACGCTGCGCCGGGCGCCGATGCGCCCCAGACCTATGTGATGGAGCTCTTTGGCGGCCCCACGAGCGCCTTTAAGGACGTCGCCCTGCAGATGCTCCCCCGCCTGATGGCCCGCACCTCGGCCAAGGACGGCGGCGCCGAGCGCATCATGATCGTTACTGCCACGTCCGGTGACACGGGCAAGGCCGCACTCGCGGGTTTTGCAGACGCTCCGGGCACGGGCATCACCGTCTTTTATCCCGAGGGCAAGGTCAGCCGCGTGCAGAACCTGCAGATGTCCACGCAGGAGGGCGACAACGTCGCCGTCTGCGGCATCCGCGGCAACTTCGACGACGCCCAGAGCGCCGTCAAGCGCATCTTTGCCGATAAGGAGCTTGCCGAGCGCCTTGAGGCCGCCGGCACCGTGCTTTCGAGCGCCAACTCCATCAACGTCGGCCGCCTGGTGCCGCAGGTCGTCTACTACTTTGCCGCCTATGCGCAGCTGCTGCGCGCCGGCGCCATCGAGGCCGGTGACGCCGTGGAGTTTTGCGTGCCCACCGGCAACTTTGGCGATATCCTGGCCGGCTACTATGCTAAGCGCATGGGCCTGCCCGTCGCCAAGCTCGTCGTGGCAAGCGACAAGAACAACGTGCTCGCCGACTTCTTGACCACCGGCGTCTACGACCGCAACCGTCCGTTCTTCACGACCATCTCGCCGTCGATGGACATCCTCATTAGCTCCAACCTGGAGCGCATGCTGTACTTTCTGTCCGACGGTGACTGCGAGCTCGTTGCCAACCTTATGGAGCAGCTCGCCCAGACCGGTCGCTACGAGGTGCCCGCCGAGCTGCTGGCCAAGATCCAGAGCGTGTTTGGCTGCGGCTGGGCTAGCGAGGACGAGGTCCGCGCCGCTATCAAGAACTGCTGGGACGCCAACGGCTACGTGATCGACCCGCACACCGCCTGTGGCTATCACGTCTTTGAGCAGGTCGCCCCCGCCGAGGGCGCCAAGGCCCGCGTGCTGCTTTCGACTGCCAGCCCCTACAAGTTCCCGCGCGCCTGCTGTGACGCCCTGGGCCTCGACGTTCCCGAGGACGACTTTGAGGCTATGCGCGTTCTGGAGCAGGCAACCAACACGGTCGCCCCGGTCCAGCTCGCCGAGCTCGAGTCCAAGCCCGTCCGCTTCGAAGACGTCTGCGACGTAGCCGACATGGCCAACTACGTAGAATCCGCAGCAAAAAAGATGGCTACCAACTAAACCCCTTATACAAGGCGCCGGCGAAAGCCGGCGCACCTTCTTTTATTCAGATACCCTCCGGGATGATGACGAACGAACATGCGGGTCTGCCTGTTTAGTTCGTCGCGAGTTCCGCACGAGCCGGAAAGCACTTAATGTGCTTTCCGAGCGAGCCAGGACTGTCCGAGCAGCGAACTAAACAGGCAGACCGCCCAGGAGACTCACATGATCAAGATCACCGTACCAGCAACCAGCGCAAACCTAGGCATCGGCTACGACACCCTCGGCATGGCCGTCAGCCTCTACTCGCACTTCACCTTCGAGCGCGCCGACAAGCTCACCATCACGGGCTGCCCCGAGGAGTTCCAAAACGAGAACAACCTGGTCTACGTCAGCTTTGTCGATGCACTGGCCGCCTGGGGCGAGCCGGCCTTCCCCGTCGCCATCGACATCCAGACCGACGTGCCCGTCGCCCGCGGCTTGGGCTCCAGCTCAACCTGCGTCGTTGCCGGCATCATGGCAGCCGCCGCGCTGACGGGCCACACTGTCGATCGCGCCGAACTTGTCCGCATCGCCACCGAGGTCGAGGGCCATCCCGATAACGTTGCCCCCGCTATCCTGGGCGGCGCCGTCTGCTCCTTTACGCCGACCGATTCGCTCCCCCAGTGCCTGCGCTACGAAGTGAGCGACAAACTGCGTTTTATTACCGTGATTCCGCCCTACGAGGTGCACACCAGCGAGGCGCGCAAGGTCGTGCCGCAGGAGATTCCGCTCTCCACCGCCGTGTGGCAGATGGGCCGCATTGCCGGCATGACGCGCGGTCTGGAGACGGGCGACCTGGACCTCATCGCCGCCGCCAACGACGACCGCATCCAGGAGCCCTATCGTCGTCGCCTGATCCCCGACTACAACGCCGTACGCGATACCTGCCTTAACGGCGGCGCCAAGACCATCTGGATCAGCGGCTCGGGCTCGACCCTCATGGCCGTAACCGACGACACCATCGTGGCGAAGTTCCTGCAGGTCAAGCTGCGTGAGCAGTTCCCCAAGTGCGAGACGCACATTCTGACGTGCGACACGGAAGGCGCCCAGATCGAATACCTGTAGGCATCCTCCCCTATTTATCTGTCCGGGACGGTCGGGGTGTTCCCTCAAAATCGTCCTCGCGCATGAAGGCCCCTTGTCCTGCTCCTGCGGAGCAGCGGACAAGGGGCCTTCGCGCTGCGGAATGATTTTGAGGGAACACCCCGACCGTCCCTAGGTTAACCTTGCTGAGGATGTCTACAGGGACCTACGCTCTGGAAAGTCGCCGGGCTGATAGTCTGCTTTTTATTGGCGGGGGCTTTTGCTGGTAAGGGACACTTGCTAGAGATGGGCTTCGGAGATATGTCGGGTTTAGGCGGCGCTGGTTTCTTTGTATTCGAAGACTGGTTCTAGGAGGTCTTCGATGTTGCAGTGGAGGGCTTTTGCCATGGCTCTTACAGTTGTTACTGAGGCTTCGTTGATGTTTCTCTGGCGCTGTTCGTACATTTGAATTGAGCGGAGTGATACACCTGATTCGTATGCTAGGTCTTGTTGGGTTTTCTTGAGTCTCTTTCTTGCTAGCGCTAGCTTGGTTTGACGAGGCGTTTTCTTCGCTATATCGCAAACAAGACTCGCCACGCGCTCCTCCGAGGCTTCATGCCAGGGGTAATACATATTGCGCAGCGCATCGAACGGAACGACATGCAGCAGATCTTCGAAAGACTCCCCCAAGCGCCACTGCAGATATGCCAATATCCAGCCCGTCCAGTATTCCGGCGTCTTCTCAAATCGATAGGTGCGATTTGGCATCGACCCGTTTTGATAGCCTGACCTTTCGGCGATAAGCGCGAACAGCTCAACGCCCGATTTTCCCGATACGACCCATGCGTTGCCGCGCTCAAACTCGCGAGCTACGCCGCTCAGGCAAAAGAGCTCGGCGACCTCGGACCCCTCCGCTCCATAGTCGTTAACGGCATAGTCAAAGCAATCGCCGAGGTTGTTCATTGCGTCCTCGAGATAGTAGACGGGATATGTCCTACTCGGCCCACAATCCGTTAACTCTTGGATCATTTAGATCAACCCTCCCCGACATTAAATCCCTAATATCGATGCCTTCGGAATCGAACCCATTGACCGTGTCCAAATACTTACGTCGTGCATTCTGTTCTCGCTCAAAACGTTTGGGATAAAACTCAGATCCCGAAGCTTGCTTCCACTCGCAAAAATGAATTGCCGAGAATGCGCGTTCGCTCATAAGAGCGTACTGAATACCCAAATCACCTAAGCGCATAATGCGCTGAAGCTGTCGAAGCGAGATCATGCCATTAACAAACTGCCTCGCAAACGAAAAATAGGAGTCATCGGCACGATAGCCTCGAATAATGTCGTATGGCGCGATATCAATCAAGCAGTTATCGAGCAGAAACCGAAGCCCTTCACGCGCCAACGGCGTCGAAACGTTGAACTCCCTGTTGTCCGCCAATATTGCAAGCCAATTGAGAATTGAAAACTCCCCGGACTCTAAATCGAGAACCGTGAGCCCATCCATATCAAGCTCATATCGATTCGCGACGCCATCAGACTCGGTCCGACACGCCCACTCCATCGCCATTTGCTCATGCGGCGTGCAATAAAACCCGCGCCCATAGTCATTGAATTGTCTGCATTTATCCAACGACGGATGCTCGACAACACCCTCCGACCCGTGCCAAAGCTCCATTGCGACCTCCAGAAGCAAATATCACCCCAGTGATAGTGTAGCAATAACTATCACTGGGGTGATATAGATAGATGCAAACTATTGTCTGCCAAGAGCCCCTACTAGAGGCAGGCCTCGGCGATGCGTTTTTTGAGTTCGTCGATGCCGGTACCGGTTTGGGAGCTTGTGATGATCACGTTCTCGGCCGGGACGTTGAGCTGTTTTTTGATGGCTGCTGCCTGACGGGCCTGCTGGGTGCGGCTGAGTTTATCGGCCTTGGTAAGGCACACGATAAAGTTGAACTCGTTGCCCTGCAGGTAGTCGATCATGTCATGGTCGAGTTTGCTGGGGTCGTGGCGAATGTCCACGAGCGACACAACCAGGTTAAAGCTGCGCTCGGAATCGAAGAAGTCGCCGATGAGCTCGGCCCAGCGGTCGCGCTCAGCCTTGGAGCGGCGAGCGAAACCGTAGCCCGGCAGGTCGACGAAGTGCACGTCGTCGGCCTCAAAGAAGTTAATATTGCTCGTCTTGCCCGGCGTGCTCGAGACCTTCACCAGGTTCTTACGGCCGAAGAGCTTGTTCATGATGGAGGACTTGCCCACGTTGGAGCGACCCACAAAGCTCACCTCGGGGCAGGTGGACTCGGGAATCTGGGAGACCTTGCCGTAGCTGGCAACGAACTTGGCGAGCTGATAGTTAATGGAATCGGCCATGGATACTCCTTGGTCGCAGGTTCATACAGACAGGCGCTACTGCACAGCGGCAATGCGACGGACAATGTCGAGCGTAATGCCGCTCGCGGTGCGAGCATACTCAAACAGATCGAACTCGCGGTCGCAAATCGCGTCGTATGCCTCGTCACAATTATCACTGATAGCGCGCAGCACCAGGCAATCAACACCATTCTTAGTTGCAACATGGGCGATTGCCGCACCCTCCATGCCAACGCAATCGGCATGCGTCGCCTCAATAGCGGCGTTACACATGGCCTCGCCCGTCACAAAGCGGTTGCCCGTGGCGATGGTACCAACCAGGAATTGCTTGGAGTCCTCGCCCGAGGCGACCGCATCCGTCGACGCATCGACAAAGCCATGCTCAGCAAGAACCTCTGCAGCAATGTCAACCAGCGCCGGCGTCGAGGCAAACTCCTCGAGCCCCGGTGCGGACTCGGCGACGAGCGCCGTATCGGTGTCCAGATAGCGCAGACATTTGCCGATGACCACGTCGTCAATATGCAGCTTGGGGTTCAAGCCGCCGGCAATACCCGAGAGTACGACAGCCTGCGGAGCATACTTGCTAATGAGGTGCTGCGTTGCGGCGGCGGCGTTCACGGTACCCATGCCCGCCGTCGTGGCAACCACCGCCACACCATCGAGCTCACCGCTCACAACGTTTAAGCCAGCCTCCTGAGCAACATGGACGTCGCTCAGCTCTTCCTTAATCTGCATGACCTCTTTTTCGAGCGCGCCTATGATCGCGATGGTGGCCATACCATCCCCCAAACCTATACGAAATGCTTAACCACGGTATGGTACCAGCATTTTGTTTGAGCACGCCAAACGAACACGTTAGGCCAGGGCCGCTCGAGTATCAAACAGCGCCTTTGCTATGTCCGCAACCAACTCGCTCGACTGATCGCTCCACGGCATCGAGGTCATGATGCTCATGATGTAGGTGCGGCCGTCAATATCGATAAGGCCCGCATCACACGTCGCATAATAGCCGGATTCGCCAATCCAGCCGGCCTTGTTGCGCACCAGGACCTGGTCGTCCGCAATGCCGTCGCGGATAAACGAGCGCGTTGTCGATGCCAGCAGGTCCGACAGCCACTGCGAGGTCTCGCTATCCCAACTCAAATACTCACTCATCTCACGCCATAGCTTTGCGGAGGTGCGCGGACAATAGGTGGGGAAATCGCTCGTTGGATCGAGTGCTGTCTCGTCGTCGACGCCAAGGCTGGCAGTCCAATCCTCATAGCCGTCATAATCAAATGCCGCACGAAGTGCGATGAACGAATCGTTGTCCGAGTTAACGACAGCATTCTCGATAAGATCGCGCACCGTCAACCAACCCATGCCGTAGCCGCCATAGGTGTTCAGAGAATCATCGAGCGAAACTTGCCCTGTCTCGACCAGCGTCTCGCAGATGTACAGCGCATAGAGCGCCTTGTAGCTGCTCGCACCGTAAACCTGCACGTCGGCGTTGTATGTCACGCCCTTTCCACTCGACAAGTCGTAGAAAATCACGCCCACGTCGCCTAATTCCTCGGCCTGGGCAATCGCGCCTTGAAGCGACTCGAGCTGATCGTCCGCAAGATTGGGGTCCTTTCCGCCAACAAGCGAAAACGTCTGCACCGTGTCACCCGAGGGAATATCATCGAAGTCCGCTTTTGACGCGTCGGCCTTCAGCGCCGCCGCGGACAGAGTATCGCTTGCTGCGCCCTTAGACGTGGCGGCTTTTTTGTTTTGCGCCTGTACCGTTGAGGCATCTGAGCGTACCGTTCGCTCCGAAGCGAACGTTTTAACGGTTAGTCCGAGGATAATAATCGCCAGAGCAACCGCCGCCACTGCAGCTATTTTGAGCGCATGGGCGCGAGTGCTACCGAGGCCGCGCGAGGACGCGTCCCATATACCATAGCCGCTTCCATGTCGCGGCCTATATCCGTTCCGCGATGCGTTGTTTCGCACGTGGGCTCCTGACTGCTACCGGTTAAATACGAGCAGCATCATACCGAGCAGGCATTTCTTTCCCAAGACGCTCAGCCACGTTTAAGGTGTCTTTAAACAAAATACAGGCGTTTTTATGCAAATCAACTGACTATGTTGCGTATCTCTACCCCAAAACGCAGTTGCGGTGAAATACGGACTGTTTACAGGCTTGAGGCAGCTAAACAGTCCGTATTTCACCGCAACTTAGAAAGCAGGCGACCGGGGTAGCTAAAAAGCCCCGTCCCAAATTAGCTGCTTTTGCTAGCCGATGGCGTTTTTAAGCTCGGCGCGGCGCTTTTTCATGCCGGTCATGACGGCATTGCGCAGCTCGGGCATGCGTGCTGTATCCATCTGCGGCACGCCCTCGAGCTTATAGGGAATGCCCAGCTGCTCGTATTTAACGATACCCATGGTGTGATACGGCAGCATCTCCAGGCCCACCACGTTATGCCACGGCGCGATCAGGCGACCGAGCGCCTCGCACTCCTCGACCGAGTCGGTAATACCCGGCACCACCACGTGGCGGATAACCACTTTGATGTTGCGGCGCGCGAGCTCATCTCCAAACGCCAAAATACGCGCAGGGTCGCAGCCGGTCAGCTTTTTATGCTCGACCGGATCGGCGTGCTTAATGTCGAGCAGAACCATGTCGGTCTCGTTGAGCACAGCATCGAACTTCTCGGGATGCGCAGGGTCGAACGCATAGCCACAGCTATCCAGGCAGGTATGCACACGGCCGTCAGGATTGTTATGCATCGCGCGGAACAAATCTGCCAAAAACTCCGGCTGCAGGAGCGGCTCGCCGCCAGAGACCGTAATACCGCCGCTGCGGTAGAACTCATGGTTGCTTTGGAACTCGTCCATCAGGTGCTCGACAGTCACCATCGTGCCGCCGTTGACCGACCAGGTATCGGGGTTATGGCAATACGCACAGCGCATAGGGCAGCCCTGCACAAACACAACAAAGCGGATGCCGGGTCCATCGACCGTGCCCATCGTCTCAATCGAATGCACGCGGCCCAGGGCAAACGCAGAGTCCTCGGGACGCGCATCCACACCCTCGAGCGTCATCTCAGCCATTCCCGCTACCTTGCCTCTCTTTGGTTTTTACCAATTAAAATGCCAGAGCCATTCTAGCCCATACGTTTGCGTTTAAACGTCTCGGGCTAGAATGGCACGGCTCAATTTGCCCCCACCGCCATGATGGATGCCTATGTTGAGATATTCAGCTGTCGAATATTCGCAAAGCGAGAATGAACTCACCCGCGACCTTACGCCTTAAGCGTGAGCACCGCACCAAAGGCAGTCGGGCCGCAGTGACTCGAGATCACGCCACCAACCTGAGTCCAGGTAACGTCCTTAAAACCGAGCTCGTGCGCGTAGGCCTCCATGTCGTCACGCAGTTCTTCGGAAAGGCCCACCGAATATGCCAGGCCAATGTGCGAGTAGTCGATGTCACCCTTGGCAATCATGTGGTCGATAAAGGCGCGCGCACATTTGAGCATAGAGCCGCGGAGCTTTTTAGTCGCCACGAACTTACCACCCGTAACCTCGATACAGGGCTTAATCTTGAGCAGGTGGGCGCCAAGGAATGCCACGTTGGACAGGCGGCCGCCGGCCTTGAGGAAGGCAAGGTCGGTGGGAACAAAGCCAAGCAGCACGCGGTCCATGACGGAGTTTGTAAAGGCGAAGATCTCGTCAACGGTAGCGTCCGGGTGAGCCTCGATATACTTGGCAGTCTCGACGGCGATGAGCGACTGGCCCACCGAGACAAAGCGCGTATCCATGGAGAAGACGTAGTCGCGGCCCTTGGCAGCAATCTTGGACGACTGGTGCGAGCAGGTCGTGACCTCGGAATACGCAAGGTGCAGAATGGTCGCATCAGGCTGCTCGGCGTGGATACGATCGTACACGTGGGCGAAATCAGCCGGCGCGCAACCGCTCGTCTTGGGCATTACGCCGAGCTCGTTGCAGCGCGAATAAATCTCGAGCGGATCGATCGAACCGTCCTCGACCGTCTCGTCGCCAATCGTGACATGCATGGGCACGCGCACGATACCGTAGCGCTCGCAAAGCTCCGGCGTCACATCCGACCCAGACTCGACCACGATTACGTACTTGCCCATTATCATCACTACCTATCTAGCCGTTGGCATTTTTACTGCTCGACACGCCACCGCCGCGCTGTTGCGCAACGGCATTTAAGCGCCAGAGAGACGCCGCCCTTCGCCTATAACAAAGGACAGCGTCTCCCTGGAAAACTCCGTGCTTATTTGAGATTCTACACGGTTTACTAGAGAGTGTTACTTACTCCGCAAACGGTAGCTATATGCGATAAACGGTAGCCGCCAGCCGTGTCAGGCTTCCTTAACCGATTACTTGGCAAGACGGTAGAACTCCATCGTCGCCGCGCCGTCGGCATGCAACCCCATCGCCGGAGCCGCAGGCGAATACGTGCGGGTCGTAAGTGCTACCTCTCCGCCGTTGGCGAAAATCTCGACCAAGGTTGTATCCGAGAGCACGCGCAGATCGCGAAGCTCACCGACCTCGACCGACCTGCGGTCGCGCCCGTAGCCCTCGTCGCCCATGTCGAGCATGAGCATGCCATCCGCATAGCGTACAAAAACACCTTCGCGAATTTCGAGTTCGACGGTCTTTGCCCCCTCACAGGAAACAAGGGCATCAAACAGACGGTCCGGCTCCGCAACAATCTCGCCCGCATGAATGCGCACGCAGTCCCCGCGCAGCTTTTCGAGCTCACGAGCCGGCAGCTGACAAAGCCTGCCGTCGCGCATACTCAGCTGACGCGGCACCGTCAGCGCGCACTGCCAGCCGCGCGCCATCGTGGGGTTCTCGGCCGTTGCATCGGGGCAGCCCACCCAGCCGATCATCAGGCGGCGGCCCGCAACATCCTCAAAGGACTGCGGAGCATAGAAGTCAAAGCCGGCATCGACCATCGGCGGCACACCCTGCCCGACGATTTTAAAGCTCGGAGCATCCCAGTCGGCCTCAATACGGAACCAGACGCACTGGTGCGGATTGTGATAACGCCAGCCCTCGGCGGGCACGCCCTGCGGGCAGCAGACGAGCACAAGCTCGCCATCGAGCTCAAACAGGTCGGGGCATTCCCACATAAAACCAAACTGCTCGCCCAGCTCAATGCGCGTGGCGTACTTCCAAGATTCGAGATCGCACGACGTGAACACGAGCACGCATCCGCGGTCGTCCTTCGTTCGCGCGCCCAGCACCATGTAATAGATGCCATCGTGCTCGAGGATCTTGGGATCGCGCACATGCGTGCCAATGTCGTCGGGATAATCGAGCGGACCGACCGCCAGCTGCTTCTTGCCCAACTCGTCAGCATTGTCGGTGACCATGTGAATCTGGTTTTGATCGCGACCTGTCAACACGTAATCGTAGTCATCGCGGTCAAAATGCTTGACGTTTCCGGTATAGAAGTAGTGAATCTTGCCGTCGCGTACAAACGCCGAGCCCGAGTAAGCACCGCTCGAATCCATATCGGAATCGGGGAACAGCACGGGGCCGCGGTTCTCGTACGTCACAAAGTCCTTCGTCGTCAGATGGTTCCAAAGGACCGGACCGCCGTGCGCAGCATCAAACGGATCGTACTGGTGATAGATGTAGTAGGTATCGCCAACCTGCACCAGTCCGTTGGGATCGTTGAGCCAGCCAAGCTCGGGCTCAACGTGGAACGCGAGCCTATCAGGATCGGCAGCAATACGAACTGCAGCCTCATCCTGACCGGCGCGCCACCGCTCGTAGTCCGAACGCGTCACCTTGCTCTTCTGATTGAACATGTCATTTGTCCTTCTTATTGAGGGAAAGGACGCCCGGCCAAGCAAGCCGAACGCCCTCCCCTAACGGGCCAGCCCGT
>OQWM01003162.1_pt1 | contig 11034 bp, 9 predicted proteins | sample 1691531 | NCBI WGS metagenome assembly OQWM01 (sample SAMN03418257, study PRJEB22391) | human gut metagenome | biome: human-gut; feature: organic feature; material: feces | host: Homo sapiens | place: Tanzania | collected 2013-01 | reverse complement strand
AACTAAAAATAAAAATTAACAGAAATAAAGTTTCTGTTTTTTTTATTGTAATAAAATGCTATAATGATATTGATAAGTGTAAGGAAAGTGTTTAGTGTATGAAAAAGAAATTAATGATAGTATTTTTATTTTTTGCTTTGTTAATTTTTTTGACGGAAGTAAAGTTCTGTCATTGTACACGTTTTTGACTATTGATGTCGAAATGCCAAGGTATCTTGCTAGATCAGCATATGAATAAAGTTCGTTATTTAATCGTAAAGTTGTGAAATACGATTCTAAAGGATTGAAGGTTCTCATAACGTAATTATAGCAAAAATGAAGGCACAAGGACAATAAAAAGACTGAAGAGGTATGAAATAATAGAAACTATTGCATTGTACACCATATTGTGTATAATAAAGATGTAGAAGGAGGTGAAAGACATGGAAGATTGTAGATATGTTAGAGCAGCTGAAGTTGCAGAAATGATTGGCGTGAGTCGAGCAAAAGCGTACAAGATGGTAGCCCAAATGAATGAAGAGTTAAAAGCAAAAAACTATCTAGTAATTAGTGGCCGAGTACCGCGAAAATACCTAATGGAAAAGTTGTACCAATGAAAAAGCCAACTGGTAACGGCAATTACCAATTGGCAAGAGAGACTTATATAAAAATAAATCCCGCACATTTATTTTAATTGGTCTCTCACGAAAATACAAGAAAGTGAGGGAAAAGACTATTACAAAAGAAGAGATAACTAATCCTAATTCATATTATCTAATACATCTATGGATGACATTATACTTGAATTTGAGGGGTAACGAATTGCCTATTTATGCAATTATTTATGGCTTTTCAAAAGATGGACAAGGATGCTTTTTTGGTACCAGAAAGTATCTTGCGTTAGTGTGCAAAGCGAATCGAAGAGATGGAGATGGAAATGGAAGCTCCCGGTTTCTGGGATGACCCTGAAACCTCCAACCGCAAGATGAAGGAACTGAAAAATATGAAAGATACTGTGGGAGAGTTTACCAAACTTTCCACACAGTATGATGACATCCTGACGTTAATTGAAATGGGCTATGAGGAGAATGACGAGTCCCTTGTGGCGGAAATCCGTGGCGAACTGGATGAATTTATTAAGGAATTTGACGAACTCCGTATCAGCACTCTGCTTTCCGGCGAGTACGATAAAAATAACGCCATTCTGAAACTGAATGCGGGAGCCGGAGGTACGGAGAGCTGCGACTGGTGCGGCATGTTGTACCGTATGTACACCAGATGGGCGGAGCGCAAGGGCTTTAGCGTGGAAGTGCTGGACTATTTAGACGGTGACGAAGCGGGAATTAAGTCAGTGACTTTTCAGGTCAACGGCGTGAATGCTTACGGCTATTTAAAATCCGAGAAAGGTGTACACCGCCTTGTAAGAATTTCGCCCTTTAATGCACAGGGCAAGCGTCAGACCTCCTTTGTATCTTTGGATGTTATGCCGGATATTGAGGAAGATTTGGACGTGGAAATTGACGAAAAAGATTTGCGCATTGATACCTACCGAAGCACCAGCGCAGGCAGAGATTATCCCGGTCGGAAAACCGGTAGGCGATAAAATCGGGCTTGGCCAGGCAGTTGGTGAGCAGGTTTCCCAAAGCCCACAGCAGTGCCTTGGGCATATTGCCGCCGTCGCCGTGGCGAAGGAAGTCTTCGCTGAGCTGGCCCCGGACAATCTCCGGGCGATTCTTTTTCAGCCACCGGATGCACCGGGGGTCGAAGGACTCAATGCAGTACAGCACCTTATACTTATCCAGCACCGCGCAGGTGGCGGCGGCCAGGGCATCGTGGTTCCCCCGCTCCGCTTTCAGCTCCACCACCAGGGGAAGGCCGCTCTGCTCAAACAGAGGCAAGACCTCCTCCAGCAGGGGAATCTGCTCATCGGTGCCCTCCAGCCGATACTGCTTTACCTCCTCCGCCGTCAGATCCTCCACCAGAACATCGGCCCCGGCGGTGCGCAATAAGCTGGCATCGTGGATAACGGCCAGGTTTCCGTCCTTCATCAAATGGACATCCAGCTCCACGCCGAAGCCCCGGCGGATGGCCTCCTTATAGGCAAGGAGGGAGTTTTCCGGGGCTAAATCCTTGCCGTGGTAGCCCCGGTGGGCATAGCGGTATTTCCGCAGCAGCGTCCAGTAGGAATGGCCCCGGCGGCACACGGTCAGCAGGGCGAATATCTCTGCCAAGAGCAGCAGAATAATAACAATTAAAATGACGGTCCACATATCAGTTATCCATATCCTCCAATGCATCCAGGCCCTTCTTGGCCTCGGGACGGCTGTCGCCGTGGCGGACGAAGCGCATGGTCACAAGAGCCAGGGCGGAGAACACTGCCGCATAGGGGAACAGCACCGTCATGCCCAGCTTATCCATCAGCAGGCCCGAGAACATGGGCGTGGCCACCTGGGCGGCCATGGAGGCGGTGTAGTAAAGGCCCGTGTAGCGGCCCACATCCTGCTCCGAGCACATCTCCACCACCATGGGGAAGGAGTTTACATTGATGGTGGCCCAGGCGATACCCGCCAGGGCGAACATGGCGTTCATGAGCATAGCGGGGCTGTTATCCCGGAGGAAGGCCGCCACGCCAAAGGCCGTGGCCAGCATGATAACGCCGGCGCAGATGGTCTTTTTCCGGCCCACCTTGGAGGCGATCATGCCCACGGGCAGATAGGAAATGATGGCCGCCGCCTGGGCGATGATGAGGGTGAGGTTATAGTCCTTATGGAGAATATTGCTGGCATAGACAGAGTATTTACTGGTGACGGCGTTATAGCCGAAGAACCACAGGACGATGGACAGAAGAATAAAGATCATGGACTTCTTCTCCTCCGGGGACAGACCGCCCTTGGCGGCGGGCTGCACCTGGGCCTCGTAGGTCTCCATACCGTCGTCGGCTTCCACCGTCTCGGGCTTGTCCTCCAGGCCGTAGCGCACGGAGTCCTGGACCATCTGCGCGGCCCACTCCGGCTCCCGGACGGTGAGCAGGAAGATCACCAGGGCCGTGAGCATAATGGCGGCGATAACGGCAAAATAGGCGGTGTAGCTCATGAGGGAGTTGCGCACGGAGGCAGTGGCAAAGACCATACCCAGGGCCAGGACCAATATGCCGCCGGCAGAGCCCATGAGATTTATGATGGCGTTGGCCTTACTGCGCAGGGGCTTCACGGTGACATCCGGCATCAGGGCTACCGCCGGGGAGCGGAAGGTGGCCATGCTCACCAGCACCACCAGCAGCAAAACAATGAAAAACACCAGTGTGGCGGGGCTCTCCGCCGTTACCTGCCAGGCGTAGGCCTGCCGGGCGGGGACCACATAATTGGTATAGTCGGGATTGGTGTGGGTCTTTTCCCCCTCCTGGATCTGGCTGCGGATGGCGGAGAACTCCTCCTGGGTGAACCGCTCCGAAAGGGTGAAACGCGCGCCGTCGGGGGTCAGGAGGGTCTCGTCCTTCTCCTTTTCATAGATGGTCACCAGGGCGGCGGGGTCGTCGATGGCGGAGACATCCTTAATATTATTCAGCTGGGCCAGGTCCACAAAGCTCAGGCCCACCAGGGCCACGGCGGCAATGAGGGTGCCCACCACGATGAAGGGAGTGCGGCGGCCCTTTTTGCTGTGGCTGCGGTCGGAGATGGCACCGAACAGAGGCAGCAGGAACAGGGCCAAGACATTATCCAGAGCCATGATGACGCCGGACCAGGTCTGGGACATACCGAATTTATTGGTGAGGATCAGGGGGATGGTATTGTCGTAGGCCTGCCAAAAGGCACAGATCAGGAAAAAGGCAAAGCCCACCAAAATCGTCCGCTTGTAGTTTAGTTTCATGTTTTTATGACCATTCCTTTCCGCTATGTTGCAAGGCACAAATGACCAACAGAAAGAATGGTCATAAAGCGCCATGTTTTTCGGTTGCCGCGAAAGCGGCGAGAAAAACGGCTTAAATAAAATGAAAATTGAAATTTTTTCAATTTTCCTCCGTTTTTTGCAGTTCTTGCAGAATCTCTGCAATATCCCGGCGCACCCAGGTGGGATGGACACCGAATTTTTCTATATCCGCCTCCGTCCCCTCGCCGGAGAGAACGAACACCGTGTCAATACCGGCATTGACGCCGCAGGCAATATCCGTGTAGAGCCGCTCCCCCAAAAGCACCGTCTGAGCGGGGGGGAAGCCGGTGCGGGCCATGGAAAGATACACCATGTCCGGCCGGGGCTTACCCAAAAAACGGGGGGTGCGGCCTGTGGCGGTGGTGAGCATACGGCAGACGCTGCCGCAGTCGGGGACGGAGCCGTACCATGTGGGGCAGACCCAGTCCGGGTTGGTGGCCAGCCACAGGACGCCCCGGTTCAGCAGAATGCAGGCGTCCTCCAGCTTCTGGAAGGTCAGCTCCCGGTCGAAGCCGCACAGCAGGATGTCGATGTCATCCTCCAGCCGGTCGGTGACGGGGATGCCGGCGTCCCGGAGTTGGCCGAGAAATGACCGCGTGCCGAACACATAGCACTTTTTTCCGGGATGGCAGCGGCGCAGGTGGTCGATGGCGGCATCCACAGAGGTCAGGTAATCCTCCGTTCCGGAGGGGATGCCCATGCCGGAGAGCTTGTCGATATAGCCCTCCACGCCGCGGGAGGAGTTGTTGGTCAGGAACAGATACCGTCCGCCGGTGCGGCGAATGTAGGACAGAAATTCCGGCACCTTGTCAAACAGCCGGTCATCCAGATAGAGTGTGCCGTCCATGTCCAGCAGGAACAGGCGTTTTTCCGACAAAGACATTTTTTGCCTCCCTCCGTTTGCATACCAGAATAGAATACCACAAAGACCTGCGGCTGACAAGCGCAGCCGCAGGATAAAGCAAAATTTTCGCGGAGAACGCCGTCGGACATGGGCGGACCGGGACGAAAACGGGAAAAGGTGTTAATTGTGTGTAAAATTTACAAGTTTAGAGGAAAAATTCCCTTAGAACATGGAAATTATCGACAAGAAACCCTTGCATATGATGTCTCATTGTGCTAATTTTGATAGCGGGTCACCGATAAATGTTGTATTGACATGAAACGGCGGCTCCAATGTGAATCAAGGAAAGGGACAGGGGAAGAAACATGGAGGCGAAAATTAGCGTATTGCTGGCGGATGCCGGTGCGGATTTCCGGCTGTTGCTGCGAGAGGCGCTGGAGCGCACAGGCGAGTTTCAGGTCGTGGGCGAGACGGGAGACGGCGGACAGGTGCTGACACTGGTGGAGGAGACGCATCCGCAGATCCTGCTGCTGGACACCATGCTGCCGGTGCTGGACGGCATGGGCGTGCTGCGCCAGCTCCGGGAGAGGGAGGAGCGGCCGCGCACCATCATGCTGTCGGCGTTCTACAACGACCGGATGGTGGCGGAGGCGGTGAGCATGGGAGCATATATCTTCCTGCCCAAGCCGGTGAGCGAAAGCTCTCTGATGGAGCATATGCGCCGGGCTGTGGCGCCGCCGCAGGAGCGGGAGCCTGCGCCGCAGCTGGAGAGCATGGTCACCGCCATCATCCACGAGATCGGCGTGCCTGCCCACATCAAGGGCTACCAGTACCTGCGGGAGGCGATCATCATCACCGTGGGAAACATGGAGGTCATCAACGCCGTGACCAAGGTGCTGTACCCGGAGGTGGCGGAGCGCTTCAGCACCACGCCCAGCCGGGTGGAGCGGGCCATCCGCCACGCCATTGAGGTGGCGTGGGACAGAGGGGATCTGGAGACGCTGCAAAAATACTTCGGCTACACGGTGAACTCCGCCAAGGGGAAGCCCACCAACAGCGAGTTCATCGCCATGATCGCCGACCGTCTCCAGCTGAAGCTGAAGAAGCGGCAGGCATGAGCAAGGTGAACCGCCTGAAAAATAAGAGAGGCACGCTTCCTGCGTGCCTCTCTTATTTTTTTGCGGGGCGGGTGGGGTCAGCGGATATCCGTGACCTGATACCCGGCGTCGGCCACGGCCTTCTTCAAGGCCTCGTTGTCGGCGTCGCCGGTGACGACGGCGGTCTTGGCCGCCAGATCCACCACGGCGGTGACGCCGGGCAGCGCGTTCAGCGCCTTCTCCACATGGGCGGCGCAGTGGGCGCACATCATACCCTCGATGGTCAGTGTTTTCTGCATAGTCGGTTCCTCCTGCTGCGCCGCGGATGCGGCGGTATTCGTATGGTCTGTATGGACGGTATCATTGTCCGTCAGGTCGGCGGACTTGTCAAGGGAAACATGGTTGTCCGTCGGGGCGGCCTTCCAGCCCCGGAGCCGCAGGGCGTTGGATACCACGCACACGGAGCTGAGGCTCATGGCCGCTGCCGCCAGCATGGGGTCCAGCGTGAGCTGGAGGGCGGGGTACAGCACACCGGCGGCCACGGGGATGCCGATGGCGTTGTAGAAAAACGCCCAGAACAGGTTCTGGCGTATGTTCCGCAGGGTGGCGCGGGACAGCGCCGCCGCGTCCACGATGTCCATAAGGCTGCTGTGCATCAGCACCACATCCGCCGACTCAATGGCCACGTCGGTACCGGCGCCGATAGCAAGCCCCACGTCCGCCGTTACCAGCGCCGGGGCGTCGTTGACGCCGTCGCCCACCATAGCCACGAGCTTGCCGTCCTTTTGCAGCTCCTCGACGCAGCGGGCCTTGTCCTGCGGCAGCACCTGGGCGATGACCCGCTCCACCCCTACCTGACGGGCGATGGCCTCGGCGGTACGCCGGTCGTCTCCGGTGAGCAGCACCACCTCGCGCCCGCTGAGGCGCAGGGCGGCAATGGCGGCAGCGCTGTCGGGCTTCACCACATCCGCCACGGCGACAACGCCCAGCAGCTGCTGCTCCTCGGCGAAGTACAGGGGTGTTTTGCCTGCGGCGGCCAGCGCCTCCGCCGCGGCGCGGAGAGCGGCTGTTCCTGCGCCGATCAGGGTCATGTAGCGGTCATTTCCGGCGTAGAGGGTCTTGCCGTCCAGCACGGCCTGCACCCCGCCGCCGGGAACGGCGGTGAAATCCGACACGGCGCACAGGGGGATGCTCCGCCGCGCCGCCTCCTGAACGATGGCATCTGCCAGCGGGTGACCGGAGGGCTTTTCCAGCGAGGCGGCGGCGCACAGCAGCTCCTCCTCGGTGACGCCGGGGACACACAGCACATCCGTGACCTGCGGCGTGCCTGCGGTGACGGTGCCGGTCTTGTCCAGCACCACGGTGTCCACCTGTCCCAGCAGCTCCAGACTGGCGGCGGACTTGATGAGGATGCCTTTTTCGGCGGCCTTGCCGGTGGCTACGGTGATGGCTACCGGCGTGGCAAGCCCCAGCGCACAGGGGCAGGAGATCACCAGCACGGCGATGCCGATGGACAGGCAGAACCGGATGCCCATGCCGCCCACAGTTGCCCAAAGCACGGCGGCGAGGACGGCGATGGAGATCACCACCGGTACGAACACGGCGCTGATCTTATCCGCCAGACGGCTGATGGGAGCCTTGGAGGCGGCGGCCTGCTCCATGAGCTGGACGATCTGGGACAGGGTGGTATCCGCGCCCACCCGGTCGGCGGTCAGCTCCAGATAGCCGCTGGTGAGAACGGTGGCAGATACGGCGCTGCTGCCGGGGCCCTTCTCCACCGGCATACTCTCGCCGGTGAGGGCGGATTCATCCACAGCACCGCTGCCCTTGGTGACGGTGCCGTCCACGGGGATGCGCCCGCCCTGCCGGATGATGACCGTCTCACCGGCTCTGATCTGGTCGGCGGCCACCGTGACCTCCGTGCCGTTCCGGCGCACCACCGCCGTCTCCGGCGCCAGAGCCAGCAGCGCCGTGATCGCGCCGGTGGTCTTACCCTTGGAGCGCTCCTCCAGATACTTGCCCACGGTGACGAGAGTCAGGATCATACCGGCGGACTCGAAATAGAGATCGGGCATACCGGTGAGCTGTCCGGCGCACAGCAGACCCATTTCAATGAGACTGTACGCAAGGCCCGCCGCCGCGCCCAGCGCCACCAGCGAGTCCATGTTGGGGCTGCCCTTGAAAAGGCGGGAGAAGCCCACGGTGAAGTAGGCGCGGTTCAAAAGCAGGATGGGCAGGCACAGCGCCAGCTGTACCGCCGCCGCCAGCAGGGGCTGGCGGTGCATGAATGCCGGGACGGGCAGCCCCAGCATATGCCCCATGCTGAGATAGAACAGGGGGACGAGGCACACCGCCGACCACAGAAGCCGGCGTCCCATGGCCTTGGCGGCGGCGTCCTGCTCCCGGCGTATATCGCGCTTGGCGTCGTCCGCCGGCGCCGCACCGTAACCGGCGGCCTCCACGGCGGCGATGATGGCCTGCGGCGAGGCTTTATCCCGGTCATAGGAGCATACCAGCGTACCCAGCATCAGGTTTACGGCGGCGCTGTTCACGCCGGCCACCGCGCCTGCGGCCTTTTCCACATGGGCGGCGCAGGCGGCGCAGGTCATGCCCGTTACCACGAATTTTTCCGTCAAGGGGATCACCTTCCTTATTTCATCATCTTTTGCAGCGTGGTCACCAGCTCGTCAATGACAGCGTCATCGCCCTGCCGTATCCCGTCGGCCACGCAGGTGCGGATGTGGGTAGCCAGCAGCTCTTTGCTGAAGCTGTTCAGCGCGGCGCTGACGGCGGATACCTGCACCAGAATATCGGGACAGTAGGCGTCTGCCTGCAGCATATCCCGCAGACCTCGCACCTGCCCCTCTATGCGGCTGAGGCGGTTGGCCAGTTGCTTCTGCTCCTGCGGAGAGCGGTGTTTTGTCTTGTGACAGCAGCATTCGTTCATGGCGAATACCTCCCGGGGGTATTTTATGATGGTGATACTATATACCCCTAAGGGGTATTTGTCAACGTTTTTCTTTGGGCCGGAACAGCACCGCCATCAGAAGGCCGAATACCACGGCGGCGGCAATGCCCCCGGCAGCGGCGGTGAGCCCGCCGGTGATGACGCCCAGCAGGCCCTGCTCCGCCACGGCCTTCGCCACGCCCCTGGCCAGTGTATAGCCAAAACCGGTGAGAGGGACGGTGGCGCCTGCGCCGCCCCAGTCCACCACATATTGATACACGCCCACGGCTTGCAAAAAAACACCGGCCACCACATAGCCCGTCAGGATACGGGCGGGGGTGAGGTTGGTGCGGTCGAGGATGATCTGGCCCACGGCGCACAGCAGCCCGCCGCAGAGAAATGCGTTGAGGTATTCCATTTATCGTTGTGCCTCCTTCGTCCGGGAAAGTACCACCGCGTGGCAGATGCCGGGTATGCTCTCGCCCTGAAAGGTGCTGGTGGGGCTGAGCAGCGCACCGGTGGGCGCAAAGACAAGACGCTGCCATTTGCCGGTGCGCAGCCCGTGGAGCAGATAACCGTTGAGGACGGCGGCGGAGCAGCCGCAGCCGGAGCCGCCGGCGTGCATATCCTGCCGGACCCGGTCATACAGCAGGATGCCGCAGTCGGTGCAGTTTTCCCCCAGCACCACGCCGTCTCGCCGGAACAGCTCCGTCAGCAGGGCGTGACCCAGATAGCCCAGATCGCCGGTGACCACCAGATCGTAGTCCGACGGCGCGGTGCCGGTGTCCCGGAACAGGGCGGCGAGGGTGTCGTAGGCGGCGGGGGCCATGGCCGCCCCCATATTGGCGGCGTCGGTGATGCCCCAGTCCACGATGCGCCCGCGGGTGACGTGGGTGATATAGGGTCCCTCGGACTGCGCGCCCACCACGCAGCAGCCGGCGGCGGTGGCCGTCCACTGGGCAGTGGGGGTACGCTGGTTGCCGTAGAGCACGGGCATACGGTACTGACGCTCGGCGGTACAGAAATGGGAGCTGGTCATGGCGGCCACGATGGAGGCAAAGCCGCCGTCGATGAGCAGCGCCGCCAGGGACAGGCTCTCGCCCATGGTGGAGCAGGCGCCGTAGAGTCCGTAGAAGGGGATTTTGAAGTCCCGAAGGCCAAAGGAGGTGCCGATGCACTGGTTCAGCAGGTCTCCGGCCAGGACGCAGTCCACCTCCTCGGCGGTAATACCTCCCTTTTCCATTGCCCGGCTCAGGGCGAACTGCTGCATGGCGGATTCGCCCTTTTCCCAGCTTTTTTGGCCGAAGTAGGCGTCGGGATTCAGCTCGTCGAAATATCCGGCCAGGGGACCTCGGGCCTCCTGCTTGCCGCCGATATTGGCGAAGGACAGGACGCTGACCGGATCGGAAAGCGCCACCGTCTGTCGGCCTAAGCGTTTTGCGGTCATACATTCATCTCCCAATAAAAATATACCCCTATTGTGCCGCCTTTTCTCCAAAATATGAAAACGGAAAATGAAATAAAAAGCAAAATGTAGGGCGGGGTGACTACACCCCGCCCCCCCATGTAAAACTCCCTGTCATTGCGAGGCCAGTTCGCAAACTGGCCGTGGCAATCCGCATCCCCCGTCCCCTTGGCCCCTTGCCTAAAGGGGGCTGGCACGGCGAAGCCGTGACTGGGGGATTCCGCTCTCCCCTGCACCCCTTGCAACGCCCCCGTAGGGGCGACCCTTGCGGTCGCCCGCGGGAGGGGCAGAGCCCCTCCCCTACGGATGGTTTGAACCCTGTCCGCCCTGTGGCCGCCCTCGCAATAACAATTTTAATAACAGAAAGAAAAAGAACGGAAAAAAGAATAACAGAAAGAATCAAAAAAGCAGAAACAGCATTCGATACAAAAACGGATCAAGCGCTGAGACTATCAGAAAATCTTGAAAAGATGAAAGAAGTAAGAAAGAAAATGATAGTAACAGGAGAAGAGATGTCTAAGGCATTAGAAGAAAGATCTAAGCAAATAAACAACAATATGAAAGAAGTAGTGTTTGGAGATGGGAAACGACCAATAGTGGTACCAGGAATAATAATACAAAAAGAAAAAACAAGTGATGGATGGCTTGTGTATGGAACACGAGGGAAAACGCATCCAAAAGTTGTAGAAGTAAAAATCTGCAAAAACAAAAGAGAAGCAAGGAGAGCTTGCAAAGAAACTTGAAAGCTACGATATCTTTGTAAAGCAGAACTCAA
>OQWM01003157.1_pt1 | contig 11040 bp, 7 predicted proteins | sample 1691531 | NCBI WGS metagenome assembly OQWM01 (sample SAMN03418257, study PRJEB22391) | human gut metagenome | biome: human-gut; feature: organic feature; material: feces | host: Homo sapiens | place: Tanzania | collected 2013-01 | reverse complement strand
CTTTCCTTGGTGGAAATGTGGCACACATGGTAGCCGCAGCCCACGGACCACGCCCCCCACAGCGCCGAGGAAAAGGCCCGGGGCCTGGAAAAAAGCGCTTTTGGAGTGGTGGGGCTTGAAACTGCCTTCCCCGTGCTCTATACTTATCTTGTAAAGCCCGGCATCCTCTCTATGGAAGCGTTGCTTGGGAAGCTCGTTACCAACCCCCGGCAGCGCTTCGGCATCCCCCTGGGAAATGATTTTTCCATCTGGGATTTAAACGCCCAATACCAAGTTGACCCCAGCGATTTCCTGTCTATGGGAAAAGCCTCGCCCTTTACCGGCTGGACCGTCCAGGGCAAGTGTATGGCCACATTCCATAAGGGAAACGCTGTGTACCAGGCGGAAACAAATTCCGCCAAGCTTTAATCCACATCCGCAGTATTTTGGAGGAAAACATTATGGCAAAGAGAACAGACATTAAGAAGATTTTGATCATCGGCTCCGGCCCCATCGTCATCGGCCAGGCGGCGGAATTTGACTACGCCGGCACCCAGGCCTGTCTGGCCCTGCGGGAAGAGGGCTACGAGGTCATCCTGGCCAATTCCAACCCGGCTACCATTATGACGGATACCACCATTGCCGACAAGGTCTATATGGAGCCTCTGACCCTGGAGTATCTGGCCAGGATCTGCCGGTATGAGCGGCCGGATGCCATCGTCCCCGGCATCGGCGGCCAGACGGGGCTGAATCTGGCGGTGCAGCTGGCGAAAAAGGGGGTTCTGGAGGAATGCGAAATTGAGCTCTTGGGCACCGATGTCAAGAGCATCGAGTGCGCCGAGGACCGGGAGCTTTTTAAGGAGCTGTGCCAGCGCATCGGGGAGCCCACGGTGCCCAGCCGCATTACCTACAGCGTGGAGGAGGCCCTGGACGCCGCGGAGGAAATCGGCTACCCGGTGGTGCTGCGTCCTGCCTTTACCTTGGGGGGCACCGGCGGCGGCTTTGCCTATGACCGGGAAGAGCTGACGGAAATGATGAAAAACGCCCTGGCCCTGTCTCCGGTGCATCAGGTTCTGGTGGAAAAGAGCATCAAGGGCTTTAAGGAAATTGAATACGAGGTCATCCGGGATGCCAACGATACGGCCATTACCGTGTGCAATATGGAAAATCTCGACCCTGTGGGCATCCACACCGGCGACTCCATCGTGGTGGCCCCCAGCCAGACCCTGACCAACAAGGAATACCACATGCTCCGGGACAGCGCCCTGCGGATCATCCGGGCCCTGAATGTGAAGGGCGGGTGCAACGTGCAGTTTGCCCTCGACCCCCATTCCTTCCGGTATTTTGTCATTGAGGTCAACCCCAGAGTGTCCCGTTCCTCGGCCCTGGCCTCCAAGGCCACTGGCTATCCCATTGCCCGGGTCTCCGCCAAAATCGCCGTGGGCCTGGGGCTGGATGAAATCCAGCTGGCCAACACCCCGGCCTGCTTTGAGCCGACCTTAGACTATGTGGTCACCAAAATGCCCCGGTTCCCCTTTGACAAGTTCCCGGATGCCCAGAACCGGCTCTCCACCCAGATGAAGGCCACCGGCGAGGTCATGAGCGTGGGCCGCAGCTTTGAAGAAAGCTTTTTGAAGGCCATCCGCTCCCTGGAGGACCGGAAGCTCTGCCTGCACATGGAAAAGTTTGATAAAGACCATATGCGCATGGAAGAGCTCCTGGACTATATCAAAGAGGGGACCGACGACCGGATCTATGCCATTGCAGAGCTTTTGTGGCTGGGTGTAGATTCCTCCTTGATCTGCGACATGACCCAGATCGATATGTTCTTCCTGGATAAAATGCGGCAGATCGTGGACTTTGAAAAGGAGATGCGCCGGGCCCCGGGAGATCTGGAGCTTCTGAAGGAAGCCAAGCGCCTGGGCTTTTCCGATGCCGATATTGGGGAACTGTGGCAGCAGCGGGAGGAGGACATCTATAGCCTGCGCTGCCGGGAAAACATCTTCCCGGTGTACAAGATGATCGACACCTGCGCCAGTGAGTTTGTCAGCTATGTGCCCTATTTTTATTCCACCTACGCAGAAGAAAACGAATCCGTGGTTTCGGGGAAAAAGAAAATCATCGTCCTGGGCTCCGGCCCCATCCGCATCGGCCAGGGCGTGGAGTTTGACTATTCCACCGTCCATGCGGTGCATACCATCCAGGAAATGGGCTATGAGGCCATTGTCATCAACAACAACCCCGAAACGGTCTCCACGGACTACACCACGGCGGACAAGCTGTATTTTGAGCCCCTGACTCCGGAGGACGTGATGAACGTGGTGCATCTGGAGCGCCCGGAGGGGGTCATTGTGACTCTGGGAGGCCAGACCGCCGTGAATCTTGCCAAGAGCCTTTCTGACCGGGGCGTGAAGATCATCGGCACCGACTGCGATGCCATTGAAAAGGCGGAAAACCGGGATGCCTTTGACGCGGTGATCAAGGCCCTGGGCATTCCCAATCCCGTGGGCCAGGCGGTGACCACCCTGGAAGAGGGCATTGCCGTGGCGAATCGCATCGGCTATCCGGTGTTGGTGCGGCCCAGCTTTGTGCTGGGGGGCCGGGCTATGGAGATCGTGGCGGGGGAAGAGATGCTGGTAAGGTACCTTGAAAACGCCTTCCGGGTGGATGCCACCAAGCCGGTGCTCATTGACAAATATGTGGTGGGCAAGGAGACGGAGGTGGATGCCATCTGCGACGGGGAGCAGGTGTTCCTGCCCGGCATTATGGAGCTGGTGGAGCGCACCGGTGTCCACTCCGGCGACTCCATCAGCGTCTATCCGCCCTTCTCCCTGAGCCAGCAGGTGCGGGAAACCATCAAGGACTACACCGAGCGTTTGGGCCTGGGCATCGGCATCCGGGGGCTTTACAACATCCAGTTTATTGTGGCACCGGATGACCGGGTGTATGTCATCGAAGTAAACCCCCGGGCCTCCCGGTCGGTGCCCTTCCTGTCCAAGTCCACCGGCTGCAATCTGGTGAACATCGCCACCAAGGTCATGCTGGGGCAGTCTCTGGCCCAACAGGGCATCGGGGAGCTGCAGGAGGAAAACCCGCCCCGCTGGTATGTAAAGGCCCCGGCCTTCTCCTTTGCAAAGCTTGCGGGGATGGATGCCTACCTGTCCCCGGAGATGAAATCCACCGGCGAGGCCATGGGCTATGACACCCACCTGAACCGTGCCCTTTACAAGGCCCTCCAGGCCTCCGGCATCAAGATGAAGGACTACGGCACGGTGATCGTCACCCTGGCAGACGAGGACAAGGAAGAGGCCCTGCCTCTGGTCCGGCGCTTTTACCACCTGGGCTTCAACATCGAGGCCACAGAAGGCACCGCCGCCTTCTTAAAGAGCCACGGCATCCGCACCCGTGTCCGCCGGAAGCTCAGCGACGGCAGCAATGAGATTCTGAACTCCATCCGCACGGGCTACGTCAGCTATATTCTGAACACCCGGAGCATCACCTCCCGTGCCCACTACGATGACGGCGTGGCCATCCGGCGCTGCGCGGTTCAGAACGGCGTGAACATGTTTACCTCTCTGGACACCGCAAGAATTCTGCTTGATGCCCTGGAAGAGGTCATTCCGGATATTTCCACCATTCACTGAAAAAATAGGGGAGGCTGTCCAAAATGGGCAGCCTCCTGATTTTTTCAGAATCCTGATTTTTTCAGAAAGGGTTATTTTCCGCTGTCGCCGTAGTTGCTCAGCACCCGGGCGGAGGGGTCTTGGACATTGCAGCCGGCCCAGGCGCTGTTGGGCATCCAGAAGCCCGCCACCATCCGGGCCTGGCCGGGGTAGTACCGCTCGAAGAGCTCCCGGTAGAGAAGGCTCTCCTTGGTAAAGGGCCGGGCAAAATCATATCGGGCGGCCCTCTGGGCAAAGGCCTCGTCGGTGTAAAGGCCCTCGGCGTATTCCTTCAGGTCATCCACCATGGAGTGGCCCACGGCATCGGAGAAGGCGGCCTTTTCCCGCCACAGAATGTCCTGGGGCAGCAGGTTTTCTTTTTCGAAGGCGTGGCGCAACAGGTATTTGCCCTTGCCGTAGTGGTTCCGCTTCATTTCCGGGGACAGGGCCATGACGTACTCCACAAAATCCAGGTCCCCGAAGGGCACCCGGGCTTCCAACGAGTTGACGCTGATGCACCGGTCCGCCCGGAGCACGTCGTACATGTGAAGCTCCCGGATGCGCTTTTCCGCCTCTGCCTGAAATTCCTGGGCCGAGGGGGCAAAGTCCGTATACTTGTAGCCGAAGAGCTCGTCGGAAATTTCACCGGTCAGCAGCACCCGCAGCTCCGTATGCTCATGAATGTATTTGCACACCAGATACATGCCGATGGAGGCCCGGATGGTGGTGATGTCGTAGGTGCCAAGCAGGGCCACCACCCGGGGCAGGGCTTCCAGCACATCTTCCTTTGTAATAATGACCTCCCGGTGGTCGGCACCGATAAAGTCCGCCACTTCCCGGGCGTATTTGAGGTCAATGGCGTCTAAATCCATGCCGATGGAAAAGGTCTTGATGGGCGTTTTGCTTTTCCGGGCGGCCACGGCGCAGACCAGGCTGGAGTCCAGGCCTCCGGAGAGCAGGAAGCCCACAGGGGCATCCGCGTCCAGCCGCTTTTCAATGCCTGCGGTGAGCTTTTCCCGGATGTTTTTACAGGCGGTTTCCAGGTCGTCGGTGCATTGGTATTTGGGGGTGCTCACATCCCGGTAGCAGACGAACCGGCCATCCTTATAATAGTGTCCGGGAGGGAAGGGGAGAATGGTCTGACACAGGCCCACCAGGCACTTGGGCTCGCTGGCGAACAGAATGGCGCCGCCTTCATCATAGCCGTAGTAAAGGGGCCGGATGCCGATGGGGTCTCGGGCCGCCACCAGCTCCTGGCCGTCATAAAGGATCAGGGCAAACTCCGCGTCCAGCTCCCGGAACATGTCTACTCCTTTTTCTTCAAAAAGGGGCAGCAAAATCTCACAGTCGGAGCCGCTTTGAAAGCGATAGCCCTTTTGGATCAGCTCCTCCTTCAGCTTTCGGAAGCCGTAAATTTCGCCGTTGCACACCAGGGCCTTGTCCCCCCGGAGGAAGGGCTGCATGCCGTTTTCATTGAGCCCCATAATGGACAGCCGGTGAAACCCCAAAAATCCGGCACCGTCCCCCAGGGTCACATAGCGGGTCTGGTCCGGCCCCCGGGAAAGGCTTCTGTCAAAATAGGGTTGAATCTCCTCCTGGGTAAACTGTTTTCCGATATAGCCAATGATGGAACACATGGCTCTTCCTCCTTCATGAACTTCTTTCTGCGGGGGCGCCGGGATTGGAATTGGTCCCGGGCCCCCGAAAGGGAACAGGCAAAATAAAAAAGCGGCAAAGTGGCCGTCAGAGCACCTCTGATCGACACCTTTGTCGCTTGCTATGTAGGAACTATAGCACCGCCAATGCAATTTGTCAAACAGGAAATTGCATTTTAGAAGTATTTCCAATTCAGGCTCTGTTCTGTGCCCGTCTGATTGTGATTTTCTACAGCCCCGGGAGAAACCCATTGACAACAAAAATAATCGGGAGTATAATCCTTTTCAGGTAGACAAGGATGTTTGCTGAACCTGGGCGAGGGCCCTCGTCCGGTGTGCATCCTTTTTTGCTTTTTTGCAACTCTCCGCGCCAAAAATGGCAGCTTGAATATAGACCGAAAGGAAGGGGCCGCCCATGCTGTATACCCAAGAGGACGTCGATGCCTACATTGAACAGGAGGACGTGAAGTTCATCCGTCTGGCCTTCTGTGATCTTGCCGGAAGGCAGAAGAATATTTCCATTATGCCCCAGGAATTGAGCCGTGCCTTCTCCCAGGGCATTTCCTTTGACGCTTCCGCCGTGGCGGGGTTCGGAGATGTGGTGGAGTCGGACCTGTACCTCTTTCCCATTCCCTCTACCCTTTCCGTCATGCCCTGGCGGCCCAGCCGGGGGAAGGTGGTCCGGATGTTCTGCAAGATCCGCTATCCCGATGGGCGGCCCTTCCCCCTGGACTGCCGGGCCCTGCTGGGCCGGGCCATCCGGGAGGCTCAGGACCTGGGGCTTTCCGTGCAGATCGGGGCGGAATTCGAATTCTACCTCTTCAAAACCGATGTGGACGGCAACCCCACCACCCAGCCCTTCGACCACGCGGGCTACATGGATATGGCCCCGGAGGACAAGGGGGAGAACGTCCGCCGGGAAATCTGCCTGACCCTGGAGCAGATCGGCATCACCCCGGAGTGCTCCCACCATGAGGAAGGCCCGGGCCAGAATGAGATCGACTTCCGGTATTCCGATGCCTTGACGGCGGCGGACAATGCCCTGCTCTTTGCCTCCACCGTCCGGGCGGTGGCCGTCAGCAACGGGCTTTACGCCGATTTTTCCCCCAAGCCCATTGCCGGTGAGGCGGGGAACGGACTGCATATCAACATCTCCTTGCAGGAGAGCGAGGAGTCTGTGAGCCGGTCCTTTATGGCCGGTATCCTGCGCCATGCCAGGGAGATGACGGCCTTTTTAAACCCCTGTGAGGCCTCCTATCGCCGCTTGGGTGAAAAGAAGGCCCCCAGGTATGTGACCTGGTCCCACCAGAACCGGTCCCAGCTCATCCGCATCCCCGCGGCCCAGGGCCAATACCGGCGGATGGAGCTGCGGTCTGCCGACCCCTCCGTGAACCCCTATCTGGCCTTTGCCCTCATCATCTTTGCGGGATTGGACGGGGTGAAGCAGGGGCTGACCCCGCCGGAGCCCACCAATCTGAACCTCTATACCGCGGAGCCCGCCGTCACCGAGCACCTGGAGGTCCTGCCGGGCTCGTTGTCCGAGGCCAAGCGCATCGCCGGAGAAAGCGCCTTTTTAAGAAGCATCCTGCCGGAGGAAATGTTCCGGTAAAGGGATGATCTGCGCATCGTTTGGGAAAGGAGCCTGGCCATGGCCTTGGGGAAAAATAGATACCGTGTCCTCATTGTCGGGGCCGGTGAGAAAGTGTATGAGCTTTTTCGGGAGCTGCTGCCCCCGGAGGGCTATGAGCCGCCTTTGCGGGCGGCCTCCGCGGGAGAGGCCCGGCGGATGCTCCAGGATACCCAGGTGGACCTGGTCATTCTAAACGCCCCTCTGCGGGATGAATTCGGCACCCAGCTGGCCCTGAAGCTGGCGGAGGAGGACCTGGGGGTTTTGCTGCTGGTGCCTGCGGAATGCTATGACGAGGTGTGCTACAAGGTGGAAGATGAGGGCGTGCTGACCCTGGGCAAGCCCGCCAGCCGGGGCAGCATCCTCAGCGCCCTGGGGCTTTTAAGAGCCATGCGGGGGAAGCTCCTGAAATTTGAAAAGAAGAACCAGACCCTTCAGGAAAAAATGCAGGACATCCGCAGGGTGAACCGGGCCAAATGGCTGCTCATCGAGCACCTGCACCTGACGGAGCAGGAGGCCCACTACCACATCGAGAAAAAAGCCATGGACCTGCGCCAGTCCCGCCGGGAGGTGGCGGAGGACATCATCCGGTATTACGAACAATAAAGAATCATTCAAAGAACACAACGGTGCCCTGCCTGGAAGCTGGCAGGGCACCGTTATTCTTATTCCGTTATTTTTCACGCCATTTTAATAGAAACGCCGAGTTGGTTATGACCAGCACAGAGCCTGCGTTATGCACCAACGCACCTACCACCGGGGACAAAGCGCCGGTCATGGCCAAAAGGATGGCTATAAAATTCAGCGTCATAGAGAATACCATGTTGTATCGAATCGTGGTCATCATGCGTCTGGACAGTGAGAGCAAATGGGGGAGTTGCTTTACTTCATCATCTATCAGCGTAATATCCGCCGCATCCATGGCAATGTCGCTGCCAATACCGCCCATAGCAATGCCTACATCAGCTTTTTTCAGCGCAGGCGCATCATTGATACCATCGCCGATCATGCATACGGGCATATTATTCGATTGGTATTGACCGATAAATTCCAGTTTGTCCTCCGGCAGACAGTTTGCCCGCACCTGCTGGATGCGCAGTTTTTCTGCAATGGTTTTGGCGGCATTTTCATGGTCTCCGGTGAGCAATACAGGCAGGATGCCCAAACGGGAGAGCTGAGAGATGGTTGTGGAGCTTTCTTCCCGCAGGGTATCCGACAGGGCAATGAATCCGGCGAACGCACCGTCAATAGAAACGTAAATGATGGTGCAGCCTTGGCGTGCAAATGCCGCTGCCTCCTCCGGGGGAACGATGGACACTCCATGCTCCCGCAGCAGCCCGGGGGTTCCGGCCAAAACATGGGTGTTTTCAATCTGTGCGGAAACGCCGCGGCCGGGAACCATCTGAAAATCTTCCGGGATGCTTAGAGCCGCCCCGCTTTTTTTGCAGCAGTTTACAATGGCCTTTCCAAGGGGATGCTCGGAAAGCTGTTCAGAGGAGGCAGCCAGCCGGTAAATCTGGGTACTTTCAAACTGATCTGACACAGACTTGACCGCGATAACCTCCGGCGCCCCATAGGTCAAGGTGCCGGTTTTGTCAAAGGCCATCACTTTGGTGCTTGCCAGCCGCTCCAACGCATCGCTCTCCCGCACCAGAAATCCGTGCCTGGTGGCATTGCCAATGGCGGCCATAATGGCGGTCGGAGTCGCCAGCACCAGCGCACAGGGGCAAAACACAACGAGGATCGTTACCGCACGGATGATTTCTCCTGTGATGAGCCACGTCACGGATGCGGCGGATAATGCGATCACCACGATCCATGTTGCCCAGCGGTCCGCAAGACCGACGATTTTTGCCTTGCCGGCATCTGCCGATTGAACCAATCGGACCATCCGTTGAATCGCGCTATCTTCTCCAACCTTTGTGGCTTCCATTTCAAACACGCCGAACTGATTGACGGTGCCGCTGGATACCGTATCCCCCACAGACTTATCCACAGGCAGCGATTCCCCGGTCATAACTGCCTGATTTATGGAGGTTTGCCCAGAAAGAATCACACCGTCCACAGGGATGCTTTCACCGGGCAAGACCCGGATGCGATCTCCCACGTTGACTTGCTCGGCGGGAATGATTTTCTCCTGCGCATTTTTTAGGACACGGGCAGTTTTTGGCGTGAGACGAACCAATTTTTCAATTCCGGCTCTGGCCTTGGCAACGGTCAATTCTTCCAAAAGGCTGCCGAGCTGCATGATAAAGGCCACCTCACCGGCGGCAAAATTCTGGCCGATGCAGATCGATGCAATCAGGGCAAGGGACACCAACACGTCAGCCTTGATGTCAAATGCGGTGACGAGACCGAGGATGGCTTCCAGAATAATGGGAACGCCGCAGAGCATAATAGCGATCCACGCCGGGTCAAAAGAAAACGGACGCCACTGGAGTAAGCTTCCCAGCACTGCAATGCCGGAGATCACAAGCAGGGTAATATCCTTTTTCATACCGCCCCAGGCCAGCAGGCGCTCCAGTTTTTTTGTAAGGAACTTCATGAAATAGACCTTCTTCCTATACCCCTATGGGTATACATGCATTATACATATAGGGGTATAGGTTGTCAAGAGAAAAAGAAGAAAAGACCCATCAAAACTGACGGGCCTTCTCTGCTTATTACTGCATATTGGCGAAGCGTTCCACCGCTTTTGTAAAGCTTTCTATGGTTTTATCTGCATCGCCGTGCTCGATTCCGTCACGGACACAATGCTTGATATGTCCCTCCAAAACCACCTTACCACAACCGTTGAGTGCGGATTTGGCGGCATTGATCAAAGACAGCATGTCTTCGCAGGGAATATCTTCATCTACCATACGGTCGATGGCCTGTACCTGCCCAATGATTTTTTTAAGTCTGCGGTGCAGATTATCCGCATCCATACACTGTTTCATTTATCGATCCTCCATACCGTTAGGGGTATGAACAGTATAGCCTATACAGATTCAAAAGTCAAACCGGCAGGAAAAGAATATTTTTTACGTATGTTTGCTTACAGCATATTGGTATAGCCCATGAGGTACCGATCCACCTCTTTGGCGCAGGCCCGGCCCTCGAATATGCCCCAGACCACCAGACTCTGGCCCCGGCGGCAGTCCCCGGCGGCGAAAATGTGGTCGATGGGGGTGTGATAATCGACGGCAAGGAGATTCCCACGTTTGTCACGGGGCAGGTCAAAGGCCTGGGCCACATACTCCTGCACCCCGGTGAACCCGGCGGCGATCAGCAGCAGGTCGCAGGGGATCTCTTCCTCGCTTCCCGGAATGGGCTGCATCCGGGTCTGACCGTTTTCGGTCTTCGGCTCCAGGTGGACGATGCGCAGGGCGTTGACGGCCCCGTCCTCCCCGCAAAGGACCTCCTGGACGGTGGTTTCATAGATCCTGGGGTCGTGGCCGAACTGGGCAATGGCCTCCTGCTGGCCGTTTCGGCAATACGTTCGCCGTCCTTGCCGGTGAGATACTTGTTGTATGTCAGCTCAAGCCCGCTTTGCCCGGTTCCGTCAGTGCTTGTGAACCCAATGGTTTGTGAAAGCAGAGTGCCGAACGGATAATAGCGCTTTGTGTCCGGTGAAATTCCGACACCGCCGCCAAGCTGCAAACTGCGGATTTCGTCGCAGGCTTCTTTGCTCACCTGTCGTTTGAGAATAAATTCACGAAGTTTTTTGCTTGAAACTCGTTCAAGAACTTTTTCATAGTTAAGGTCGAGAACACGACTGAGTTCCGTGGCAACACGAACTCTGTCGCTTTCGGAAATGGAATTCGGCCATATCACAATTTTGTAAACGGGGCCGTCTTTGGCAAGTGTCTGCCCGTTGCAGTCGATTATCATGCCGCGTTCGGCCGTAACGGTTGTCGGGCGCGTCCACTGGCTTAATGCCTTTTGCTGAAGCTCTTTTGCGTCAATAACCTGAAGCCAGAAAATGCGAATAAGGAGGATGAGAAAAAATAAAGCAAAAACAGGCAAAAGCCATGCAATCCGCTTGTATGTTGACCATTGCGGTTTCAGGGCTTTTTGTGCTTTTTTATTCTTTTTGCGATGTTTTTTGCCGGGGGGAACGGCTGTGATGCTCATT
>OQWM01003156.1_pt1 | contig 11041 bp, 6 predicted proteins | sample 1691531 | NCBI WGS metagenome assembly OQWM01 (sample SAMN03418257, study PRJEB22391) | human gut metagenome | biome: human-gut; feature: organic feature; material: feces | host: Homo sapiens | place: Tanzania | collected 2013-01 | reverse complement strand
CCACCTTTTCCTTCGCCATACCAGCCAAAGGCAACAAGAGCGCTGCCAGGGCAAACAAAATCTTCTTCATTATAATACTTATTGATTTAGGGTTATTCATTTGGGCAGAAGACCCCTCCGTGGGAATCTTCTGCCCCATCTGTTGTTATTTCCTTACCTTGAACTTGTAGTTGCCAGCGGGCAGCAGCAGACACAGGCGGCCGGCCTTCTGCACCTCAGCATCACGGCAGAGGTAGCGTGCTGCACCGTCCACCTTTGTAGCATCCTCACAGGGCAGATACATGTATGCCTCTGTGCCAGAGGGCACTGTGAGGGTATATACATCGGCTTTCTCGCCCAACTTGAAGGCGCTCTTCACCACACCTCGCAACGTGGGGATGCTGATGTCGGCCTGCTTGAAGCGCACAGGCATCGGGCAAACCGAGAACTTGCGCCAGCCTGGCTCCGTCACACTCACGCCCATCAGATACTGGGCTATCACCGTGAGCGGTCCGCCGCTCCATGCATGGTTGGTGGTGCCACCGCCAAAGCCGTTGGCTCCCTGCAGCCATCCCTCATACAGGGTGGTATTCACTGAATCCATCACCATAGCATTGTACCGCTCGTGGGTACGCTCCATAGCATATTCTCCATCGCCTATCTGGAACAGAGATTCCATCACATACTTCTCCATATAGGGGCTTGCGTGCTTCTGTGTACGCAGAAGCTGGCTGATGACAGGATACTTGTCGGCATCGGCTATACCGCTGATGATGGCCAGTGCCTGCACCCGGTCGTCGGTATCACCGGTATAGGCGGGATGGCGATATGCCTTGCCAGTCCAGCAGGCATTGTATCCGCGCTTCACCTGCACCATCTTCTGGCGGAAGCCTGATGCGTCCTCAGGCCTGCCCAGCAGCTCTGCCATGCGCGATGCAGCATCGAGAGCCATATAGTGCCAGGCTGCATAGATGAGGCGCATATCACGGTTCTCGCCCCAGTCGCCCCAGTCCCAAGCGCCATGACGCTCGGCTGTGAGACCACCCGGCTCTATCTTCCACACATCCAGATAGCGGCACACGGCGGGATACACCTCGCGTATGGTGGCCGTGTCGGCTGTGTTCATATAATAATTCCAGAAGCCGTACAGACCTATGCTGGCCAGCATCTGGGCAGGAAGCTCCGCGTCATAATTGCCGGGGATGGGGCTATGTATGATGCCCGCATCATTCTGGAAGGCACACAGCTCCAGGATGCCCTTGCGCATAAGATTATGTACGCGCGTACTATATGTATAGAAGCACTCGCCCATCAGCACCGTCACATCACCCCACCACTGTGCTCTCTCGCGGTCGGGACAGTCGAAGTAGGTGTCGCGCATGTTGACATACAGAGTGCGCAGACCCTTCTCCCAGAAGCGGTTGAAGTAGGCATCATCGCAATGGAAACTGCCTTCGGGCAGTCCGTCATAACCACTCTCGCGGTACTTCAGTTGGCCCATCTTCATCCCGTGAGGCACTATCACATGCATCTCCTCGCCGTTGATCCAGCCCAATGACTCGTATGCCTGCTTCCCCTTACGGGTTACATATTCGGCCCGCACGCCCCATTCGCTGCCACCCTGGATATGGTCGCTCTGCAGCCGCACCAGAGTGCCGCCCACAGGGTCGTCCACTTCGATATAGGGGGTAAACTGCATATTATAAGGAAGACGCGCCACAAGCGTATCCTCCTTCTCGCCTTCACGGCGTGTGTATCTGGCCTTCTTCAACCCGAAATCGCGGAAGAGAGGGATGGGACGCTCGTGCAACTCGTTCCACGGAGCATCTCCCGCATAGCCTATCTCCTTGCTGGCCGTGAAAGGCATGCCGGCATCTGCCTCTGCCACACGCGCATCATAGTGGATGCTCGCCTCGCTGAGACGGAAGTTGGGCACTGGTTCGCCACAAGCCGAATACTCCCTCAGCATCCTGCTCTCCCACTGGCTGTCAGAGTAAAGCCCGATGGCAGGAGCCGAGAAGAGCAGTCCCATGCGTCCGCTATCGAGATGGCTGAAGCCCGACTTGCCGAAGTGCCACACAAGCAGCTCTATATGATTGGCCCCCTTGCGCAGATAAGGGCGGATATCCACCACATCATAATAAGAATCACGGGGATTAGGCCCACGCTTCAGACCGCCCTCAAACACCACCTGCCTGCCATTGACATACAGCCAGTATTTGCTATCCACACACACATTAGCCTGCACTGCACCAGGCACTGCATCCAGCTGGACATCCCTGCGAAAGCGCACCCATGAGTTGGGCACATCGGCATTGCCCTCCCCCACAGTTATCCAGCGTGCATCATTCCACTGGGCTACGGCCGGCACGGCAGACAGGGCCAATGCCAAAGCCAAGAAGATTGTCTTTCTCATACAAACGATAATGTTGATTGTCATATACCAAGGAAAGCGCCTTTGCACTTCCCACTATCCAAAGTTACAACAAATCGGGCAAACAAGGCAGAAGCGCTGAAAGAAATTGGCGACCAAACTGCATTTTTCGCAGAAAAACACTTAAATTTGCGGTAAGAAGCGACAAAACTATGAGCGAAAACTACACACAAGTCAAAGATGACTGGGAAGTGGCACGTGTGCTGCACCTTGACCAGGAAGAGATAAAACGATGCGCCTTCCAGAGCGTAAACCTGACAGCAGAGACCGAGCTGGCTCTGAGCCACACCTACAAGGACTGCCTCTTCATAGGCTGCACGCTTCCCCTGGGCATCAAACGCAGGTCGAAGGACTGCCTCTTCCTGCCTGACATGGGCGAGACATTCCACTACCGCAACCACCTATATACACCTGAGGAACTCTACGAAGGCTACTCACCCGACAATCCACAGAGCTATCAGACGTGCTATGACGGGCGCGTATATCGGCATTATATAAAGATGGGAAAGCACGCGAGCAACGTCAAGGAGACATTGGCACGCTCGATGCACGACCACAGCATAAGCGACTGCTTGCGCGAGGTGCTCTCTCACTATGACGAGCACAAGCTGGTGGGCGTGATGGGCGGACACAGTCTGTCGCGCACCGATGACATCTATCTGCGCGTAGCCACGCTGAGCAAACATCTGACCGAGAAGGGATTCCTGATGATCACAGGCGGCGGACCGGGCGCTATGGAGGCAACGCATCTGGGTGCATGGATGGCTGGCCGGAGCGACCAGGAACTGCAGGAAGCCCACAGCATAATGAAGGTGGCAGAGAGATATACCGACAAGGGATGGCTGGAGACGGCATGGGAAGTGCGCCGCAGATACCCGCAGAAGGACTACAACAGCCTGGGGGTGCCCACATGGCTCTATGGTCACGAACCTTCCACGCCGCTGGCCACCATGATAGCAAAGTATTTCGACAACAGCATACGCGAGGACGGAATCCTCACCATAGCCAGTGGCGGCATCATCTACACGCCTGGCAGTGCGGGTACATTACAGGAGATATTCCAGGAAGCCGTACAGAACCACTACCTCACATTCGGCTACGCCAGTCCGATGATATTCATGGGACGGGACTTCTGGTCGCATGAGGTGCCCGTGTGGCCGCTAATGACCTATCTGGTAGAGCATGGCAAATACCAGAACCTGATACTGTGCCTGACCGACAGCGAGCGCGAGATCACCGAGGTGCTCAGCGCTGCATCTGCAAAGCCTCAGCAGTAGAAACGGAGCGCTCGCCCACATAAGCCACGATGAAAGCGTCGGGGAACTTCTCCTTGATGCGCTTCAGTGTGGCTTTGGCTTCATTGTAGTCAGGCGTGCTGCCGTACAGAACCTTGAAGGCAGCACCCACACGTATGATTTTCACCGGAGCAAGTCCCTTGAGGCGAGGGTCTTTCTCCTCCAACGCCTTGCTTACGGCAAAGAGCTGCACGCTGAACAGCGGCTTCTCTTCGGCCTTCTGCACTGGCTTCTCTTCACTCTTCTGCACAGGCTCCACCGCGGTTGCCACTTCCTGTGCAGGAGTCTCTGCGGGAACTTCCTCCACCTTGGGCTGCTCCTCCGGCGCCGCTTCACTTGCAGCATCCTCCACGGCATCGAGAACCACCTCGGCCACTTCATCCACCGCTGGAGTCTCCTCTTCTGCCGGTGCCACAGCAATGGGTACCACAGGCTGGTCGCTCTTGGCAAAGGGGTCTTGCATGGGCATCAGATCCTCGGCACTGCTGGCCTGGCGCACACGACTCTTCTTGAGACCGCTCACAGTGCCGCGTGACTGACGCAGGCTGCGCAGTGTCTTACGCTGTGTCTTTGCCTTCGTCACGTCGTAATACGCCTCCAGAGCATTGTAGATATCCAGCGCTATCTGCTTCTGACCGCGCTCGCTGCACATATAGGCGGCATCGTTTCGGTTGCTCAGGAAGCCCACCTCGGTGAGGACGGCAGGCATCTCGGCATGCATCAGCACATACAGATTGCTGGCACGGGCACCACGGTCGGCCGGACGACCCGAGTTGAAGTAGCTGTTCTGCAGCAACCATGCCAGCAGTTGGCTGTTGTCGGCGTTCCTCTCAATATGGCTCGCCTGCACCATGTTCTGCGCTCCCTTCTTGCTGGCATAGAATGTCTCGGTGCCCGAGAGCAGGAGATTTTGGCCGGCAAAATTGATGTGGATACTCAGAAAGAGGTCTGCACGGGCCTTGCTGGCTATCTTGCAGCGGTCCTCCAGCGACACAAACGTATCGTCGGTACGCGTCAGCACCACCTTGATGCCAGGCTTGTTCTTACGTATGAGAGCCGCTACGCGGTTGGTGAGTTGCAGTGTCAGGTCCTTCTCCAGCACCTTGTTCAAGCTGGTACCCTGGTCTTTGCCGCCATGTCCGGCATCGAGCACCCACACCAGCGGGCGCAACTGCCGGGCTGCGCATGCCAGCGGCAAGAGCAGCGCTATGAGGATGATAAAACGTTTCATACTGCAAAGTTACTGAAAATACGCTCCCCCAGCGGCATTGGGAACCGTTTTTTAGGGAGACAAAAGCTGCTTGAGGCCAAATTCGCAGCCTGGTGGTTTCCCCTACCTATATTTCCAGGGAGAAGAGAGTGTAATTTTGCGTGGAAAAACGCACTGCGGTGCGATGACCTTGGCAGCGCGCTGCGATGGAGCTTGCAGCGCATTGCGATGAGGGATGCAGCGCGCTGCGTTTTTCCGTCCATCCGCCCCGCCCGGATGCAAGAAGGGGCAGCCCCTTTGACAGGACTGCCCCTCGGATGGGTAGGATATTGATTGCGCGCGATGGCTCATGGAACTTGCCGGTGGCAAGGAGCGTGGGCGGGCGCGCTGCGGAATCACTTCTTGATGACCACGTTGTCGAATGCGAAGTAGGCAGGAGTGTTCAATCCCCATTCGCCTGTATCGCTGCCCTCCATCGTGAACTTCAGACTGGTCACCTTGCCCAGCGAACTGATGTCGCAGGTGTACCATCTGCTCATAAAGCCGCCACCGGCGCAGATGGCCACAGGCAGAACGCCCTTGGACTCGGTGCCATCGAATCCCTCGATATTCAGATTGAGGTAGCTGGTGCCGCTGAGCAGGGGTGATGCCACGCCGTTGCCGTGCTTGGCCACGCTCAGCATGTAGGTGGTACCTATCAGGTCAATGGTCTTCACCTCGCGGGCCACGCTGTCGGCAAAGCAGATGGTGGCCTCGTCGAACACCACCACGAAGTTCTTGGAACCGTTGGAAACGGGCACTGCCAACTGCTGCTCATAGGTGTGCAGCGAGTCGAGGTCGGCGTCGATGTAGTAGCTGAGAGCGGATCCACCCTCGCTGAAACCATACTGGCCACCCCACTTGTTGGTCATTCCGCCAGTGAGTGTAGTGGCAGGATCGCTCCAGCGATAGTTGCTTGACAGCTCGCCATAGAGCATCGGGCCGTTGTACTGAGGTGTATCCACCAGGGCTGTGAAGTAGCTGCCCTCGAAATCCACCGTCACTGTCTCCTCCACATCAAGGTCGGGGTTGAAGTTCTCATCCTCGTCACACGCGGTGAAGGTGAGGCCTGCCATGAGCAGCAGAGCCATAAACTTTGTTTTCTTCATATCTTTAGAGTATAAAATAGGTTGCGTTGCACTTGTTTACACTCCAAAGTTAAAGATTATTTGCAAAAGGGAGAAGCACTTTCGCCATTTTCTTGACCTTGGGGGTGCAAAAAGCCCCGTTGCACAGGAAAGTGGCCTGTGAAACGGGGCAAAAGGGGCTTCGGCCGGTTGCGCTCAGGGCTTGAGCACCACAGCCTCCTTGTGTCGGCCATCAACCTTGATGGTCAGGGGCTGCGGCAGACGCACGTGGCGCACATGCTCCGTCTCGCTCACGGCAGGCAGGGAGTTGAGTATGTCCTGGCGATAGATGCCGTCCTGGCGGAAGGCATTGATGGTGAGGTAGCACACGCCCAGCGATGTGAGGTTCTGGAAAAAGTGTGTGCCCTGGCTGGGATCCACCTGATAATTGTCAAGTCCTGCCTCTACGATGACCTGCGCGGCACTGATGTGGGGCCACTTGACGGGAATGCCCAGCCACGGGTCGCTGCTTCCCCAGCGTCCCGGACCGATGAGCAGATAGGAGGCCGCCTGCACGGAAGTGTCTCCGTTGGCGTCCGGCGAAGTGCCAGTAGCGAGGAAGGAGCGGTTGATGCGCTCTATCTCCTCGGCTATGGAGGGGTTCTGCGATGGCTGGTAAGCGTCGGTCTTGACATATACCACATCGGTGATGTCGGTGATGATGCCGTTTCCGATGGCATTGTGGGAGCGCAGGAGGCAGTCGTCGTCGGGCACCAGGGTGAGGTCTTCATTGATGTCCATGCGGTTGTCCACCATGGGACGTATCTGCAGGAGATAGAATTCGCCGCTCTTGTCATCGTGCAGGTTCACCGCAAACTCTATCTCGACAGGACGCTGCATCTCGCTTTGCCCATAGTCGAGAACGAGCTTCATCAGTTCGGGCAGAGGGAAGACTCCGTGCTGGAGCACGCCTGCAAAGGAGAGTATCTTGCGGTTGCGGCCCTCGTAGTAGCCGTCGTAGATGCATTGGTCATAGGGATCATAGGTGGAGCAAATCCATCGCAAGGCGCCATGCTGCTCGGCATCACGCAGGGCGACACGCACCAGATTGAACCCGTCATCGACCTGCAGTGGGCCGGAGTCGGGGTCGCTGGTGGCCTTGAGCGCCAGGAAGTGGGTCTGGGTATCGCGCAGGGCTGTCTCCATCTCGCTCGTCTGAAGCACCTGGTGGGGGTGTGCCGGACATACCCGCAGGCTCACGCCTCCATCCACGATGTACTTTCCGAGTCCCATGGCAAGCGACACCGTACCCTCCTCGGCCTTCTCGTCCCCGATGGGGTAATAGTTGATGCTGCGTGCCACACCGCTGATGAGGGGATAGAAGAGACTGCCGTGGGGCTCACCCACAACCTCCTGCAGGATGACTGCCATCTTCTCCTGGTCGATGACATTGCTCGTTGCGGTCATATAGTCCTTGCTGGCGCGATAGAACACGCTGGCATATACACCGCGTATCGCTTGCGACAGCATGGACAAGCGCTCGTACTTGTCCTGGGCGTAGGGAACCATATAGGTGCTATATACACCGGCAAAGGGCTGGTAGTGGGAGTCCTCGAGCAGACTGCTGCTGCGCACTGCGATGGGTCCATCTACCACCTGCAGGAAGGCTTCCAGGTCGCCCAGAAGGCGCATGGGGAGCCGTGCACGGAGGAAGTGTTGCAGCACCTCTTCGTCGGGGATGTCGCTGAGTGCCACCTGGTAGAGGTCATTGGCGTCCATGAATTCGTCGAACACATCGGTACAGAGCACCACAGTCTTGGGGATGCGCACCGCCACGCCATCCATCTCATTGAGGTCGGTGTGCCGCTTGAGCAGGTGGTCGATGAAGGCGAGGCCGCGTCCCTTGCCTCCCAGACTGCCGTCGCCGATGCGGGCGAAGTTGGAGTATTGGTCAAAGCGCTCGCGTTGGAAGACCGCCACCACGCCCTGGTTCTTCATCCTGCGGTACGCCACGATGGCATCCAGAATAATCTGCCTGTGGGCATCCACGTCCTGAAGTCCCTCCCAGGTGATGCCTTTGAGGAACTCCGAAATGGGGAAGAGGGCACGGCTCGCCAGCCAGCGGCTCACGTTGTTGTGCGTTATGTGATAGAGCAGACTGCGTGTGGGGACCGTCATGATATTGTTCTGCAGGTCCTTCAGATTGTGTATCCTGGCCACCTCCTGCATGGTGTCGGGGTCGCGGAAGACGAAATCTCCGAAGCCGAAATACTTAAGGATGAGCTGGCGCAAGTCAACGTCCATCTTCTTGGAGTTCTTATCTATGAAGTGGGCTTTGCACTGTGAGGCCAGAGCTGCCCTGTCGCTTTCGGCCGACTCCATTATCAGTGGGATGTAGGGATCGTTCTTGCGGATGGCCTGCAGCAGGCTGAACCCAGCATTCTCATCCTTCTCCCCACCCGGGAGGAGCGGGAAGCGGCAGTCGCTGATGACGCCCAGGGTATTGTTGGCAAAGCGGTTGTACAGCAGCCATGCTTCCTCGTAGTTACGCGCCAGGACTATCTTGGGACGCCCCCTCATGCGCAGTGTCTCGAGCGAGGTATTGAGTGCCTCGGTGGCAAACTCCAGGCTCTGCTGGAGCACGAAGCGGTATAGGTTGGGCAGGATACTGCTGTAGAAGCGTATGCTGTCCTCTACTACAAGTATCATCTGCACGCCGGCGCTACGTATGTCGTGCTCCAGATTCATGCGGTCCTCCATGAGCTTGATGATGCTCAGGAGCAGTTCGGTATTGCCCAGCCAGCAGAATACGTACTCGAAGGCAGAGAGGTCCTCGTTCTGCATACGCCTGGTGATTCCGTGGCTGAAGGGCGTAAGCACCACAATGGGCACGGCAGGATAGTCGTGCTTGATAGAGCGTGCGATGTCGAACACGCTGTTGTCCTCGGCTGCCGGCATGCAGATGACGAGATCGATCTTCTCGGTTGCCATGTGCGTCTCGGCGGCATGCTGGCACGCCACCTGTATGAAGCGTGGCGGAAAGCGCAGCCCCAGGCGGGCATACTCAGAGAATATCTTCTCATCTACACGGCCGTCATCTTCGAGGATGAAAGCGTCGTAGGGGTTGGCTATGATGAGGACGTTGCAGATGCGCTTGAGCATCAGGTCCACAAAGGAAGTGTCCTTGAGAGTCATTGTCGGTTGTCTGTTCTTGTTTGCCAAACGGCAAGGGCGCACCACTCCAATGGCACGCCCTTGCGCTATAAATGTGGTTCTCCTTGCAGAGAACGGTCATGCACTTACACGATACCCTGCGCCATCATGGCCTTGGCCACCTTCATGAAGCCTGCCACATTGGCTCCCTTCACATAGTTGACATAGCCGTCGGCCTCGGTGCCGTACTTTACGCAGTTGGCATGAATGTTCTCCATGATGGCGTGCAGGCGCTGATCTACCTCCTGGGAAGTCCATGAGAGGCGCTCGCTATTCTGCGACATCTCCAGTCCCGACACCGACACACCGCCTGCGTTGGAGGCTTTGCCGGGTGAGTAAAGTATCTTCGCCTCCTGGAACACGCGGATGGCTCCGGGTGTGGAGGGCATATTGGCACCCTCGCTCACGGCTATCACGCCGTTGGCCACCAGTGCCTGTGCTGCTTCCTCGCTTATCTCGTTCTGTGTGGCAGAGGGGAGGGCGATGTCGGCCTTCTCGTTCCAGGGCTTCGCGCCAGCCACATACTTGGCTGTAGGATACTTCTCCACATACTCCTTGATGCGGCCTCGGTAGATATTCTTCAGCTCCATGATGTAGTCGAGCTTCTCGCGGTCGATGCCGTCGGGATCGTATATGTAGCCGTCACTGTCGCTCATGGTGAGCACGATGCCGCCCAAGCTCACACGCGAGTTCAGCTGGAGCACCTTCTCGGCGGTATATTGCGCCACGTTGCCCGCGCCGCTGATGAGCACGCGCTTGCCTTCCACGCTGTCGCCTTTGGTCTTCAGCATCTCCTGCAGGAAATATACATTGCCATAGCCAGTGGCTTCGGGACGTATGAGAGAGCCGCCGAACTCCAGGCCCTTGCCTGTGAACACACCGCTGAACTCGCGTGTGAGCTTCTTGTACATGCCGAACATGTAGCCCACCTCGCGGCCGCCCACACCGATGTCGCCTGCCGGCACATCCTGGTCGGGACCCAGATTGCGCCACAGTTCGAGCATGAAGGACTGGCAGAAGCGCATGATTTCCGCCTCGCTCCGCCCGCGCGGACCGAAGTCTGAACCGCCCTTGCCACCGCCCATAGGCAATGTGGTGAGCGCATTCTTGAAGGTTTGTTCAAAGCCCAAGAACTTCAGGATACTGAGGTTGACCGAGGGATGGAAGCGTATGCCGCCCTTGTAGGGGCCGATGGCGTTGCAGAACTGCACGCGGTGCCCCAGGTTGACATGCACCTCACCGTGGTCGTCCACCCAGGGTACGCGGAAGGTGATGATGCGGTCGGGCTCCACCAGACGCTCTATCAGTCGCGCACGCTCAAACTCCGGGTGCTGGTTGTAAACGCCCTCGATGGAGAGCAGCACTTCCTTGACGGCCTGCAGGTACTCGGCCTCGCCGGGATGCTTGGCCTCCAGTTGTTGTAGAATCAACTCTGTCTTCATAGTGTTGTATGTTAGTCTTGTTTGTTTGTTGTTACGCATATACAAAGTTAGCAGTTCTGAGCATTATGACAAGGAAAATGGTGAAATACCGCACGGATTTAACTCTTTTTTGTCTTTTTGTCAAGTGGAGTTCGCAAAACAGCCCTTTTTCCTACCCCTTCAGCCTTCGTCTGAGGGACGGAACGGCCGCATGAGCGGCCTTGCGGGAAAAGCCCCTCTGCTGGTGCTGCCATAGCGGGCCGCAAAACGCAGTGCACTGCATCGGCCAACGCAGCGCGTTGCATTTGCCTTCGCAGCACGCTGCATCTGCCATCGCACCGCACTGCAACATCTCTCTGCCCACATTATCCACGTATGGACCG
>OQWM01003154.1_pt1 | contig 11045 bp, 11 predicted proteins | sample 1691531 | NCBI WGS metagenome assembly OQWM01 (sample SAMN03418257, study PRJEB22391) | human gut metagenome | biome: human-gut; feature: organic feature; material: feces | host: Homo sapiens | place: Tanzania | collected 2013-01 | reverse complement strand
TGCTGTCGCTTTTGGGGTCGCAGCCTACTTGCATTACTTTGTAGCCTTTTAATGCTAGTGCTGCGGATAAATTGGAGGTGGTGGTGGATTTGCCGATGCCGCCTTTACCGTAGATTGCTATTTTTCTCATGTTTTTCTCCTTGTGGGTTTTATTATTATTATTTATGAATTGACGTGCTTCCGTTACGCTTGCTTGCTATGATACTTTTTGCCCGGGGCGGCAAAAAGTATCCAAAAAACGCCCTAAATGGCTGCTTCGCTGGATTCCGGCGACTAGATTCGCAAAATTTTTCACGTCGCTGATTTTTGCGTGGCGTGCGTCCGCAGGTTGCGTCAACGCTCCAGCGAAAAATTCCTGTGCCTGTCCGTTGCGAGCGCTGTTCGCTTGACATCGTAGTTCCGGCGAGCCCGTCGTCCGTTCCAGTCTGCGCAGCGCCGAGGGTTACGTTCTGAACGTACTTGCTAAGTGTAACGTGCTGGAACTTTATGCGAAGTTTAGACTATCAAGCTCAATAAAAATCTAAGTTAAATTTACCTTATAGCCTATTATTTATATTCAATTACAAACGGGAATCCTTGTACGAAGTAGCAGCGCACTTTTTGGCCGGCGTCGTTTTTGGCAGCACTGAAGCGCCATTTATAGAAGGCGCTGAGGGCGTTGTTGTCCAAGGTGCTGTTGCCGCTGGAGCGCACTACTACGGCGCTTTCTACGTGCCCATCGATGCCTACAACGCCACGCACGACAACGCGCCCGCCGATTCCCGCATCACGCAGTGCCGGCGGATAATACGGCGCCGCAGTTGAGGCTACACGCGGAGGCACCTTGGGATTGCGCGCAATGCCGGGGCCGACGCCATCGCCGACACCGGTGCCGTGTCCTGCTCCGTGACCGCCGCCGGAGCCACTGCCGCTGCCTGCTCCCGTGCCGCTGCCGTTGCCTGTTCCGTGACCGCCGCCGCTGCCACTGCCGCTGCCTTTTTTAGCACCTGCAGGCACATGCTTCACTACATGCTTCACAACCTGCTTATGCTCTATCTTGCCGTCAGGCAGAGTAATCGTTTCTTCCTCCACGACATCCTCTACCTGCTCCTCGCCATTGTCGGCAGTATCAGCGACAACTTCATCGCCGCCACCGCCGCCGGCATCAAAGAACACTACGGTGTCAGCATCCGCAGCCGGCGGCTGCATGGCAAAGACGCCGGAAAGTGCCAGTGCGACGAACAATATAAAATGTATTATCAGTGAACCGCAAAAGCCAAAGCGCTGACGTGCCTTCGCCTGCAGCTTTTCTATCTGCTTCATCGTTACTTACCGCCATCCGTTGCCAGGCCGAAGCGTGCTACGCCTGCGCCCTTCAGCTTATCTACCAGCTTAATCACCTCGCCGTACTCCAGCGCCTTTTCCGCACGGATGACAACGGCGAAGTTTTTGTTCTTCTTCTGCTCCAGGCCTGCCTGCAGCGTCAAGGCCTCCGCATCCGTTTGGGCATCACCAAGATAAATGCTGCCGTCGGCCTTCATCGTCACGGCGAAGGTTGTCGTGGTATCCGTCGCCGCATTTTTAGCCTGAGGCAGCTTCACCGGAATCGTTTTCAGGTCAATCATATACATCGTGCTCAGCATAAAAAAGACCAGCAGGAAGAACATAATATCAATCATCGGGATAATCATCAGCGGCGGCGTTTTCCTGTTACGCACATCTCGCAGCTTCATGATCTTGCTCTCCTTGTTTCAGCCTCCAGCAGCGCGCTGAAGCACTGCTCCATATCCGTAATCATATTGTCCATACGGTGAGCGAAATAGGAGTGCGCGCACAGCGAAAGAATGGCCACGCACAAGCCTGTTGCCGTCGCAATCAGTGCTTCACCGATGCCGCCGGTAATCGCCATCGGCGCACCCGCTTCTACGTTGAAAATGCTGAAGGCACCGATCATGCCCACGATAGTACCCAGCAGTCCCAAAAGCGGAGACATCGTTACGATAATGCCCAGGTAATCCAGCTTATCGCGCAGCGTCGCCATAAAAATACCGGCACGGCTTTCAAGGAAGGCGCTCTTTTCTTCCTTACCGCCTGCAATTGCCGCCACATCGGCAAGCATCTGCGCGCACTGACCGCTGCCCTTGCGCGCCAGCTCCGTCGCTACAGCAAAATCACCGCTGCGCACGGCAGCGCAATAGCGGGAGGCAAAGACAGCGCCGCTGTCCACGCTCTTATAATATATAAACCGCTCAATGGCGATTGCTATCACAGTTATAGAACAGGCGAGCAACGGCCACATAACCAGTCCGCCCTTCTGAAAGTACATTATCAAATCTGTTATTGCCTGCATATTTTCCTCACAAATCTACAAATGCTGTCGTACTTTTACAGGAGGTGCATACTGCTCCCCAAAGTACAGAAAGGAGCAGTATGCTGTATATTATGGAATCAAAACTCTAATTAAAAGGTCATCTCTGCGCCTACACGCCAGGTGCGGCCGTCGATGCTGTAGGTATGATAGGTATCATACAGGAAGGATTTATTGAAGATATTATCTACACCGGCATAAACACGGTAATTTTTGTTGAACTGCTTGCTGACAGTCAGGCCGGTGGTGCTGTAGGAATAATCCTGCTGGTAGCCGTCGGTGTTGCTCTGATGATAGTTGAAGTAATATCTGTTATACAGATTTACAGTCAGCGGATTTTCCTTGGCATCGGTGTAGGTCAGCTGAATCAGGCCGTTGTGGCGTGCTCTGTAGGCCAGGCGGTCACCGGTTTCCAGATCCTTGGCATCCAGATAATTGTAGACGCCTCTTACACTCCAGTGCTCGTCAAAGTTATAGCCGATTTCGCTTTCCAGGCCTTTGATTTCTACCTCACCGCGGTTGATATACTGGCTCCAGATGATATTCTGCGCCAGCTTATCGGGATCATAGTCACCGCCGTCAATCATGTTTTTAATCTTGTTTTGGTAATAGGTTACCTTGCCGTTAACCTTACCCTTTTCAGCCTCCAGGCCAAAATCAAAGTTGGTGCTTTCCTCCGGCTGCAGGTCAGGATTACCGATAACATTTACCGGCATCGGCGCCATGCCGATTTTCTCCATCTGTGCATACAGTTCGTACAGAGTCGGTGCGCGGTAGCCCTTACCCCAGTTTGCCTTCACGCGGGCATTTTCGCTTAATTTATAGGTTGCGCCCAGCTTCGGAGAAGTGTGGGTGCCGAAGGAATCATGGTGGTCAATGCGTACTGCGGGAATAAGCAGCAGCTTGTCGCCGAGCTTCCATTCATCCTGCAGATATACGGCAGCAGTTTCCGAGGATACCTCAGAGGAGGTCTTGCTCTTGCCGTTAACGGTTACATCATGCTGGTCAGTGCCGCGGCCCTTCAGATGCGTACCGTTCATGATATCCTTTTTGTATTCGGCACCGAAGGTCAGGGTATTGTTGTCATCCATTTTGTAGGAATCCTTGCCTTCGACAACGAGCTGCTTGTAATTGTTCTGGTCGAAGTCAACGAACTTGTCAGCATTGGTGTTCAGATTTTTATACCAGGAGGTATTGTCCTTGCGCAGCTCACTGAAATAGGTGCGGAAATTATAATCATGCTTACCGTCCTTGCCGTTATAGCCTAAGCTGTAATCGGAACGGGTATTATCATAAAAATGAGAGGAAAGCATGGGATATTTTTCCGGCATGGCCATATCGCCGTATTTTTGCTGCATCTGCGCCAGCATTGCAGGATACATACGGTTATACATAGCCTCATAGGCTGCTGCATAAGCCGGCATATCGCTTGTCAGTCCCTGTTTGGCAAGGGCGGATTTGACTGCGCCTGCCGCTGCCTGCTTTGCTACAAAAACAGCCATGCTGCCTTTGTTGGTGTAATCGGAGCCCATGCTGTTCCAGGAGAAGCTTTTAAGCTGCTCACGCATGAAGTTCATGTCAAAATCAAGGCTATGGTTATCATCAAAAGCATAGCTCAGGCCGGTGTTCAAAAAGCGACGTGTGCCATACATGTTGGTGCTGCTGGCATCGGTTGAAGTAACTGCACCGGTCGTAGAATTTTTAGAATAGGTCTTGTAAACACCGCTATCAAGCTTGCGTACCTTTTCGATACCGCCGCCAATTTTCAGGCTCAGCTTGCCCTGCTTGCCGGAGGAATACATAAAGCTTGTTGCTTCATCCTTGGTGCCGGTGTGCATGTTGACGCTGATGCTGGGGGTGGTAGATTTTTTGGTGATGATGTTGATTACGCCGCCGATAGCGTCGGAGCCGTAGAGAGCAGAGCCGTTGCTGCGGATGATTTCGATACGCTCAACATCGGAAATGTTGATGCGCTTCAGCTCGTAAGCATTTTGGGAGCTTTGCGTATTTTCTGCTGCCATGCGCTTGCCGTCGACAAGAATCAATGTGTGCATGGTGCTGTTGCCGCGCATCTGCACCTGATTACCGGTCATGCCGTTATCCTGCACATCAATATTATTTGCCAGGCGCAATGCATCCTGTACGCTGTAGGCACCGAGGTCTTTAATCTTCTGCTCGGTAATTACCTCAACAGCGGCAGGCACCTCTTTCTTCTCCAGCTGTGTTTTGGTGGCGGTCACAACATAATCCGCACCGCTGTATTCATCGTAATTATCTGCCTCCGCAGCAAATGCCATATGGCCGACTGCGCTGACAACGCAGGCAGTAAGTAAGGCTATTTTCTTTTTGTTTAAATTTCTCATAATGCACCTCTTTTTTCTACTTGTTTTTTTATGGTATATTTCACACCCACAAGGTCAGCAATCGCTAACCCACGGGTAAAAAATATCGGAAGAAATTATTTTCTGTCGAACCATACGACAAAATCACCGGCAGGCTGTGCGCCCTTTTGCTTGCGCTCCAGCGGTGTGATTACGGCAACCTTGAGCTCAGGACGCAAAGCTTCCAGCTTTTGCGCTGTTCCCAGATGAGCGTCGGAATGGAAGCAGCCGTTGATATGCAAAATCTGCATATTCTGATGTGCGTCGGCAAACGCAGCAATGCTCTCGGCCATTTTGTCATCCTTCAGGCATTGCGCCGCATAAACTGCTGCTAAACGCGCTGGCGGCATCTTCATCGGAGCTGCCGGGGAGCTCATCTGCGCATAAAATTTTTCTTTATACGCGCCCTCGGGAGCATAGGTATGCTGAGGCAGCCATTTTTCGTACTGCGCGTCAATACCAGCTGTTGTACCATTATTTTTAGCTACGTGCGCAGCTAAAAAGCGGGGTACATTGGCAGCAACAACAGGCATTTTGTTTTCCTTGGCAAAATTTACTAACGGAGCATAATCCGTACGGTAATTAGGCCAGGGGCGGGCGGTAGCCAGAAAATCTTCTTCGCTCAGAGTATCTGCCAAAAAGTTATTTAACTTACTTTGGTTATCTGCCTCAAACATTTCCATGGATAAGGCCAGTTTCGCGCCTTTTGCCTTATACATTGCCTCCAAAAGCTCTAATTCATATTGGTGTATTTCACTTTGGTCATGATATTCACCAAAGAAGACTACATCATATTTTTGCAGCTTGCTTGCCAGCTGCGCTGCTGTTAAATTTTTACCGCTCTGCGCATCGCTGAATTGCGCCGCACCTGCGGCACCTGCGCCCAGGCACAGCATTGCCATGCTAAGAGCGATTGTTTTCATGAATTTATTCATCTTAATCATGCTCCTCTACACTATACGGAAAGCACACTGGGTACTGCGTCCCGTTGGCCTCGACACGCATAATCACGGCTTTCACATCGTAAAGCTCTTCGATCACAGACTGCGTGAACACCTCGTCCGTAGGTCCGTCTGCCATGATCGTGCCCTTTTTCAGCGCAATCAGGCGCTCACTGTAACGCGCCGCATGGTTCAGATCGTGCAGCACCATGATAACCGTCAGCCCCATTTCGTTGTGCAATCGCACAACCAGCTCCATCAGCTCCAGCTGATGATGCACATCAAGATAGGTCGTAGGCTCATCGAGCAGCAGAATCTTCGGTTTCTGCGCCAACGCCATCGCTAACCACGCGCGTTGGCGTTCACCACCGCTCAGGGTATGCACCAGGCGCGTACGCAGCGGTCCCAGCTCAGTAAACTCCAGCGCCTCTTCAATCGCCAGGCGGTCCTCCTGATTAAGTCCGTCAAAGAACTTGCGGTACGGCATTCGTCCGTAGCACACCAGCTCCTCCACCGTCGTGCCGCCGGGAGCGTTCGCGCTTTGCGCCATCACCGCCAGCGTGCGCGCCACCTCTTCGGTAGACATCTTGTTGATGTCCTTGCTGTCAAGATAAACCGCACCGCTCGCAGGCTCCAGCAGGCGGCAGAGTGCCTTCAACAGCGTTGATTTACCGCTGCCGTTCGGCCCGATAATCGTCACAATCTCCGGCTGGGAAATATCCAGCGTCAGGTCCCTGATTATCGTGTGCTCGCCGTAGCACAGAGTAATTTTTTGTGTATGTAATGTCGGGATATTCATAGCTTAACGCATCCTCCGTTTCAGCAGATACAAGAAGAACGGACCGCCGATGAAGGACATGAAGATGCCCACGGGGATTTCCAGCGGACTGAAAAGCGTTCTTGCCGCCGTATCAGCCAGTGTTACCACCGCACCGCCGGCAATCGCCGCACAAGGCAGCAGGTATTCGTGGTCGCTGCCAATAAGCAGGCGCATGATGTGCGGCACGATGAGGCCCACAAAGCCCAGCATGCCTGCCACGCTGACGGAAACCGCCGCCAGCAGCGCGGAAAGAAAGATTAAAATTGTGCGCATGCGCATGACGCGTACGCCCAAGCTTTTGGCCAGCTCATCACCCAACTGCAACGCATTTAGGGAACGCGCACACAAAATCGTACCGATAATACCAATCGCGCTATAAGGCAAAAGCATCTCCACATGCCCCCAGCTGCGTCCCTGAAAGCCGCCGGCCATCCACATCACGGTTCCTTGGATTCTGTCGCTGTAAAATACGTTCAGCGCCGCCATACCGCCGCCGAAGAAGGTGGCAACCGCCACGCCTGCCAGAATCATGCGCAATGGATTGATGCCTTTTTCCCAAGCCAGGAAGAAAACAATTCCTGTTGAAAGCACTGCACCTACAAAGGCTGCTACAGGCACCATAGCAGATTGTTCCGGGAAAAGCAGCATTATCACCATCGCAAAAAGACCTGCGCCCGCGCTCACGCCTATAATGCCCGGGTCTGCCAGCGGGTTGTGCAGCACGCCCTGCAGGTTGCAGCCAGCCAGCGCCAGGTTAGCACCCACCAGCACGGTCACAATCGTGCGGGGCAGGCGGATAAGGTTCACAATACGGTCTGTATCAGCATCGGCCTCGCCCAGCAGCGCCGCCCATGTTTCGCTCACCGTAAGGCTCACTGTACCGCTGCCGATGCTCACGAAAATGCCTGCAACGAGCAGGATACACAAGCCGAAGAACACTGCTATGCGCAATTTTTCCTTTGTCTTTGCATCATTACTCATTATTTACCTTCTCCATACATATATTCTTTCATAATCTTCATCGCGTCGATGGTGTGTGTGCCCGGGTTAACAGTAAAAAGGCTCGGCGGCAATTGGTAGACACGGTTATTTTTCACAGCATTTACATCATGCCAGATAACGTTATCACGCATATTGGCACGCAGCTTTTCTAAAATCTCCTTGCTGCCACCCATGGTAATGAGCATTACCACATCAGGATTTTCCTTGGCTACGAATTCCATGCTTAGCGGAATAAAGCTGCTGTCTTTTACATTTTCAGCTTTATTGGCAATATTAATGCCACCTAAGCGCTCCACTAAATCACCGCTAAAGCTCATTTTCGTAGACATGTTGAAGCTGTCCGGTGCGCCAAAAATAATCAGTACCTTCGGTCCCTTGCCTTTTTGTACGTCCTTCGTCAGTTCAGCGTAATCACGCTCAATTTCTGCGTGCTTAGCAGCAGCTTCCTTTTCTTTTCCTGCCAGCTTGCCAAACTCATCCACGCTCTTGAGCACATCCTCATAGGAGTTAATCATGTTCAGATATAAAGGCACGCCAGCCATTTCCAATGGCTTGCGCAGCATTACGTGGAAGGGTACGTTCGTTCCTACAACCAGGTCAGGCTTCAGGCTCATGATTTTTTCCAGATTCGGCGCATGGATTTGTCCTACCTCAGGAATACCCTGTAAGCTTTCCTTGACGTCATCGGGATACGAATTGCTGGTAGGTCTGCCGACAGCCTTGCCACCAATGGAGGTGAAGATTTCCAGGTTGGATGCGTTGAGGAAAACGATACGCTTCGGCTCAGCGGGGATGTGTACCGTCGCGCCGGTACTGTCGGTTACAGTTACGGCAGCGTTGGCTGCCAGCTTGTGTTGGCCTCTTGCCAGAAGGAAATAGCCTGCCAGGGCTATAATTACAACAAATACGAGTAAGATATATTTTTTCATACGCAACTCCCTTTTACGTTATTAGCTAGCGCTATCTTAAAAATTTAATTAGCCTAGTCTAACTTTACTATGACATTATCTTACAATGAGATGAATTTGTCAAGTTAAAATTAGCGTAGGCTAATTAAGTTAATTAGTTTGCAAAAGAAAATTGGAGGGAGATGTCCATTTTCAGCACTTTTTCAGTTTGCATATCGCTCTGCAAGCGTAGCTCCTTTACCTTGCAGCCATCGCGTTCCACTTGTCGCAGCCAACGCAGCAATGAATAAAACTCACCAACAGCACTAACATTTAACGTCTGCATTTGTAAGCCATTCTGCAAGACAACAGGCTTCCCTTCTGTCTGAAGCTTGCTCAGCTGAATCCCCTGAGCCTGCGCCTGCTTTTGCAGTCGCTGGAGCCCGATGTTCAAGCTAAGCTGATGCTCTACCTTCTGCTCTAAATCATTCTGCTTACCCAGCAATCTTGTTTTATACGTTTTATAATCACTATGCTCATTAGCAAAGCGCAGCTGCCGCGTCAGCTTTGTTTGCAGCTTATCTGCCTTTGCTACCGCTAGTTGACGTTCAGTCCACAGCGACCATGCATTAGCTAGCAAGCCAATAGCGATTAAAATTGCTACGCAGGCTAATACATTAACCGTCTTTTCTCCCAGCTTCATTTCTTGCCCTCCTTTAACTCCAGCTTGAGCTTATAAGCAATAGTATTACCCTGTTGCTGTGATTGCAGCAGCTCCACTCTGCTATAAAAGCCACATTTTTGCAGCTGCTCAACCAGGCTTTCCAAAGCTAATGCATCAACTGCCCTTCCCTGCAACAATAAAGGCTTCTTCGTACCAGCATATTCCAAAGCAGTAAGCCAGCAACCAGGCAGCATCTGGCGGCAGATACGCTCCACTTCACCATTAGCCTCTTTAGATGCCTTAGGCGCTGCAGCCAACAGCTTTTCCAAGCGCTGACAACTGCGTTCCATAGCTTCGCTTTCCTGAATACGTTGCTCCCACACTTCATACTGCTTAAGCTTCTGTTCTACCTTCTGCAAATTATGCTGCGCCAAATAGCAGCCTACCAAGGCACTGCCATAGGCTAATAGCGCTAAAGCAAATACAGCACAACTAACCTTAGGCAACCAGCGGTCAAAAGCGGCCGCTGCACTTTGCAGGCTTTTTTGATGCTGCCTATATACAAGCGGTAACGACTTACCGGCAAACCAAGCTGTCGCTGCTGCGTCAAGCGTTACCTTTCCCAACCAAATGCCCTGCAGCTTCAGTAGCAAATTACTGCACAGCTGCTCAAGCTCAGCTCGATACGTATCTGGCAAAGCCGTATACGTCACCTGATATTGCTTTTCATCTGCTTCACCGACAGCATTCGCTTCAAAGCTATAACTATAGCTTGTTTCCGCCCAGGAAACGCTCTGCTGCAGCTCCCACATCAAGGCTGCCTGCAGGTCACGCCGCTGCATTGAGGGCAACAGCAGCTGCTCAGAATATAGAGCTTCTGCCGCCGGCAACAAAAGCACCGAAGCCTCCTCCTCCACCTCATGCTCTAACAGTAATTCGCGTAACGCATCTGTAAGACTTTGCATGTCTGCAAGGTGAGTCTCATTCAGCTGCTCCTGCCAGCTAAGCACTTCGCTTTCAAAATATGCGATTTCCCCTGTCTGTAGCGACAGCAGCAGAAGCGGCTGCCTACGACGCCAACGGCGACGACAAGCACATAATCCCGGCTCAAACAGCTCCTCAAGATTCATACTTTTTCCAAGCTTCATCATAAGATAACCCTCCAATACCATGTAACAATTTCTATTCCCCAAAAATATGCAACAACAGCCCCTGCGCACAAAAACGGTCCAAAAGGAATTGCCTGTTTTAGTCCGCCTCGTCTACGCAACAATAATAACGCACCCACGATGCCACCGCTGACAAAAGCCAGCAGCAGACATAACAGTCCCTGCTCCAGACCAAGCCAGCTTCCCAGCGCCGGTGCCAGCTTAACATCTCCCTCTCCCATACCGCCGCGACTGACAAAATACAAAAGCAGCATAATTACTAGCATTGCTCCTGCACCATAAAGAGCTTCTAACAGCTGGTGCTCAAAAAAGGCACGCACTACGCCTACTGCCGCCAAAAGCAATGTTACCTTATCATAAAGCAGCATAGACTTCAGATCAGTATAGGTGTGATAGAACAAACAAAGAATAAAAATAACAGACAGCATACTTACCTCCTTAAAATCGACTTTTACCCCCCACAACAAAAATAGGACTCCCATATTGCAATTTGTACTACAATACAGGAGTCCTAAAACTCTTTACTACATATTTACTTTTTCTGCTCCCAGATAAAGCCAATGCACTTGACTACAGAGCTGAAAGTCTTGCTTAGTGATTACCAGTTCAGGTCCTCAACCTCTTGACGGCCTTTGCCGGTCAGAGCGTCCATCATGATGCGTTGCTCGATTTGAGCAGCCAGCTTCTTGGTGAATTTAACAGTATCCGGGTTAACGGACATGCTGTCGATACCGCTCTTAATGAGGAACTCGCAGAACTCAGGATATACGCTCGGAGCCTGACCGCAGATAGAAACGGTCTTGCCATCTTTATGAGCAACCTCAATCAGGTGAC
>OQWM01003151.1_pt1 | contig 11053 bp, 11 predicted proteins | sample 1691531 | NCBI WGS metagenome assembly OQWM01 (sample SAMN03418257, study PRJEB22391) | human gut metagenome | biome: human-gut; feature: organic feature; material: feces | host: Homo sapiens | place: Tanzania | collected 2013-01 | reverse complement strand
GGCAGTAAAAAAGAAAAAGATAGCTTTTTTATATCCGGGACAGGGAGCGCAAATGCCTGGAATGGGACTGGATTTTTATGAACAGAACAGTGCAGCGGCAGCAGTAGTGGATACAGCCCAAAACGTGCTGGATTTCGATGTGAAGTCCCTTTGTTTTGCGAAAAATGATTTGTTGAACAGAACGGAATATACACAGCCATGTCTGGTCACATGTTGCCTGGCAATGACAGCGGCGATCCTGGAAACCGGTATTGCTCCGGATGTGACAGCCGGATTGAGCCTTGGAGAATATGCAGCAATTGCAACAGCTGGTGCTATGGATATAAAAACGGCACTTCTCCTGGTCAGAAAGCGGGGGCTGTTGATGCAAAATGCAACAAAGGACGGATTCGGAGGGATGGCTGCGGTGCTCGGTCTGGAACCGGATGTATTGGAGGCACTCTTAAAAAATACCGATGCCGTTACGGTTGCAAATTACAACTGCCCGGGTCAGATTGTCATCACCGGATATGAGGCGGCAGTGGCAGAGGCTTCGGAAAAGTTAAAAGAAGCAGGCGCAAAGCGGGTACTTCCGCTGAACGTAAGCGGCCCGTTCCATTCCCCGATGATGGAATCTGCATCCAAGGGACTGACGGAGGCGCTTGAGGGTGTCGGCTTTATGGAACTCGCGATTCCGTATGTAACGAATGTGACCGGCCAGTATGTGCGTGACATTGCACTGACGCGCGGCCTTCTGATCCAGCAGGTGGCATCCGGCGTGCGGTGGCAGCAGAGCATCGAGGCGATGATTGCGGACGGCGTTGACACCTTCGTGGAGATTGGACCGGGAAGAACACTGACCGGATTTTTGAGAAAAATCAACCGGGAGGTAAAGGGTTATAATATCCGCACCTATGAGGAAATGCATCAGGTGTGCGAAACTTTATTATAGATAGTGGATTATGCAGCAGGAGAATGAGATGTTAAGTGGAAAAACAGCAGTAGTAACGGGCGCATCCCGCGGAATCGGGCGTGCGGTTGCAGAAAAACTGGCGGCGGAGGGAGCCTTTGTCGTCATCAATTACAATGGTTCGAAAGAGGCGGCCGAAACCGTGCTTGCGGGAATCCGCGCGGCAGGAGGAGACGGCTGTGTGATGCAGTGCAATGTATCGGATTTTGCGGCGTGTGAAGCTTGGATGAAGGAAATTCTTGCTTTGTATGGGAAAATCGATATTCTGGTCAACAACGCGGGCATCACAAAGGACGGCCTTCTGATGGGCATGTCGGAGGAAGCCTTCGACCGTGTCATTGAGACAAACCTCAAGGGAACGTTCAACTGCATCCGCTTTGCGGCACGGCCGATGATCCGCCAGAAGAGCGGCTGCATCATCAACATGGCTTCTGTGGTCGGCGTGGCAGGAAACGCCGGACAGGCAAATTATGCGGCATCGAAAGCGGGTGTGATCGGCCTGACGAAAACGGCGGCACGGGAACTGGCATCCCGCGGCATCCGCGTCAATGCGATTGCGCCGGGCTTTATTGAGACCGATATGACGGAGGTTCTTTCGGATAAAGTGAAAGAAGCATCCGTATCCCAGATTCCGCTCGGCCATTTCGGAAAGCCGGAGGATGTGGCAAACCTGGCCGCATTTCTGGCATCCGAAGCGGCAGCTTACATCACCGGACAGGTGATTCACTGCGACGGCGGCATGGTGATCTAAGAAAAGGAGAATTGGAATGAAGAGAAGAGTAGTCATCACAGGGCTGGGTGCGGTAACCCCGATTGGAAATACCGTGGAGGAATTCTGGAACGGCGTCCGAGAGGGAGCCTGCGGAATCGGAACGATTACGAAATTTGATACAGCAGAATATAAAGTACATCTGGCAGGCGAGGTCAAAGGCTTCGTGGCAAAAGAACGCATGGATTTCAAGGCAGCAAGACGAATGGGAACCTTCTCCCAGTATGCCGTTGCGGCAGCAAAAGAAGCGTTTGCAGATGCCGGCATTTCCATGGAGAATGAAGATCCGTTCCGCGTCGGCGTTCTGGTGGGCTCCGGCGTCGGTGATCTGAATGCATGTGAGCAGGCGAAAGCCAAAATTGATGCCGGAAATCCGTCCCGCGTCAACCCGTTTACCGTTCCGGTGATGATTGCGAACATGGCGGCGGGAAACGTTGCGATTGCACTCGGCGCGAAAGGAAAATGTACCAGCGTGGTGACGGCGTGTGCGACAGGAACGCACTGCATCGGTGATGCCTTCCGCGCAATTCAGTACAACGACGCGGACATCTGTGTGGCAGGCGGTGCGGAGAGCGCAATTACGTCGGTCGGCGTGGCAGGCTTTTCGGCACTGACCGCACTTTCCGAGTCGGAAGATCCGCTGCGGGCTTCGATTCCGTTTGATAAGGACCGAAACGGTTTCGTCATGGGCGAAGGCGCCGGCATTCTCGTACTTGAGGAGCTGGAGCACGCGAAACAGCGCGGCGCGAAGATCTATGCAGAGGTAGTCGGATACGGCGCAACCTGCGATGCGTACCACATTACTTCTCCGCTCGAAGACGGAAGCGGCGCGGCGCGTGCGATGGAGCTTGCGATGGAAGAAGCCGGCGTAAAACCGGAAGAGGTTACGTATATCAATGCACACGGAACCTCAACACATCACAACGATCTGTTTGAAACACGTGCGATCCGGAAAGCGTTCGGCGATGCGGCAGACCATGTGCTGGTCAACTCGACAAAATCGATGGTCGGTCACCTCCTCGGTGCGGCAGGCGGCGTGGAAGCTGTTGTCTGTGCGAAATCCATTCAGGACGGCTTCGTGCATCAGACGATTGGAACAAAGGAAGCGGATGCGGAATGTGATCTGAATTACTGCATCGGCGCTCCGGTCGAGACGGATGTGAAACTGGCAATGAGCAATTCCCTTGGCTTTGGCGGCCACAATGCGGTGCTGCTGTTTCAGAAATATGAATAAAGCGGCACCGTGTTCCGGTGCAGAAAGGAAAATAAGATGGAATTAGATCAGATTTTACAGTTGATTGATAAAGTTTCGGATTCTTCGCTGACCGCGTTTGATTACGAGGCTGATGGGATCAAGATTGCCATGGAGCATGGAAAAGCAGCTCCGGTGCAGGTGCAGATGAGCGGCGTTCCATCCGGTGCCGGTCTGCAGATGGCAGAGATGATGGGCGGAGCAAATGGCGTGACAGCGAAAGAAGCAGCCATGCCGGAGAGAAAAGAAACGGCAGGAAAAAATACAGCGGCTGAGGAGCACAGCGAAGCAGAAGAAGGCGTTTTTGTGACATCACCGCTGGTCGGAACATTTTACACAGCCCCGGCTGAGGATGCTGATCCGTTTGTGAAGGTCGGCGACACCGTGAAAAAGGGACAGGTTGTAGCGATCGTGGAGGCCATGAAGCTGATGAATGAGATTGAGAGCGAAGTGGACGGCGTGATTGCGGAGGTTCTGGTGAAAAACGGCGAGATGGTTGATTACGGAAAACCGCTGTTCCGGGTGAAAGCGTAAAGCCGGGACGAGAAAGGAAGCAGCGAATGAACAGTTTGACAACGAAACAGATTCAGGAGATTATTCCACACAGGCATCCGTTTCTGCTGGTGGATTATATAGAAGATTTTGAGCCGGGAGAATTCGGCATTGGGTATAAATGTGTGACGTACCGCGAGGATTTTTTTGCGGGTCATTTTCCGCAGGAGCCGGTGATGCCGGGCGTGCTGATTATCGAGGCGCTGGCGCAGGTCGGTGCGGTTGCGATTCTTTCTCTTGACGAGAATAAGGGAAAAATTGCATTTTTCGGCGGCATCAACAAGTGCCGTTTTAAGGGAAAAGTGAAACCGGGAGACAAGCTTCGTCTGGAGACGAAAATTATCCGCCACAAGGGACCGATGGGCGTCGGGGAAGCGGTTGCTTCGGTCGACGGCAAGGTGGTCGCGCAGGCGGAACTGACCTTTATGGTGGGGGCAGCACAATGATTCGAAAAGTTTTGATTGCAAACCGTGGGGAGATCGCGGTCCGGATTATCCGGGCATGCCGTGAGATGGGAATTCTCACGGTTGCTGTTTATTCGGAGGCGGACCGGGAGGCACTGCATGCGCAGCTCGCGGATGAGGCGGTGTGCATCGGGCCGGCACCGTCGAAGGACAGTTATTTAAATATGGAACGTATTTTGAGTGCGGCGCTTGTGACGGGGGCGGATGCGGTTCATCCGGGATTTGGATTCCTGTCGGAGAACAGCACGTTTGCGCGGAGATGCCAGGAGTGTCATATTACGTGGATTGGGCCGTCGCCGGAGGTGATGGATCGTCTGGGCAATAAGTCAGAGGCTAGGAATACGATGCAGGAGGCCGGGGTTCCGGTGATTCCGGGGACGAAGGAACCTGTTTTTGACTGGGAGACGGGTCTTTCTGAGGCCGACCGGATTGGTTTTCCGGTGATGATTAAGGCGGCGCTTGGAGGCGGCGGCAAGGGCATGCGCATGGCGGAGACACGCGGGGAGTTCCAGAGTGCGTTTCAGACGGCGCAGAAGGAGGCTGAAAGTTCGTTTGCGGACGGGACGATGTATGTGGAGCGGCTGATTCGTCATCCGCGTCATGTGGAGTTTCAGATTATGGCGGACTCGTTCGGGAATGTGATTCATCTTGGCGAGCGGGACTGCTCGATTCAGAGGAATCATCAGAAGATGATTGAGGAGTCGCCTTGTGTGGCGATTGATGATACGCTGCGGGAGCAGATGGGCTCGGCGGCGGTCCGGGCGGCGAAGGCGGCGCATTATGTGAATGCGGGGACGATTGAGTTTCTGCTGGAGCCGGACGGGAATTTTTATTTTATGGAGATGAATACGCGGATTCAGGTGGAGCATCCAGTGACGGAGTGGGTCACGGGGGTGGATCTGATTCAGGAGCAGCTTCGGGTGGCTTCGGGGATGCCGCTGTCGGTGACGCAGGGGGAGGTCCTCGTCGGTTGCCTTGTGAACCAGGTAGTCGGACACCTGAATTTTGAGGTAGGGGCGTTCCCGAATCTTCTCGATCCAGGCATCATATCCATCGACATCCGGGAATGCGACTATCTTCCTACCGGCGAGGACTTCCACCTTGTCGCCAAGCTGGGTCTTGCCGCCCGTGGCCACCCATACGAACTGGGGCATCATGCCAGCACAGATGATGGCCGTCTTCTCTGCCTCGACCAAGCACACAGGCTTGTCGGGGTATTTCTTGAGCAGATGGCATCCGAACAGGCATTGTGTCAGCGTCCACTCCTGGGGGAGCACACCCTGCTTCTTCAGCAAGGTATGCACCCAGGTGATGGCTCCCGGCACGTTGGAGTCTTTGATGCGGTGGCCAGTCTCGCGGTCATACTTCATCACCTTGCCGGTGCGGCAGCGGCCTTGCATATCAATTTGATAGAAGACCGTGTCGCCGGAGCGGGTGACGCCGATGGCGTACTCCTCGATGAGCCGCATTATGGTTTCCACGTCAAAGATTTTGCACAGGAAGTGGAGGAAGTCGCTGAGGGGGTTGGTCCGAACCGTTTTCATGACAATATCCATCGGGATGGTACAGATGCTACCCTCGGGTTCCGGCTTCGGCTGTGGGCACGTAATAACCCGTTTTTGGGGCGGTTTGCGACGGCTCTGGTACTCGGACCAGGACTGACGCCATTCGCGCTCAGAAGGCGGGTATTTCACGTATCCACAGGACGATTCGTGGTTGCAGCGTCCATACTCCTCGCCGATAATCTGGTTGTTGGAATCGACGTACGCGAGAAGCAGTGCTTACGGCCACAAGCGGGGCAGGTCAGGCGGGAAGCGGGACCGGCGTACTTCAGAAGATGGTATCTGTAGTTCATATCAGTCCTCCTCCTACTTATTGGTGCGACGCTTCTTTGTATCGTGTATCGGCTGTATCGGGTTTTCGTCTTCCGATACGTTCGATACATCCGATACGTCCTCGTCCGGGAAGTTGTCCAGTGTGATATTCTGGGCCTTAGCCTTCTCCAGACGGCGCTGTACCTTGCCCAGGGAGATGTCCAAGACTTTCGCTATCTCGCGGAGGGATTTGCCGTCCCTCTGGAGCCGGAGAATGTCGAGAATCTCGTCCAGGTCGTCTGCCGGGTTGCCGTGATTCAGGTGTTCCTCTTCCTTGGCATAGCCGTGTCCCTCGAAGTGCAGGAAGCCGTCCTCCTTGACGAGGTCGTAGACAATGACATTGTCGCTGTCGTACAGGAACTCGCCGGTGCGAACTTTGACCTGTTTCAGGTACCTGAGGTTGTTGTCCCTGGCGCTGCGAGCAAGTGCGATGCCGGCATCGAAGAAACTGATCAGCTTGGAACTTCCGGCAAGGTCGTCCTGAGTGATAGGCTCATATCCACGGCGTTTCGGCGTGTGGGCGATGACGATGGTGGTGAGCCCGAACTTCTTCTTCAAGCGGATGAGTTTCATCATGAATTCACTTGCTTGGGCGCTCTTCTCGGCGTCGTGGCAAATGAATGTCAAGTTGTCGACTATCACGAACTTAGCACCTTGCTTGGCGGCTTCCTCGATGGAATCCAGGATTTCCTGCTCCAGGTCTACTCCGCCTATGAGTTCGGGGTCAACCTCGGCTCGCATAAAGCCGGGAGGGAAGACGTGGATGGCACCAGTTTCGGTGTCGCTGTACCGCAATTGAAATTGTTTGTCGGCCAGCTCAAGGTCTATGTAGTAGATTTTCTCCGACCGGGCAATGTCCTCGCCGATTTGCACGGCGAGGATGGATTTTCCGACATTGCTGGATGCGAAGAGTACGGTGTTCTCGTACTGGACGATGAGGCCGTGGAAGTACAACTTGGGATTGGGACGCTTGGCAGCATCCTCGATCCAGTCGTTGGCAGATTTGATGGAAAGAACGCCGGTGTGCTTGGGAGCACGCTTGGCTTTCTCTACTTCTTCGATGATACCCTCCACCGGGTTCTCCTCGGCGGGAAGGTCTTCAGTGACCTGGGGTACTACGTTGTTCAATTCCTGTTCTTCCATAGTACGCGCGTTTATCGAAGTCCACCTTTCCTGTATCCGAACGTGTCGAGTGCAGTGTCTCAAATCTCGTCCGCCGTGGCGTGGCCAGACTTGGCCATCCAGGCGTCTATCTCCGATTTCAGGAAGGATAATTTCTTGGTCTTCTTGTGGTAGGGGATAGTGCGGGCGCAGACCCAGCCATACACGGTTGCCTTGGAGGGCTTGTCGGGCAGGTAGGCGCAGAGCTGGTCGAGATCCATCCATTCGACCTTCGGCTGCGGGGGCTGCAGGGCGGAGAAGTTAGACATGATGAAGCCTTTGAGCTGCGCAATCTCATCACGCAGTTCACCTACGACTTCCGGGAGTTGTTCGAAAGTAAGTTTTCTCTGTTCTGTTTGTTCAACTTTATTATTAACCATAGTACTGGGTGCCCCGCGCTTATACCTTGCTACACTGTAGTCACCGAGGCGGCGGTCAGTTCGGGACTGTGCAGCAATAGGTTATTCGCCCCAAAAAGACTCCGCGAAGTTCCGGAGTTTTTCGAGGTGGAAGCAAGCGTGGAACCCCCTCTGGAAGGGGTTCCAAATTTTAAGCGATTACCCTATTTAATTGATATATCGAGATTTACGGCTTTCAACAATTCATTGACTTTTTTGACCTCCTTGAGAGCCGTCTTGGGGATTTTGGCCTTGGGAATCTGTTTGCGTAATGTGTTCGGGGAGAACTTAGTGAAGTAATTGATTAACTTGGCAACGTTGGTGTCGTCGTAACCGCCGGCATCTTTACCCATACCGGCGGCCTTCAGTATCTTTACGAGCGTTATTGTCGTGATGGCCAGGGTGCGCTCGCCAGCGACATCGTCAGGATCGATTTCAGCTTCTTTTAGGAACTTTTCCTTCATCTCGCCAAGTAGTTTCATCGCATCCTTGTTTATGCCCTCCAACTCGGCGTATGATTCCTTTGCCTTGGCTATCTCTTTATCCTTCTCTTCGATTATACCGTTCAACCTGGCAATCTCTGCATCTTTATCTTCCTCCGGCTCTGGCTCTTCGCCTTCGACGTAGTCCTGGGCATGGAACTCGGTTGTCAGAGTGAGGGGCGGGTCAGGTTCCGTTTGCATCGCCTTGACCTTCTTAATAGAATCGGAGACATCTTTTTCGCGCTTGATTTCCGATAACATCATCGCAACCTTCGTAAGCAGATTTGCAGAATATGCGTCCTTATCCTTTTTCTTCTCTGCATGCAGGGCCTTTTGAATATCCGACAATACCTCGTAGCGAGCATCTACTGTGATGCAATGCTCCATATAGCTCTTGATATTCTCCAATTTGAAGTCGTCAGTCGCTTCCTTCCAGTCGGTCGGAGTCCCAAAGACCTCATACAGATCCACTGCAGGTGGAGTCCAGTCCCAGTCGGAATAGATGCGCTGGTATTCACAGACCCTCTTGGCGTTAATTATATCGTCTAAATACCCTTTGCCAAAAGAGTAAATAATCTCAAGTTGACTACAAAACCGCTCCGCCTTCTCTGGACGATTTTCAAGCCTGTTGAGAATAACATATACCATAGCAAATACAACATCTCGAGTATAGTCGTCACCAACACACGCACGGACGTGGTCGAGGTAACTTCTTCTGATGTCGATCTCAGGATACTGCTCGAATAAGACTCGCGTAGCATTATAATATGCCTCATTGAACAGGTCAAGCATTTCCATATTCAATGAAGGGTAACTCAGGTTATTAGTTGTAGTCAGGACTGCGTTCAGCAACTTCCCATTAAAGTAGGAATCGTCGAGATAGTCCGACATCGCGTCTGCATCTTCGAATATATACTTACGTGGTACCATAGACAACAAAGTTACTGGTTATTTTTTAATCTTCAGACTATCAGCAGCCTTTCGCTTGTTCTTATCCATCACGGCCGTGTAGATTTGCGTGGTCGAAACGTTGCGGTGGGTCAACATCATGCTGACGGTGTAAATGTCGATGCCGCCGTCCAGGAGCAGGGTGGCGTAGGTGTGCCTGAAGCAGTGAAAAGTCACATGCTTGTCGATGCCGGCGTCTTCCAGCCATCCTTCAAGTTCTTTCTGTACCATCGCATAGGTCAGGCCTTTGAATACCTTTCCTTTGCCTCGCTTCCCGCAGAACTCGAGCGCCTCGTCGGAGATGGGGAGGACTGCGGATGTCTTTGTTTTTTCCGTGACGATACGGATGCAATAGCCGCCATCCGGATACTTCTCAATCTTCTCCCAGGTCAGGTCGCGGACATCACCGAAGCGAAGGCCGGTAAGACAGCTGAAGAGGGAAGCGGCGCGGAGTACCGGTTCGTTGCAAGGTGTCTCGGCGAGTTGCTGTAGTTCTTCCAAAGTCAGGTATTCGCGCTCGGTATCCTCGTACTTGATTGCCTCCAGGTAGTCGTTCACATTCTCCGTGAGTTTATGGTCCTTGTAGGCCACGGCGAGGAAGCCGCGGAAGGTGGACCAGTATCCGGCAGCAGAGTTGTTGCTTAACTTCCGCTTAGTGTGCTTCAACTGCTTTGCGTCAAGTAGATATGTCCTGAAGCCGTTGCAGTAATCCACCGTGATGTCGCCCATCTTGCACTCACCCCCGCAGTAGAGTTTGAAATGGTCGTAGACACGTATCCATTTCTGATTCTGGCCTTCGAGATGCTCGTGGAAATATGCCAGGAAATCTTCTTTCTCGGTCTCCTTGTTGGCGAACCCTAACTTGCCCTTGAGGATGGAAATCTCGCGCTGGGAACGAAGTCCTTCGGCGGCGATGAGTTTCTCCTTGTTGGCATCCTTTTCCTCTTGCGTACGCGGTTTAGCGAGCAGGTAGATGCCAAGATATTCGCGCCGGGACATCTTGTTGGTCTTCGGGTCGCGGATGGGCGGATAGTAGTCCAGATAGAGCGTAATCTTGCCGGAGGGGAGCAAGCGCTTTCGGAGTGTGACTTTGGTGACTGACATATATTATAATTTGAATAGTTTATCGAGTTCGGATTTCTTGTACCACATGAAGTTACCCTCGGTGCGGCCCTTCGTGACATTGGCGGCTTTGGTCTCTTCCGAGAACCGCTTTTGTCCGACGTGGTACATCTTCAGTGCATCCTTTGCTGTGACGTAGTTGCGACGGATCTCCTCGGGAATATTGGGGCTCTTGTCCTTGAAGATGCGGTCCAGCTCAGCTTTGGGGAAGAAGACTTCTCGGCCCTGGCGGCGGCGAGGTACATTATTGGAGTTGACGCCATCGTAGAACGTGCTCTGGCCGATATGGTAGAGTTTGCGGGCCTGGTCCACCGTCAGGTAGTTCTTCTCGAGGTCGGGCAGTTCTACCTTGTGCAGCAGCCAGTCTTTCCTGCTAATCATCTGTTCGCGTCCTGTGCGCTGGCGAGGGATGTCATACTGACGAGCCAGGGCGCAGATGGTCTTGCGGCTGATGCCGAATTCCATCGCAAGTTCTTCGGACGTGGCCCAGTCATCAATCTCCGGATACTTGTGCTTGAAGAAGAGTTTGTGGAGGCGTCCTTGGGATAGTATGCTTTGGTTCCGTAGCGCATCGCTTTGATACCGGCCTTAAGCACCTTCTTATAGAACCACTGCTGGCTTATATCGTATTTCTTGATTGCTTCGTCACGCGTAATCATTGACTCGATCGCACGGCGGATGTCCTTAATGGCGGAAGGGGAGGGCGCGTACTTGATGGGCTTGGCCTCGAGTTCCTCTACAGGGATGCGGACGGACTTGGAAGATACCTGGACGGCGAGAAGGTCTCCGGACTTGATTCGTGCGTAGATGGTGGGGCGTGAAACGCCGAAGACCCTTGCGGCCTCCGAGATAGAGTAATATCTGCGTCCAACGTCCATTTTTCTATTTTCTACATAGCGAGGTGTTTCAGGACCTCTATTCGGCTATCAGATAGCCAAATGTTGTAAAACTTTGTAAAGTGCTGTAAAGTTTTCGCCTACTGCCGAAATCTTCTACAGGCATTGTACCACGTGTGGTACAAATGTGGTACAAACTTACATAAAAATCTGCGATTTTTACGCCCGTTTAATAAAAAAAACAAG
>OQWM01003148.1_pt1 | contig 11058 bp, 6 predicted proteins | sample 1691531 | NCBI WGS metagenome assembly OQWM01 (sample SAMN03418257, study PRJEB22391) | human gut metagenome | biome: human-gut; feature: organic feature; material: feces | host: Homo sapiens | place: Tanzania | collected 2013-01 | reverse complement strand
GTGATGCACCACATCTTCAATCTCGCTGCGGATAAAGAGGCGAAGGTCAACGAGCACTTGGTCGTTGCGCGAGCGGCCAGAATGGATTTTCTTGCCCACATCGCCAAGACGGCGCGTGAGCATCAGTTCCACTTGCGAATGCACATCCTCAATGCCATCTTCAATCACGAATTTGCCAGCCTCAATCTCGGCGTAAATCTCGCGCAGTGCGGCGGTGAGCTGGGCAAGCTCGTCGGCGGTGAGCAAATTGATGGTTTGCAGCATAGTGATGTGGGCGATCGAGCCAAGCACGTCGTAGCGCGCCAAATAGAGGTCCATTTCGCGGTCGCGCCCCACGGTGTAGGTTTCCACATCGTGGTCAACCTGTATGTTTTTTTCCCAAAGTTTTGATGCCATAATTTCTTGTTTTAGTCTAAAATTCAGAGGGCGTGTGAAGCCAAGCAATGCAGCAATCGATAGCGGCTGCCACGATTGGCTTATACGCCTTATTTTACGCAAAATTACAATATTATTTTCAACCTTAGCCCACGGCGAAAAACAAATTAACGCCAAAATGCAAATGTTTCACAAATTTTATTGCTATTTTTGCGTAAGAAATTGCCCAAATGAAGGCGAAACCACACCATCTCGCCCCCTCATTTGCGAAATAAATGAATGATATGGAAGTATTATTTTCTGTGATTACTGTTACGTGGAATGCGGCTGGGGTGATTGCGCCCACGCTGAAGAGTGTGAAGGAACAATCGTGCACCGACTATGAATATCTGGTGGTGGACGGCGCTTCGACCGACGACACCCTGCGCATGGTGAACGAGGCTGGCATTGCCGGCACTCGCATCGTGAGCGAACGTGACAAGGGACTCTACGACGCGATGAACAAGGCTATTCGCCTTGCCAAAGGAAAATATCTGATTTGGATGAACGCTGGCGACGCATTTGCCGCCGCTGATTCGCTTGCGCGTATGGCAGCCGTGGCAGGAAGCAATCCGGGTGTGATTTACGGTCAGACCCAAGTGGTGAACGCCGAGCGCAAAGTGGTGGGTATGCGCCACCTCACAGCCCCTGCGGTGCTTACTGCCGACAGTTTCAAGCACGGTATGCTGGTGTGCCATCAGGCGTTTGCGGCACGTCGCGACCTTGCTCCGCAATACAACCTCGCCTATCGCTTCAGTGCCGACTACGATTGGTGCATTCGTGTGCTCCAGCAGTCGGACCACAACGCCTACGTGGGTGATGCCCCCATTGTGAGTTTCCTTACTGACGGCTTGACCGACAAGCACCACAAGGCTTCGCTGAAAGAGCGCTACCACATCATGTGCCACTACTACGGCACCGTGGCCACCACCATTCGCCACATCGGTTTCGCTTTCCGCACCCTCGTTCGCAAAGTGAAAAACTGATTATATCTTTGTATTTTTCAAAAAATCGCCCAATTATTTGTTTGTATTTTTCAATTTTTGTCCCAATTATATCTTTGTATTTTTTAAAAAATTGTCCAATTATTTGTTTGTATTTTTCAATTTTGCTAACTTTGTAGCCTAAAACACAATATATTAGCATGTATCTAAAAAGAATCATAGACAAGTACCTTGAAGAATGGGCAAAAAGGGCAGACCACAAGCCAATCCTTCTGCGTGGTGCTCGACAGGTGGGAAAATCCAGTTCTGTCAAGCATTTGGGCCGACTATTCCAAAACTACGCAGAGATTAATTTTGAAAAATCGCCAATTTATAAGCAGGTTTTTGAAGCCGACCTCGATGCTGGCCGAATCGTTAGCCAGTTGTCGGCATTGATAGGTATTGATATTATTCCTGGCAAAACGTTATTGTTTCTTGATGAAGTGCAGGAGTGCCCGAAAGCCATCATGGCACTACGCTTTTTCAAAGAGGATATGCCCAAACTTCATGTGATTGCGGCAGGTTCTTTACTGGAGTTCGCATTAGACAACCTTCCAACTTTTGGCGTGGGGCGTATCCACTCCATGTTTATGCGTCCGTTGAGTTTCGACGAGTTTGAGTCGGCTTGCGGATTTGATGCATTGCTAAAGGCGAGAGACAGCGCGTCGGCAGAGCACCCCCTGCCAGAACCGCTCTATAAGACCATATTAGAGCACTATCGCACCTACATGATGATAGGTGGAATGCCCGAAGTGGTGGTGAAATGGGTGGCTACTCACAACTATTCGCTGTGTCAGGAAGTGCAAGACGACATTATCGTGTCGTATGAAGACGACTTTCCGAAGTATAAGAGTAAGGTTGACCCCGATTTGCTCCGTAGCGTTCTGCACAGTGCCGCTGTTCAATGTGGCAAGAAATTTGTGTATGCGGATGTGGGTGGATACAAAACTCATGCTGTGAAACAAGCACTCGATTTGCTTTATCGTGCTGGTATTTTGATACCAGTGACGCATACATCAGCCAATGGATTGCCACTTGGAAGCGAAATCAATGCCAATAAGCGCAAAGTGATATTTCTTGACTGTGGATTGTTGTTGCGAACTCTCAATATGGCATTGGGCGACATCTCAGACATCACTGCACAAATTTTGACCGCCAATGCCACCGACCTCGTTAATAAAGGCTCAATTGCCGAACAAGTGGCAGGAACAGAACTTCTTGCCTACAAAACGGCAAATTTGCGCCATGAATTGTATTACTGGGCAAGAGAGGCGAAGAGTTCGTTGGCAGAGGTTGACTACATCGAATCTTTTGGCAATAAAGTTCTGCCAGTGGAAGTGAAGGCAAATGTGCAAGGTGGCATGAAGAGCCTGTGGGTGTTTATGCGTGAAAAGAAGTTGCACTCGGCTGTAAGATGTTCGGCAGAGAACTTCGGAAAAATCACCTACATCGATGAGCAAGACAATGGCGAGGAGCGCCAAGTGACCATAGTTCCGCTATTTGCTATCAGCAAATTATATCGGTAGTGGCTTGAGTGGGTTGCGTCTGAGCATGGGTGGATTTGGTGGTTAGGAGAAATAAATGTAATTTTGCACTGTGGTTCGCGCGCATGTTGTGCGTGAGTTTTTTATTGACGATAATATAAGCACTTTACGATATGGACATGAAGTTGAGTTACGACAATCAGGGAGAATTTTCAAAGAAACTGTTCATCGAAACATACGGCTGCCAGATGAATGTGGCTGACAGCGAAGTGGTGGCTTCGGTGATGAAAATGGCTGGCTACGACACCACCGACACGCTCGATGCTGCCGACGCCATCTTTATCAACACCTGCTCGATTCGCGACAACGCCGAGCAAAAAATATTCTCTCGCCTCAACCAACTCAACGCCTTGCGTCGCAATCGCAAGCGTCGCCTGATTGTGGGCATTATCGGCTGCATGGCTGAGCGTCTGAAGGAAGTGCTAATCAACGAGTACGACGTTGACATCGTGGCTGGTCCCGACTCCTACTTGGAACTGCCCAACCTCATCGCCAGTGCTGAAGCCGGCGAGAAAGCCATTGAAACCACACTCTCGACCACCGAAACCTATCGCGACATCATTCCACAGCGCATCAGCGGCAACAAGGTGAGTGGCTACATCAGCATCATGCGTGGCTGCAACAACTTCTGCACCTACTGCATCGTGCCTTACACCCGTGGCCGTGAACGCAGCCGTGAACCGGAGAGCATTCTCAACGAATTGCGCGACCTGCAAAACAAGGGTTTCAAGGAGGTGATTTTGCTCGGTCAGAACGTGAACAGCTACCTCTTTAAGCCTGCCGACGGCGGTGAGCCTGTGGATATGGCTGCGCTGCTCGCACTTGTGGCTGAGGCCGCGCCTGAAATGCGTGTGCGCTTCACCACTAGCAATCCAGAGGATTTGAGCGACGAAATCATTGCCACCATGGCATCGCACGCCAACATCTGCAACCACATTCACCTGCCAGTGCAGAGCGGCAGCAACAAGATTTTGAAACTCATGAACCGCAAATACACCCGCGAATGGTATCTCGACCGAATTGCGAAAATCCGTGAAGCGATGCCCGACTGCGGCATTTCGAGCGATATGTTCACCGGTTTCCACAACGAGACGGAGGAAGACTTTGAGGAAACACTCTCGCTGATGCGCGAAGTGGGCTTCGACTCGTCGTTTATGTTTAAATACAGCGAGCGTCCTGGCACATTCGCCGCCAAGCATCTGCCCGACAATGTGAGCGAGGAGGTGAAAATCGACCGCCTCAACCGTATGATTGCACTGCAAAACGAACTGTCGCTGTGCAGCAACCGCAACGATGTGGGCAAAACCTTTGAGGTGCTGGTGGAAGGCTACAGCAAACGCTCGAAAGACGATATGTTTGGCCGCACACAGCAGAACAAGGTGATTGTGTTCCCTGCTGGCGATACCAAGGTGGGCGACCGCGTGATGTGCGTGGTGGAGAAAGCCACCAGCGCCACCCTGATTGGGTATAGGGTGTAAAGACCTCTCCGAGAGGGATTTTTATTCCCATGCTATAGCGTGGGAATGGATATTTTTTGGCTTTTAAATTTTGATGGGGATGACTGCTAACACAGAGAAACTTTGGAATAGGAATTACTGCAAGGTGATGATTGCCAATTTCACGCTTTTCTTCGCCTTCTATCTGCTCACGCCTTTGCTGCCCCTTTATTTGAGCGAACATTTCCATGCCACGAAAGACATGATCGGGCTGGTGCTGAGCGGCTACTCGGTCACTGCCATGCTGTTTCGCCCATTCAGCGGCTTTATGGTCGATAATTTTCAACGCAAGAAGGTGCTGATGGTCACTTTCTTCGTGTTTTTCATATTCTTTGCCGGTTACCTTATGGCAGGCACGCTGCTGCTCTTCGCCATAGTGCGCACGCTGCATGGTGGCCCGTTCGGGGCTATCACGGTGGCAAACAGCACGGTGGCTATCGATGTGCTGCCGTCGTCGCGTCGCAACGAGGGAATCGGTTACTACGGATTGAGCAATAACCTCGGTATGGCGATAGCGCCATCAGTGGGCATTTTTCTCTATGAACTCACCGACAGTTTCGACATGATATTTATTCTCGCCTTGGCGATTGCTGGCGTAGGGCTTGCCGTGGACTCCACACTCAAACTCAAACCACGCCCCATCAACAAAACTGGCCGCACCGTGTCGCTCGACCGCTTCTTCTTGCTCAAAGGTTGGGCGTTGGCGGCGAATATGGTGTGCTTCGGCTTCTGTTTTGGTGTGTTGAGCAACTACCTTGCCATCTACGGTAAAGAGGTGATGCACATCACCGCTGGCACAGGCGCATGGTTCTTGATATTGGCGGTGGGACTGATTTCGTCGCGTCTGCAAGGCGCGAAAGCACTGCGCGAAGGCCGACTTACCCACAATGCTGGCTATGGAATGCTCATATCGCTTGTGGGCTACACCCTGTTTATTGCTGTGCCTAACGCCATTGGCTATTACGGTTCTGCCGTGCTCATCGGTCTCGGCAACGGTCACCTGTGGCCAGCATACCAGAATATGACTATCAACCTTGGCACCAACGACCAGCGAGGCACAGCCAATTCCACCATTCTCATTTCGTGGGATATTGGTATGGGTGTGGGTTGTCTTATCGGTGGTGTGGTGGCCGACTGGTTGGGCTATTCGGCTGCGTTCTGGACCACTGTAGCCATCAACGCCGTGGGTGTGGCAGGCTATTTCGGTTACGCTATGCGCCACTTCCAGCGCAACAAACTCCGCTAATTCACACGGATTCTGCTTTACTCGCTTAGGCTCACACAGCTCACACAGATCTCACAGGTTTTGCTTTTGAGGGTGGGAAATCTCACGGAGGCTCTCCACAGGTTTGCTCCAATGGCTCACACGGATTCCGCTTTGTGGGGGGTAGGCTCACACGGATCTCACAGATCTCACTGGTTTTGCTTTTTGGGTGGGAAATCTCACGGAATTTTGTGGGTGCCTTGATAATCGGAGCACTCGGAGCATTCGGAGCACTCGGAAACTTGTTGACCTGTTGACTTGTTGTCTTGTTGACTTTTATTTTAGGTATTGGGCGGTTTGGACGAGGGAGCGGGTGGCGAGGAATGCGATGTAGGCGAGCCACAAGCCGTGGTTGCCCATTGAGGTGGGCACTATGGCGAATGTGAGGAAAAATGCCGCCAAGGCGATGCCCACCGCTGCCATCATTTCGCGAGTGCGGGTGAGTCCGATAAACACACCGTCCCACACAAATGCCGCCATGCCGGCAACGGGAATCACAGCACACCACCAACGGAAATCGAGGGCTGCGCTCACCACGGAATGGTCGTTGGTAAGCACCGTGAAAATCTGTTCGGGAAAAATGGCATACAGCAGCGTGCAAATGGCGGTAAACGCCCCAGCCCAGCCAAACAGGTGCCACACGCAACTATGCTCCGCCGCCACATCGCCACGGCCGTAATACTTGCCGGCAATGGCTTCGCCAGCAAAGGCGATGCCGTCCATGAAGTAGGAGAAAAGGATAGCCATTTGCAGAATGAGCGTGTTCACAGCCAGCGTCATATCGCCGCTGCGTGCGCCAGCCGCCGTGAAAAACAATGCCTGGAGCATCATGAGCGTGCTGCGTATGAATATGTGCGAATTTACCTTGAAAAATCGTGCCGACCCCTTGAAACCGAACGCCTTACGCCAGTCCATCGCCGCCACATGCGATTGATATTTGCGCCTCAGCATCCACAGCGAGTAGGCAAGCCCTATCCACTCGGCAAGCACCGTACCCACAATGATGCCGGTAAAACCCAGTCCGAGCGCAAACACGGCTATCACCGATAGCACGATGTTGAGCACATTCACGGTAATGGAAATCACCATTGGGCTGCGCGAATCCTGCATTCCCAGTAGCCACCCCTTGATACCCATCATCACCAGCGTGGGCGGAGCACCCCACACACCAATGTAGAAATAGGTGAGTGCCAACTGCCGCACCGTGTCGCTCGGGCCGATAGCCAGCAGCGTGACCCATTGCAGAGGCCACTGAAGCACGATGATACCAACGGAAATCAGAAATCCGAGTGCCATGGCGTGTTGGAGCACAGCCACGGTTTCGGCTTTGTCGCCACTGCCGTAGGCCTGTGCCGTGAGCCCCGAAGTGCCCATGCGCAGGAAGCCGAAATTCCAGTAAATGAGGTTGAACATCATTGCCCCCACCGCCACCGCACTGATAAACGTGGCACCGCTGCCGCCCGGCAGGTGTCCAGCGATAGCCGTGTCGAGCAGCCCCAGCAGCGGAATCGTGACATTCGTAACGATAGCCGGAATGGCAATATGGAATATTTCGCGGTTCATTCTCGTGCAGAAATCAGACCACAAAAATACGACATTTCCCACACATCGGCAAAACCAGCCGTTGGAAACGGCAGATTGTGGTTAACTCCATGCAAGCTCGCTGTGCGAGCGCAGCTTGGAGACTGAATAAAATAAATTAGTGAGCGTCGGAGACGGTCGGTCGTGGTAGCATCAATGGCATTGACCATAACCGACCCTCTACGAGGCTCATACCCTCTTTTGTGCAATCTCCAAGCTGCGCTCATTCGCTCCTGCGGAGCTTCATTCGCTTGCATGGAGTTAACCACAACACGCCGTCGCCGACGGCTTTTGGTAGACTTTTTTGTGTTGATTAATGATGATTCTGAATTCTGAATTTCTGTAACAAGTTGTTAAATAATTTAAACGGAGTAATGGGTGGCAAAAATGGATTTTTTTGGATGAGATTACCTGCGTAAATTTGTGGCGAAAACGAAATCACCGACCCGAAAAACAGTAATTATCTTTGATAATTAGAGATTTCATAGGAAAAAAATTAAAATCAGAATACAAACTGAAATCTACATCAAGCAACTGTTTTGGAAAATAGATGATTTAGGAAAAACAAAACAACAATTAACAACTTTAACTTTTATATCCATTATGAGAAAAATTATCAACCTTATGTTCGCGCTTGCAGCCGTGGCATTCTTATCTGCCACGTTGAATGCACAGCCTGTCGTAAAGCCTAAGTCGTTTTACGAGGGCAGAACTTACACATGGACAAACGCTAATGGTGGCACCGTGACCTCGAATTTAGCCGATCCAGCGACCGATCCTCGCCAAATCATGGCGCTGCTCAAAGAGGTGTACACCAACAAAGAAATCCCAGGCATTTGGCAATGCGGCTACACCGCTGATGGTCAAAGAGAAGGCACTATTGATTACAATGTAAAAAATAATGACGCTATCAATAAAGCCTATGGCATTCTCGAGGGTGACTATAAGCCAAACGAGGAAGGCTACACTACACTTGTTGTGACGGTGAAGAATTCTTGGAAACCAAATCCAAACAATATGTCTGAGAATTTGGATAAAGACCAGACCATGAGTTATATTGCCGAAGCTATTGAGTCTGTTCAAATTCTGACAGACGGAGTATATATTCCTGCTACTGGTGCTGATGGAAACAAGAATCCAAATCCAGGTGCTGTTTACCGCCTGTCGGGTAGCGCAAGCCGTCTCTTCTTTATGTCTAAAGGTCGTGGTCGTGAATGGGACAATACTGTAATTCATAACTATGCACCATTCAATGGTATGTTTGAGGAATATAGTCCTGTGGCTGTAAGCAATAGTGGACAGCTGGTAGAGAACTTCTACGCCAGATTGGTGAATGGTGAATTTTTCAAAGTGGAGCACGATTGCCCTACTGTTGCCGGTAAAAAGCACTATTTCTTTATGGAAAGTGAATCCAGCACAAAAAAATATGATGTGACCGATTTGATTGTTACAATTCCTGATTATCGCCTTTGGCAGTGGAATGACCGTGACAAACAGGGAAGTACAAAGAGTAAATACACCAACTACAACAAAAGCTATGCTCCATCATTAGGCCTTTATGGTATTCAGCTTAAAGCCACAGCCACTCCTGCTGCCGGCGATGAGTACACTGTGGAACTGAAATGGACTTCTACACTCAATGAAATTACTGGTAACGAGATTGACCAGCAATTCAAAGTGTGGGTGCGTGCTGAAGACGGTCATTTGGTGCCTCTGCTTGATGCAAATGGCAATCAGGTGGAAATCGCCCCAGATGAAACATTCCAATACAATTATAACGAGAAGCAAGGTTTTGAAGGTCGCGAAATCACCTATGTGGTATCGGGGCGGCCAACCGATGAGATGTTTAACGACTACAAAGAAGTGTATTCTAACGACGACAAGGTGTTTATCCCAGGTCTTGACCCTAATGAAGGTTTGCGATTGAGCATTGGTACCACCTCTACATCTGACTACGATTTGGCAACCGAAACCAACCAATACAAAAATCTCATCACCATTGACCACAATTTGGTGAACACCCATGTGAAGTATGGTAACTTGCAAGCTGGTTCTAAACTCGCTTTCTATCGCTACGATGTGGACCGCAATAGCGAAGCAAAGAAGATTGCCGAACTTGAAATTATCAGCGTTGATCAACGTAAAGAAAATGTAGGATGGTTGCTCTTTCCGAGTTACAAATATTTCTTGGACTACAAGTACAACTTGAGCTTCTTCAATCAGGAGAATGAAGCATCTCCTAAGACTAATCTTACAGGAGCCACATATTCATTGGAGACCAATTACGATTATACAGAAAATACCACAAAAGAAATTGATTTCAATGGCTTCAACATCAACTCGTTCAACGATGAGTTCTGCGCATCAACTGCCACCAACGACCACCCTGCAAGTTACGAATACAAGGCATCGTTCTCTAAATTGAACCACGCTACCCAAAAAGAACTTCACAGCGCATACAGCACCATCAAGGTACACAAGACCACCCCTGATCTTACCGACAAGGCTATCACGCTTGAAGATGTGGAGAACGATAACGTATGCTCTACTCGTATCCATAAAGGCGAGCACGACGCAAGTCCTGCTATCCAATTCACACTCGACCAGGACCGCAGAGTTGCGATGTACAATGTGAACCAGATTCGCAACCAAGAGCAGAACCAAGCAGAGGAAGTGGGTTTGGCACAACGCCTCCCAAGTTGGAACTATGCTATCTACGAAAATGGCTCGTTTAAGCAAAACGTAAGCCACACCGAAATTCCTCAAATTCACGACGCATCTGCAAAGGTGGGTAAAAACGATTACGTGTCGGTGATCAAGACTTATCGTGATAACGACGGTTCTTATAACACCTACGGCTCACCAATCAACACCACCTACAAACTCAAAGCAAGCGTGGATGTGAACGACAAGGTGATGAGCGAATATGTGTTCACCTCAAATGGCAAGAAGGGCAGATACTATCAAACCGACCTGAAGATTACCGCCGATGGTACCGATAATTACGAAATTGTGAAGTATCGCGTTTGGCGTCAAACCGATCGAGCAATGGAAATCGTGCCTCAATATATGGCTCGCCTCCAACAAGACACTCACCCAATCGTGATGAACTCTGACGACGAGGGTAACCCATCCATTGACCAGAACCACAACAATATGCAAGAATTTGAGTTGGTGGGCCGTCCAGGCGTTGGTTTCTATCCAGAGCAAATCGACAGCAAGTCGATCCACGTTTACGACACCTTCGGTGCAAGCGACGTGTCAGAAGATGGCAACCTCGACGTGACTTACATCGTGCGCCTCTACGCTAAGCCTGAAGCAAGCAACACTTCGGCAAGAGCAAGAACCACCACTCCAATTTTGGCAAAGGAATACTACATCGGTGAAACCACTATCACAGTGTCGTTCGAAGAAAACACCCCAACCGGACTCTTCGACTTCGTGGCAGAGACCAAAAACCCAGTTCGTGTGCAATACGTGAACATGCTGGGTCAGAAGTCCGACACTCCATTCAGCGGCATGAACGTGGTGATTACCACCTACACCGATGGCTCACACAGCACAGCAAAACGTGCATATTAAACCTTGACGAAATATCCGAATATAAATTAAATAGAACAACTGACTATTTACGTTAAAAGGCAATCCTGTCGTGATGACAGGGTTGCCTTTTCTTATGTATCGCCCACTATTAGTCCATACATTATTGGGCTCAGTGGAAAAATACTGGGGGCACAGAAACAAAAACATAAAAAACAGCCTTTTAGCGATGCCAG
>OQWM01003146.1_pt1 | contig 11059 bp, 10 predicted proteins | sample 1691531 | NCBI WGS metagenome assembly OQWM01 (sample SAMN03418257, study PRJEB22391) | human gut metagenome | biome: human-gut; feature: organic feature; material: feces | host: Homo sapiens | place: Tanzania | collected 2013-01 | reverse complement strand
CGTATAATGTGGCAGACACGTATTTCGTCGGACGTATCAACACGCAGAGTACGGCCGCTGTTGGAATCGCTTTCAGTATGATGTCGGTGGTGCAGGCCGTTGGCTTTTTCTTTGGTCATGGATCAGGCAATTTTATGTCGCGTTCTTTGGGTGCGAGATGTGTGCGTCGCGCTCAGATGATGGCAACAACGGGTCTTGTTTTAAGTTGGATGACAGGGTGTGTTGTGGCAATCATAGGTCTGGCTTTTTTAGAACCGATTGCAATCGGACTCGGGTCAACGCCCACAATACTCCCTTATGCAAAGGACTATCTGGGCATTGTTTTGCTCGGCGCTCCTTTTATGACAACCTCTTTCACACTCAACAATCAGATGCGTTTTCAAGGCAACGCCATGTATGCCATGTTCGGCGTGCTCTCTGGAGCAGTGTTGAACATATTGCTTGACCCCCTGCTGATTTTCAGTTTTGATATGGGTATACACGGCGCTGCGATGGCAACCCTCATCAGTCAGGTCGTCGGTTTTCTCATCCTGCTTCGTATGTCGTTTAGAGGTGGAGGTGTCGGCATCTGTCTTCCGTTGTTTGCTTTCCGCAGCATTTTCCTGAAGGAAATCGTGTTTGGCGGCACGCCATCACTCTCCCGACAGGGGCTTGCCTCGTTGTCAACGCTGGCGCTCAACGTTGTTGCTGGGAAATATGGCGATGCTGCAATTGCCGCTATGTCAATTGTGGGGCGTTTTTGCTTTTTTTAGGATAAAATGACAGTGTAAGGTAAGGGGAAAGCGATAATATCGCTCCCAAGGTCAATGCTTGCAGCTTCACTGCTCGCTGCTTGGTGAAGTGCAGCTTAGATAAAACGAAAATTTTACCTCTATAGGAAGTAGAAAACTTGGCGGGTAGCAGAAGGAGTTGATTGTAATGTTGAAAAAACGTATCGCAATGGGTATTATGGCAAGCTTATTAGCGTGTAGCTTTATCGCTGGCTGCGGCGGAGGCAACAAGGGCGGAGACGCAGCGCCGCCGAAGCCGAAACCGGTTGCTGAGGACTTGAAGGATCTGCCGAGCAAGGATCTGAAGATTGGCACGAAAACCTACAAGCTGTATTCGCTGAAGAATGATGCCAAGCTGCGTTTGGAAAATGTTTACAGCAAGGGCATGAGGATAGCCGTAGCTGATAAGTATATGGTTTATGCTAACGTTAAGAATAAGCTGGTGCAGATGAAATGGGAAAAGGATGGCCTGATGCTGATCAACGACAGAGTTGATGATCTGGCGGGTAATTCCAAGTTGTCTGCTGATAAAAAGGGCGTTTTCTATGACAATAAAAAGATGAAGCTGACCTATTTTGATGGCGACACTAATCGCATTGACCAGGCACAGAACAGATTCAATCATCTGGTGGTTATTCCTCAGGGCGCTGCGGATAAGGCGCTGACCTGGATGGTGCAGGGAGATATCAGCAAGGTTAATCTGCGCGACGGCTATAAGGTAGGCCAAACTATTGGCGTAGTGCGCAAGGAATCCAGAGCGCGTGACGCTGCGGATAAGGATAAGATTGCTATTCCTGAATCGGTAATTGCCGATACTAACGGCGATTTCTACGTTGGCGGTCATGCCCGCGTGCAGAATGACGATGTGGGCCTGGCATTTGCTTATGATGCAAACGGCAAGCAGAAGAGGATGTATGGCAAGGAAAGACGCAACGATAAGGATGTTATGTACACTGTAACCGATATGGCTTTGACCAACGATTATCTGGTAGTCAGTGATTCCTCTGCCACTAAATTCCAGCTCTTGTTCTACAAGAAGAGCCTTGGCAGCCTTGCGCAAGCAATCAGCTTCAAGGAGCTGACGGGCAAGGAGGATACTATGGTAGGCGCTTGCGTGAACCTGGCGACCATGCCGGAAAACAGAGTGCTTGTTGTACTGAGCAGGGGCAAAAGAGATGTTGACGACGAGATCTTTGTTCTGCAGCTGTAATTTGTGACGCTAAGGGCATACACTGGCAGGCTTTTTAGCTTGCCGGCTGTGTGCCTTTTTGCTGATTTAAGTGAGGAATTATATTTTTTATGTGCATTTTTCTAGTTTAGCGTGTTATAATATAAGCATAATGATATGAATGAGGTGAAGTAAATGCAACGTTCTTTGAGAGTTTTGTTTTTTACAATGATGTTTACCCTGCTGAGCATTACAGCGTTTGCGTATAATCCCGGTCAACGTACCATTCATCTACTGGGAGATACCTTAAACAGTGACAAGCATCCTGTACATCTTGTTGTGAAGCAGACTATTGATATGCGTGAGGTGCTGACATCGGAGGCCTATAACCAGCTGGCTCCGGCTAAGAAAAAAATCACCAACCGTACCGAATATAACGAGGCCAATGGCATCAACGCCGAGCGCATCACGACTACTGATGGCGAGGGCAATATCACGAAGGATAATGTGAGCTTCGTGAAGGACGGCTATTGGTACAGCATCGACTATCTGCATAAAACCTATGACCGTGTACCGGAGCTGCCGGGCATGAGCATTGCTTTTGCAGAAACGATGATTAACTGGTTCAACAGCAAGCCGACAATGGGCAATGATGCCAACACCGGCTATGATTATGATATGATGACGAAGGGCATCAGTACGCTGAGCTTCTACTACGAAAAGGATACCGAAAACTGGAAGGGCTATAAGGTAAGCTATATGCCGCCGTTTGAGGTTGTAGAGGTTTCTGCTGTGGTGGATACGGCCAGTGCCTTTGCTCTGCCGCCTGCTGATTTCAAACAGGTTGCCGATCCTGCTATGCGTAACTATGCTAACCGTCTGCTCGAAAGAAGTGCGAAATAAGCTATAACAGGCAGCTTTTGCCTGCTTATATATTAAATTTTGAAAGGTGATGATTTTCATGTTTAAAAAAGCTCTTGCTCTTGTAACCCTTTTGCTGTCGCTTGCTTTTGCGACCGCTGCTTTTGCTGCTGTTCCGTCTAAGGAGTATGTTGCTGCTGCACGCGAGGAGATTCCGGCTGCTGCTGTAATGTATGGCTATAAGGAGGACGTTAAGGATGGCGACGTGGAGATCAAATTCCGCGATAATGATGCTTTCCTGGAATATGAAGTAAAGCTGGATCTGGCAACGAAGAAGGTGCTCGAGGTAGAAATCAAGGGTGCTAACAGTGCTGACAGCACTATGATTGTGAAAACCGTTGAGGATATCAAGCAAATCGTGCTGGAAGCATATCCTGATGCCCGCGATATCATCGTAGTGCTTGACAGAGATGGTGCAAAGGCTCATTATGAGGCTGACTTCACTACTGCCAAATATAAGGTGGAAGCAGACCTGAATCCGGTAACCGGCGCTTTTGTAAAAAGAGAGCTGAAATATTTCTAAGCAAATTTAAAAGCCATGGCTGTCGCAGGCTTGCCCCTGTGCCGCACTTCGCGGCACGGAAAAGGGGACTGCGGCAGTCTTTTTTTGCGTGAAACATTGCATAAGCGCGTGTATTATTGTAAAATATATTAGATATAGAGTTTTTTAGCACACTAAATATATAACGAGGAGCGATTTACGTGAGTACAAATTTAGAAGTTGGTATTGTTGGTCTGCCGAACGTAGGCAAAAGTACCCTGTTTAATGCAATTACTAAGGCTGGCGCTGAGGCTGCCAACTATCCTTTCTGCACCATTGAGCCGAACGTTGGCGTTGTAGATGTTCCGGACAAGCGTCTGGACGTATTGAGCGAGATGTTCAAATCCAAAAAAATTGTTCCGGCAGCTATGCGCTTTGTGGATATTGCCGGTCTGGTTAAGGGCGCAAGCAAGGGCGAAGGCCTGGGCAACAAGTTCCTGTCCCACATCCGCGAGGTGGACGCTGTGGCTGAGGTTGTACGCTGCTTTGAGGATGGCAACATCACTCACGTTGAGGGCAGCATTGACCCGCTGCGCGATATTGAAATCATCAACACTGAGCTGTGCCTGGCAGATATGGAATCTGTTGAGAAGCGCCAGGAGCGTCTGGTGAAGCTGGCAAAGACCGGCGATAAGAAGGTTAAGCTGGAGCAGGCTGTTATGGAAAAGGTTATGGCTGGTCTGTCCGAGGCTGTGCCTGCACGCCGTCTTGGTCTTACCGAGGAGGAGCAGGAGTTCTTGGGCGAGCTGCATCTGCTGACCATGAAGCCGGTGCTGTACATTACCAACGTTTCTGAGGGCGAGGTTGCTGACCCGTCCGGCAACGAGCATGTACAGGCTGTAAAGAAATATGCGGCTGAAGAAAATGCTGAGGTTATCGTTGTTTCTGCAAAGATGGAAAGCGAAATCGCTGAGCTGCAGGAGGACGAGGCGAAGGAATATCTGGAAATGGCCGGATTAGAGGAAACCGGTCTTGACCGTCTGATTAAGGCTGGCTTCAAGCTGCTCGGACTGATGACCTTTCTGACCGCTGGCGAGATGGAATCCCGTGCGTGGACGATTAAGCTGAACACCAAGGCTCCGCAGGCAGCAGGCAAGATTCATACGGACTTCGAGCGTGGCTTCATCCGTGCCGAGATTGTTTCCTATGATGACCTCGTAGCGTGCGGCAGCAAGGCAGCAGCACGCGAAAAAGGCCTGGTTCGTCTTGAGGGCAAGGATTATGTTATGCAGGACGGCGACGTTGTAGAGTTCCGCTTCAACGTATAAGCTGTTCGGAAAATTTTATATGTAGCGTAAGAGCGCAGCGAGCGAAAGCGAGCTGCGCTTTTTGCATGCCTCTAGGCTTTGATTGTAATTTCTTCATTAAATGCCACAATTTCCTCTGCTTCTCTCTTTGCTTTTTCCCTGCAATTTGATACAATATTATACGGAAAGAAGGTAGTCTTAATGATATATGATACACATATGCACTGTGATTACTCCTGTGACAGTGAGATGAAGCTTGAGGATGCGCTGGCTGCGGCGACGGAGCAGGGCATTGGCCTTACTGTTACGGAGCATTGGGATTATGACTATCCCACGAATCCGGATGCTTTTACTTTTGACATAGATGAATATTTTGCACGCTTTATGCCGCTAAAAAGCGATAAGGCGCTCATCGGCATTGAGATAGGCATGCAGACGCATACTGCGGAGGCGGATAAAAGGATTGCGCAGAGCCATGCGTTTGATTATGTGCTGGCTTCGATTCACTGCATCGGCCGCCGTGATTTGTACGAGCCGACCTGTTATGAGGGCCGCACGCGTCAGCAGATTGTGGAGGAGTTTCTGCATGAGTCGATTACCTGTCTGGAGCAGGAGCGCGATTTTGATGCTTTTGCGCATATCGACTATATCTGCCGCTACTGGCCGTATCCGGGGGCGGAGCGAGAGCTGCGCCTAAGTGATGCGCCGGAGCTGTTTGACCGCTTGTTTACACTGCTTATTGAAAAAAATAAACCGATTGAAATTAACACGCGCCGCCTTGATGATGCTGCGGCAGTCGCAGGACTTTTGCCACTGTATAAGCGTTATCATGAGCTGGGCGGCCGCTTTTGCACGCTGGGCAGCGATGCGCATTACAAGGAGCATGTGGGGCGCAGGCTGCAGGAGGCGCTGGAGCTGGCGAAAGAATGTGGCTTGACGCCTGTATATTTTAAAGCAAGAAAGATGTACATTATGGAGGGCTTATAAATGAAATGCGTTCGCTTTGAGGATAAAAGAACTGGTAACAAACGTATTGGCTTTATCGACGGCGGTGCAATCCGCTGCGTTTATGGCAGTCTGCAAACCTATTGGCAGATTACTGACGAAACCTTTGATATGCGTGATGTGAGCCTTTTGGCTCCCTGCGTGCCGAAGCAGATTATCTGCGTCAGCTTCAACTATAAGCAGCATGCTGATGAGTGCGGTGCGAAGGTGCCGAGCGAGCCGAGCATTTTTGCCAAGGCTGCGCATACCGTTATCGGCACAGAGGATAATATCATCTGGCCCAAACAGGTCAAGGAGCTGGCCTATGGCGCGGAGCTGGGCATTGTTGTCAAAAAGAAAATGAAGAACGTGAAGCCGGAGGAGGTAAAGAATTATATCCTTGGCTATACCTGTGCGAACGATATTACTGCTGCTGATTTGCAGCGGAAGGAGCGTCAGTGGCTGCGCTGCAAGTCCTTTGATACCTTCTGCCCGCTGGGGCCGTGGCTGGAAACGGAGCTTGACCCGAGTGATTTGGGCATCAAAACCTATGTCAACGGCGTAATGAAGCAGAACGCGCGCACGAGCGATATGGTTTATAATCCTTATGAAATTTTGAGCTATATTTCCCAAAGCTTTACGCTTGACGCTGGCGACCTCATCCTTACTGGTACTCCGGAGGGCTTTGGCGAGCTGAACGAGGGCGATGAGGTTACGGTTGAGATTGAGGGCATTGGCAAAATTACCAACTACGTAACGAAAGAGTGAGACATTTATGCTAAAAAATATGACGGATGGCGCACCGCTGAAGCTGATAATCCCCTTCACGGTGCCGCTTCTGATAGGTAATGTTTTTCAGCAGCTGTATAATATTGCGGATATCATCATCGTCGGCCGCACGATTGGCGTGGAGGCGCTGGCGGCCGTGGGCGCTGTGTCGCCACTGTTTATGCTGACGATGGTGCTGACGATTGGCCTGAGCAACGGCTTCACTGTCGTCACAGGCCAGCGCTATGGCGCTAAGGATATGGACGGTATGCGGCGCAGTATTGGTACCTGCATTGTGCTGAGCTGCGCCTTTGTGCTGCTTATTATGGGCATTATGCATCTCATCATGCGGCCTGCGCTGGTGCTGATGAATATTCCGCCGGAGCTGATGGCTGATGCCTATGCTTATGTAATGATTATCGTCGACGGCCTGTTTGCGATGATGGCCTACAATCTTTTGAGCGGCATTATGCGTTCTTTGGGCGACAGCAAGACGCCGCTGTACTTTTTGATTATCTCGTCCATTGTCAATATTATTTTGGCACTGGTATTTATTATATCCTTCGGCTGGGGCGTGCCGGGCAGCGCGATTGCCCTGGTTATTGCGCAGGCCATTTCTGCGGTGCTCTGCGTGATGTATATCTATAAGCGCTTTCCGCAGCTGCATATCCACCGTCGTGATTTTAAGCTGGATGGCAAGGAGCTGTGGGAGCATCTGCGCATGGGTCTGCCGATGGCTGTGCAGTTTTCAGTGCTGGGCTTAGGCATTATTATTTTGCAGTCCGTATGCAACAAGTTCGGCAGCGAGCAGATTGCAGGCTTTACGACGGCTATCCGCGTGGAGCAGCTGGCCCTGCAGCCGATGATTTCCTTCGGTATTGCGATGGCCGTATTTACGGCGCAGAATTTTGGCGCGCGCCGTTTTGACCGCATACGTGAGGCTGTACGCAAGTGCTCACTGCTGATGCTGGCCTTCAGCGTTGTGGCGGCAGTGGTCATGTTCCTCTTTGGTGAAGAGGTTATCGGTATCTTCTTGGATAATCCTTCTGCGGCGGTTATGGAGGCAGCGCATCTGTATATTTTATATACGGTGCCTATGTACTTCTTCCTCAGTCAGATTTTTATTTACCGTAATGCCTGCCAGGGTATGGGCGTTGGCATGATACCGATGCTGTCAGGCGTAATAGAGCTGATTATGCGCTCGCTGGTGGCGATTTATCTTAGTGAACCCTATGGCTATGTGGGCATCTGCCTGGCGGAGCCCGTTGCCTGGATAAGCTGTGCAGTTTTTGTTTTTGCGGCTTATCATTATTTTGTAAGGCTGCTGGAGAAAAAATGTCTGGCTTGACGTGTTTATATAAGCAAAAGGAATGGCGCTGATGAAAAAAGGGAAGCTTCTGTCTACAATTAAATTACATTGCCTTTTTGTCTGGCTGACAGCCTTTTTGCTGTCGCTGGCCTGTGGCTATTACGTCAACCAGCAGGCGGTGAAGGAGGCACAGCTCAAGGCTTTTTATACGGCGGAGCTGACTGCCAGCCGTGTGGAGGTGCAGCTGCGCAAGTATTTTGATGTTGGCGACTTTTTAAAGAAGACTGTGGAATCAGGTTATGAGCTCAGCGGTGATGATTATGTCGCCTGGGTTAAGCGCGTACCGAATAATTCTAAGGTCATCAAGGCCGTGGAATTGGCGAAGGATGGCGTTATCAGCGAAATTTATCCGCTGGAGGAAAATAAAACGGCGCTGGGCATGAATATGCTGACTAATCCTGGGCGTAAGGTGGAAGCGAATTTGGCGATGCTCAGCGGACAGCATACGCTGGCCGGGCCTTATCCGCTCGCACAGGGCGGCATGGGGGCGCTGCTGTTTGACCCCATTTATAACTATAAGAGTGTAGTGCATAGGGATTTCTGGGGCTTTGCGATTTTAGTTATTGACTGGGGCAGCTTTGTTGAAGAAAGCGGCCTGTATAAGCTGAGCGATGCCGGCTTTTCCTATCGGATGAGCAAGGGCGTAGCCGGTGGCGACGAGCAGATTGTTATTGCGCAAAGCAGCAGCAGTCTGCCGAATGATACGGTGAAGGTGGCCTTTGCTGTGCCGAACGATACCTGGTATCTGGAGCTGGCGCCGGAGGACGGGTGGATTACGCGCGGACAGAAAATGCTGACGTATCTTATCGCGCTTTTGATAGCGCTTTTTATCACGATTATTTTTTATCAGCTGGAGCTGAAGCGCTATAAGGAAAGGCTATATGCCGAAAGGATTCAGCGCTCTGCCAAGGAAGCGAGGATGGCGAATGCGGCGAAAACGCGCTTCCTCTTCAACATGAGCCATGATATCCGCACGCCGATGAACGCGATTATCGGCTTTACGCATCTGCTGAGCGAAAACCTTGCGGACATCAAGAAGAGCCGGGAATATATCGGCAAAATCCAGTCTTCCAGCAATCTTCTGCTCATGATTATCAATCAGGTTCTGGAAATGGCGCGTATTGAAAGCGGCAAAACAGTGCTGAATAAGCAGGCTGTGAATCTCCGTGAGGTTGTGCAGTCGCTGAATACAGTTTTTGAGCCGGGAATTAAGGAGAAGGACCTGCATTATCAGTGTCTGGTGGATATCAAGCAGGAGCTGGTGCTGTGCGACAGGACGAAGCTTGAGGAAATTGTGCTGAACATCGTCAGCAATGCCATCAAGTATACGGAGGCTGGCGGCAGCATTTGCCTGACGCTTAAGGAGCAGGCTGACGCTGGCGCAAATAAGGCAGCCTATGAGCTGACCGTAGAGGATACGGGTATCGGCATGGATGAGGCCTATCTGCCGCATATCTTTGAAGAATTTTCACGTGAGCATACGACGACCGAAACGAAAATCGCCGGCACAGGCCTGGGACTGCCTATCGTCAAGTCGCTGGTTGAGCTGATGGGCGGCACGATTGCCGTGCAGAGCAAGGTGGGCGTGGGCACAGTGTTCACGGTTAAGCTGGCGTTTGAGCTGGCGAAGGAGGAAGCGCCTGCTGCAGGTGCAGAGCCGCAGCAGACGCTGACAACAGAGCAGCTCAAGGGCAGGAGCATTCTGCTGGCCGAGGACAATGCGCTGAACGCGGAGATTGCGACGGTGATTCTTACGCAGGCTGGCTTTGTCGTCAAGCATGTTGAGGATGGCGCAAAATGCGTGGCAGAGCTGCGCGCGATGCCTATAGGCACGTATGACGTTGTGCTTATGGATGTGCAGATGCCGAATATGGACGGCTACGCAGCAACGAAAGCTATTCGTGAATTGCAGGATGCACGCGCGAAGATACCGGTTATCGCTATGACGGCGAATGTTTATGACGAGGATAAGCAAAGAGCCTTTGCCTCCGGCATGACAGGCTTTATTGCCAAGCCGCTGAATATCAAGACAATGCTGCAGGTGCTGAGTGAGCAGCTGCAAAAAAGTAAATAGAATTAAAGAAAAATCCCCCTGCGCTTGTCATGATGGCGAGAGCAGGGGGATTTTGCGCTAAAGACCTATGCTTTTCTCCCAAAACTGCTATAAATTTGGGAGAAAAAATAGAGGGTTAGGAGAAAAGCTGTAATTGCAGTAGAAAATTTGACATTCTGTTATTATCGTGCTAGAATAAAACCGATAAAACGATAAGATAGCGTGGACATAGCTACACGCAAAAGAAAAAACCCGAGTTGCAGCTCGGGTTTTTTCAATTTGGGTTAGCTGTGAACTAGAACCTCTTGTCTAACCACTTGCAAATATAGTAGCTGACTATAGATGCCACAACAGAGGTGAAAAACGAACAGATAGCGTCATCAGACATAGCAACACCCCCTTCCTGCTGGCAGTCTGGGGTCACAGCATTTTTATTATAACAAAATAAGTGTGAGAACACAACAATCTCCTGCTTTCCGTCATGATAGAGAGGGCAGGGGGATTGTTTGTGATAAAAGCTCATGCTTTTCTCCTAAAGTGATTGACTTTCTCCCAGAAGTGCTATAAAATTTTGGGAAAAAGTGGAACGTTGGGAGAAAGGAGCAGAAAATGAGAGGGTTGGATTATAGAATATTAACGACAGAGCCACAAATGGAGTTACAAGAGAAAATATATTGCAATGCGCTTGAGAATCCTGATTTGCCGGTTGACGTTGTAAGAGATTTGTTAATCGCCAAAGAAGAACAGAGCGAACCGTTTTCGTTGGAGGATTAGTATGATTTTATAATAAAATTGCCGTTTTGAAATTAAAAGTGAATTACTATAGGAATCGAAGAAATATTTTAAGGAAAAAAGAAAAAGTATAACAGTTCCTAAATAAGTCGCTAAAGTGGCATACTTTTTACTAATGTAGTGACCAATATTAAAACCTAAAAATGTTAGAATGGCACTTGTTAGGGAAAAGATTAGAAAGGCTAAGAAAAAGGAAGATGTTTCGGTACTTATTGCGATGCCAACTGAAAAACTATCAAAGCTAACAGTTAAGGCAAAAATAATATATGTGATGGTTGTTTGTAGGAAACTAGAAATTTCTTCATTGCGACTTTTATACATTTCAATTGCTAGATAAAGAAAAATAAAACCAGCAAAAAGATTAGTTTTAGGTAAAAATCTAAGTAATTGATTTCCAATTACTAATCCTAATGTTGGCATTATAAAGTGGAAAAGTCCAACTATCA
>OQWM01003145.1_pt1 | contig 11062 bp, 5 predicted proteins | sample 1691531 | NCBI WGS metagenome assembly OQWM01 (sample SAMN03418257, study PRJEB22391) | human gut metagenome | biome: human-gut; feature: organic feature; material: feces | host: Homo sapiens | place: Tanzania | collected 2013-01 | reverse complement strand
TGCCCCTGGAACATGCCTCGCATCGATACCGAAACGGGCGTTTCCACGAAGTGCATCTCCTGCGGCCGCTGCGCAGAGCAGTGCCCCAACGGTGCCATCCAGTTCATCGATTGGGAAGATATCGCGCAGAAGTGCATCGACATGGGCGTCGTTCGCACGACCACGCTCGTCTCTGCGTAACTCGACGGTGAACTCGCATGCGCCCGGGTTGCCGTCGCCGAACGAGCCTTCGCCCGTGTCGGGGCTGGTTCCCCAGTAATAGTTATCCCAAACGCGGACGCGCGCGATGTTCTGGCACACGCGGCCATCGTTCTTCAAGGTGCACATCATTTCGCAGCGCTGGCATCCGGAGCAACGGGCACGATCGGTGACGATCATCTTAGTTGCGGTGTGACGGATGTCGATGCGGCCCGATGCGATCGACTGGCTCGTGACGCCCCACGGCGCCAGCACGCCGCCCACAACGAGACCGGCGACGCCGCAGCCTGCCATTGCAAGCACCTGGCGACGGGTCATCGCATGCTTCGGCTTTGCTTCCACAGCTTCAGTTTGCTCGACGGCGTTCGTCGGGCTCTCTTCAGGGGCGCTGCCGTTGATATTGGTATCTGACATTTTTGGTACTCCCCCTCACATATCGGTGAGTCTCTTCCTTCGGCCCCGGTTTCCTCGCGTACCTTTATAGAGAGGTACGCATCCCGGTGGCTCCCCCTCTTCTATTTGGCCTTGATAGGTCACGCAACGGTAAGCAGTATGCCCTCCCAAGAAAACCCCTCGTACCCTCTTTCGGGGGCAAAACTGCGTTTACCTGCAATTTTGCTCAATTACCCTCAAAGAGGGTACAGGAGTATTGCACTTAGATGAGAGACTTCGCTCGACGAGTTTGTATCGTCTGCAACCCCAAGTCGCCTTGACGTGTCACGCAACGCACGATAAGCGAGAGATTTGGAGATGCAACAATGGCTGACACGAAGTCATATGGCTGGGCCGGCAAGATCTTGCGCGTGAACCTCACGACTGGATCGATCACCACCGAGCCGACCGCACCCTATGAGGACTATATCGGCGGCATGGGCCTGGCGAACAAGATCATGTACGATGAGGTCGCCCCGGGCACCGATCCTCTTTCCGAGGACGCAAAGATCGTTTACGCCGTCGGTCCTCTGACCGCAACCGGCGTGCCGCTGGCTGGCCGCACCACGATTTGCTTCCTTTCCACCTTCACCACCGACTATCAGGTCGTCGACGCACACTGCGGCGGCATGATCGGCGCGAAGATCAAGCTGGCAGGTTACGACGCCATCATCGTCGAGGGCAAATCCGACAAGCCGGTCTACCTTCATATCGAGAACGACAAGGTTGAAATCAAGGACGCGTCGATGGTGTGGGGCCTTGGCACCCGCGCCACGACCGAGGTCTTGAACCGCCTCGAGGGCGTCAGCGCCTGCGTCGCGACCATCGGCCCTGCAGGCGAGAACCTTCTCCCCTACGCCTGCATGATGAATTCCCGCAACCACTCCGCGGGCGCTGGCCTTGGCACCGTCATGGGCTCCAAGAAGCTCAAGGCACTCGTCGTCGAGGGCAGCGGCACCGTGAACGTGAAGGATCCGCAGGCTCTGGCCGACCTGTCCGACTACATGCTGCGCGAAATCGTCGGCTCCAACAACAACCACGTCGTGCCTTCCAAAATCCGGGGCAGAAGAAAACGTCACTTTTCCATTAAGAAGCTTTACCCTCTCACAAATATTGCGGACTCCAAAATGGGATTCCTTGGACTTTTCAAAAATGGCGGAGTTTATCTCTTTTACAAGCTCCTCGTCCATTCCGCAGCCGTCGTCAGAAATTATGATTTTAAGATGGCTTCGTGGATTTTTTGCGGTCATCGCTCGTGCCGAAATGGCCTTTGACAATGCCGCTTTTTGCCTGGCGGGTTCAACAGGCTCAGCCGCCAATCGGTTTCTCTTAAAAAACACCGTAACTTCTTTTGCGCCCGCGTGATTTTTTATATTCTGCAGCGCTTCCTGCACAATCCGGTAAATATTCAAAAGCTCGTCGGCATTCAAGCAAGAAAAATCAACATCGTTTTCCGCAATCAGACGGAATTGAAAAGATTCGCCAAAAATCTTTTGTGCAAAAACATTCACCAAAGAAAGCAGATTGTCTTTTGTAATGCTCGGCGGAGTCAGGTTGTAGCAAAGATTTCTGATGTTCTCGATATTTTGATTTTGCGTTTCAATAATTTTAGCCGCCGTGTCTTTATCAGAAATATTTTCTGCAAGAAGAGAAACATACCGCAAATTCTGCGCAACGCTATCGTGAAGCTCACGGCTGATTCTTTTCCGCTCAGCTTCCTGAATCAAAATCGAATGTTTCAAAAAGACTTGCGAACTGTAAAGCATTTTATCTTTTTCAAGCCCTTCTTTTATGTTCAAAACGACAAGAATCGCTCCGCCAATCAAAATCGTAAGCGTAAAATAAATGAAGAATACGTACAGTTTTTGGTGCGTTTCTTTAAGAGATGCGTTTTTGTTTTTAAGAAAACTCATAAAAACCTTGTCCATTTCGTGAACGGCAAGCAAAATCTCTTCCTTATGATTTTCTTTTTCCAATATAAGCGGCTGTAAGCCTTCTGCAAGGGAAATGCATAACGCAATCTGATTCTGCACCGACTCTTTTAATGCCATGTCGTTATTAAAAGTTTTAGTGTCAAAGCGCTTAAGCGTGTCGATAAAACACGCAAGCGAAGAAGCGTCCTTCTTTTCGCAAAATTCGTTCCAGGAGTCGCAGATTACATCCGTGTCGTAGATTTTATCCGAAACTTTTTGCTTGCATGAAAGAAGAAGCATGGCAACTGAAAACAGCAAAAGGATTTTTTTCATATTTTCCATATCGAATCAAACTCAGCATTCAGTCGCTGCCCTCTCCCCGTAGATAATTCTACTATACAACTTGCTAAGTCCAAAGCCCAAAAAAGTCGTAACCACTCTGTCCAAAATGGTAACTGGAATGCGGCCTATAATTGAGGCGGTAAGTAAATCCATATATTCGCCGTTGAAAGCAAAAATAAATATGTTGAAATTCCATTTTATTTGGAACAAGCAATTCGCAAAATAATAATTTACAAAGCCCGAAACAACGCTGCACGAAAGCCCGGCGACAACCGAAGCAGTAAGAATTGCATCAAAATGGCAAGTTGTTATTTCCTTGCAACCATACATAAAAAAAGCCCTGTTTCACATCAGCAAAACAGAGCTTTTCAGTTATAGATTGTCAGTTCAAGCCTGCCAATTACGCATCGGCTGATTATCCCCTGTAAAAGTTAATCAAACATCCTGCCTGAATAATCTTTCGCTCGTCGTCGGTCATGTCGCCGGTTGCAAGGTCAAACTCGGCGGTTGTGCCGTCGGCGCGGACTGCGTAGGCTTTTACGCTCGGAAGTTTTTCCGCAATCATCTTTTTTGCGCCCGGAACAAAAATGTAGTCGCCGTTCGCAAACGGAAGATTCTCTGTCGCCGCAGCGTCTCCTTGTTTATAAAGGAACGGAATCATTCCCCAGTTAATCAGGTTCGAGCGGTAGCGTTTTGTGGCGTAGTCGCTTGCAATGTTCGCGCTCGCTCCCAAAACTCTCTGGCAGCTTGCCGCCTGCTCGCGCGCAGAACCGTCGCCCGGCTTAACAGCGTAGATTGTAGAGCCAAGACCGGCCTTTTCAATTCTTCCCTTGAACTCAGGATATTTTTCCTCAAGGATTTTTTGTGCGCGGCTAACTTCCGCCTTGACCTCCTCCGACCTGTCGCGGACAGCCTTTGCCTTTCCAACGTAGGCAGGATCTTTGCGGCTCAAAGTAAACTCCGCAAGTCCAAGAGGATTTGAGCGGAAGCTTGAAGTCTCGCCCGAAGGAATAAGCTCGTCCGTAGTTGTAACCGGGTCGTGGATTTCAGATACAACCTTGAGCAGAATGTCGTCAGAAAGCGGCTGCATCTCCGGCCAGTCCTTGATGTTCGGTCCGAACTGAATCTGAACTTCCGGATGCGCAACGCCCTTTGAGTCGTAAACGCGCTTTTCGTAGATTGTCTTGTCAAAGAAATATTTTTTCTTGCTGAACTCGCCGTCAGCCAAATCTGTGGCGGCAGTCAGGAACCCCTTGTTTGCGGCAGTCGCAGCGATTGAGCGTGCGTCCATAAGCGCAACAGAGGCAAGCTGACCGTTCTGGATTTTCGAGCCTTCGCGGTTCGGGAAGTTTCTTGTAGAATGGCGGATTGAAAGAGCGCCGTTGGCAGGAGTGTCGCCCGCGCCGAAGCAAGGTCCGCAGAAAGCAGTCTTAACGATTGCGCCCGCGTCAACAAGCGAGGCGAACGCTCCGTTCTTCATAAGCTCCATGTAGACCGGCATTGAAGCAGGATAAACGTTCAAAAGGAATTTTCCGTTTCCAGTATCCTTTCCCTTCAAGATGTCGGCAGCCGCGCAGATGTTCTCAAAACCGCCGCCGGCGCAGCCTGCGATAACGCCCTGGTCAACGTAAAGTTTTCCGTCAATCACCTTGTTTTTGAGCGTAAAGTTCACCTTGTCGCCGAACGAAACTTTCGCGCGCTTTTCAGTCTCTTCAAGAACGTCCATAAGATTCTTGTTAACTTCTTCTATTGTATATGCGCAAGACGGATGGAACGGAAGCGCAATCATCGGACGGATTTCTCCCAAGTCAAGCTCAATCGCGCCGTCGTAATAAGCGTCAGCACCCGGATTCAATTCCTTGTAGTCGCCTTCCCTTCCGTGAATTGAATAGAACTCGCGGATTTTCTCATCAGTTGACCAGATTGAAGAAAGACAGGTTGTCTCAGTCGTCATAACGTCAATGCCGATTCTAAAGTCAGCGGAAAGATTCGCAACTCCAGGACCCACAAATTCCATCACCTTGTTCTTAACGTAGCCGTTCGCAAAAACAGCCTTGATAATCGCAAGAGCAACGTCCTGCGGACCGACGCCCGGAACAGGAGAACCGGTCAGATAAACCGCGATAACGCCCGGCATATTCACATCGTAAGTCTTTCCCAGAAGCTGCTTTGCAAGCTCGCCGCCGCCCTCGCCAATCGCCATAGTTCCAAGCGCGCCGTACCGGGTGTGGCTGTCTGAACCCAAAATCATGTCGCCGCACTTCGCAAGCATCTCGCGCGCAAACTGGTGGATTACAGCCTGATGCGGAGGAACGTAAATTCCGCCGTATTTCTGGGCGCAAGTAAGCCCGAACATGTGGTCGTCCTCGTTAATCGTTCCGCCAACCGCGCAGAGCGAGTTGTGGCAGTTCGTCAAAACATAAGGAATCGGAAACTTTTCAAGCCCCGAAGCGCGCGCCGTCTGAATAATTCCAACATAAGTAATATCGTGCGAAGTAATTTTGTCAAATTTGATTTTCAGTTTAGAAGCATCGCCCGAAGTATTGTGCCTCTGCAAGATAGAATAAGAAATAGTGTTTTTAGCACAGTCAGCCGGATTTTTGCCCGGCACGGACTCAACTAATTTTCCGCCCGAAAGAAAAGCGCCGTTTTCCCAAAGTTTCATAAGATTCCTCGAATTGTCAAAAAGATAAATATATAGAAGAGATTAGCATAAAACGCGGATTTTCTCAACGCTCGTTATTTCTGATAAAAAACTGCCCGACCCTTTTTATGTGGTCAATCAAATCTTGGATTGTGAGTTTTTAAAAATCGATATGTCAACTTTTGTTGGAAGCAAGGAACCGTCAAAATCGTTTACAAGTTTTAAAAGAACAGAACTTGGAATTTCTTCTTCAATTATTGTTAAATCTATGGCAGAGCCTTCTCGGAAATTTCCTTTTGCACGGCTTTCGTAAACAACAACTTTTTTTATCTGCGGATATTTTGAGAAGATTTCATTTATAATTTTTTCTTATTTTAAAGTCAGTCCAAAAACCATTACAATTTTTCTTCCATAAAAAATATATCTGTTTAATTTTAAACTTTACTAGAATAAGAACAAATACTATCATGTTGTACAATGTTTTATCTGAAAACAAAAAAAAAACATTTTAATTTTTACACTGATTGCATCCGCAGTTGTATTTTCTGCCTGTCACTTCGGAACAGATGAAAGTTTTGAACTGAGCATAAAGGACACAACAAAAGACACTGCATTTGTAATTGGTTTTACATTTGATGACTCAACAAAATGTTACGCACGAATCAATCCTGGAACAATCGCAACAATAAACTGTGAGCAATAAGTTACAAAAATCGAATTCTTTTCAGGAATAAATTTGCAGACTAAAGAAATGTATTTAAAGGCAACCTACAGCCACAGAATAAAACATACAACCACGCTCACAATTTCAGAAATTTCAGACGGAAAATATGTTGTGAAATAATCTGAATTAAAACCGCAATGTAAGCGAGGCTGTAACAGGCTGGTCAAAAAGATTTGAAAGTGAAACGTTTGGAGCGTCTGTTTCGTAATCTTTAGGCGAGCCGGTTGTGTTTCCTTCTGGATTCAAAGAAAGCTGTCTTATATATGAAGCACCTATCTGGAAAACCGCATTCTCATTCATTTCGGCTTTAACACCAAGAGCGAATCCAGTTTCGTTTACAGTTCCGTGCAAGTTTCGTCCGCCACTATGCTTTTCGCTCATGTGGTCAAAATTCGCCCAGTAAAATCCGCATTTAAAACCAACGATAAACTGAACATTTTCTGTAACATCATAAAGTGCTGAAAAAGGAACACTAACGCGCCACTCTGTGTTTCCGTTTTCTGGGATCCAGTTTGTGTTTTCTACAACTTTTCCAACTCCGTCTTCTTCAAGTTCAGAAATCCTTTTGTTTACGGAATTATCCGCAGTGTTTACGCAGTTGAAATTCATCATAAATGACGGACGCAAGCCAAATTTTAAATTGTCAAGAATATTCCATTTCCAGCCAGCCCAAAAAGAAAATCCCTGCATCGGAGCAAGCCCCGAAACTTCATTTACAGCAGAAGGATATTTGAGAGTCGGCATTACAGTATAAGTTCCGCCCACTCCACGCATTCCATCCGGTGAAAAATCCAGCTTTAAAATAAAAGGAATTTGCGCCACATCAAGACAAAGAGATTTCCAGTATCTGAATTTTCCTTCCGCCTCAAATCCAAGCTTAATAGGAACTGATTCAAAAGTTTTTCCGATTTCAAGTTTAGGAGCGGCAGTGCCAAGTCCTTTGTAAACATTTTTGTCGTAATAGCTTGCGCGCACTCCAAGTCCAAGAGACGGAATGCCTGCCATTATGCAAACGTCCATATCGGTCAGATTGTGAGGCCACGCCTTGTGATTCATTATTTTTGCATTGTAGCCTGCGCCCCAGTAAATCCCAAGAAAATTCGCAGCCCAGGCAAAATTAATCGCATCATCATAAAGTCCGGTGTGAAAATAATAATTGTCATCAAGCTGATTCTGCCAGTAGCGCACATCGAACATATCGCCGTACTGCGAACGGAAAACTCCGAATGAACACTCTTCTACAGTTCCAGAAGCATGAGAAAAAACTTCAGTTCCCAAAAAAACAAATAAAAATAAAAAAACTCCCAAAGCCTTCCAATTTTTTAACTTTAATCCGAACATAAATTTAAAACACCAAACCTTTTGTAATTTAGAAAACAGTCCAAAACAAGCGTATCAAAACGAAAACAATCAGCACGCATTTCTGTCATAAATTGAATGCAACTCTAGACAATATATTCGCTCAATATACTACACAAGATTTTTTTCGGCAAGCACCTTTGAATTTCTGTCCCAAAAAACGCTCGTTAAAAAGGACAGGTTTTCAGTTCAAACGAAATGATTTTTACCAAGTTTTCCTTGTTCTCAGCAAGCTATAAGCAAAACATACCCACTTTGTCAGGTAAATTTAGTAACTATATTTATTTTTTGTAAAAAATTTAAATTTTACTTGATACAGATTTATTATAAAAATATACTGTTTGTGAGGAATATTTTTTATGGAACAAAAACTTTCAGAAACTGACAGAAAATTATTTTATGTAAAGCTTCCTTTTCTGCTGCTTTTATCTTCGTTTTCACCATTCTTGCTGGCTCCAGTTTACCTATATATTACTGGAATTGCCACAATTGATGAATTTATTACCATCCTGTTTTCACCTTACACTATTCTTGCATACGTGATTGCGGTTTTGTGCCCGGTTGCTTTTTACAGGTTTCTTCGGAAAAATATAGAAACTTATGATGGAACAGATGAAGTCATTAGGAAAATAAATCTTCTATTGAAATATTCCGGAAAAATAATTTTTGCAATAAATTTAGTTTTGGGAATTGCAATACCTTTTCTTGCCTGCTTTGTGATTCATTTAAAAGACACGCAGTTTGCAGCATTTGAAGGAAGTTCTCCGTATCTTTCAATCATTCTTATCTGCACAGGCTTTATGCTTCTCTACGGAATCAGTTTTTACACAGTTTTCAACAGCCGCTTCGAGCACTTCCTGCACTGGCTTCCGTTTGACAAATCCGTTGTAACTTCATCAAACCGCGAGCGAATCATCTTGATGACGCTTGTAAATCTTTTGGGCTGCTTTCTAATTATCACGGCATCTTTTTTGGTTCCCAGTGTTGCATCCGACTCTTCGGTTTCCGGCGTTCTGAAAGTTATTTTCCCAGCGGCGGTATTCAGCTTTATTTCAGTAGGACTTACAACTTCAGTTACCGCTTACGACATAAAGAACAACCTTCAGCAGGAAAAAGCGATTCTGGGTGCGCTTGCTGAAAAAAACTATGCCATAAAACATGCGCAGGTTGTTACAAGAAACGACTTCGGAATCATCATAAACGACTTGAACAACGCATACAGAATCATAAGAACGATTTTTCAGGAAATCAGCAAGGACGTAAATTCCACACTGTCTGTTTCATCTGAAGTTTCTGAGCACGTTGACCAGTCAATTTCAGAAATCGCAAACGTAAAGAGCATTTCAAATTCTGTAAAAAATGAAATGATAAATCAGGTTGCTTCTGTTGAAGAGACGAGCGCGACAGTTGAAGAAATCATCAAGCACATCCGCCATTTGAACAATGAAATTGAAAAGCAGACATCTGCAATTGACCAGTCGTCGGCCGCAATCGAGCAGATGGTTGCGAACGTAAACGGTGTAACTTCAAGCCTTAAGAAAAACAACGGCACAGTCCAGGAGCTTGAAAGCGCATCCGAAGCCGGAATGAAAAAAGTCCACATTGCAAGCGAGCTTTCCGAAGAAGTTCTGGAAAAATCAACATTGCTTATGGACGCAAGCAAAGTCATTCAGGACATTGCAAGCCAGACAAACCTTCTTTCCATGAACGCGGCGATTGAAGCTGCCCATGCCGGTGAATTCGGAAAAGGATTCTCCGTTGTTGCGGACGAAATCAGAAAGCTTGCCGAGCAGAGCAATGAGCGCGCAAAATCCATTGAAACAAACCTGCGAAGTCTTTCTGAATCAATCAATTCGGTTGCCACAAACGCAAACGAAGTTTCTGTTCAGTTCAACAATATTTATTCTCTCATAAAGAAAGTTCAGAACGAGGAGCTTATAATTTCCAACGCAATGACAGAACAGACTGAAGGCAACAAGCAGATTCTTGAAGGAATCAGCCGGTTGACAGAATCAACAACAACTGTAAAGGACGGCGCGGTTATAGCTGAAACCGTCCTCGCCTTTGAAAATTTGAATATCCGATATATTGCCGTCCTTATACTTTTGCAGCAACACACCGTGACCGCGCGCCATAGTTGGGATTTCCTCGGCTTTAAACACCAGTAAACGACGATTTTCACCAACAACAGCCACATAATCTCCGGTCATCGGCAAACAGAATTTCATATTTTCATCATCGGCGACATTCATAATTTTGCGCCCGTTACGAGTTTGCGCCAGCAAATGATTTTCATCAACAATAAAGCCATAGCCTTTGTCCGAAGCAATCAAATAGCTTGTTCCAGCCTCATATACAAACATTGCCACAACATCGTCATTGTTTGCCAAATCTATCATCAGGCGCACCGGCTGACCAAAACCGCGGCCGCTTGGAATATCTTTAGCGGCAATGTTAAAGAACTTGCCTTTGTTATCCAGCAACACAATTTTATCCGTAGTCTGCGCATGCAAAGCATAGAGCAACGCGTCATCGTCTTTAAACTTAAACTCATCGTTCAAATCGGCATGACCTTTTATGCAGCGTATCCAGCCTTTTTGCGACAAAATAACCGTAATCGGTTCTTTTTCTATCAACGCTTCCACCGGAACATCTATATCCGCCGGAGCTTCGGCAAATTCGGTGCGGCGACGTCCCAATGCCGTTTTTTTACTGTATTTTTCTTTAGTTTTTTTAATTTCTTCGGCAATAGCCTTCCAGCGCTGCGCCTCATCATTATGCAATATTTCCAGATTGGCTTTTTCTTCCAGTAAATCGGAATGTTCGGCGTTAATCTGTTCTTCATCAAGCTTGCGCAAGTTACGCAGTTTCATATTCAAAATGGCTTCAGCCTGATTATCAGTCAGTTTAAACTCCGCCATCATAACTTTTTTCGGCTCGTCTTCTTCGCGGATTATGCGGATAATCTCGTCCAAATTCAAATAAGCAATTAAATAGCCTTCCAAAATTTCCAAACGCGCATTGATTTTACTCAAGCGGAACTTAATTTTACGCAGCAAAACAGCGTTGCGATGCACCAGATAGTCATGCAGCACTTCTTTTATACTCATCACTCTCGGCACGCAATCCAAATCCAACACGTTCATATTCATATTAAACTTGGCTTCCAAATCGGTTTGGCGGAATAATTGCTCCATCAGCATAGCGGCGTCCACTGTGCGGTTTTTAGGTTCCAGCACAATACGCACATCTTGCGCCGATTCATCGCGTACATCGCTTAAAAACGGAAGTTTTTTATTCAGAAGTAATTCGGCGATTTTTTCTATCAGTTTAGATTTTATCACCTGATACGGAATCTCCGTTACCACAATTTGATACTGTCCGTGTCCCAAATCTTCGGTTGTCCACTTGGCGCGGATACGAAAACTTCCCTTGCCTTGTTTATAGTTA
>OQWM01003137.1_pt1 | contig 11087 bp, 11 predicted proteins | sample 1691531 | NCBI WGS metagenome assembly OQWM01 (sample SAMN03418257, study PRJEB22391) | human gut metagenome | biome: human-gut; feature: organic feature; material: feces | host: Homo sapiens | place: Tanzania | collected 2013-01 | reverse complement strand
CCCGTTTCGCTGCACATCTCCGATGTGTCAGCGCAAAGGAAGGTAAGGGGAGTCAAGAGGGGACAGGAAACCATATGGTGTCCTGTCCCCTTTTGTTCCCGCCGGTGAACACCGGCTCTCCCTGCCGCCGACGGCGGCAATTTTCCCCCGCCGTGGGAACGGCGTCCCCCCCCGAAGACACAGCCTCCGGGGGCTTTTTTATATCTGTCATTGAAAAGTTATAAAGTTGAAACGCTACAGGTTTATAACTTCATAACTTTATAAATTTGAAGCTTTACGTTTAAGATCCGTTCTCAAAAAGCGCGTTTTCACGATGCGGATTATTTCCAGCGTGTGCGGTACTGATGCGGCGTGATGCCGGTGCTCTTGCGGAAGGCCATGATAAAGTGCGATGCACTCGAGAAGCCGCAGTTATCCGCGATGGTCTCGATGCTCTGCGAGGTGGTGAGCAGCTGCTGCTTCGCGGCGCTCAGACGCACGGTCTGCAAAAACTGATGCGGTGTAACGGACTGGTATTCCTTGAACTTGCGCATATAGTAGCAGGTGCTGAGCGCAGCACGCTGCGACAGGTGCTCGATGGAGAGTGACTTGTCCGCGAAATTGTACGTCATATAGTCGGCGGAAGCCTGAATCGCGATCTCGAGATCGCTTTTTTTCTTTTCGCCGAGCACGAGCACGAGCAGAACGAGCAGCTTGTTGATCGTCAGGGAAACGATGTGTGGATTGGGCTGGTTCTGGTGCACCGAGATCATGATGCGGCGGATGCACTCGTCGATCTCGGCATTCTGTCCTGTGGGCAGGATGAACCCGTGCGTATTCAGGATGAGCTGCGTATAGGCGGTGCTGCCGCTGCCTTCAAAGTGGAACCAGCGCATCCGGATGGGCGTTACGGCATGGTAGCTGTGCGCCTCGCGGCAGTCGAGCAGCACCAGACTGCCCGGCCCGGCGGTGCGGGTCTCGCCGCGGTAGGTGACAGATAATTCTCCCTCGTCCACGACGAGCATCTGGCAGATATCCAGATAATCGCGCTGCATGCCATAGCTTTCGTCACAGTGGTAGCTGCCGGCGTGCGGTACATAATACAGATTTGCCGCGGTGAAGGCGTCCGCGTCATGGTAATAGCGGACCGAGTCCGCGAGGATACCCATATCATTGAGCATGATGACCGTCATCTCCTTTTCTTGTACAATTATATCAAAAAAATGTACTTTTGAAAAGTATTATTTTTTGATATTTTATTATCACTCTGTATAGTGCCAAGCGACGAAAAATACGATATGATAGGTTCAACAAAAGAGAAACGCGAAAAACAAGCGAAACGTTTCCTGAAAATTCATTTTAAGAGAAAAGGGAAAAGAAACAAAAAGATAGGAGAGTTTTATAGAAATATAAAATTTTCTTATCGATAAGGGGAGTTGAAATTTATGATTATCATTTTAACGTTCATCGCCTTCACCGGTCTTGTAGCTCTGATCTCATGGTACAAGACCCGGGAGGAGAACCTGTCCACCAAGGAGGGCTACTTCCTTGCGGGACGCGGACTGACCGGTCTGGTCATCGCCGGTTCGCTGGAGATGACCAACCTGTCCACCGAACAGCTGGTCGGACAGGCCGGACAAAGCTACTCGACCAACATGGGCGCCATGAGCTGGTCGGTAAACGCGAGCATCGCGCTGCTGGCGCTGGCGCTGATCTTCCTGCCGAAGTATCTGAAAGCCGGCATCACCACCATCCCGGAATTTCTGGAGGTTCGATTTGACCGCACCACCAAGCAGATCATCTCGTTCCTGTTCCTGCTCGGCTACATGCTGACCTACCTGCCGACCGTGCTGTACTCGGGCGCGCTGGCCTTCAACCAGATTTTCCATCTGGATCAGCTGTTCGGCATCACCACATATCAGAGCATTGCGATCCTGTGTGTGGCGATCGGCGTTATCGGCTCGATCTACGCGATCTTCGGCGGCCTGAAGGCAGTTGCGGTATCCGATACCGTAAACGGCGTGGGCCTGCTGATCGGCGGTCTGCTGATTCCGATCCTGTCCATCTGCATCCTCGGAAACGGCAGCTTCCTTGCCGGCATTCAGGACTTCATCACCAATGTTCCGGCGGAAAAGTTCAACGCGGTCAATCCGGCGAACGCCCTGCCTCCGATGATCCCGTGGCCGGTTCTGTTCCTCGGCATGCTGTTCAACAACCTGTTCTACTGGTGCACCAACCAGTCCATCATCCAGCGCACGCTGGCTGCCAAGAATCTGGCACAGGCACAGAGAGGTGCCGTATTCACCGCATTCCTCAAGCTGCTGGACCCGTTCTTCATCACCATCTGCGGTCTGCTGGCTTACCGCTTCTTCGGAGACGGCCTGGCAAACAGCGACCTGGCATACCCGTCTCTGATCACCACAGTTGTTCCGAACTGGCTGCTCGGCATCATAGCGGCGGTTCTGTTCGGTGCGATCCTGTCGTCCTTTAACTCGGCGCTGAACAGCTGCGTAACGCTTTACACGCTGGACTTCCACCGTCCGCTGTTCAACCGGACGGCAAGCGACGCACATCTGGTCAGCGTAGGCAAGCGCGTCGGCACCGGACTCGCGGTCGTATCCATCTGCGTAGCGCCGTTCGTCAGCAATGCACCGTCCGGTCTGTATGACTTCCTGCAGGAGTGCTTCGGCTTCTACTCCATGCCGATCCTCGCGATCGTGCTGGTAGGCTTCTACACCAAGCGCGTCCCGGCCTGCGCGCCGAAGATCACGCTGGTCGTACACGTTATCCTGTATTCGATCTCCAAGTTCCTGCCGCTGAATGTGCATTACCTGTATGTTCTTTCGGTACTGTTCCCGGTAGACCTGGCGCTGATGCTGCTCATCGGCAAGCTCAAGCCCCGTGACACCGACTTCATCCTCGAGGATTCCAAGGCTGTTGACCTGACCCCGTGGAAGTATGTAAAACCCGCCGCGCTGACCTGCTTCATCCTGATGCTGTGCGTCTACGCGCTGTTTTCTCCGATCGGTCTGGCTCGCTGATGAGCCGGACCCCGGAAAACCGTTCAACCTATTACCATTGTGAAAAACGCGAAGTGCGTTTTCGATAAAATCTAACAGAGATTTTTTGAGGAGGAAAAACTTATGAGCAAGGAAATTAAAATCGGTCTGATCGGCGCCGGCTGGATGGGCAAGGCCCACACCACCGCATTCCACAATGCACGCATGATCTTCGGCGATGATATGCCGGTATTTGAACTGGTAAGCGACGTCAGCGAGGACGCAGTAGCAAAGTTCGCGAAGAACATGGGCTACAACCGCTATACCACCAACTGGATGGACGTTGTCACCGATCCTGAAATCGACCTGGTCGACGTTGCGACCCCGAACTGCATGCACTACGAGATGGCAAAGGCTGCTCTCGAGCACGGCAAGCATGTTTTCTGCGAGAAGCCGCTGTCGCTGTCCGCGGAGCAGTCCCGCGAGCTGGCTGATCTGGCGAAGAAAAAGGGCGTAGTCAACTACTGCGGTTTCTCCAACATCATGAACCCGGCAAACCAGTACGTTGCAGAGCTCGTTAAGTCCGGCAAGCTGGGCAAGATCATGCGCGTTCACGCTACCTACGATCAGGATATGCTGCTTGACCCGTCCATTCCGATCGCATGGCGCCACATCAACAAGCTGGCAGGCTCGGGCGCACTCGGCGACCTGTGCAGCCATCTGCTGAGCGTTTCCCAGATGATCATGGGCGACATGAGCGAGGTGCTCGGCGTACAGTCCATCGTCATTCCGGAGCGTCCGGTCAAGGCAGGCAGCACTGAGATGGGCAAGGTCGAGAACGACGACCTCATCACCTTCCTCGTCAAGTATGAGAACGGCGCAATCGGCGACTTCTCGTCCTCCCGTGTTGCAACCGGCCGCAAGAACTACTTCTACTACGAGATTCAGGGCACCGAGGGCTCGGTAGTTTACGATCTGGAGCGCATGTGCGAGGTTCAGGTTTACTTCAAGGCTGACGCCGACAAGGACAACGGTCGTGACTGCGGCTTCCGCACCGTACTGCTCAACCCGCAGCACGAGGGCTTCAAGTACTTCCAGCCGGCAGGCGGTATCGCGATCGCCTTCGACGACATGAAGACGCTGCAGGCTCACGCACTCATGCAGGCAATGCACGGCGGTAAGTACATCTGCGACTTCGAGATGGGCGCTAAGGTTGACGGCATTATCAACGCAGTGCTCAAGTCCGTTAAGTCGGGCACCTGGGAAAAGTGCTGAGGGAGGTAGCAAATCATGTTTAATAATGTAAAACTCGGCATTGCGCCGATCGGCTGGACGAATGACGATATGCCGCAGCTCGGCGGTGAGCTGACCTTCGAGCAGATGGTTTCCGAAGCGGCTCTGGCAGGCTTTCAGGGCACCGAGGTTGGCGGCAAGTTCCCGACCGACCCGGCCGTACTGAACAAGGCACTCGACCTGCGCGGCATCAAGATCGCGTCTCAGTGGTTCTCGAGCTTCCTGTGCTCCACGCCCTACGAGGAGAACGAAGAGGCGTTCATCGAGCAGCTCGACTTCCTCGAGGCGGTCGGCGCAAGCCGCATCAACGTCTGTGAACTGACCCGCTGCCTGTTCGCAGAGGAGTGCTCGATGTTCGGTGAGAACAAGCCGATCGCCACCGACGAAGAGTGGGATAAGCTGTGCGACGGCCTGAACAAGCTGGGCAAGATCGCGGCTGACCGCGGCTTCAAGCTGTGCTTCCATCATCATATGGCAACGGTTGTACAGACCTTCGAGGAAACCAAGCGCTTGATGGACAACACCGATCCGCGCTATGTTTACCTCTGTTTCGATACCGGCCACTTCACTTTCTCGGGAGAGGACGCCGTCAAGGCAGCCAAGGCGTTCGGCCCGCGTATCGGCCACGTTCACCTCAAGGACATCCGTCCCGACATGATGGAAAAGGCTTACGCCGAGGGCTTCAAGTTCCGCAAGGCGGTTCTCGAGGGCTGCTTCACCATTCCGGGTGACGGCTGCGTAGACTATCCGGGCGTATTCAAGGCTCTGCACGACGCGCACTACGAGGGCTGGTTCATCGTCGAGGCCGAGCAGGACCCGGCAAAGGCAAATCCGCTCGAGTACGCCAAGATGGCACGCGAGTATATCCGCAAAACCGCAGGTATCTGATTACAGACTGTAAAAGCAGAGAAAAGAGAAAAGAGAAAACAGCATACGTGCTGACTGATAGGAGGAAATAAAAATGACTAAGATGACGAAACGAATTGGTGCAGCAATGCTTAGTACAGCGCTGCTTCTGGGCGCACTGACCGGCTGCGGTGGCAATACCTCGTCATCGACGGACGGCGGTAACGGTGCAAGCGCTTCTGCCGAGAATCCGCATATCACCGTTGTTCTGAAAACGCTGGCTTCCGAGTACTGGGCCTATGTAGCCAGGGGCTGCGAGCAGGCCGGCAAGGACCTCGGCGTTGAGGTTGATGTACAGGGTGCGACCTCGGAGACCGCATACGACGAACAGCTCTCCATTATCGAAACCGTACTGAGTGCAAGCGGCACGGATGCAATGGTCGTTGCACCGCTGCAGTCCGAGACGGTTGCAACCCAGATTGCAAATGCGGAAATTCCGATCGTTGCGATTGACACCAACGTAGAATCTGATAAGGTCCTGAGCTTTGTAGGTTTCGATAACGAGGCTATGGCCTCCATGGGCGGCGAAGCTGCGGTAGAAGCAGCCAAGAAAGCCGGCTGGGATACCATCACCGCAATTGGTATTGCGGGTGTACAGGGCGACTCCACCTCCGAAGCACGCATGGGCGGCTACCAGAAAGGTGTTGAAAAGGCTGGCGGCACTTATCTGGATGCGGAGACTCAGTACGCTGACGGTGTATCCGACAAAGCTGTAACCGCAATGGAAGCGATCATCCAGAGCCATCCGGAGGGTGTTGCGATCGTTGTCTGCAATAATGACGACATGGCTGTCGGCGCTGCACGTGCAGCCGCTTCCTATCCGGCTTACAAGAACACCATCTTCGTTGGCTGCGGCGGCAATGTTGCAGCACTCGATGCAATCCTTGCAGGTCAGGAGACCATGACCGTTGCTGTTGACGGCTACGACGTAGGCTATCGCGGTGTTCAGGCAGCAGCTGACGCACTGAACGGCAAGACTCTTGATAAGTTTATCGCTTCGACCGCTTCTATCGTAACTGCTGACAACGCAGAAGCGCAGAAGGAGATCGTTGAGAAGAAGCAAAACGGCTAAACCGAATTCTGTCATCACAGATCCGTAAAAGCAGGCGGGCATATGTGCAAGCGTGTGCCCGCCTCTTTATTTTGTGGAAGAAAAGAGTGAAAAGATGAGTGAATACGTAGTAGAACTGAAAAACGCGACCAAGCGTTTTCCGGGCGTAGTGGCTCTGCGAAACATGCAGCTGGCAGTCAAGCCGGGCGAGATCCTCGGCCTGATCGGCGAGAACGGCGCAGGCAAGTCTACGCTGATCAAGGTGCTGACTGGTGTACATCAGGCAGACGAGGGTCAGATCTTCGTAGACGGCGTAGAGCAGCACTTCAAGGACCCGAACGAGTCCGCTGCTGCGGGCATCGCCTGCGTTTATCAGGAGCTGAATATCGAAAAGCTGCTGAGCATTACGGACAACATTTTTATCAACAAGTGGCTCAAGAAGGGCAATCTGCTCGACTACCCGGCCATGCACAAGAAGGCAAAGGAAGTTATGGCGTCGCTCGGTCAGGACGTAGACCCGACCAAGCCGGCCGGCAACTTCGGCATGGGCGTTCAGCAGATGATCGAGATCGCCAAGGCGGTTCTCATCAACGCAAAAATGATCATTATGGACGAGCCGACCTCCTCTCTGGGCGAGAAGGAAGTCGAGCAGCTGATGAAGACCTGCCGTGAACTGAAGGCACGCGGCATCGGCATCGTCTTTGTATCCCATAAACTCGAAGAGCTGTTCGAGCTCTGCGACCGCGTTACGGTTATCCGTGACGGCGAGTACATCGAGACGCGCGACATCAGCGGCTGGGACAACGACTCCTTGATCACCGCGATGGTAGGCCGTTCTCTGGACAACCAGTTCCCGAAGGAGATCGGCGTAAAGAGCGCCGAGCCGATGCTCAAGGTCGAGCATCTGAAGGAGACCGGCGTGCTGAAGGATGTATCCTTCGAAGCATACGGCGGACAGATCCTCGGCTTTGCAGGTCTGGTCGGCGCAGGCCGTACCGAGACCATGCGCGCGATCTTCGGTGCAGACCCGATCGACGGCGGCACCATCGAGATCAAGGGCAAGCAGGTACACATCAAGACCCCGCGTCAGGCGATCCAGCACGGCATCGCGTTCCTGACCGAGGACCGCAAGGGTCAGGGTCTGGTTCTTGCACAGTCCATCCGCACCAACCTCATCCTCGCCAATATGAAGGGCTTCTCGACCGGCATGTTCCTGAACGAGAAGAAGATCGAGGACGCAGGTCAGAAGAACATCGCGTCTCTGCGCATCAAGACCCCGTCGATCGACGAGATCGTCGGTCAGCTGTCCGGCGGCAACCAGCAGAAGGTCGTTATCGGCAAGTGGGTCAACACGGACGCAGACATCTTTATCTTCGACGAGCCGACCCGTGGTATCGACGTCGGTGCAAAGGTCGAGGTTTACAACGTAATGAACAGCCTGGTAAAGCAGGGCAAGTGCGTTATCATGGTCTCCTCGGAAATGCCTGAGATCCTTGGTATGTCCGACCGCGTTATCGTTATGCGCGGCGGCGAGGTAATGGCAACCGTCGATCGCGACAGCGAACATTTCAATCAGGAAGACCTTATGAAGGCAGCTTGGGGAGGTAAATTAGATGACTAAGAAGAAATCCAGCAATTTGATGAACTATGCCGGTACGTTTGGCGCACTGGTTATCCTTTGTGTTGTACTGGCGATCGCATCGCCCAACTTCTTTAAGTATTCGAACATGATGTCCATTCTCAAGCAGACGTCGTTCAATGCACTGGTTTCCACCGGCATGCTGCTCTGCCTGATCACCGCCGGCATCGACCTTTCCGTAGGCGCTAACGCAACGTTCGCTGCCTGCCTTGCAGGTATGCTGATGAACAAGGGCATGTCCAATCCGGTCGTTCTCCTGCTCGTCGCTATCGTCGGCGGCACCCTGATCGGCTGGGTCAACGGTATGCTCCTCACCCGTCTGCACCTCCCCCATCCGTTCGTATCTACCCTCGGTATGAAGAACGTACTCTGGGGCGGCGCGCTGATCGTTACCAACTCTCAGATGGTATCCTTCTCCGGCAATGACACTGTTATGTGGCTCGGCTCCAAGACCTTTGGCGGCTTCCCGGTATCGTTCATCGTTGTTATCGCGATCTACATCGTAATGCACGTCCTGCTGACCAAGACCGCTCTTGGCCGCTCGATCTACTGCGTAGGCGGCAACCCGGAAGCAGCTCGTCTGTCCGGTATCAACTCCGCTAACGTACTTACCTTCTGCTACACCCTGTCCGGCTTCATGGCTGCTCTGGCAGGCATCGTATCCATCGGTCGTTCCGGTATCTGCAACGGCGTTAACGCTATCCAGCCGTACGATACCGACGCTATCGCAGCCTGCATCATCGGCGGCGCATCCTTCATGGGCGGCAAGGGCACCATGGTTGGTACCATGCTCGGCGCTCTGATCATCGCAGTTCTGCGTAACGGCTTCTCGCTGCTGTCCGTTTCGTCCGCAGTTCAGAACCTGGTTCTCGGCCTCGTTATCATCGGCGCCGTACTGCTCGACGTTACCCGTGAGCGTATGGAAGCTAAGGCTCGCCGTCTGGCTACCAAGTAATTTTTGACACTATCTATCTCTCTATTCTTTTTCACAGAGGAGTCTGCGGTATGCAGACTCCTCTATCTTTTTATATAAAAACAAAGGTGGACAATCTCTGTCCACCTCGTTTGCTATAATATACCTGTAAAATTACTCCTCAATCGCTAGAGCATTCCGCACGATCTTTTCCAGCGTCTTGATGGTCGGACTTTTGAGTCCGCGCTCCAGATGCCAGAGAAAAGCCGGGTTGATCTCTGCCTGCAAGGCCAGCGTTTCTTGGCTCCAGCCGCGTAAATTTCGGAAATATCGGATTCGCTCGCCTACATTGACTTCGCAATATATCATCGTCACCTGCCCTTTGATATTAGATCATCCGGACAATTGGCATTGCGTCAAGTGTTACAGATTTACATAATAATGCCTATAGAAATAATTGATTTGCACAAATATGGATGGAGGGGATAAAATGAGCAAGATTTGTTTGAATTGCGGCAACAAAGTTGAGGATACTGCGCATTTCTGTAATATCTGCGGCACAGAGATGAACGAGCAGACCTGCGCATCCAACGCATCGCCTGAACCGGAGCCTGCTCCGCCGACAGAGCAGATTTGCCCGTCGTGCGGCAAAACCGTGCCAATCGACTCAAAATTCTGCCGGTATTGCGGTGAAGCACTGAAAAAAGAGTCGGAGAATACCACACAGCAGTCCGCGCCGACAGATTCTGATGCGGCATACCGCGCGATCATCGCAAAGAATACAGAGTATTATCTGCCGCAGTTTCAAAGCATCGCGTACGGCGGTTACCTGCCGTGGCGACAGTAATTGGGGCATGGCAATGGAACACGAGCACTGTACGCTTGATCCCAACGGTGTACAGGAGGAATATGCAGATCCCGACCGGCCGTCTTACTCCGAGTCCGGATATGACTATTATTCAGATGGACAAACCGTTTCGCGGGGAATCAATGATGTCAGCAGCGATTATATTGGCAGCAATCATCTATGGCCGACGGACACACTGACAATCACTAACAGCGATTTGAGCGTATTAACGCGCACTGAAGTTGCAGAAATCCGCAATGAAATCTTTGCGCGACATGGATATGTATTCTCATCTTCTCAATGGAGTGATTATTTCAGTACCGCAGACTGGTATTACCCGGATTCGTCGTTCTCCAATGATATGCTCAGTTCGACCGAAAAGCAGAATATCGATACGATCACAGCTTATGAGAAAGCGCAGGGATGGAATCAGTGAAACGATGAATCTGTATGCTGCTTGCATTCCTGTGTATAGGCGGATGCAGCAGCCGGCAAACGCTAACTGAGCAACAGCCGCAGGAACCGCAGCAATCGGCAAAAATTGAAGTCGATAATGCGCCTTCGAATCATGTTTCCTCCGAAACAGAGGAGCCGGAACCTGTTCTGCCGCTTGCGGAGAAAATCATCTGCGTTGATCCCGGACATGAAGTGACCAGTCAGCGTGTGCAGGAGCCGATTTCACCACACAGCAACGCGACCAAAGAAGCCTTTGTCGGCGGTGCTTCCGGCAGAAATCAAACCGAGGAACAGTTGAACCTTGCAGTCGGGCTGCGGCTGGCGCAAAAACAATGGTATCGTACAACGTTCCGATTTAACCGGATTTAATTTTGCGGAAGTTCCAACGATTTTGATTGAAATGGGATTTTTAAGCAATCCCGATGAGGATGCGCGTATGGAAACGGAAGAGTACCGTGACAAACTGGCACAAGGCATTTGTAATGGCATTATAGATTACTTTGCAAGCGTCTCGGACAATCAGTGATCACAGATTGTCCTCAAAAAACTCCATAATTCCCGCTTTGAGCACTCTCCACTCCCTGCCGACTTTCACGGCAGGGAGTTCTTCGTTTGCGATCATCTTGCGGACCTGCTGGCGCGTTGTTTTGAGCAGGGCAGCCGTTTCCTTGACGGTCAGGATTTCATCGTTCGACATAGCAAAACCTCCATTAACATAGGTGAAAAACGCATTTCACTACAATTCATGTATGTTTATTCTAATGTTGGCGATTGATTGTCAAATTGCACTGTTCAAGCAGGCACAAATACCATGCAACAGGCCATTAGAAAGAAAATTATAAATGATGATAAAAGAGAAAATTTGCCTGCATGCGCTGATGAGAAATAGATTTATGACTTGAATGAAATACATCCTGTCTCCATCTCCTCAAACTTCCCCAACAATTTAATAAACTCAGATTTCCTAATCCTACAATTCTTCTGGACGGCTGCGAGCGAAACGC
>OQWM01003136.1_pt1 | contig 11091 bp, 10 predicted proteins | sample 1691531 | NCBI WGS metagenome assembly OQWM01 (sample SAMN03418257, study PRJEB22391) | human gut metagenome | biome: human-gut; feature: organic feature; material: feces | host: Homo sapiens | place: Tanzania | collected 2013-01 | reverse complement strand
TTGCCCTGTTCTACATCAAAGGGTCGTACCATAATCGTACTTTTTAATGTGAAACAATTGATTTATAAACAACAAGGAGAGTATGTTTCAACTCTGTTTGAGCAGAATGGGTATCTGTCTGCAAAGGTAAATAAAATATTTTAAATGTAACACCTTTTTCAGAATCTTTTTTGATACAAAGTAGCGAAAAAGATAAATGATCTCTTTAGCCTATAAAAAGTTCTGTTCCGTGCTTTGCAATGTTCGTTCAAAGGCTTTGAATGTCCGTTCAAAGGCTCTGAATGTCCGTTCAAAGGCTCTGAATGTCCGTTCAAAGGCTCTGAATGTGCGTTCAAAGGCTTTGAACGGACTTTTTATAGTTGTCTAAGAACAAATTCATAACAAACAGGAAACAATTAGTATGCTATTCAAGTAAAAACACATGGCTATAGGGGTGCTGAGTTGTTACTTGCAAAAGTTGGGTAATATTACCAACTTTTGCCACACTATTTCTTATCCCCAACAGAAGTAAAACTCTGCACATATTTTAAAATCTGTGCAACAAATCCTTCGTTTTCTGTTAATATGTTTTAAATAAGCACACCTTTCTGTAGCCAAATAGAACATTCTTCTTACCTTTGCGGACGTTTTTATTTAAAATTATTAAAATGAAGAAACTAAAATTAGTTTGTGTTGCCATTGCGATGGCCTGTGCATTGACCCCCAAATGACCGTCATCTCCGGCCTGTGCAACACCTACATTGGCAGGTGGTTTGCTCACAAACACAAACCAGCACGTAGCATTCGACAGAATGATGAGCCGTGAGGCTTCAATCGGTATTGACGGAGTTTATTACAATCCGGCCGGAGTTGTATTCATGAGTGAAGGTCACCATCTCGCCATCAACTGGCAGTTGGCTTTCCAGACACGTACTATCAACAATGACTATGCTTTGTTTACCAACAATGTAAACAACCCCACCACTCCTCGCGATTTCAAGGGTACAGCTTTTGCTCCTGTTATCCCTTCTTTCCAGTATGCCTACAACAAGGGCAAATGGTCTTTCCAGGCAAGCTTCGCCCTCACCGGTGGTGGCGGTAAGTGTACCTTCGACGATGGTTTGGGATCGTTCGAGAAGATTGTAGCCGAGACAGCTTTGGCAGCTTGCCAGTTGGCAGGTGCAGTGGATCAGGTAGCAGCACTGCATGGTGTACCAGCCGTATTCACCAAAGACGACAAATTCGGAACTAAGGGACAGTATAGCTACAACAGTTATATGCATGGTCGCCAGTACTACTATGGCCTCTCTCTGGGTGCAGCTTATAAGTTCAGCGACAACTTCAGTGCATTCGCAGGTGTACGTGGTGTCTATGCTTCTACCAACTACTATGGATATGTAGAGGACATCAAGGTTGGCGCAATGCCTCTCTATATGGTACTTGATCCTACCAAGAATACAGCAGCAAACATCGAGTTGAGCTGTGACCAGAGCGGCGTGGGCTTCACTCCTATCATCGGTGTGGATTTCAAGACTGGCAAGTGGAACTTCGCAGCCAAGTATGAGTTCAAGACTCGTATCCGCCTGAAGAACAAGTCAGTAAACCAGGTTCCAAGTATCGGTAACCTTCCAGACAACCTCCGCAATGCTTACATCGCAGGTGGTGTTCCTGAGGCTGCAGCAAATGCCATCATCGGCAACCCAGTTATTCAGGGAGCCATGGGACAGTTGAAGACTCAGTTCGATGCCAAGCTCGAAGAGGCCATCGGTGAATATGAGGACGGCAAGAAGATTGCTGGCGACATTCCTGCTTACTTGGCTTTGGGAGTAGGCTACAGCCCTGTAGATGCTGTAAGAGTAAACGTAGGTTTCCACTGGTTCGACGACAAGAATGCCACATCTTACAACAACCGCAACAAGGAGTTGAAGCGTGGTACTCTGGAGTATAATGCCGGTGTAGAGGTAGACGTCAACAAGAAGATCACTCTGAGTACAGGTTGGCAGAACACCAACTATGGTTTGTCTGACGAGTATATGGATGACAAGTCATTCGTTGTAAGTTCCAACTCTGTTGCCATCGGTGGTGTTTATCACATCAACAAGAAGATGGATCTCAACGTGGCTTACTTCCACACATTCTATCAGCACAAGAAGACTACCGAAAAGGTACAGCTCACAGCAGACAGAAGCAAGAACTACTCTTCTGACTATACCCGTAACAACAACGTCTTCGCAGTTGGTCTCGACATCAACTTCTAAGAGCAACATTCCAAAAGCATAACTACATACAATCGCAAAAGGCTATCCCAATCTTTTGAAAGGGATAGCCTTTTTTATTTTTATGTTCATTGGCTCCATACAAAGACAAGATCATTGCCATCATATCAGTCTACATGGGATCGACATCATAGTAAATCTGCAATGCGCCATAGCGAGGGTCCTTCGACATTTGCTCCTGGGCATATCTCAGATATTCTCTCACCTTCTTCTGGTCGATACCATTCTCGAGTTTGATAACAATCTTACGGATGTTCATGGTCTTCACCTTTGCCACCGCTGGCTTGTCGGGTCCAAGGACCCTGTCGCCAAACCAGGAGCGCAAAGTCTGTCCCAACTCCATACTCGCCTGATGGCATACCTGCTCGTGCTTATGCTTCAGGAAGACATAGACAAGATGGTAGAAAGGAGGATAATGGAAAGCCCTTCTCTCCTCCAACAAGTCTTGGTAGAAGCCTGTATAATCGTTATGAACCACCTGCGAGATGACAGGCAACGTGGGCGACTTGGTCTGCAATATCACCTTGCCTCGCTTGCCCTTTCTGCCAGCCCTTCCGCTCACCTGAGCCATCATCATAAAGGCATGCTCGTAGGCTCGGAAGTCGGGATAATTGAGCATGGAATCGGCATTCAGTATGCCCACCACACTCACCTTGTCGAAATCCAGTCCCTTGGAGATCATCTGGGTGCCAATGAGCAGATTGGTCTTACCCGACGAGAAATCATCTATCAGCCGCTCGTAAGCATTGCGGGTACGGGTGGTGTCCAAATCCATACGGGCGATACGAGCCTCGGGAAAGATATCCGTCAGTTGGTCTTCGATGCGCTCGGTACCCAGACCTCGCCCCATGAGTTCTGTGCTTCCACAGTTAGGGCACTCCACTGGTACAGGATAAGTATATCCGCAATAGTGACAGGTGAGCAGGTTGATATTCTTATGAAGTGTAAGCGACACATCGCAGTTCTTGCACTTAGGCACCCATCCGCATACCTTACATTCCACCATCGGTGCAAAGCCACGACGATTCTGGAACAGAATGGCCTGCTCGCCATGCGACAAAGCCTCGCGTATGGCTGCTAAAAGTTGAGGAGAGTAGGCTCCAGTCATCATCTTGCGATGCCGCAAATCCTTTACATCCACCACCTGGATTTCGGGCAACTGTATGTCCTTGTATCGGGTTTTGAGTTCCACCAATCCGTACTTGCCTTCCTGCGCATTGTAATAACTCTCCATAGAGGGTGTGGCTGTACCCAAAAGAACCTTGCAGTCGGGATACATACCTGCCAACACAATAGCAGCACTGCGGGCATGATAGCGGGGGGCTGGGTCTTGTTGCTTAAAGGATGTTTCGTGTTCCTCGTCGATGACGACAAGTCCGAGATTCTGAAAAGGGAGAAAGACTGCACTTCGAGCCCCAAGAATAACATCGTAGGGATGGGCTGACATCTGTTTCTGCCATATCTCCACTCGTTCGGCATCGCTATACTTGGAATGATAAATGCCAAGACGATCGCCAAAAACTTTGTGCAGACGTTCCATGATCTGTACCGTGAGAGCTATCTCGGGCAGAAGATAAAGCACCTGCTTGTGATTGTCAAGAGCCTGCTTGATGAGGTGGATATACACCTCGGTCTTGCCACTCGAAGTCACGCCATGAAGAAGCACCACATTCTTCTTCATCATCTGAAGGAGAATCTTGTTGTAAGCTTCCTGCTGGGCTATGGAAAGTGGTTTGATCTGCTCGAAGTGACTCTCGCCTGAGGTATTCAGTCGTCCCACCTCCTCCTCATAAGTAAAGAGGATGTCGCGGTCGATGAGCGATTTGACGATGGCAGAAGTGCAATGAGCCTCATTCATCAGTTCTTCCTTGGTGACCTTCTTGATGCCTTCGCGAGGCGTATCGTTCTCTAAACTGTCCCAATGGGAAAGGCTGAGAAATGTAGCAAGGGCTTTAGATTGCTTCAGGGCACGCTGCAACATGTTAAGAGCCACATGCAGGGAAGCTTCGTTGCGGTATTTGCTCGTAAGCTCCACATACAATTCCATCCTGGGTTTGAACTTCTCTGCAGACTTCATGCCTGCTGGCATTGCGGCATTATATACATCGCCCAAAGGTGACATATAATAGTTGGATATCCACGACCATAACCTGTACTGCCGGTCAAGAAGTGTGGGAGTAGCATCAAGCACCTGCTCTATCGGCTTGACCTTAAAGGACGGCTTCTCCTGATGCACCTTTACCACCATGGCAATGTACTTCTTGCTCTTGCCCAATGGCACAAGCACCCGTTTACCAAAAACGACACACCCTTCCATCCCTTCGGGGACAGAATAGGTAAACATGCCAGGTAGCGGCAAGGGCAATATGACATCGACATACTTCATACCCTGCAAAGGTAACAATAAAAAAGCAGATACCCAACATCAGGTATCTGCTTTTATATATTTTAATATGTATCTCCTATGCTTAGAACCAATAGCCAAGAGAAATCTGCCAGGTATTGTTTCTTCCCTTCACGACAACAGGATTACCATTGGCATCAGAAACTCCCATATCCATACTGCCGGACTTGTTGCATTCAATGTTGTAGTTGACTGAAGCCTGCAGATGGCTCAACAAAGTTACACCGGCGCCCACATTCACACTGAAGTTTGCCTTTTTCAAGGAATAGCTGGTGGATTTATCCCATTTGAAATTCTTATTTCCTACATTGATTCCCCACTGCGGACCTGCAAAAAGGAAGATATTAGCCAGACTGCTCAGCCCAAAACCATAACGGACATTCACAGGAATATCAATGAATTTTTGTGTAACTGTGGTTGAATTATAAGTTCCTCCCACAACATCGTCGGCAACTTTCACCTTAGCCTCCTTCTGATCATATAAAGCGGCAACGTCAAAACTTAAGCCTGTAACAGGCACTGTCACCTTAACCATAGGACCAAAGAAAAATCCTGCACGGTTTTCCGCATCCCAGTTGTCTCTACTGAGCTTCAAATTGCTGACATTCAAGCCACCCTTTACACCTAACTTAATCTGTGCCTGAGCAGGATTAGCAAAGAAGAGCGAAACCGCCAACACAATAAATGATAATACTTTCTTCATACCTTATATTATAAACCTATTATTAATGACGCTGACGACGAACCGAAACTCGGGCTGTACTGGATCCTGACGAACCGGAGCTGCGCTGACGACGGGTCTTGACTGTAGACGAAGAACCAGAAGTTCTGCTTCTGCGATTCTTCTTCACACCCTTCACGCCCTTCGCATTCTTCTTGTCGGCATTGGCAATACTGTCAAGAGAATCTTTGCGCGCCTGATCGCCCCAGATATTCTTCTCGAAGGCAGCCAACTCTGACTCTATCTTCTTCTGCTCCTTGCTCAGAGCTGAATCGGTAGGACAATATTGAGCCAAGGTTTTACCCAACATATTGGTCGTCTTGTATATCTTGCCCTTATACTGGTTCTTGACAAAATAATCGTCTATACTCATCATGGCAGCATTATTGAGATTGCTCGTCATTATCTGCTGCTTGGAGAGATAGGGAGCAAGGTCAGAATACTTCATCCAGAAGAGAGGATACTTGGTTCCGGCATCACCAAAATCGTCTTCACGTGTCATAATAGGACACAAGGCGATTACCTTGGTATGGAATGTGGCGGTATGCTGGTCGTAGTATGTGGCTTCTTTCACATAGTAAGACTTTACCTCACGAGAAGGAATATCGCTGTCATCGAGTGTCAAAGCTCCATTCTTACGCTCATAATAGATGTGATAATTATCCATGAAGGCCTTAGGTACAACACGATCCTCGTAGTTGAAACTCTCATGACCATCCAAGCGATACTGGTAGGCACGAACACGACCGCTCAACATCAGCTTGAACATATAGGTAAAGAGATTCATCTGACCACCGACAGGCTCCACAGGATAATACAATGGTGCATTGGCATCATCATTTAAGTCGAGCTCACGATAGATATCACGTCTCCATACCACATCGTCGCCCATGGTGGCCGATGTAGGGAACATTATCTGCGCACGAGTCGTCATGTTGTTGGCATTCGACTGCTGCTTGGCTTTCTGCTGTGCCTGTCTACGAGCTTCTGGCTGGGCATTTGCACCGATTGTCAGCCCCGCAAGCATCAATAACAAAAATATCTTTCTCATTATAATATCTTTATTTCTAAACAATAAGATTCTTCACTCTTTACATTTCTCTACCTCACAATCACCTCCATGGCTGCAGGGAGGTTACGGGTAATTCCATCAGGCCCCACAGCCTTGATGTGAGAGATATAGAAACGACGGTTTCTCGACAGTCTGCGGAACTCCTCACGCTGACGCTCAGAGAAATTGGCTCCAGCCGAAGCCAAAGGCACTGCATTACCCATATTGTCGAAGAAAACAGTCTCAAAACTCAATACACGGAAAGGAATATCCAATAATCCGTCATCAATTGCCGCATGAATACCTGAAGCGCCCATCAGGGAAGCTTTCGACAAGGCGCCACCACGGAAGCGGTTGGTACCCAAAGCCAAGTAAGCTGTTGGATCGGGTAGTTTCCTTACATGGAATACAAATGGAGGCATCGTTCTCGTCTGCCCCTTGTCACGGGCAGTAACATGTATCGTCACGTCCTTACCCACTGCTGATGGTACTGCCACAAAACGTCCGTTGCCCTTCGATATGAACGAGCCACCTGTCATGGTTGCAGATACAGCATTGGCAGGAACTCCTGGCACACTGATGCTGACAGGGTTTTTGAAACCTGCATACAATACATTCATCATATCTGCTGCCACTGTGGCAGTATTGGGCGCAGGAATTACAGTATACTTTTGCAAGAAGTTTCGACGCATCACATCGCCTCTGGCATTCTGCATCAGGATATAGCCACCAAACTGGTGCTCGCCAACTCCACCTGCTGTGAACGAATACTGACCATGAGCAGTGTTCACTCTCACTCCATTGACATAGATCTCAGGCTGCTGAGTTGTATCGACTGCAGCCATCACGATGTTGGCATTGAAACGCTCGCCAGGATAAAGAGTTGTCTTCTCGGGAATAACAAAGGCATCAAGCTTGTTGACTCTTATATCTTTCATGTCGATATTGGAAACCAAGGTATGCAACACTTCACCCTCGGCATAACGAACATCGCTCTGCAACTTAGACAACAAAGTAACGGCTGCTGCCACGGGCATATTCTCAAACATGTACTCCTGCCAGTTCTTGCCCAAATTCTTTGCAGCCTTGGGCACACGGGTAGAAAGATTGCTCTGGATGATTTTCTTCTGATGCTCATCGGTGACCATCATCAATATACGATCACGATAGCTGTTGATGGCACGATATAATTTGCCACCCTTACCAGAACCAGGAGCCAGCATCACTATCCCTGCCGCCTCAAGATTATCCTTATTCTCTATATGCAATACATCTCCATCGCTTCCATCAGCTTCACGCACGATGGCTTCCTTCAGCTGCTGGGCAAAGTTGTAGAGCGAATCGCTCATTTCCTTAACCTGTGTCGCCTTCTCAAACCATGCCTTTACCTTGGCAGGATTCTGCTTCATCTGATCAGCAAAATTACTATATAAGGCTGCATTCTCGGCAGAAGAGTTGGCTGTTGTACGGTTCAGACTCTCCTCTACTATAGAAAATCCATTGAGCACCTCGGTAGAGATGTTCAATGCCAGCATAGCCATCAAGACGAGATACATCAGGTTGATCATCTTCTGGCGAGGCGATATAGGTCTTTTCTTTATTGCCATTCTTTAATTTGCTTATTTCACTTGTTTTCTCCCTCTTCGTCCGTAGAGAGAGTTCGTATCTCTATGCTTTTTAATCTTCACTCACATGGGGTGCGGCTGCCCTCATATTGACAGTCATCGCCTCAATCATACGAGTATAGATCTTGTTGAGTTGCTCTATCTGCTGAGCCATCTTGCGACTCTGCTCATTTATCTGGTCGATAGTGCCAATTTGCTGACTGGCACCCTTCAACTGCATTTCATAAACCTTACTGATACCGGTAAGAGTACGGTTCAGATTCTCCATCTCCTCGCTGTCACGAGTAAGTCGGTTGCTCTGCTCATTCACCTTCTCCAAGGTCTCTACCAACTTCTTCAACTCTTCCACATAGTTGCTTTGAGCCTCGGCCATCTCGGGAGTAGTATTCTGCTGACTTCCTATCCAGACACCATTGGCTACAGACTGCTGCGTGCTATCATCACTGCCACAGGCCACAGTCTGAACAGGCTTCTCGAGAGAATCGCTTACCTCAGGATCTGCCATACTGATAGTTGATGCAGAAGAAGAGGCCTGAGGATTGCCTACGACAACGACAGAAGGCTGAACATTACCAACAGGTGAAGCCTGAGAGGAAGCAACACGTCCTTCTTCATAGGTCACCTTACCTGTCTCGAGATATTCCTCAGTTACATGAGTAGGGATATCTCGCCCGTCAGCAGTCTTGTCGAAAGGACGGTCGAAGGCGGAAAGAAAGAATACCACGACCTCGGTTCCCATACCAAGGAACATCATGAAATTAGCTCCAGGCAGGTGGGTCAACTTAAACAACGCACCAGCAATAACGACAGAAGCACCCCAACTGTAAGCATAGTTCAGAAAGGTCTGACCAGGCACACTGTCCATCCATCTTTGCAGACGGTATACGATATTGAATTTACTATATTCGCCCATGGCTATTATCTCCTTTTCTTTGTTTTTATTGTTTTTTGTTTAGCACTCGATGTGGTAGCAAGACTTCTCACACATCTGAATCCTATATATGACCGTGGTTGATTCTGATATTCCCAAGAACGCCATGCCGAACGGATAAATGACTCTGGATCTTTCCATGACCCTCCGCGTACACTCTTCTTTTTCAGACGATAGGGATCTTCCTTGGCTGCATTGTAGACAAGAGTAGGATTCAAGTCGTTCATAGCATCAACTCCAGCCTCTGTAAATACTGTGCTGGTCCATTCTGCCACATTACCGGCCATATCATACAAACCATTGGAATTGGGTGAATATATAGCCACCTTGCTGGTTATCAGATTGCCATCCTTGGTGTAGTTACCACGATCGGGTTTAAAGTTGGCATAGAAACAACCATCGCCGTTCTTTACATCCTTGTTGTCCCATGGAAACTCGTTCTGATCCTTGCCTCGAGCGGCAAACTCCCATTCTGCCTCAGTAGGGAGACGGTAACGCTGAACAAACCTTGCCTCAGGACCTAAGCCTTTCAGCAGATAATCTGTACGCCATGCACAGAAGGCATTGGCCTGTTCCCAGGTAACACCTACTACGGGATAGTCGTTATAAGCTGGATTGCTGAAATAGCTTCTCAGATAAGTCTCATTGTCTGAGTTTCTGAAATCGTTGACCCAACAAGTAGTATCGGGATATACATTAACAATGTAGGTGTTGAGGAAATCCCAAGGACCCGACAACTGACGGTTAATGGTTTCACTGACGATTTTTCCTTCATCATCCACATAAGCTGTATCCTTGGATATCATCACCACCTCGTTTGGATCAATATTGATATCTGTATTCAGGTTTCGCTCCTGTGGATTGATACGGTTGCGACGCAAAGCCGCAGCTGTATAGTCATAAATCTCATATTTATAGTTCAACTGGCGCCAGTCTATCAATTTCTCCCCCGTAACAGGATTGACAGCGTAAAGACTCTCTATCGCCCGCTGCTCATCTTCGTTAGGTTTCTTGGGAAGTTGTTTCTTCCAGTTGACACGCGGAGTTACAGGATTACCCTGCTTGTCCTCAGTAATCATATAGGTTTCATCGCCACCATAGGCGGGATCTGCCAAACGGGTACGAAGAATAGAATCCCTCACATAGGATACAAACTGCTTGTACTCTGAATTTGTGATTTCGGTATCATCCATCCAGAAACCATCTACAGAAACTTCCTTGCGAGGTGTTTTCTCTCCCCACAGCGAATCTTCTGTTTCCAATCCCATCTTCAGGAATCCTCGATTGATTTTTACCATTCCATAAGGTGCTGGTTCTGCAAAATTCCTTCCACCGACGCCCACTACCTCACCGCCTCTACCGGAGACCGAGGCTGACTTGGCTCCAAAGCATCCAGTTAATGCCAAGAGAGCTACTGCCGAACAGAGGGATAATATACATTTCTTCATATTCATGTTTGCTTATAATATTCTTACGCTTTTGTGCTTGTTTCTTCCTTTTTTAACAAGATTGATATCGGTCTGATAACCTACAAAGAGTTCGTGGCTACCATTACCTGGTGAGATGGCTGAAGTATAGAACTCATAGCTATAACCTAACACAACACCATGAAAACGGCCACCTATGAGGCCGGTCACAGAATTGGTGGGACTATAAGAAACGCCTCCATAGAGCATCTTCTTCTCATGAGTATACACCAGACGACAACTAACATCTCCTCGCCAAACTACTCCGTCATACTTCACAAGAGCAGAAGGCTTCACTGATAAAAACGGATTTCTCAACTTAATATTGTATCCTCCAGTCAAATAATATACAGGAGAGATGTCTATTTCATTGGTTTCACCTAACTCTATCTTGGGAGAAGTGAGGTGCTGGGCAGAAACGCCTACGTACCAAGCGCCATGCATATAGTAAACACCTGCACCAATATCAACAGAATTTCCATTTACATTAGTCTTCGGTAAAGCAGGGTCGTTGCCTTCCTCTACATCCACCTTGCTTCCATCGAAACTTTCAGAGATAAAACCTGCCTGTATACCTGCACTCAACATTACGCCCCAAAATTAACAATTAAATGTGAAATACAAAAATTTCCACAAAT
>OQWM01003135.1_pt1 | contig 11092 bp, 8 predicted proteins | sample 1691531 | NCBI WGS metagenome assembly OQWM01 (sample SAMN03418257, study PRJEB22391) | human gut metagenome | biome: human-gut; feature: organic feature; material: feces | host: Homo sapiens | place: Tanzania | collected 2013-01 | reverse complement strand
TGCCGGTGATCTCAATCTTATTTTAGATCAAGACCCCAACACTTATTATAGAACCCTTTTTTGTATGCGTGATATAATAAATGTATTAGCAAAAAGCTGATTAATTGAGTAAAGAAGAGGGAAGTAGGATATTCATGCGTAAATTAAAACTTGTTTTTCAGATTATTGTAGCCTTTATCGTGGCGCTGGCAGCGTACAGCGGCTTGTATCAGCCAAATGCCGAAAGCGTACGGGCAGCAGTCCAAAACAATCTGCCGCAGAACATGCAGCAGAAGCAGGATGGCGGCATAGCACAGGGAAAGCTGCGCATCAGCGTGCTGGATGTGGGGCAGGCGGATGCGATTTTGCTGCAGGATGGTAAGCGTAATATCATGATTGATGTTGGCAACGATGTTAAGGATAAGGTTGGCGACAGCGGCGGCAGGCAGGCGCTGATTAAGGCGCTGGATAAGGCTGGCGTCAGCAAGATCAAGACAGTTTTTGTGACACACCATCACCGTGATCATATGGGTAATATCATGTATGTGCGCGGCAAATACGGCGTCAGCAATATTTATGACAGCGGTTATGTCAACAGCGGTTACAAAGCGTCCGTGACGCTGGACCAGGATTTGCGTGCCGGCAAGTATCACGGTCAGGCGCTGAAGGCCGGGGATACAATTAAAATTGACAAGGATTATTATATCGAGGTGCTGGCACCGGGAGATTTCCTCAGCAAAAAGGATATGAAAAATTTGAATAACACCAGCCTGGTGCTGATGCTGCATTATGGCAGCTTTAAGATGCTGCTGACGGGTGATGCAGAGGCGCCGGTGGAGGATGCTTTGCAGCAAAAATATGGCACTGCGCTGCGCGCGGACGTGCTGAAGGTTGGTCATCACGGAAGCAAGACATCGTCCATTTGGAAGTTTACTGAAAAGGTTAAGCCTAAATATGCGCTCATCAGCTGCGGTGATTTTTCGATTTACAAGCATCCGAACAAGAACGTGGTGGGTAGTTTAACGCATCTTGGAGCGAAGGTGCTGACAACGCATGACCATGGTACGCTTACTGTGACAACGGACGGCAAAAGCTTTGAGGTGAAGACGGAGCGGTAGAAATGGTGAATAAATTTGACTTGTAACGTAAAATGGGTTACAAATCAAATTTGTGTAGAATTTATTTAATATGTACAAGCGTGTTTGAATGTACTGATGTAGTGATAAAGGGCTTGCAGTTGCCTAAAGAGCATAAGTGGGGTAGAATAGGGAATAGAAAGAAGAAGCGGAGGTTGTAATGATGATTAACAACAAAAAAAATAACAAAAATAATAACAAAAATAATGCAAGTAACGGACGTAACAATAATAATCACACTGTCAATAAATTTACGAAAGGTAATGATACTAACGTAAATAAGAAGAATAATGCTAACAATAAATTTACTCCTAGTCATGAAAGTGAAAAATCTAATAAAACGAGTAAAGAAAAGTTGACATTATTAATAGACTTTAAGAAGAATAAGGGACTGAAAAAACCTAACAAAGAAATGCAAGGTGTATTTCAAGAAAATATTTATTCCCTGATAAAAGAAAAGGGGTTTAGTTCAGAGACTGTAAAGTTTATTATTGATGGGTACATGTTTAATAGTGTTGATGCTGTTGAAAAATATTTTGCTTCATCGCAATCTGCCAAATATGAAATGCAGGCTTTAATTAAATATATCAAGGCTGATGCCCTAAATGCCCAAATAGGTTTTAAGATTCTTGTCGCATTTATGGGCAAGTATTGTGATTATAATAAACCTGTAGCAAAACTTCTTATGCCTGAAATTATCAAAGCAATAAATGTCATGGCATTTAGTCGAGAAGATAAGAATAAGCTTAATAAAGGTAATGCTGCTGTTTTTAAATTAAATTGCTTTGATTTAGTTTTAAATGATTCTAATGAATTATCTCAGCTCGATACTGAATCATTGGATGTAAATGATATTGCAATATTTAAAGAGGTAATGGAACCTGTAATAGCTTCTTATAGGGAATCACAGAATAAAAACGATAATATTAAGGCTGAGAAAATCATGAAATGGCTTGGAATATCGGTTGAAAAAAATAAAGAAGCGTCAACTGATATGACTGAACCTGCTGATCAAAAGCAACCAGATAAGCCTGAAGTTAAAACTGTTACTGTACAAAACAATGAGGATAAACCATTTCTTCAAAATAAATCGATTGAGGAAATTTACTCACTTTTAAAGAATGTAGATAATTCCTTGAGCGAATTACAGGGACAAAATACTAAGGTTTTAGCAGAATGCAGCAGTTACCAAAATGAGATAGAAGAACTTAAGTCAAAAATTCAGAAGCAGGAGAATGCTTTAAGCAGTAAAGAAGAAATCTGCAATACCCTGAATAGTAATCTCAGTGCTTTGAAAGCTGAACTGGCACAGCAGAAATTAGCTAATGTGGAGTTAACAGAAAAATATAATAAGCTGGAAACAAAGTATAGCAAGCTTAATGAACTGTATAATATTCAGGAAATTGAAGCAAATAAAAAACATCGTGAGTTTATTGTAAAATTGGGTAACAGCTTAAAGCTTTCCCATGAAGATTATGAAATGATATTACAGATGAAGAATGGTGAAAGCAAGGCTTCCCAACTGCAGGAAACTCTTCAGGAGATTTTTGATATATTGAAAAAATTTGATGTTAAAATAGGTGGCTAATATGAGTAATAATTTAAAAATTTCATTTGGCATTGATTTCGGAACAACAAAAAGTGGTGTAGCGTTCTACATACATGACAATGGTAAATTAGTACGCTGCGGTGATCTGGACGGAGCACCGTTAACGTCTTCTGTTGCCATTAACAGAAGCAATGGAGAAGTAGTTGTAGGTTCTGCTGCTAAGACAAAAAGAATAGAGTGGGGAGAGCAGGCCAGCTATATACATTCAGTAAAAATGAATATGGATAATAAGAATTGGTATATTGAAGTTTGCGGCGTGAAGAAATACGTGGAAGATATAGCTTCTGAAGTATTTTTAGCTTTGAAAAGAGAGGCAATGAGTCAATATAATTATGATATTGACAGTGCAATCGTTGCTATTCCTGTAGGATTTTCACCTGAAAAGCGTGAAAAAATCAGACAAGCAGCCAGAAAAGCAGGAATAGAAATTAAAACCTTTATCAGCGAGCCAACAGCAGCTTTTTTTGCTAATTATAAGGAACTGAAAAATGCTGAAACTGTAGCTGTCTTTGATTGCGCCGGAGAAACTGGTGGGCCTTTCAAGCACGCCGTCAAAGGAGCAGATGAAATATTATCCCGAGGATATGTGGACACTTCCCACCTTTGGACAGTTTTACGGCAGCAAGGCCAATCTGAATATGGAAGCGCTGATTGCGGCAGACCCGCAGATAATAATTGATATAGGGGACAAAAAAGAAACCCACAAGCACGATATGAACACAATCCAGAAGCAGACAGGTATTCCTACAGTGTTTGTTGAGGCAACCCTTGACACTTTCCCGCAGGCCTACAGAACCTTAGGCAAGATACTTGGCAAGGAGGAAGCGGGAGAAACCCTTGCGGCATATGTTGAAGATACGGCCCGCGAGGCAAGAGCAAACGCCGCGCTGATACCGGACAGCAAAAAACTGTCCGTATATTATGGCACAGGCTCGGCGGGACTTAATGCCAACGCCTCCGGCTCGATACAGTCAGACGTTATAGACGTAATCGGAGCCGTAAATGCGATACAGGTTCCCGAAGATGAGATAACAAACAGCGGCGGCGGCACCCTTGTAAATATGGAGGAACTGTATATGGCAGATCCTGACGTTATAGTTCTGACTACAGGCGGACCGTACAATGATCTTGAGAAAAAATCCAGCGGCTGGTCGGTACTTAACGCTGTCAGATCCGGCAGCTATTATGAAATTCCGAATCTGCCTTACTGCTGGCTCAGCGGACCGCCGTCAATAAACAGAGTAATCGGTATCTGGTGGCTTGGAAACCTGGTATATCCTGATATATATGATTACGATATGATTGAAAAAGCAAAGGAATTCTATTCTCTTTTCTGGAACTATGAGCTTACAGATGAAGAGGCTGAGGAAATGCTTGCAAATTCAACATTAAAATAGCGGAGGGAAATTTGATTAGAAGATTAAAAAGACAACTGTCAGTGATAGTGCTCTGTCTTATGCTTCTGCCTGCGGCAACGCTTACCTGCTACGGAGCGGGTACCGTTACCGATACAATAACCATCAAGGTGGGCTACTGGGGGATAGAACAAAGCGACTATGTGGAAAAAGCCACTTATCACTGGACAGAGCTTGATGACAATGTGGGCGGAGCCATGACGACTCACGAGGTGGCCTATTCTTTCTACAGAGAGGGCGCAGACCACCGCTTCGGCACCGTAATAGACTCGGCGAGAGGCTTTTACATCGAGGACCTTATAGAATATGCGGGAGTGTCTCTTAGAGATATACAGAGCATATCTTTCTATACGGCTGACAAGGACATAGGGTATTTCACATCGTTTACATCAAGCGAACTGTTCAGAACCGAAAGATACTATTTCAACAACCTTGCAGGCTATCTGACTCCTGTATGGAAAGACGAAACCAAAGAAAAAATGGAGGATGTTCTTCTTGACAGCAGGGCGTGGAACGACAAAAAAGTGGTAAAGCCAATGCTGGCGCTTGAGGACAGCTGGGCGACCTACGATGCAGGCACCGAAAACACCGGACCCAACTATACTTCAATGGGAACCGGCAACCGTTTCAGACTGCTTTTCGGGCAGACAAGCCCGCAGGAGTCAAGGACAAACCAGACGGCAAAATATGTGCACACTATGTACATAGCTCTCAAAGGAGTTCCCAAGGTAAAGCAGGAAAAGGTTGAGCTTTCACAGAAAGTGGGCGCGCATACAGTAACCTTTAACGTATCCACAGGTGATGCGGCTATGATACAGGAACTCATAGACAAGCTCAAATGGAGCTCAAGCGATGAGTCCATCCTGAAGATAAAGAACATTTCAATGCAGGCTGCAAACCAGTACAATGATGCAATCACAGTCACTATAGATTACGAAACCCTCAAAGCCGGAGAGGCATTTTTAACAGGCTCATATCTGGGACTTTCCGTTGAGGGTGGTACCGTAGCCATGGGAGAGGGCGGCGGCACCGGTGACGGAAACGGAGATGCGTCAGGCTCGGGAAGCGGCGGAGATGCTGCCGAAACCGGCTCCGGCAATGCAGGCAGTGACAAAAACAAAGGTGATGAAACCGGAGGCGGACTCAAAGCCTATGTTTTAAATGATGATATAGCAAGGCTTCTGGCCCAGGTTGACGAGTCACAGTATGACCAGGTTGAAGTAAACGAGAACAAGCAGGAGCTTGGCATTATGCCGTTTATCGCAGTGGGCGCAGCCGGACTTATGGCGGCTGGAGCGGCGGCAGGTTACGTGGAATTTATAAGGAAGAGATAGGTGAAATAAATGACGATCTTAGGTAAAGTATTACATTCGATGACAAGTGTGCTGCAGATACCTGTAGTAATAATACTGATACTGTTCATTGCGGCAATTCTGGTTGCAGTAGGCTGGATAATTTCAGAGTATATGAACGAGCACAAGCATATGCAGGTGCAGCTTCCCAGGCTGCTGGACGATATCAGAGCGGGGGAGCAGCCCATTGAAGAAATAATCGAGACAAGCGGACTTCTCAAAACCCAGAAGGAAGCCCTGATAGAGATAACAAAACACAGCGACTTTAACGATCTGATGCTGGAGTCCCTTGCGGCAAACCTGCTTGAGAGAGAGCAGGAAAGATATGACGCCAAACTCAAGCCAACAGACCTTTTATCAAAGCTTGGGCCAATGTTCGGACTTCTTGGTACGCTGATACCTCTCGGTCCCGGAATAATAGCGCTGGGGCAGGGCGACACCATGACTTTGTCGCAGTCCCTTATGACAGCTTTTGACACTACAATCGCAGGACTTATCGTTGCGGCTATAGCAATCGTGATATCCACCATCAGGAGAGGCTGGTACAACAACTATATGTCAGTTCTTGAAACCGTAATGGACTGCGTTGTGGAAATGGAGAAAAACAGCGATGATTAGAAAAGACAGAAGACGCAAAAACCGCTTTGCAGACGACAGCGACATAAATCCTTTAAACTATGCCGGAAATATGGCCGATGTAATGCTGGTACTGGCGATAGGTATAATGCTGGCTCTTATCATACACTGGAATGTAGACGTATCGACCACCGGCGGAGATGCATCCTCTGAAAACGGAATGACGCTTGAAGCGCAGGGAGAACATATAAATAAGGATGATGCTGTTGAGTTTGACGAAAGCGATATAGAAGAAAAAGAGCAGCCGGAGGATATGAACGGCGGAGGTATGAACAAACTGGGTGAAGTGTATTATGATGCCGAAACCGGCAAATATTATGTTATAAAGAATGAGGAGTAGGAGGTTTTTATGTTCAGAAAGAAACTGTTTTCGCTGCTGCTTTGTACAGCTCTGGTGCTGCAGATGATATGTGTGCCGCAGGCTGCGGTATATGCAGACAGCGGCAAATGGGACGGCACGGTTGATCTGACGTGGTATGAGGAGCAGGGAGGCGCTTCCGCTTCAGACTACTACATTTCAACACCGGCAGAGCTTGCGGGACTTGCAGCTATGGTAAACGGCAAGGTCTCACAGGACTGCAAAAAGATTATAGGGAACAAAAAACTTATTAAATGCACTAAGGTCGACAACTTTTCACTTACAGGTGCGCAGGGCGGCAATCAGTCAGACACCATATATATCGGTACCAGCGAATACGACTTTATGGGCAAGACCATACATATCACGGCAGATCTTGATATGGGCGGCGTGTACAAAAACGGCAAATGGTCGGGACCTAACTGGACCCCTATAGGCGGCAAATTCCCTATGGACACAAGATCCTATCAGAAAGGTGAAACCAAAAACGTACAGACCATAGAGTCTTTCTTTAATGGCGTTTTAGACGGCGGCGGACACAATGGCAATAGGCCTTGTGGGATATATAGCAGAGGACTATGACAAAAATCCGAGCAAAAAACCTGAGGGTTTCCAGCCGGGAGTTAAGAACCTGACTCTCAGCGGATATGTATACGGCAGAAGAATGGTCGGCGGTATTGTCGGAAACGTGGGCGACCTTGAGGGCGGCGCAATTATAGAGAACTGCGGCAACCATGCAGACGTAAGAAGTACGGACTCAAGAGGCAGAGCCGGCATCGTAGGCAGAGGCTATATAGGCAAGATAGTAAACTGCTACAACACAGGTAATATAACAGGTTCATACCCTACATCATCAGGCGGCATAATCGGTGAAAACGCAGGTATGGATATATACAACTGCTACAATACAGGAACAATAAATGTCGAAAACGCCAAGTACGGCAGAGGCATAGGCGGTCACGATGACGGTTCATACACAGTTGCAAACTGCTACTATTTAGAGGGCTGCGACAATGACCCTGACTCAGAGGGCTACTACAAGGGAGTTTCAACTTCAATCAGTGTAGATGTAAAGTCAATGACAGCAGCTCAGATGAAGGGAGCAGATCTTTACAATGCTCTTAATATCTGCGGCAGCGCATTTGCGGCAGACACAGGCAAGATAAATAACGGATATCCGGTGCTGTTCTTTGAAAGCAGCTCCTATGATGTGGCCAAAACCTGCAAGGTAACTGTAAATCAGGCGCAGGGCGGCACAATTACCGGAAGCATTTCGGGTGAGGTGCCTTACGGCAGTGTGGTACACCTTTCCAATAAGGCTGACGGCGGATACACGCTTGATACTTACACTGCAGGCGGCAAACCTGTATATGCAGACTGCTATACGGTTACATCAGATGTGACACTTTCTGCGGAATTCATCAGGCTTGAAAAGGGCAGCGTGGAATTTAAAGCAGATGACAGCTACAGCATTTCAGGCAAAAAAGCGGGCACCATATTAAGCGGCGGTGAAACCGTATATGTAAAGGACAGACAGATATTAAAGGGGGAAGGGTTGTATCAGCTTGACGTGCTTACAGTTAAGGCTGTACTGAAAGACGGCGCAATTCCTGATGATGATAACCTCGAATACACAGGAAAATTTGTATACACATATACATACGGTGACGGAAGCTCAGTTTCCAACGAATCGGGAATACACAAGGTAACAACGGCGGTATCAAAGGGTCTGACAGTTACGGCAGAGCCTAAAACGCAGGAAAAGAAATGGACATCTCTTGCGGATACAGGCTGGTACAGCTCCTCAAAGAGCAGCTTTACAATCAAAACCGCTGATCAGCTTGCAGGACTTGCATACCTTGTAAATACAAAGGGTTACACTTTCAAAGGCAAGACCGTAAAGCTTGCAAACGACATATCGCTGAAAAACAATGACGGTACAGACGGCATCAGATACTGGAGCTGCATAGGCTCATCAAGCGAAAAATGCTTCAGAGGTACCTTTGACGGACAGAGACATACGGTAACGGCAATGAATGCAAAGACAGACGGCAGCTATTCGGGCCTGTTCGGATATGTATACGGCGGCACAGTTAAAAACGTTACAGTAAAAGGCACATCAGAGGCGCTGGGAAGCGCGGCAGGTATTGCGGCTTACGGTGACAGCGCAAAAATAACGGGCTGCATAAGCTATGTAACAGTTACGGCAAAGGGCAGCAACGCAGGCGGTATTACAGCCAAGACAAAGGGCGGCACAGCTGTATCAGACTGCATCAACAAGGGCAGCGTAACAGCTACAGGCAGCAATGCAGGCGGCATTGCCGGTGAAACCACAGTCAAAAAAGACAGCGTTAAAACTTCTGCAAACTACGGAGCGGTTCATGCAGACGGAGCAGCGGCAGGAGGCATTACAGGCAAGGCTACAGGCTGTATCAGTTCCTCTGCAAACTACGGAGAGATAACTGCGGCAAACTATGCAGGCGGACTTGCAGGTCACACTACAGGCTGGGAAATCCCTGTAGTAAAGAATTCATACAATCAGGGAAGTATTTCAGCAGACAACACTGCAGGAGGACTTGCAGGCTATGCGCAGAACATAGAGCTTTACAACTGCTATAACACGGGTGAAGTAAACGGCTCCCAGAAAGGCGCCCTTGCAGGTAATTTCAACATATCCATAAACAACAGCGCAGACAGGACCTACTATGTCAGCGATATGGACGCCTTTGGAAATCAGTCGCAGGTTAAAGGGCACGAATATGTGACAGTGACAGGCAAAACCGCAGACTCAATGAAAGGCAGCGCCTTTGCGGCAACTCTCAACAGGAATGCAAAGGGAATGTTTACAGGCAAAACAGGACAGTTCCCTGTACTAAGCAATATAGAGAAAAAGACAGTTTACACAGTAACCTACACTGGAGATTATACCGGTACTGAAACCGTATATTCGGGTGAAAGCGTGGAGCTTCCTAAGGCTCCTGCAGGCAGAGCATATATATTCAAAAAGGACGGCAAGGACTGGACCGGCAAGAATATAAAGGGCAATGCTACAGTTTCCGTAAGCGAAAAAGATGCTGTATATACGGCGTTTCTCAGAGCAGACGGTAAAACAATCAGGGAGATATCCTTTACCGGAGGGACAAGTTTTCTGACACTTCCGTCAGTACCTGTCAAAAACGGAAATGACGGAGTCTGGGCAAAATATGATCTCAGCAGAGGAAATACATCAATAAACGCACTGTATTCAAAGAAATACACAATGGGTGATGTGACGCTCACAAGCGGCTATTACTATATCGATCCGTCAGCAACAGGCACAATAACAGTAAACGGCAGGGTTACCCTTGACGGCGACGGACAGTCACTTACAGGTATTGGCATATATGCTTCAAAAGGTTCGGTTGTTACAGTTAAAGACGTTAACATCAACAATCCTGCAACAGTTATAACACTTGACAGTGCAGAGCTTAAAATTGAGGGAGAAAACAACTTCATAGACAGCTGCACAGAAAGCGGCAACAAGAACCCTTGCATTATGGTTAAGGGTACCTCATACATCAGCGGAAGCGGCAGTCTGTACGGCAAGTCAGGCCTTGGCAACTATGCAATGCAGCTTGCAAAGGGAAGCACAATCGTTCAGAAAGCGGCAACAGTCAAGCTGCATGACGATGAGAGAACAGGCGGACCGGGAGGCATAGTGAACGGAATAAACGGCAGTGTCAGAATACAGGGAGGCACATTTGCGGCAGTTTCGGATACAAATAAAATCCATGCCTTATATGTTAAAAATCTGACTGTAACAGGAGGAAACGTGCTTATCTGTGCAAACGATGCGGACGAGAGGAAGAACAAGTCAACCTACGGCTCCGCACTTTACTGCAAGTCAATGAAAGTGACAGGAGGAAGCCTCAAGGTCTGCTCCAAAATACACGAAACCGAAAAAACTTTCGTAAGAGACAGCAGGGCTATAGTGTGCAAAGCATTTACAAAGAACTATTACAGAGTAAAGGTTAAACTTCCTAAGAACAGTAATACTGTAAAGGTTGACGGCAAAACAGTATACAAGGGAGCAGGCTATACAGTAAGTTTTGATTCTGTTTCACATACATATACAGATAAAAAAGATAAATATGCGTATATCTGGGTTAAAAAAGGAACACACAAGATATCCGTAAACGGCAAGGTTAAAAAAGTAACAAAATCTGAGGTGATTTAATGAAAGGCAAACATATTCTTATCTATGGAGAAAGAGGCAGCGGCAAGACGGATATAATCGACAGGATTACAGAGCAGTGCACTGTTCCCGTATACGGCTTCTGTACCAGAATAGTAAAAGACAGAGAGGACGGGTAGCATGAAATTTATATATATCCGGCAGGCAGGGCAGATGGTCATATGAGCAGTGAAAATTATGTGGCCGCCTGCAACACAAAAGACAGAACCGTAAACCTTGAGGCATTTCGTATACTGGGAATGAAATATCTTGAAGCTGCAGAAGACGGTATCGTTATTATGGATGAGATAGGATTTATGGAAGAAGCTGTCCCGGAATTCTGCCGGGCGGTGCTTGCTCATCTCGACGGCGATATACCTGTACTGGCCTCCGT
>OQWM01003134.1_pt1 | contig 11092 bp, 13 predicted proteins | sample 1691531 | NCBI WGS metagenome assembly OQWM01 (sample SAMN03418257, study PRJEB22391) | human gut metagenome | biome: human-gut; feature: organic feature; material: feces | host: Homo sapiens | place: Tanzania | collected 2013-01 | reverse complement strand
CTGTTGGATTCTTGCGGACGATCTCATCCCGAACCGCCAGCTGAAAGGTGGGATGTAGCAGCGTATGAACACTTTCCAACGTGTTTGCCTGCAAGCCCTGCTTATCCAGCAGATAATTGTAGAACTGCAGCACATCCGAATACCGAATCTCCGCAATTTTCTTCTTGCCGAAGGTATCGCGGATAAAGCGGTCATACATATAAAGATAGTTGCTCCGGGTGGTCTGGCGTAGATTCGTTTTCAGGCTCATATAACGGTCAAATACAAAGTTGACCGTTGCTTTGCCTGCAACGTAAATATCCAGACCGTCCATCTGGTCTTTAGTTAGCTGCGCTTCCTTCTCCCGAAGGGTCACAAGATCATTTGCGTAGATGTATTTGCGCCGTCCCAGCGGGTCCGTGTAAGAATACGCATACCGCTTATCGGAGCTGCGCTGCATCTCGCCTTTTCGCAGGGTACGCCCCCGCAGGTCTTTTCGTGTCGTTGCCATATCAATTCTCCTTCCCGAAAGAAGAAGGGCTTGATACTATTTAAGGTCGGACAAAACTTTGTCCAGCCCCTGCAAGACAACTTCTGTTACAGTCAGTTGATGTTGTTCGGCATAATTGCAGATACGCTCATACAGGGCATCCTCCACCCGAATGCTCAAGGTTTTCTTTTTTGCATTTTCGGATTTTGGTCGTCCCATCTTTGCCATAGCTGCTCTCATACCTCCACAGCACCAGTATACTTTCCGTGTGACAGGAAGTCAAGCTGCAAAAAGCCCTTCTTGAAAATTTTTACGAAAAATCGAAAGTTCACACTCTGCTCATTGACATTTCGTCCTTGATTTGCTATTATAATGGTAACAACTCCCCCAGGCCTCTGCGCATAGCGTATGCACACTTGGGGGCGTTTTGCTTATAAAGGAGATTTTTCATGGCAGACAAGGACTTCAAAACGATAGATGAACAAATCGAGATTCTTCGTTCACGCGGCCTTACCATCGAGGATGAAGCCGAAGCAAAGGATTTTCTGCTGCGGAACAATTATTACCGTGTCAGCGGCTATTCTCTGACGCTCCGCAAGAACGATGTTTTTGCGAAGTCTGCCACGTTTCAAAATATCGAGGACATTTACAATTTCGACCATGAGTTCCGTCATATCATCCTGCACCATATCGAGACCATTGAGGTACAGATGAAGTCCATCTATGCCTATGAATTTACAAAAGTGTATGGGCCGCTGGGTTATCTGGATGCCTCAAATTTCTCCAATCAAGCAAAACATAAGGAAATCGTCGACAAAGCCAACCAGCAGAAGCGGCAGCGGCTGGCCCACGAAGCCTACTTAAAGCACTTCATCAACGATCTGCACCAAGAGATTCCTCTCTGGGCATACGTTGATTTGCTGACGATCTCCGACATCTCTTTCCTGTATTCCATTTCCGAACGTCCGCTCAAAGAAACAATTGCCCATCGGTTCGGGCTTACTATGAATCGCGGCCCGGAAATTCTGGGGCAGTATATGCACAGCATGACGATTATCCGCAATCTCTGCGCACATGGAAGCCGCATCTACAATCGTCTCTTTGAGCAAAAGCCTTCCCTCAACAAGAGAGAACAGGCGTTGCTGATCCGCCGCGAGGATGGCACGATGGATAACGCGCATTTCTTTGGGTTCTTCCTTATCATGAGAAGGCTTCTGCCTGCCGAGAACTTTGCAGAGATGAAGGAAGCCGTCATTGCATTGACGGAAAAATATCCGTTTGTGCGAATGGATTATTACGGCTTCCGGGATGACTGGAAAGAAAAGCTCTAATTTTGCATAGAATAAAGGTGACTTCTCCCACGAGCTGCTCTGCAGCGCAATACTGTGGGCGGTCTGGGGCCGGGGGATTTTCCTCCGGCCTATTTTTATGCAATACGGAAGGATTCCAGATACCGCTCGAAAATCTCGCAGTTGACTAACGCTACCTTGTCGATTTTATAAACGGCTTTGGCTTCCTTCGCCAACTCCTGAAATTTTGTCAGACCAAGGCTGTATTTTTCAGCCCCTTCCTGATAGCGGACAAACTTTTTCGCGTTCATTTTTGTTCTTTCAACGTCCTTTCGGGCGTAACCCATAAGCAAAACCTCCATGTTTTATTTTTGATGTAAGTTCAAAATCGCCTGCTCACTCTGCGCATCTTGCACCTTCTGCGCACTGTGAGCAGGCTGAGCAGGTCTTTTTCAAGTTGATTCTTATTTTTTAATCCCACGGACTGGGAACATCAACGGGAAGAAACAGGTCAACATCCACATTGTGAAAGCCCCGGTTTGTGCCGATGCACTTATCATCATAGACGATACCCAAACTTTTCTGATTATCTTTCAGATGGTGGATAAAAGTCGATGCAGCCAGCGGTTTTTCCAGATTATCCAGACACCATCGTTCATAGACCTTATAGAAATCCGTGGATTTGCACTTGGCCCCCTGCCGAATTTCAAAATAGCCCTCGGATTTGAGAAAGCCCAGGATATTGTTGCCCTGCTCCATTGCTTCTTTCAGATTTGCCGCAGTGCGTTCGCTGATGGTAAACCGATAGTTGTTCCGAATCAGCCGATGCAGCCCTTCCAACGCCCAAAGCAGGATGCCCTCTTTTTCGTTCCGCATCTTATCAATGAGAAAAGGATCATCCACCCGGCCAACAGGTTTTTCCTTAGTGGTGAGCAACAGCTGGCGGCGATAGAAACCGTTAGACTTGTCATAGAGTGCGTGTAAGCTGCCATTCCCGAAGCAGGCAAACCGAACATACAGCGTACCCTGCACACTCTGCTGTCCTTTGCGCTCAATGTCGATTTTATCTTCCAGTGTAACAAGGGTCTTGATGTTGTTGGTCTGCGGCAGGGCCTCGGTTTTCATGTCATCGTCCACCAAAAGCAGCTTGTACTCCAAGTCTGCACGGGCAAAGCGGTTGGTTTCTACCTTTTGCAGACTGCCTGTGTACATACTGTTGCCGAACAATTCTCGAAGAATCAGCCCGATTCTGGATTTTCCCTCACCGCCCTTGCCGACCATCAGCAGCATTTTCTGCGCTTTGGTAACAGGCAGCAGGCAATAGCCAATGTATTCTTGTAAGGCCGGAATATCTTCTTCGTATAGCAGTTCGTTCAAGAATTGCAGCCAGCGTGTCGGTGCTGGTGCTTCTGGCACATAGGCGATGGGCAGTCGGTTCATGCAGTATTCTTTTTCAGGGGTAAAGTGACTGTCCACAAAGTATGTGCCGTTTCGAACATGGATGCGGTCTGTCTGAATCTCCGGCGGCTCGGATGCGCAGGCCAACTTGATAGCCTGCACGATGTGTTCAATACGCCGCGCTACGCTGGTGGTGGCATAATAGCGAATCTGCTCATAGATTTCCTTTTTCAGTGGAGCTTCATCTTCCACCATGCCATCCACGGTGAACAGTCTGCCTTGAAAGCAGCGCATGGGGTGCTGGCTCAAAAAATAATCGGCAAATAATGGCTCAATAATTTTCCCATTGTCACCCACCCAGTTTCGGGCGGGTGCGCTATGCTGCTGCTTCGATTTCTTTGCATCGTTCGATTGCTTTTCCAAGAGCGGTCACTTCCTTTCCGTTCAATAGTTGTTGCTTTTCATTTGGACTTTCCTGCAAAAGAATATCCAGCAGATATTGCACACGGTCTGCATAGTGTAGACTTGCTACAAAACAAGGATGCAGGGATGCTTCTGGATTTTTGGGTGCATAGGCCATGCGCCAATTTGCCAGCAGGGCACGATAGCTGCACAAGATTTTGTAAAGTTGCTCTTTCGGACTTAGCGGTTTTTCCACCGACTTGCAGGGAAGTGGTTGAAAATTATCTGTTGCAGAAAGTCCAAAATCTATAGCCAGCTTTTCAGCCGCTTGCAGCAGGGACAGTTGAAACAGTTTTGCGGCAAAGTCGATCACATCACCATCCGCTCCACAGCCAAAACAGTGAAACCGAAAATCCACTTTCATGCTGGGATTGCGGTCTGCATGGAATGGACAGCAAATCATGCTGCTGCGGTTTGGACGAAAACCATAGGCTGCTGCGGCTTGCCGGACGGTGATATTCAACTTTACGACTTCAAATAAATTGTTGTTCTTGAAAATTTTCCTCCTTTACAGTTCCATGCCATGACTGCGCTTCTTCGGCTTTGTGCGTGTCTGCTCACGCTGGTTGATTTCTTCCTGCCGCTGCTGCAACTTTTGCAGAACAGACGGGCGGGAATCTTCTTTGATTTGCTCCATGGCCGCTTTTTTCACCTCTGGGATATAGAAGAACTGCGTTCCTCTTGAAAGAAGGCTCTTGATTGCCCCAATGATATTTTTCCGCAGGCAGAGTATTTGTTCTTCTGCATATTTTCTGGTGCGGAAGTCTGCAATTCGTTCTGGTTCCATTAACCATTCCAAATGTTGATCAATTTCATTTACAGCTTCCTGTAATGCTTTGTTTAATCCAACATCGGAAACCGCAAGGACCGCTTGGTCATAAGAACCATTTACCGCATCATTAAACAAATCGTTTACATCTACCCATTGCGAAAACAGCTCTTCTAATTCGTTCTCCTGGCTTTTAATTTTTTCATTGTTTTTCGAAATCTCTTCAGATTGCCTTATCGCCTGATTGAATAGTTCAGCATATTCATCTCGCTGGTTACGGCAATCTTCCAGCAATCCGACATATTGAATACTTTGTTCTTGCAGTTCTTTCTTCTGTTCTGCGATCCGTTCATTTTGCTTTTTCAGAATGTAATCCTGCTTTTCCAGATAAGCCTGTCCGCCGTATTCTGGCACTTCGTCCAGTTCCAGACCATGGCGTTTGGCAATCTCAAACAGCATCGTGCGGCAGGCTGCATCAAATGTGATCTTGCGGTTGTTGTAGCGTCCAAGGGGCTTGTCTGGTTTTGGCAGTTCAAAACCCAGTGCTTCCAATGCCTTTTCCTGCTGCGGAGCAATCTCGCCATACTTATTTTCACAGTCAAACACATGGCGTTCGTGGATGTGCGGCGTACCTTCATCCAGATGCAAGGCCCAATCCAGAATGTGAACGTGTTTGCCAAAACGCTCATGGAACTCGTCCATAAATTCTGTGGCGATTTGAAAAAGTTCTTTGGGCGAAGCGTGGCTCTCCAGCGTCCCAAGCTGATAGATGCTTTCTTCGGGGCAGGTTTTCTTGCTGGTAAGCAAATCTTCGGGAGAACGGTTTCGTTCCGTGTGCCGGATTTTGGCGTTGCGCTCATTCTGCTTTTCGGTGAAGTTGGTGTAATGCAGTTTGTAGTAGAGCTTTTCGACTTCTTCAAAAGTGTCGGCCAGACTTTCCTCACTCTTGGGCTGCAGAGCAGAGCGGATGCCGTTGTAGCAATCCCAATAGATGTTTTGCTGAACACGTTCCGGGTCGATATGCTCGCTGTTGGCAATATCAAAACTGCGGTCATTGTGCTTTGGGTTATAAGTGCCGTGCTTTCCGGCGCGGCCATTGTGTCGTGTCAGTTTCAGCGATCATCTCTCCTTTCTGATGCTGCACAGAGGAAGCGGTGCGCGGGGGCAGGGAGAACGATGCAGCGGAGCTGCAAATCTGCCGCCTGCAATGCGCCAGATAATACCCAGTAGGATATGACGCAGAGCATCATATCACTGGGCAAGGCGTTTCACCCTTGACCCGACAAAAGAGCTCTGCCCCTTTGAACCCCGGCAGGCACTGCATTCCTGCACCTTGCACCGAACAGCCAGACAACAGAGATTTGTGAATCCCTGTTGTCTGCTTGTCCGGCTTTTTTACGATAGCTTTTATGTCGGTCACTCCACAAGCTGTTCCTGCCCGATACCCTCCGGCGTTCCGGCTTTCCTTGGTGCGCTCGTGTCATGGCGGCACTTCCCCGGAAAGTCATAGCTGCTTACAGCCGACTATGAAATTGTCAAGGATCACGGTTTTGGGGCAATGCCCTTCACCTATAGAATTTGGGAGAGGCCATTTCGCAAGGATTCTTTCTGAACTTTTTGTAAACTTCGCAATAGAAAGACCTTTAGCGGATTTTTCTCCCACTACAAATAGGAATCCGCAGGGACAGTTTCATATACAATTTTTTTGGAATTTTAGAATTTTCACATTTTTCAAAAAGAAAAACGGCAAGGTCGAACAAAGTAAACCTTACCGTCAAAATTTATCCTATGTAATTTTTGTTATCTTTCTCGCTTTATGGTCTCCAACTCCTGTTTTGCGATATCCCGCCGCTTCACGCCCTTTACTGCCAGTCTCCAAACCCAGAAAAACGGCAGCAGGACAGGGTATTTATATACAGTGGGTGCATACGCTTCGCACCATTCTCTGCCGGGGAAGATACGCGAGAGAAGATACTTCCACTTTGTACGCGCAGTAAAGGCCCCGCCATCCGGCTGCAATTTCCGCATTTTATTCAGGGTCCGATTTTCAATCGTTCCATAGGTAGATGCCCCCAGATAGTATGCAAGCATCTGCTGTTCCGCTTCACTCAAATTGGCTTTCGTGGGCAGTTCAGCGATTCCAAACAGTTTTTGAGCCAGTTCTCTGCTTTCGTGCTCGTAGGAAAAGATACCCAGCCCTCGCAGCTCCGAATCCACGTACTCCCAGTTCATGGTTCCACCAAGTTTTTGGTTTATGATGTAAATATCTGCCAGAGTGCGGATACCCGTGCCGCTATTGCTGTAATGCTTATAGGCGTGCGCGATGACAAACACATAGAAATCTTCCGGTGTGAAATGGAACCGATACGGAACTTCTGCATCCGGGATCAACCGCTGTTTTACGTCAGCATACTTTTCATTGAATGTATCGTATCTCTTATGATAAAGCTCAACGTGCATTTCAAAGTTATAGATTGGAGGTTTTTCATACTCATCGTGGTTACTTTTGTTATATCCTTTTACAGTGTATCCCCGGCCCTGAAAAATCGCTTTTACTTCTTTCCGTTTGAAGGCATCAAAAAGAATATCGTTATCTGCCATTTCCCGCATCCCGAATTTAGGATACCAGTCTTTCAGAATGCTGCCTTTCAGCGGCATATACCAGATGCCATGCTCTGCAAATTCTTTTTCCAGCTGGTGTCGTTCGGCATCCAGCAGCATATTTTTGCGGACAGCCTTGTTTTTGCAATCCAGCCATTTCAGCCGGGTGGTTTCAGTGGTGTGCTGGAACGCATCGGTCTGCTCCAGCGCCATGCACACCATTGCAGAAACGGAATGCGCTTTCGCCAGCCGAAGCAGTGCCTCCATGTCAATATTTGCAAGCAGTGCTCCTTCCGGCTTTGTGCCTTGCAGTGAACAAGCCATGAGATAAATCAAAAATTCCGAAGTCTTTTCCATATCATGCTCCTTCAATACTCATCCCAACGGCTGTAGATCACACTGATTTTTTCTTCGAGTTCCCGAATGCGTTTTTCCTGCTCCGCTTCATATTTTTCATAGGATTCCTGCCGCTCTTGCTGGGTGGCATTCTGGTCGGCCACTGCTTGAAAAGCACTGTTCAGGTCAACATAACGCAACTCATCGGCCGCTTTCCGGTCATCTGTCAGCGTCATAAATCTTTCAACATCTGAAATCTGTAGCGTTCCGCTTTGAATCGTTGAAAAATCAAACGACGCAAGCATCATGGTATGTGCTGTAACAACTTGAGAAATATAGTCTGCGTAGTAGACGGGCTGCTTGAAAAAGCCATAGCAAATGTAGGGTTTCCCATTTTCCTGCATACCAGCCTGCAAGGAAGCATCATACAAGATCAATTCTGTATAGCCATGTTCATTCAAAAGATTCCGGGGCTCTTCTGTGTTCACATTGCTCCGAAGCAGGAACGCAGGACTTTTGGTATCGTCCATCTGCGCCAACAGGTCTTTCATCTCGTCCGCCGTCTGCAAAATGGATTCGTCAAATTGCAGGCCCGCCAATACGACTTCATAGTCTTTTGCAACGGCTTTTTTCAAAATCCGGGTCAGCTGTTCTTTTTCCTGCGAACAGTCCAGAAGGATCACCGGGGTGATGGAATGTTCTGCAGCCAGTTTATCGATCTCGGCAAAATCGTCCGCCGATGCAGGAACGAAACCAAAGAGGATGCCGGAAGTGTCCTCCGTGTTTTTGATAGCAAATTCCCTCTGTGCAAGGTCAGAACGAATCTCATTGATTTCAAGTTCATATGGTCTTGCTTCCTTTTGAAGCTGCTGCACATGTGCTGTCTGCCGCTGTTCCTCACGGTGGTTTACAAAGAGCAGTCCGAACAGCACAACAGCAAGAAGAAGGACTATGATCGATAATGCTTTGCTTTTCATTTGCACGTTTTCCTTTCCCTCACGCAAATGCCATCCTTCGAGAACGCCAGTTCTGCATCAAAGAACCCGGCCTGATTCATCCGGTGCGTGACCAGAATCACCGTTTTGTCCGTCATCTTTCGCAAATTATTCAGCAGTCGAAGGGCTGTTGCTTCGTCCAATGCGCTGGTCGCCTCGTCCAACAGCAGAATGGGATGGTTGGAATATACCGCCCGGGCAATGGCGATGCGCTGCATCTGCCCTTCGGACAGACCTGCGCCGCGCTCACCCAGCACGGTATCCAGCCCGTTTTCCAGCCTGCGTACAAAATCATCCGCGCAGGCGATCTTCAGTGCGTTATAAATTGCATTCTCATCCTGCGCCCTATCTTCATCTCCAAATGCAACAATGCTGCGGATGGAACCGGACAAAAGCTGGTTCCCCTGCGGCACATAGGCAAACAGACTTTTCCATGCTGGGGTCAGCGGTTGGTTCCCGGTTTTCGTGGAAAGGAACCGCTTGCCGGAATCCAGCGGATACAGGCACATGAGCAGTTTGAGGAGGGTACTTTTGCCGCAGCCGGACGGCCCGGTAAACACTACATACTCGCCCTTGCGGACGGTCAGGCTGACATCCTGCAAAACCACCGGCATGGCGGGCGGTTCGCCCTCGGTCTGCACCGGGGGCTGATAGGTAAAGCAGACGTGTTCCAGCTGAAGGGACTGCAATTCGGTCTGATAAAAATGCAAGGTCTGTTCTTCAGGCACCGTTTCGGTGCTGTCTGGCGCAAAGGCTTCCGCTTCCATCAGGCGCTCGGCGCTGGCCAGCATGGAATAATACCGCGGCAGATACCCCGTCAGGTTGGCAAACGGGCTTTGCACCTGCCCCACCAACTGCATAATGGCCATCAGGTTGCCGTAGCTCATGGTACCAGTCAGGATGCCATAGCCGCAGAACCCGATCCCCAGCAGATACGCCCCGTCCATGGCACCGGCAAAGCCGATGTTGCACAGGTTGGAAAAATTGCTGCGCTTCATCCGGGCGGCTTTGTGGGCGTCCATCAGGGCGTCTGCCTGCTGCGTCATCTGTTCTTCCTTGGCAAAGGTGCGGACGATGACAAGACTTTCCAGCCGCTCCTGCAAGAACACCCGGAGCGCGCCGTCTGTTTCTTGAATCCTCTTGTGCAGTCGTTTCAATATCTTGCGGAACGCATAGGTCAGCAGCATCATGGCCGCGCCGCCGGGGAGAAGGATGTACAAAAAACGCGGCTCGATCCACAAAATAGCGGCGACTGCGCCCAGCAAGCGCACCAGCATTCCGATCAGCCCGGGCACGATCTGGGTCACGCCGCCCGCCACCACGGTGGTATCCGAGGTCAGGCGGTTCATCCACTCGCCGGAGTGCACCGCCGCGACCGACGCATAATCGCCGGTAAGCAGGGCGGAGAAGAGCCGGTGCTTGAAGCAGTTTTCTACCGTAGAACTGGTGTACTCGCTCAAAAAGCGGCCCGCCGCGCTCAACACGATCTGCCCCAGCAGGATGCCCACCAGCAGCGCCAGCGATGCCCAAAAACCGCCCTGCACCCCGTCCACGGCCATATTGATGATGCGCCGCAGTACAAACGCAAAGGCGATGCTGGAAACGCTCAGCACGGTCTGCACCACCACCAGCAGCCCCACCAGCCCTTTGGCACGGCCGGTGACGGCGCTGAGCCATTGCAGGGTATGTTTCTGTTTCATCGGTGCAGTTTTCCTTTCACACGCTTGTAGAAGATGCGCACCGGCTGAAAAAAGACCCAGCCACGGCTGTAAAGCCGATACCGCCAGTCAGACACAGAGATGGTACGACCGTTATGTTGGAAAGAAGTCAGCACGCCCAGAATATCCTCATCCCGGATGCCGTATTCTTTTGCAATGCAGTTGTCGCCCAGAATCACATAGCTGTCCGGGCGCACTTCAATGATGCGGTGCAGCACATACGGGTCAGACGGCCTACGGTATAGCACCACATCGTATTTCTTACAACGTTCCAGGCCTTTTGGGACTACGGTAAACAGGTCTCTGCCCTGCCGGAGCATCGGCTGCATACTTACGCCCCGGATGCGGTAGGTCAAAAAGCCATTTTTCGCAAGGCATTCTTCCAGTGTGAGCTTAGGCATCCAGCGCACCAATTTTTTTCAGGTTGCCCAGCACCATATCCACATCCTCGGCCATCACAGCGCGGGGGGCATCGTACTTTTTGCACATGGCATCCAGAATGGCTTCTTTGGTGGTTTCGGTTTTAAGCTGGTCGATGATAAAGGCAGCGGTGGCGTTGCTGCGCACCATGCCGGCAAAGCCGCCGTTTGCTTCCACCATCACCTGCTCGCCGTCCATCTCCTGCGTCACAAAGGTATCTTTCAGTTTCATATCGTATCGTCCTTTCTTCTATACAAAAAGAAGGCAGGCAGCCAAAAAACCTGCCTGCCCTGCGGGGAATTACCAACGTATTCAGCGATAAAAGGCTGACAACCGGCCAACTTTATAAAAAGTTGTCAGTCACCAAAGCCTTCATCGCCACCGCCAATTTCACCGCCACCACTGGTCGTGATAACATCCTCGTTCTCGAACTCGATGACTTCCATCTGAGCCTTGGTATACTTTTCCATGTTGGTTTCCCTCCTTTCGTGAGAAGATCCTCTATGTGAAGCAGCTGTTACGCCGCATCACGCGAAAGAAGGGGTTGCCAACCAACCGGATTCAGGACATAATTTAACTTGCTTGCTTGCTTGCTTGCTTGCTTGCTTGCTTGCTTGCTTGCTTGCTTGCTTGCT
>OQWM01003132.1_pt1 | contig 11093 bp, 6 predicted proteins | sample 1691531 | NCBI WGS metagenome assembly OQWM01 (sample SAMN03418257, study PRJEB22391) | human gut metagenome | biome: human-gut; feature: organic feature; material: feces | host: Homo sapiens | place: Tanzania | collected 2013-01 | reverse complement strand
GGCGACCACCGAGATCTACACTCTTTCCCTACACGACGCTCTTCCGATCTGTTTTGATGAAGGTATGATCCTTCCATCATCAAAACTGTGTGTCTTAACAGAAAGTGAGCTTTTAGGCTTTAAAGTTGTAAAACAAAGAAGAGCTTCATATAAATCGAAGCTCTCTCAGGATACCATCATCCGCAACCTCTCATCCTTAAAAGAAGGTCAAGTCGTAGTTCACATTGACCATGGTATCGGTCGTTATCGTGGTCTTAAGCTCTTGGATATTGGAGGCATCAAAGGTGAATTCTTAACCATAGAATACCTAAATGGTGATATGCTCAATATCCCTATTACCTCTTTATCAAAAGTCGCAAGATACTCTGGCTCTGAGAATCCTCCTTTATCACGATTGGGTAATGACACTTGGTCTAAAAAGAAAGCTAAAGCAGTACAAAAGGTAACTGATGTTGCAGCTCAGCTTTTAGATCTTTATGCTCGCCGTGAAGCTGTCGCTGGTACTGCATTTAAAGTTGATGAAAAAGCTTTGGATGAATTTGCTTCAGGATTTGGCTATCAGGAAACTCCTGATCAGATGGCTGCCATTAACAACACTATTTACGATCTGTCAAAAGAACAGCCAATGGACAGATTAGTTTGCGGTGATGTAGGTTTTGGTAAAACCGAGGTTGCCCTACGTGCAGCTTTTGTGGTGGCATCAGCAGGCTCTCAGGTTGCAGTCCTAGTACCTACTACAATTCTAGCAGAGCAACACTATCAAAACTTTAAAGACAGATTTGCTGGTACTGCAATCAATGTTGAACTTCTATCTCGTTTTAAAACAGTAAAACAACAAAACGAGGTAATAAAAGAGATAGAAAAAGGTAGTGTTGATATCATCATCGGTACACATAAACTTCTATCAAAAGACATTAAATTTAAAAAGTTAGGCCTTATCATTGTTGATGAGGAGCACCGCTTTGGTGTAAAACAAAAAGAGCGCTTAAAGGAAATTAGAGCTCAGGTTGATTTGCTGACTCTTACAGCAACTCCTATTCCTCGTACTTTGAACATGGCTATGGAAGGAATGAGAGAGCTCTCTATCATTGCAACTCCACCAGAGCACAGACTTGCAGTTAAAACCTTTGTAACAGAAAAATCTGATGCCTTAACCCGTGAAGCTATCATGCGTGAATTGCGTCGTGGAGGACAGGTCTACTACCTGCATAATGATGTTGCAACCATCAACCAAAGAGCAGAACAATTAGCTAAATTAGTACCAGAGGCAAAAATCGGTATTGGTCATGGTCAGTTAAATGAACGTGATCTGCAAAAGGTGATGAGAGACTTCTATCACCAAAGATTTAACCTTTTAGTTTGCTCTACTATAGTTGAAAATGGTCTTGATGTGCCTACAGCTAATACCATCATCATCGATAGAGCTGATCTTTTAGGTTTAGCCCAGTTACACCAAATCAGAGGTCGTGTAGGACGTTCTCATCACCAAGCTTATGCATACCTCTTTACCCCTCCTAAACAGCTGTTATCAAAAGATGCTAAATTAAGACTTGATGCTATTTCTTCATTAGAAGAGTTAGGTGCTGGCTTCGTTCTTGCAACTCATGATATGGAAATTAGAGGTGCAGGCGAGCTTTTAGGTGAAGAACAGTCAGGTCAGATTGAATCTGTAGGTTTCTCACTCTACTCTGAGATGTTAGAAGCTGCGGTTAAAGCTCTAAAAGAAGGACATGAACCATCCCTTGCTGAAATTACCCTAAATGAGTGTGAAATCGATCTCCACTTACCATGTCTGCTACCAACTGACTATATTGCAGATGTAAATACCAGATTGTCTTTATACAAACGTATTTCATCATGTAAGACACCAGATCAGTTTGAAGATCTTAAAGTAGAACTTATTGATAGATTTGGTTTCTTGCCAGATGCTACTAAAAACCTCTTTGAGATATCATCTTTAAAGGTTTTAGCAACCGAGCTTGGAATTAAGAGAATTAACGGCGACGCTAAAGGAGGCATCATTGAGTTAAATCAGAATCATAAGATCTCTAATGAGTATCTGATAAGACTCATGACTACCTGTAAACATAATGAATACAGAATCACTGGTCCTAGCTCATTAAGGTACAACGTACCTGAAAGTGAGTCTAGATCAAGACTTGAGATCTTAAAACAGTTGCTACAGGCATTTGCCGCTAATAGTTCACTTGCTAAATAAAGTATGCTCTAGAACTGAAAACACGTTGCGTGAGAGAACTATGAAACTTTTACAAATTGCAGTAAAGTGCATCTTTATTCAAAGCTAATAATATGATTGAGAAACTTGTAAGGGAAATAAAAGCGGAGAGACATTTTTGCTTAAACAAAACGCCTTCTATATTTCAAGAAAGCGTTCCCTCATGAATATCCCCTAGTTCTGAGTTTAGAGGATATTCAATTTAGTTTAAGTACTTTAATTAGATGTACTTGAACTTAATCTCAGCAATCTTCTTTGACCACTGCTCAGGTCCAATCTTATGGATTGAGTTACCTTCACTGTCTACAGCTACAGTTACTGGCATATCAACAACCTTGTACTCACGGATAGCTTCCATGCCAAGATCTTCGAATGCTAGTACTTTAGCAGACTTAATTGCCTTAGATACCAAGTAAGCAGCACCACCGGTTGCCATTAAGTAAGCAGCCTTGTGCTTCTTAATTGAAGCGATAGCCTCAGGACCACGCTCTGACTTACCAATCATTCCGTATAGACCTGTCTGTGAAAGCATGGTTTCAACGAACTTATCCATACGAGTTGAAGTGGTAGGACCTGCAGGGCCAACAACTTCATTACCTACAGCAGGTACTGGTCCTACGTAGTAGATGAACTTCTTGTGGAAATCAACACCTTCAGGTAGAGGCTTACCCTGAGCGATTAAGTCACATACTCTCTTATGAGCAGCATCACGACCTGTTAAGATAGTACCTGATAATAATAAGGTCTCGCCCATCTTCCATGAAGCAATCTCTTCTTTAGTGATAGTATCAAGATTTACTCTCTTAACATTTGCACTTGCACCACCGATTTCGATATCTGGGTAGTCATCTAATGATGGAGGTGTGAAGGTTGCTGGACCTGTACCATCTAACTCAAAATCAATGTGACGAGTTGCAGCACAGTTAGGAATAATTGTAGTAGCCTTTGATACGGCGTGGCATGGGTAGGTCTTAACCTTAACATCAAGAACAGTGGTAATACCACCTAAGCCCTGGGCACCGATACCTAACTTGTTGATCTTGTCATAAAGCTCAAGTCTTAACTCTTCTTCAGCGTTCTTAGGTCCGCGAGCAATTAACTCCTGGATATCGATAGGATCATTTAAAGCTTCTTTAGCTAAAATTGCAGACTTCTCAGGAGTACCGCCAACGCCGATACCAATAATTCCTGGAGGACACCAACCAGCGCCCATTAGAGGGATCTGGCTTAATACGTAATCAACTACGCTGTCTGATGGATTTAACATTCTCATGTGGGTCTTGTTCTCAGATCCACCACCCTTTGATGCAATAGCTACTTCTACCTTGTTACCATGAACCATCTCAATGTGAACTACAGTAGGAGTATTGTCTTTGGTGTTAATTCTCTTTCCTAATGGATCCATTAGGATTGACTTACGTAGAGGGTTTGTTGGGAAAGCATATGCTCTTCTAGTACCCTCATCCACCATTTCCTGAATAGTCATGTCGCCTTCAAAGCGAACATCCATACCGATCTTAACGAAACAGGTAACAGCACCTGTATCTTGGCACAATGGACGGTGTCCGATTGCACACATTTTTGAATTTACTAAGATCTGTGCGATTGCGTTCTTTGCTGATGGATTCTGCTCAATTTCATAGGCATGTTTCATAGCCTTTAAGAAATCTTTTGGATGATAATAAGAAATGAACTGAATCGCATCACAGACAGACTCAATGAAGTCAGCTGTCTTAATCAATGTTGTCATAGATGGTACTTTCCTTGTTCAGTGAACCGTTGTAATCAATTGTTTATTTGACTACAGCTGTCTGCAACTGCCGATTTTAATTTCTGCTATGTTTTAGCAGAGGCGGTTCGTTACCGCTAAAATTAAGTTGTAATTTGTATACAACTGCAGGAATTATAGCATAATTAGCCTTTATAAAAGTGACATCGCAAACGATTTAACAAACCCTTGCAAACTATATTTCAACATCAAGTAGTCACATCTCGACCTCAAAATGACGCTCAAAATGTCATAAATAACTGTGGAGACAAAAAGGTTACCTGTAAATTTGAGTAACTTTACGATTTTGTTCAAAAAAATTACCCATAAACTTAAGTAATTGTCTTGTATACCGTTATAATAACGAGAATGTTTCGGTTTTGAGAAGCGATTATGTTTATTACAATAGCTGTTATATTTGTTCTTCTAGCAAGTTTTCTTTTAATCATTGTGAATATGTACAGTGATTATGTTGCCCGCCGTGAGCAGGATGCTAGACTTATCTCTACTAGAGCAAGAAACATCATCACCGAATGTGAAGAACTGCTTTTAAACCAAGCTCAAGTTGCATTTTCCAAAACACTAGTTTTAGTTCTTCACTACAGAATTATCAGAGCTTTAAGAAAAAGAGCAATTGATCCTAAAACCCGTGATGAGGTAAAAGACAGAATTGCTAACGAAGAAAAGATCATTGCCGAGCTAAAAACCAATTACAAAGAATTAAGTACTTTTAAGGCCCCTGAAAATGATGCTATGGCTATTGCTCAACTTCGTGTTATCAGAAGATTGCGTAGCATCTTAAAGTCAGAGATGACCTCAGGTATTCCTTTAAATCCATCTCAATTAAATAAAGAAGATCGTCGTCTGTACATTCTGGTGCTAAAAGTTAACATTTCAAACTTAATTCAGAAAGTTTTCGAAATGAAAAGACTACGTCAAATAGGTTCTTGCAGACAGCTTATTGATAAAGGTTTAAGTGTTATCAAAGCTTCTGGTGTAAAAGACGGTTGGCTTACTGAAAAAGAAGATCTTCTAACAAACCTTTTAAATGGCATCAATGCTGAAACTAAGATTAAAGATCCTGCTAAGAAAGAAAAGGCTGACGCTGATGGTCAGAGTTTAGCCGATAAGAGCGATCTTGATGAAATCTTTGGTGATAAGAAGAAGTGGTAATAACTACTTCAATCCATCTTCAAGAATACGGTGAAAACTAATTCACCGTTTTTAGTCTTATTAAACTTTTTCTAAAGCAACAATCTCACAAACAGGAGTATCACTCTTATCTCTACTCTTAGAGTTATTCTCTAAGACTAAAGCTACTGGTACTACAGTCTTATCTGTAAGACGTCTTGCGTACTTGTTCTTAATGATTTGCTCTTTAGCTTCAGAAAGTTTTGTTGCAATGTCTTTACTGTTATCTGTTACCTTTAATTCAAAGACATACAGGTAGTCACCAGCTTCAGCTGTAATATCTGCTCTGCCACAAGCGCCCATTACATCTGTTGCGGCTGTTACATTAAAAGTAAGCATCGCAAGCTTTAGTACATCTCTAAAACATGCTTCATTAAAGTTCTTTACTGTTTCATATGAAAGTTCATTGATAAAGCAATTAAAGATGTCCTTTAGCTTGTCTAAGTTGTTTTCACAAAGAACATCATAAAGTGAAGTAGAAAACTTTTCCTGAACATCATTATTATTTGTTAAAAGTCTTAACAAGATTTCAGAATAAGCCTGTTTTACTTCAAGATTAGGAATTCCTATCTTTAATAATTTTCTAGATATACCTTTGATGCAGAAATATCCTGCCTGATACAGAATAGCAAAGAGGTCAATATTTGCAATATTATCAATTGATGGATACAGTTTGCTACTTGCTTTGTCTACTGTTGAATCAATACTTAGCAGAGATTGCAATTCATCAGCATTGTATTTTTCTAAACCTTGCTTTAGATAATTAACTAAGAACGTTGGTGTTGAACCACCTGATACTACCCAGTATGGAATAAAACCTCTATGTGGTGATTTTAAGAAATTTAATATTGACCAAGGATTGTAGACATGGTGCATACAATCTTCATCAAAACTGTAGCCATCATAGTTTCGCTTTAGTTCTTCAACAACTTTTTCATGTGTATAACGTTCTGTTGGGAACTTCTTATTTAAAGTCACTACAGCATTATCAATATACTCACTAAAGTACTTTTCTAACTCTTCACTGGTGTAGCCTAATAATGCACCATAATCGCTATCTAAAGTTAAATCTGTTAGATTGTTAAATGCTGAGAATATAGAAGTATAAGCGTAATAAGTTACACCTGTAATAAAGATGAAACGGAATTTTACTTGAAATGATTTAACTGTCATATAGAAGTTAGATAAGATCTTACGTCTATCTTCAAATTCATTGCTATCATTTAAGACAGCTGTTAATGGTGCATCATATTCATCTACAAGCAATACCACTTCACTTTCTGTATCTAGTGTCTTTTTTAGCAAGTTAGCCGGACTATCTATATTTTCTTTTGTAGGCTCAATACCTGCTTCTTCAAGTGAAAGCTTAAAGGCATCCATAAATTCTTTATTAAAAGAACTGTTTGAAGGAACCTCTCTGAATGTAGAAAAATCTAAATGGATAACCTTATATGTTTTATCTTTCCATAAAGGTTCAATCTCTAAAACTTTAAACCTCTCTGTTCCATGAGCAAAGAGTTCATGGAAGGTATTGATAAGAGTTGACTTACCAAAGCGTCGTGGACGTGAAATGAAATATGGGCCTTTTTCATCTTTTGCAATTTGGCAAATTAAAGCTGTCTTATCTACATATACTCTATTATTGTCAATAAGATCTCTAAAATTGCATGAATTTGGCAATAGCTTTGTAAATTTCATGTCATCGTTCTAAAAACTTTCTGATCTTTAATCTAAAGTATAGCATCTATTGAAACATTAACCTTATGTTAAATAGGGAAATAATATGTTATCAAATTCGTTAGTAAAAATTCCAGCAGGGATTTAACCGTCGAGAATTTTCATACTTTGGCGTTAAAAACACAAAGTATGAAATTCTGAGCTTGACTTATCAATCAGAACTACTCGCTACATCATGCGTTCATTGTTTACATAAACTTCTGAGTCTACAATCTTAATCTCTGAACTGTACTCCTTATCCTTTTTTACAAAGAACATGGTCTGACCAGGATCTTCTTTTGTTGTAACGTTGATATTTCCGTTAACCACAGGAACTGATTCATCTTCTGAGACTTTAAAATCAAGTTTGCCATAAGCTTTAATAGGAAGTTTCTTTTTATCATACAATCCGATTAAAGAGCCAATCTTATCATCAATTACGCCTTCAAATTTATCAATGTCGATGCCTTTTATATTTGGAATTGAGTTTGGAAGTCCGGTTACAGCTCCTGTATACAGGCTACTTAGAGCATCAGCTGTAATACCTCTTACAGTAATAACTGCATCATAATCCTTTATATAATCAAGATTATCGCCTCTGGCTTTGAACTTAAGATCAAAGGTACCATCATCTTTTTGGTTTTTAGCTACTAATGATGCTTTTAAGCTATCAGATTTAAAACCAATAGTCTTCACACCTTTAGTTGATAGCTCCATTTCATCAAATTTCTTTAGAGCGCCGATACCTGTAAACTTGGTCTTGTACTTTATAGAATCGACTTTACCAATAAAGGCTAGATTGATACTGTAAAATTCAGATGACAAATCAACGTTCTCATCTTTATCAAACTCTGCTTTAACCGATGCGGAAATAGGATTTATTGATCTGTCAAGATATCTTCCATCAAGCTTTAGCTTTAAAGTTGCACTTTGACTTAAAGCACTTATTTTTAACTTTGCAGAGCTCTTTAAAGTATTTCCATCAAGAGATAAAAGCTTTTGTCTTGATAAATAGTTGTTGATATCTTTTGTATCAAAAGATATCTCTGCATTTAAAAATCCATGCTCAATTTTTACAGGAATTGAAAAGTTAATATATGGGGGATATGAAAGTGTAAGTGTGCCTTTTTGTGAGAAAAAGCCTTTATCTTCAACATTAAAATGAGCAACAGAGTCAATTACAATTAAATCAACAGCTTCACTTTTAACTAGTGCATCACATATTTCAAGTGCTTGCTCGCCAGTATCTGGTTGACTTATTTTGTAAAATAAACACCGCTAGCATATACAACTGCTGCTACAGCTACAGCACATGAACTTACAATAGCAATTGTTTTCTTTTTCATGACAAAATTCCTTCAAAAGTATTTTGTATCAAGTTAACACAAATGTAACTTAAAAAAGTAAAGTAAGATCAAAAAGTTCATTTCATTCACTCTTAAACTTGTAAAATTTATTTTGCATTTACCATAATTTTGAGATTACCTCTTAAATTTTGATTTCAATGAGCACCAACAAAAACGCCAGGAACAAGTCCTGGCACCAAAAATCTTCAATCAAAAAGGATCTAAAACTTAGTTTTGACCTTTAATAGCCTTTCTTCCACGGAATTCAGCTACATCACCGAGTTCTTCTTCGATTCTCATTAACTGGTTGTACTTAGCAATACGATCTGTACGGCTCATAGAACCTGTCTTGATCTGTCCTGCGTTGATACCAACTACGAGATCAGCGATTGTGCTGTCTTCAGATTCACCAGAACGGTGGGAAACAACAGCTGTATACTGAGCTTCCTTAGCCATTTCGATAGCATCGAGTGTTTCTGTTAATGTACCAATCTGGTTAACCTTGATTAATACAGAGTTAGCAACACCAAGTTCGATACCCTTCTTGATGAATGTTGTATTTGTAACGAATAAGTCGTCACCAACTAACTGAACCTTGTCACCAAGTCTTTCAGTTAACTTTTTCCATCCATCCCAGTCGTTTTCAGCAAGACCATCTTCGATGGAAATTAATGGATACTTCTTTGTCCATTCTTCGATCATGTCGATCATTTCTTCAGAAGTCTTTTCACCCTGACCGGACTTAGAAAGTTCATACTTACCTGTTTCAGGATTGTAGAATTCACTAGAAGCAAGGTCCATAGCGAAGCAGATATCTTCACCAAGTTTGAAGCCAGCAGCTTCAACAGCTTCCTTCATGAGTTCTAGAGGTCCTTCGTTCTTGAGTTCTTCAAGTGGTCCAGAACCATTAGCTAATGAAGAAGGAGCATATCCACCTTCATCACCTACACCTGTGTCATAACCATACTTCTTAAGAACCTTCTTAAGAGCGTGGAATGTCTGAGCACCCATACGAACTGCTTCGTGAAGTGACTTAGCACCAACAGGCATTAACATATATTCCTGGCAGTCAACTGTACTATCAGCATGAGAACCACCATTTAATACGTTCATCATTGGAACTGGTAATACCTTACCATTTGTACCACCGATGTACTTGTAAAGTGGAAGACCACAAGAATCAGCAGCAGCTCTAGCAGAAGCTAAGGATACAGCTAATGTAGCGTTAGCACCGAGGTTGCTCTTGAATTCTGTACCATCGAGATCGAGCATTGTCTTATCGATCAAAGCCTGATCAAATACGTTTAGTCCGAGAACAGCTGGAGCGATCTTTTCGTTAACGTTAGCTACAGCCTTTAATGTTCCCTTTCCATCAAATCTATCCTTGTCGCCATCACGAAGTTCGAGAGCTTCTCTTTCACCTGTGGAAGCGCCTGATGGAACGATTGCACGTCCCCATGCACCGGATTCAGTTGTTACTTCACATTCTACTGTTGGGTTACCACGAGAGTCTAATACTTCACGTGCGTGTACTTCAGCAATTGGATCTACAAAATTAGGCATCTTATAATTTCCTCCTATGATTACCTATATATTTCAAGAGATATACTCTTTGAAATCTTACTTAGTTGCGTCAACTAATTCCTTGAATGAATCAACCTTCAAGGAAGCACCACCGATTAATGCTCCATCGATGTCTTCACAAGCCATATATTCCTTAATGTTGTTTGGCTTTACAGAACCACCATACTGAATACGTACAGCTTCAGCTGTAGCTTCATCATAAAGGCTCTTAACTGTTTCTCTAACGAGCTTGCAGCACTTTTCAGCTGTTTCAACGTCAGCAGACTTACCTGTACCAATAGCCCAGATTGGTTCATAAGCGATAACAAGTCTAGAAACTTCATCACTTGTTAAACCTTCAAGAGATTCCTTGATTTCTGTGGATACTACTTCAGCTGTCTTTCCAGCATCATATTCAGCTTCTGTTTCACCTACACAAAGAATAGGTGTGATATCAGCAGCGAATAATCTCTTAGCCTTAGCTGCACAATGTGCAGATGTTTCAGCATAGTATTCTCTTCTTTCAGAGTGACCAATGATGCAGTATGTAATACCAACTTCCTTAAGCATTGGTACAGATACTTCACCAGTGTATGCACCTGAATCTAATTCATTGCAGTTTTCAGCAGCAACCTTGATTGCGCCAGCATTTTCAACTGCGATTGCTAAATCAACATATGGAGCGCCGATTCCGTATTCAGCAGCTTCATCACCTGTTACATAACCCTTGATACCTTCGAAGAATTCTTTTGCTTCGCTAGGTGTCTTGTTCATTTTCCAGTTTCCGAAGATAATTGGTTTTCTTGACATGTCTATATTACTTCTCCGGGATAATTGCTACACCCGGTAACTCCTTTCCTTCCATGAATTCTAGAGAAGCTCCACCACCTGTAGAGATGTGAGAGAACTTATCAGCAAATCCGAGGTTCTTAGCTGCACTTGCAGAGTCACCACCACCAATAATTGTAGTAGCGCCTTCAAGAGAAGCGATTGCCTTACAAACTTCAATTGTACCGTTTGCATATTCAGGCTTTTCAAATACACCCATTGGTCCATTCCAGAATACAGTCTTAGCACCTTCTAATTCCTTAGTGAATAATGCAACTGTTTCTGCACCAATATCGAGACCCTGGTAACCATCATCAACTGCACCAGCCTTAACTGTCTTGATATCTGTAGCGTTGTCGAATGCGTTAGCTTCAACTGTATCTACAGGAAGGAATAACTTTCCTGCACCCTTTTCTAAGAATTCCTTAGCGAGGTCTTCCTTATC
>OQWM01003131.1_pt1 | contig 11094 bp, 9 predicted proteins | sample 1691531 | NCBI WGS metagenome assembly OQWM01 (sample SAMN03418257, study PRJEB22391) | human gut metagenome | biome: human-gut; feature: organic feature; material: feces | host: Homo sapiens | place: Tanzania | collected 2013-01 | reverse complement strand
CGGCAGAAAATGCTCTACAACCTCTGTGGGAGTTCCATCTGGAAGCTTATCCCAGCCTTGCTTAAGTCTGTCTTAGCCTTTTCTATCTGCCCTTCTCGATTGTAGAGTATGGCTCGATTGTAATACGCCTCGGCCAATCGACTATCTAACGCTATGGCTTGTGTAAAAGCTGCAATTGCCTCAGCGTTTGCATTTTGTAGAGCCAACAAGCAGCCTATATTATAATGCAAATAGGCATTCTGCGGTGAGCACGATAATGCGTATCGTAAATCAGCTTGCGCTAAAGCCAAATGTGCCTTGCGTTGTTGTGTCTCAATAGTTGAAGCATTTGCACTATACACCAACACATTGCACCGTTGCATTCGTGCTACCACTGAAGTCGAGTCGATGCGTAAAGCCTTATTTGCCTCATTCAAAGCCGAGGCATAATCGTACTTTTCGAGCGAAATTGACGAACGAAACAAAGCTCGCTGCAGTGGAGAGCACTTGTTTTCTATGCGTTCAAGTTGTCGTTCATCGTTTTGCGCGTTCTGCACACCATTTACTTCTGCTTCAGCCGTAAGTCCATAGACACGATACGATGTGTCAGCCTTCTTGAACTGATTCATTTCGGGCATAAAACCTACCGAATGGTATCCTTGCACATATAAATTATGGAAGGCTGGTGCATACATACTGAGTAGTTCTTCAGCAATGTGTTCGTTTTGCACTTTGCCAAAGAAGCGACCAAACACATTGCGAACGGTGTCGGGGTCTTCTTGCACCAATTGTTTGTACTTATCTAAAGCATGATCGGAACGTAAGCGAACTTTCTTTTTACTCAATGGACGCGCGTGTCCCATAGCGAGGTCTAAATTACGCTTCGCCACCACCGTCTCGTCATTTTGCGCTCCTCTCACATCACCTAACTTGCGACGCAAGGAGGCACGCTGCAAGTAGCCGTACATAAAGTTAGGGTAGGCTTTGATTAGACTCGTATAATCTGTTATCGCACCACGAAAATTGCCTACTTGCGCACGTAACTGCGCTCTATTATAAATGGCCAGCGTATTGTTAGGTTCAACGCGCAGTACAAAGTCAAAGTCTTGAATAGCTCGATTTAAATCGCCTACAAACGAGCGCAACAATCCACGATTGTAGTGCGCCACGAAATGTTGTGGTTGCAACTCTATGGTGCGGTCGTAATCGGCTATGGCTAAACCAAATTTGCCCAAAGCGTGTCGCGCTTGCGCACGTGCTACATAGAGTTCAAAGTCTGATGGTGTTAAACGTATGGCTTGCGTTAAACAGGAGTCAGCTAAGGAATACTTCTCCTTTGCCAATTCATAACGGCCTTTAAAGCTCCATGCATTGCCCTCATTCGGATTTTTCATCAATAGGGAGTCTATCCACTTCATCGCTTGCAACGTATCCTTCTGTTCCAAAAGGCTTTGCGCCTTCACCATATAGGTGCGAAAGTAGGTAGGCCACTTTGTAAGCATATAATCAAGGTCGGCATCGGCCTGCTGATACTGATTGAGTTGCAAGTAGCACAAAGCGCGATTATAACGTGCCCCTTGATCGGTGGGTACATCAGTTATAACACGCGAATAGTCGGCTATCGCCCCTTGAAAGTTGTCAGCATGGATACGACAAAGGCCACGCAATTGATACACTTCAACAATGAAGGGGTTGAGCGAAATACTTTTATTACAGTCAGCCTCTGCCCCACTATAATCCTCAAGCGTAAACTTAGCGTAGGCTCTATAATAATAAGGCGATGACAAAAAGGGCTTGCTCTCAATCGCTTGGTTAAAGTAATGAATAGCTGTCAAATAATCATCAACACTCAACGCATTACGTCCCATATTCGTCACCATTTCGGCATCGATTTGAGCATGAATACGCAAGGGGAACAACGCCACAACAAATAACAATACGGCAAGCGCATTCAACGAACGCTGCGTTCTGAATGCACTTGCCGTAGTGAAATGTTTTGACAGAGAGAACTTCATAGTAACGCTATGTTTTCTTGTCACAATAAAGTTGCTACTTTTATTTAGGACACTTTACCTTATAAGCGCAACGGAATTTACCTTTAAGCATTTGATTGAGCTTACCGCGAATCATTTGTTTGCGGAGCGGTGAGATACGATCTATGAATAAGTGAGCGTCTAAGTGGTCAAACTCGTGTTGCATCACACGTGCTAAGAAGCCTTCCACCCATTCATCGTGTTCTACAAAGTCTTCGTCTAAATATTTTACATGAATACGTGTCGGACGACGAACGGGTTCGTTAATTCCTGGCAAGCTCAGACACCCCTCGTCCATTGACTTTGTTTCGCTATCATCAAACTCCAATATGTGTGGATTGATGTAAGCCTTATTAAAGCCAGCATACTCGGGGTAATCGTCCTTTAAAGCGTCAAGCGTAATAACCACCACGCGAATGGCTTTGCCAATTTGTGGGGCTGCAAGTCCGACACCATCACTGTGGTACATAGTCTCGAACATGTCGGCTATGAGTTGCTTCAAGTCTGGATAGTCAGGCGTAATGTCGACCGATTCCTTACGAAGCACTGGCATACCGTAAGTATAGATTGGTAAGATCATTTTAAGATGTTGCGTAAATAATAGATGTAAAAAGGATACTTATCAGAAACGTCCCTCCATATAGTTTTGCAGAATAATGCACGCACTAATCTCGTCAACCAGTCCTTTGTCCACTTGACGACGCTTCTTACTTATTCCGCTATCTAATATGGCACGATGAGCCAACACCGAGGTAAAACGTTCATCATATAGTTCGACAGGAATCTGTGGAAACACTTTTTGCAGTTTTTCTACAAAGGTCAACACGCGCTTTTGATTTTCTGAAGGCTGACCATTAGGCTGCGTTGGCAACCCAACTACAAACCGTTCCACCTCTTCGCGCGACACATAGTCCTTTAAAAAAGTTATCAAGTTTCCCGTATCGACCGTTGTCAATCCGTTCGCTATGATTTGTGCAGGATCGGTCACTGCTATTCCCGTTCGCTTCTTTCCGTAATCAATTGATAGTATGCGCATTGCAATCAGTTGCAAATGCGCTAATATGCCTTTTGTGTTAACATGTTAATGTGTAACGCACACATTAACATATTAGCACTTTGGGCTATTAGCACATTATTTAATCATATCACAACCCATGTAAGGCTGCAAAGCCTTTGGAATACGAATACCCTCAGGAGTCTGGAAGTCTTCAAGCAAAGCTGCTACAATACGAGGCAAAGCCAAGGCTGAGCCATTCAGTGTGTGGCACAAGTGGATCTTCTTATCAGCACCACGATAACGGCACTGCAAGCGGTTGGCCTGATAAGTGTCGAAGTTTGAAACAGAACTTACCTCTAACCAACGCTTCTGTGCTTCGCTATACACCTCGAAGTCGTAGCAAATAGATGAAGTAAAGCTCATATCACCACCACAAAGGCGAAGAATGCGGTAAGGCAACTCTAATTTCTGCAACAAGCCTTCAACGTGTGCCAACATCTCTTGGTGTGATTGCTCTGAATGTTCGGGCTTATCAATGCGCACAATCTCTATCTTTGAGAACTCATGCAAACGGTTCAAACCACGAACGTCCTTACCATAGCTACCTGCTTCGCGGCGGAAGCACTCGGTGTAAGCACAGTTCTTAATAGGAAGTTGGTCTTCGTTAAGAATGACATCACGATAGATGTTCGTTACAGGCACCTCGGCCGTAGGAATCAAATAGAGGTCGTCCACTTCGCAGTGATACATCTGCCCTTCCTTGTCGGGCAACTGACCAGTACCGAAGCCTGACGCTGCATTCACTACTGTAGGAGGCATAATTTCGGTGTAACCTGCTTCGCGAGCTTGGTCAAGGAAGAAGTTAATCAAAGCGCGTTGCAAACGAGCCCCCATACCTATATATACAGGGAAGCCTGCGCCTGAAATCTTTACACCTAAGTCAAAGTCAATTAAATTATACTTCTTCGCCAATTCCCAGTGAGGCAGTGCGTCCTTAGGCAATACCGTGTCGTGACCACCTGTCTTTACGACCAAGTTATCATCAGCACAAGTTCCTTCGGGAACGATGTCGTAAGGCACGTTAGGAATCGTATAGAGCAAAGCGCGCTTATCTTCCTCAGCTTGCTTCATTACATCTTCCAATTCCTTACTTCTTACCTTAATGGTTGCCACCTCAGCCTTTGCAGCCTCAGCTTCTTCTTTCTTACCCTCTTTCATCAAGCCACCGATGCTCTTTGAAAGGGTCTTAACCTTTGCGTTCAAGGCATCTAACTCTACTTGTGCCTCTTTGCGCTTATTGTCGAAGGCCAACACACCATCGATTGCTTCGCGTGCGCCTTTAAAATGCTTCTTCTCCAAGCCGCGGATAACGGCTTCCTTATCGTCTGTAATTTGTTTAATAGTAAGCATAGCTTTCCTTATTATTGTTTTGTTATGTGCGCAAAAGTAGTAATTTTTTTTTAAACAACGTATATGTAATACAAAACGCTTTTACTATAAGGAGCAACCAAAAAGTTTTTACAAACTATAATAAAACACAAAAGTGTAGGCTTTTAGTGGCATCGCATTGATTAAATTCGGACATTTACAACATCAATGACTATTCACTAGAACTCGTACGAGTTCACAAAACGTAAAGCCCTATGAAACACGAACTCCCTACCCTTCCCTACGCGTTGCACGAATTGGCACCACGTATGAGCCTCGAGACACTTAACTTTCACTATGGCAAACACTTACAGGCTTACCTCGATAAAGTAAACCAACTGACGCAAAACACCGAGTTGGCCGACCTTCCATTGAAGGACATTATCAAGCAGCAACCCGTAGGTCCATTGTTCAACAATGCAGCACAAGCCTACAACCACATCCTCTTCTTCAAGCAACTTACGCCGCACCCCACCAACATGAGTGCTGCACTAAGCCAAGAGTTAGCTGCACGTTTTGGCAGCGTTGAGGATTTCAAAGAAGCTTTTACTCAAGCCGCTATCAACCTATTCGGTTCGGGCTGGGTATGGTTGGCACGCGACAACAACAATGTTCTACAACTTCTCTCTTCGCCCAATGCCGACAATCCGCTTGTTCACAACATGCGCCCATTGTTATGCATTGACGTATGGGAACACGCTTATTACTTAGATTATCAGAACAGACGCGCCGACTACATTAATAACTTTTGGTTCCTCATTAACTGGCAACGGGTTGAGTCGCGTATGCAAAACGACTGCTTGTTGTACTATTAATTCCCATTACGAATAATTGCGGCCTCACCTTATAATAGGGTGAGGCCGCAATTATTATATCAACATCTTATTTACGTAACGCATCCTGCATAATAAGTCCTGCAATGGTAAAGCCAAAAATAGCTGTAATATGCGAGAGACTACCATTAATCTGTGCCTTAGAGCTGCACCACTCATGATTCAGCAACTCGGGGTCGCCAGGACCATTCTCTGCCTTCGGACACAAACAAGCTGCCGTGCCACAAGCATGACTTTGACCTAAGTTGGGCAACAATTCCTCACTATAAACGCACTTAAACTTACGCGAAGGGAAAGTCTTGTCACGCTTAAAGCGGCGACGCAAAGCTGCGCCTAAAGGGCAACCTTTCACCTTCCAAAACTCAGCCACCTCAACCTTTGTCGGGTCTAACTTTAAGGCAGCCCCCATTGACGAGAAGAACTTTGCCTTTGTTCTGCATGCCCTTAATATAAGGAGTGCTTTGTCTTGCAAAGAATCTATGGCATCGACAATGTAATCATAATTCTCAATGTGAAACTCATCAGCTGTGCTTTCAGTGTAAATCTTCTGTAAAGCTGTAATATCGGCCTTTGGGTTAATACTTAACAGGCGTTCCTTCAATGCTTCTACCTTTACCATACCCACCGTTTTCATCGTGGCCATAATTTGTCGGTTTACATTCGTAATGCAAACGCGGTCGGAGTCAACGATAGTAAGGTGTTTAATCCCCGAACGCACCAGGCTCTCGGCACACCAACTACCCACACCGCCAACACCAAATATAATCACGCGCTTCGTTGCCAACACTTCCATTGCATCAGCACCCAATAAGCGTTCCGAACGATTGTATATTGCTTCCTCTATTCCTGCCATGTCGTTGTGAGTTGATTAAAATGATGAGCTAAAGCCGTCATTGAAGCAAATAATGTATTTGCTCCTTCGCTGGTTAATGCGTCTTCGGGCAAGGGACCTGTATTAACTGCAATCGTAAATATGCCTGCTGCTACTGCTGCCCGCACGCCTAATGGCGCATTTTCGACTACCATTGCCTCTTCAGGCTTTACCCCAGCCTTCTCCAATCCCATAAGATAGGGTTCAGGGTGAGGCTTGCCATGCTTTACATCTTTACTCGACACGATTAGCTCTGGCGTGAAATATCCTGGGAAATTATGATTTAAGCGATTGAGCAACGACTTCTGTCCGCTCCCCGTCACAACTACAATCGTCAGTCCTGCTGCTTTTACTGCCTGCAACACTTCCTCTGCGCCTGGCATCTTAGGAGCCTCAGGACAAGCATTAAAGAGGCGGCACTTCTCTTGATATATTTGCTCGACCTCCTCTGGCGTTGCCTCACGATTCCAATAACGATGTGTCAGCAAGTTAATCGTTGAAGCTCCAGTACGCCCTTCATTCATATATACCTCGACAGGATCCATTGGCAAGCCAAACTCTGTGCAAACCTTTGCCCACGATGTGGCATGATGAGGCATGGAGTCGAACAGCACACCGTCCATATCGAACAACACCGCCTTTAGCGTAGCCTTGCCCTTACCCGTCTTTTGCCGATAAGCATCTATTTGCTGCTTGAATGTCATATACAATACATAATATAACAAGTTAACGAGGTTACAAGTTAACAAGTTGACGAGTTAACAGGTAAGTTACTCCTTATATATATACTAACTTACCCGTTAACTCGTCAACTTGCCAACTTGTCAACTCATCTACTTTTCGACTCGTTACAAGTTCAAATCAATTACTTCAACTTAGCTTGAATAGCCTCAGTTTCCTTTTCGTAACCAGGCTTACCAAGCAAAGCAAACATATTCTTCTTATAAGCTTCAACGCCAGGTTGGTTGAAAGGATTTACTTCAAGCAACAAGCCGCTGATACCGCAAGCACGTTCAAAGAAGTAAATCATCTGACCCAAATGATATTCATCTAAGCGTTCTACAACCAAACGCATGTTAGGCACGCCACCGTCAACGTGAGCCAACTGAGTACCCAATTCTGCCATCTTGTTTACCTCGTCAACGCGCTTACCTTCAAGGAAGTTCAAGCCATCGAGGTTCTCATCATCGTGAGGGAAGAGCACCTTGTGTTCAGGAGTCTCAACCGAAACAACTGTTTCGAAGATTGTACGTTCGCCCTCTTGAATCCACTGCCCCATAGAGTGCAAGTCTGTCGTAAAGTCAACTGCTGCGGGGAAGATACCCTTGCCTTCCTTACCCTCGCTCTCGCCATACAACTGCTTCCACCACTCGTTCATATAGTGAAGTTTAGGTTGGAAGTTAACCAATATCTCCGTCTTCTTGCCCTCAGCATAAAGAGCATTACGCACAGCAGCATATTGTTCAGCAGGATTTTCTGCAAAAGGCACTTCTGGTGCAGTCAATTTCTCCATATCTGCTGCGCCCTTTACCAAAGCCTCAATGTCGAAGCCTGCACAAGCGATAGGCAACAAACCTACGGGAGTAAGGACAGAGAAACGACCACCCACGTTGTCGGGAATAATAAAGCTCTTGTAGCCTTCCTTATCAGCTGTTACACGAGCAGCGCCCTTCTTCGCATCTGTTACGGCTACGATTACCTTACGAGCCATTTCGATGCCGCGTTGTTCCTCGCACTGCTTGCGAAGCAAACGGAAAGCCAAAGCCGTCTCAGTGGTCGTACCACTCTTTGATATATTGATAACGCCAAACTTGCGGCCTTTCAAGTATTCAGTCAATTCATATAGATAGTCCTCACCAATGTTATTACCTGCAAAGAGCATAACGGGGTTCTTACCATCATTTGTCAACCATTCAAAGCTATTACCCAAAGCTTCTATCACGGCACGCGCACCGAGGTAGCTACCACCGATACCAGCCACAACGATTGTGTCGCAGTTTTCGCGCAACACAGCAGCCGTAGCCTTCAAGTCTGCCAAATGTTCGGGGGTGATGCTTGATGCCAAGTGCATCCAGCCAAGGAAGTCATTACCTGCGCAAGTACCCTCTTCGAGTGCTTTCTGTGCAGCCTTTACACGTGATTCGAGTGCTTCAACAGCACCATTAGCTACAAACTGTGTAGCCTTGCTTACTTCTAAGCGAATATTCTTGCTCATAATATATTATAAGTATGTGCTAGTTTGTTTCGGGGGACAAAGTTAGTGCAAGGCGAGAGAAGTGCAAAAAGAAAATCAAAAAATTTTCTTTTTTGCACTTCCGAGCCGCAGTCTAACTTGCGATAGAAAGTTAGTGCAAGGCGAGAGAAGTGCAAAAAGAAAATCAAAAATTTTCTTTTTTACACTTCCGAGCCGCAGCCTAACGAGAGTAAGCTATTAGTACAAATGACAACTTTTATAGCTTCCACCTTTCAATTTTCCTTAAAATTCTTAATTTTGCCAAAGAAAAACAATCAAAGCCCTAAACAATCTAATTGCGCAACTCTATTTTATTCACTTAATATTTACACACTTATGAGAAAGGTTACACAATCTCTCTTTACACTGCTTCTGGCATTCTTAGCCATTGGCAGTGTATCAGCGCAGACGGTAATCACTTCGCTCGATCAACTGAGCGATAGTAAGGTTTACACGCTCGCTGCTGGACGTGCAGCACTTGATGCTAGTCAGCCCAAGTTTACCAACACCACAGCCGATGCTACAAGCGAAGCGCAACAATTTGCCATTCACAAGTATGGCGAAAGTGGTTATATCCTTTACAACGTAGGCACCAACAAGTTTGCCAACAAATCAAGCAACAAAGTTGCATTCGATGCTTACACTACCATCACCACCTTCAACCTTACAGCAGCCAAGGACGAAAATCGTTGGATCTTCAACTGCGGATCAGACCGAATCAACATTGGCAGTGCCAATGATCTCTTTATTAATGGATGGAATACCGACGATGCTGGCAACCAATTCTTGATTACCGAAGTTGGCGACTTGAGCGAAACGGCACAAAACGCAATTACTGAGGCTATCAACAAAGAGGAAGCTTACCGCAACATCAACTTCACCAATGCCATCACCTCACTTGACGAATTGAGTGCCAACAAAGCTTACTACATCTCAACACCTCGTGGTGCTTGGAGCTATAGCCCCACTGACAACGCCGAGGTCTTGACAAGTACTAGCAACACTGCCGAGCGTTACATTGACATGGCACTCATGAAGTTCGCCATTCTCAAGTCATCACTTGGCAACTACTACATCTACAACGTCAACAGCCAAAAGTTTGTAGGCATTAACGGCCAAGGAACATCAGTTACTGATGTTCCTACTTTGGCTGGTAGCATTTTGAATGCCAGCGATGCTCGCAAGGCCGCAGGCTATCCTTGGGTAATTGCTATCAACGGCAAGCAAATCAACGTTACCCCCAGCTATAAGGAAATAGGCGGTATCATCTCATTCTGGAATGACGTTAACGACGAAGGTAACGCAGTAGCCTTTGCCGAAGCTGGCGACATCAACACCGACGCTGCAATGTCAGCAATTGAAGCTTTCGAAGGTGAAAACGAAATGCTCAGCACAGGCGTATCTCCTCGCAACGGCTACAGCTTCAGCGTGTTCCCTGAAGTAGAAATTGATTTTAACAACACTCCCACCTACAATGACAATGGCGACATCACAATTAAGAAAGACGACGCTGAGCTTGGAGAAGGTTATCATATTAGCGTCACAACTGACAGCGATGCAGCCTACATTTCTTTAATAAAAGGCGAAGTCCCCGTTACCGAAGAAGGCTCTTACACTATCACCATTCCCGCAGGGGCATTCAAGAACGACAAGGGGTTAACTAATACAGAAGCCATCGAACTTACTTACACCATTAAGGCTGATGCTCCCTCAGGTCCTCTTAGCGTAGTAAGCGTTACTCCCAACGAGTTTGGTAACGAAGATGCTACATTCGAAGCCTTCCCCGAAGTTAGCGTTACCTTCAACCGCGAAGTTACCGTTGACGAAAGCAAGACTATCAGCGTCTATAGCATGTTAGGTGGTGGCCGTGGCATTAAAGTTTCTGCTAAGGTAAGCGACGAAGATGCCAAGACTGTTATCATTACCACTACAGGCGTAACTGAAAGTGGTACGTACACCATGATTATCCCCGAAGACATCTTCGTCGACCAATATGGTCAAGGCAACGACAAGAACGAAGTAAGCGTTTACATTGAAACTCCTGCCAACACGTTCTTGCCTAATAGCATCACCCCTGCTGACGGCAGCACAGTCGACGCTATTAGCACAATTAGTCTTTCATTCAACGAGCCTGGTCTTGTTCGCGAAGATCGCGTTGCTAACATCAAGGTTGTTAACGCTGCAACTAACGAAGAAGTTGAAGGCAAAGTAATCAGCGCTGAGTACCCCTTCACCATCAACGATAAACCTAACTACTCTGACATCGTTGTCACTTTCGACAAGATTGTCGAAGCTGGTAAATACATCATCACCATTCCCGAAGGCCTCGTTTACGATAACTTTGCCGACGAAAATGAAGATGACTACGGCGTATCATTCGGTGCTACTTATAACCCCGAAATCACAATCACACTCACCATTAACCCCACACTCACAAGCATCAATAGCGCTAAGGCCAACACCAACGCTAAGAACAACATCTACACTATTAGCGGTGTGAAAGTAAACAAAGCCTCACAAGGCGTATTCATCATCAATGGTAAGAAGGAAATCGTAAAATAGCACTACTTCCCTTGATGCATTAACTTAAATAGCCAGTTTGTAAGCACATATTACTTACAAGCTGGCTATTACTTTTGATTCTATATTCACGCGTTGCTTACACGGTAAGCATCCCATGCAGGCCGTATTGAAAAGACTCCAATAAAGTCCGAGTTTTG
>OQWM01003127.1_pt1 | contig 11105 bp, 10 predicted proteins | sample 1691531 | NCBI WGS metagenome assembly OQWM01 (sample SAMN03418257, study PRJEB22391) | human gut metagenome | biome: human-gut; feature: organic feature; material: feces | host: Homo sapiens | place: Tanzania | collected 2013-01 | reverse complement strand
GAAGCGAAATATGCAGCCCCGCCCGAAAAACAGGCGGGGCAAAGGCTCAGTCGCGGCGGCAGTTCATGTTCGTGAGGCTGCAGGTCCTGTCCGGCTGCGCGTTCGCGGCGTTCATATCCTGCAGGGAAGGGGACTGCTCCGGCTGCCCCTTGCGGCAGTTCATATCGCTTAGCGCGCAGCTGCGGCCGCTGTCATCCGAGATCCCGTTCATGTTGGTAAGACCGAAAGATGTGTTCTTCTGATTCATGTTGTGTTCCTCCATTAGAATAACAATAATTATTACTAATATTATTATACAGATAGCAACAGAAAAGTCAACCCCCAAATAAAAAAAGTGCTCAGATGGATGCACATACCATATTTTTGTGCTATCCTGTGTACAGGGCGGGGGGGCGAATGAAAGTAAAACAGATGAAAGAATAGGAGTTCATGATGAGAATCGAATTTGAAAACATCGTCCTTCGGGATATGATAGAGTCCGACATTGAAGACTATGTGCGCTGGTTCACCGTGGAGCGTGAATGGGAAAACTGGGATGCTCCCTGGGAGAAAGAGGACACAAATGCGGAAGCTGAGCGGAAAAGCTGGACGGAACGCTATGAATCCAGGAAAAATCTTCTAGATGATGTCCGCCGTTACAGGCTTGAGATCGAATGGAACGGCAGGCATATCGGCTCGGTAAACGCCTATCACATTGACGAAAACTACGAATGGATCGGAGCAGCCGAGAGTGGGCAGATGGTCCATCTGGCTGTCGGCGTTGGTATTTGCGAACATGATTTATGGGGCAATGGGATCGGCACAAACGCTTTGCGTGCCTTTATAAATTACCAGTTAAAAATCGGCGCGGACGAAATTTACACGCAGACCTGGTCAGGCAATGTTCGTATGATTCGTTGTGCTGAAAAGCTCGGCTTTGTTGAATGCAATCGCAACATAGGCACACGAGAGGTCGACGGGCAATGTTATGATGGACTGACCTTCAGATTGAAGAAATCATAGGCAGAGGCCGCGAACCCACGAAACGAAATGGAGAAAGAACCATGAACAAAGATATGTGCGTCGTCTGCGACGATGGGTTTTTGAATATCCGCGCCGGTGCGATCATCATGAAAGCTGGAAAACTTTTGATGGTCAGCAATGACAGAGACTACCTCTATTCCGTTGGCGGCCGGCTGAAATTCGGTGAAACAGCGGAAGAGGCCGTTGTCCGTGAAGTGCTGGAAGAAAAACTGTCCGTTATTCTGAAAGAGATGGGTGTTGATAAATATTCCGATGTTCTTGACAGTGAAGTAGCGGAATGCGACTTTACGGATGTGTATATGCGTTCTATCGGTCATGCTTCACGGGTAGAAAAGAGCCTTTACCCAGTTGCTGTTGACGAAAATAGGCAGAATCCGCTTTCCGCTCTCCTTTGCCGAGATAGACAATTCCCAAAGCATAAAATAACCTTCCTCATTTGGGAAGCTATCGATTTGGATAGACATGAGCGGTGCTGTTCTGTCCTGCACCAGTTCTGTCTTCAGATGTCGAGTGATTTCTTCATCTGCAATGCTGATACGATCAATCAAACGTAGCTCTCGCCCCTGCCAGCACTCATAATAGGTCAGCATTCTGCGAAGTGCGCTCTCTACATCAAAATTAGACTCCGTTCCGACAAGTTTTGTCAAATCCTTTTCTTCACGTATCACGAACTTTTTATACGTACAGCTCATCGTCACCTTCATCAAACAGGTCATCGGATGTCCAACAGACGTGATTGCATCCGGTTTAGCCGGCTCTTTCGTCGTAACCGCCTGCAACACGGCCCCGAAATGCTTCGGCCGGATCATGATGATCAACCCGACTGACCTCGCAAAACTCAACAAAATCCCGGATAAACGCAGCCGCTTTCTGAAACGCATGATCGAGCTCCCGCTCATCGGAACGCTGCTGTACCATACGCTCACCGGCCGCTCCAACATCGAGCTTTTATTCACCGAGAGCTACTACCACAACCCATTCCACCGCTCCCCGGAGGACGTAAACGCCTTCTACGAGTCCGCACACCTCCAGAACAGCGCCGGAAAGTACCTTTTTGCAAGCCTGGCGGGCAATTACGTGAACCTCAACATTGGCCACGCCTTAAAGCACATTGACAACAGCATCTTCCTCATCGGCGGCGAGGAGGAGCCAGGCATCGCAGAGACCTTTGCGCTGTACACGGCACTCAACACTTCCCTCGAAGCCCAGATCCTGCCCAAAACAAAGCACATGCCGCAGATGGAGGCCCCGCAGGCCCTCTTAGACCAGATCCAGATCTTCTTCGCACCGGTACAGTAATCCCCCCCTTCTGCTCCCGGCACGAACATCGTAGACGCAAAAAACGGAGAATTTACTGATTTTTCAATGTCAGTAAATTCTCCGTTTCCTGATTCAACCCAGCCTACAGCCAGTTTTTAACGCATTCTCTTCACTCCGGCTCTTCCTCTGCTCCCGGATAATCCGTCGGCGGCGCTGTATACGTTTCCATTCCTTCTTTTATCTCTTCCATCGTATAAATATTGATTCTCTCCTCCGGCGCTGCATCCGGGGCAAATTCCACCGTTTCTCCCAATGCAAGTATCATCGGCTCATCCGCATCTCTTTTCTCGTTGGCAATCTCATACGCGTTTACGTATTCTCCCGTCGAAGTCTCTACATACTGTCCAAACCCGTCGCAAAGCCGGTAATAAACGTCCCCTTCCGCATCTTTCTCCAGAAAATACAAGGATTTCTGCCCGATCACCGGATCAAGGTCGCAGAAGCTGATCTGAATATAGTTCTCCCGGCGTTTCTCCTCCGGATACTTTGCCTTTAACTCCTCCGCATTCCAGTACGTAATGCCCGCATCTTCCATGGACCGCAGGTACTCTTCCACCGTAACCGCTCCGCCCAGCTTTCGAACAGTAATATTCTCTCCCGGTTCCAGATCCCCTTTTAAGGTCTCATCCAGCCGTAGCGAAATATCCGTTGCAATCTCGATTCCCCCTGCAAAACACGTATAATCTTCCACCGTTCCCAAAACGATGAGGTCGCTTCCCTCTTTCTGTTCATAAAAGCTGTTATAAAACTGATCCCATTCCTTCTGTCCTCCGTACTGCACATTCACCTTTGCCGGATCCAGATTTTCAAACCTCATTTTTGGCTCTTCTGCTGCCGTTTTCGCATTCCCACAGCCGCTCAAAAGAATACACAATAATGCAAAACAAACGATTTTCATCTGCTCACCCCCGTCAATAATCTTTTTATATTCCCATTATACTTCTTTCCATTTTTGCAATACAATCTATGTTTTTTCACAGATTTTCCGGCTCTTTTTTGTCTATATTCACGCATACAAAAAACGGAGGATTTACTGATTTTTTAATGTCAGTAAAGTCCTCCGTTTTCAATTTTCATCAGCTTTCCCTGAATCTTTATTCCGCCGAATCCGAAGCATCATCCGAAGAACTGCTGTCCTCCGTTTTTGCCGCAAGCAGTGTCTCGTAGTTTTCCAGCATCGTCTTCACGTTATTTTTATTCACGAGTGACGGAACTCCGTCCTCATCCACCGTGTAATAGAAGCTCGAATCATACGGGCTGTAAGTGAATGTGAGGTCGCCGCCGGTCATATGGAATACTGCGGTAAACTCGGCATCCTGCGCCTGTGCAAGGCCTGTATCCTTTGTCTGCGCCTTCAGGCCGATCAGGGATGAATAGAAGGTCGTAAAGGTCGATTTATCAATCGTTTCATCGCCACAGGTGTAGCTGATCTCCTGTGTCGTGGAGTCGTCATCGTCGCTCTTTACTTCTTCTACGTGGCGTACGTACGTCTTCGTCTCTCCGTTGTACGTAATGTCAAGACTCGTCAGATCTGCCACATTTTCCATGCCGACATACATATTCCAGAAATCAGAAACCGTCTTTTCCGTGAACGCATCAATGTTAGAAGCCGTCATCAGATGTACTTCATTCGAGCCATCCAGCATCACGTAATAGGAACCGCCGTCCTCATTTGCATTGCCGACATACAGCACCAGGTCTTTCTCCACGGTAACGGTTGTCGTCTCGGAAGAAGAACTCGATGATGTACTGTCACTCGAAGCTGAATCTGTCGTGGAGTCTGAAGAAGTATCTGCAGTCGTTGTATCGTCAGCCTCAACTTCCTGCTCCTCCGTATAATGCACGCGGATCGTCGTCTTCGGCTGATCCAGTCCGTATGCGGCAAGATCTGATGCGTTGTACGTAACGAGATCTCCAAAACTGAGAGACGCCACCGCACTCGTCATGGTGCTGATCGAATCCGCATCACCGCCATGTGCTGCTCCATCCGCATCCACAACCTGCCATTCATCCGTCTGGAGTGCCGAGTCAGCGGCGCTTACTTCTTTCGTCAGCGTATAGCCGTTCTCGCCCTCCACCTGGATTTTCGTAATATGATCCGCAGTCACGGACGGCATCGACTCACTGGTCGCCCACTCCATGATATCGGATGGAAACATCGTTCCAAGCGGTGTACTCACCATGTAAACCCTGCTCGTATCGTCATTCAGATAAACATAATATTTGCTCGATCCGTTCTTATCGCCGACATGAATCGTCGTTGTCTCGCCGCCTGCGGTCACGGTAACCTCCTCGGACGGCGTCTCGAGCCCAAAATCGGCCATAGAATCGATTTCATCGCCTTCAATGACTCTTTCTGCGGTCATGCTGCTGATAGAGCTTAAAACGCTCGTTACCTTGCTTTCATCCAGCGGAAATCCGTCCTCCTGGTCGTACGTCCAGGTATCTGTATCGTCATCCCCCGTGGCTTTCGTAAAGGACGCCGTCTCCCCGTTAATCTGAAACGAAAGCGCCGTCACATCATCCTTTGAAATATCAACTACCTTTTCGCTGTCTGCACTGGAATCCGAACTGCTGCTGTCTGTATCGGCGGTGCTGTTTTTCTTCGTCAGCACCACCAGTATGGCAAGAAGCAGTACCAAAAGGATCAGGCAGGCCGCCATCTTTCCTTTTTTCTTCATCACTGTTTTCTCCTCTTCATCCAGATCATCACGCCAATCACAACAAGTACCAGCGGAATTCCCGCAATGGTAATAATAGACCAGGTGTTAACTGCTCCCTGTGTAAATACCAGGTTTGTGTAGCTTGTGCTCTTGCTCGGGATCACAACGGTCTGCTCCACATCACACATGGATGTCAGTGCAGTCGCTGCCAGTTTCGAGTTCGCACCGCTGATTGCCTGGTCAATCTGGCTGCTCAGCATGGATGCACTCGAGAAATAAATGATCTGTGTCTCTTTATCATCTACGGTCTCTGTGATAGAAACACCAAGATCAAATGCGCCCGTCTCACTGTCCGCACTCTTCGACCAGGTGCTGTTCTCCGGGTCGTTCTCAATATAAGCGTCCTCGGTCGTGGTCAGCAGACTCTTGATCGTAATGGTATCACGGTAAGAATCCAGCTGCTGAATCGCCTGTGCAACCGGCATCAGAATGTAGTTGCTCTTTACCTCGGTGGTAATGTCATCACTTCCGATATTCGGCAGCAGGTAATACGGCATCTGCGGGTAATAATGCTGGGAATCGGTCTCTACGACAATTCCGCTGGAACGTTTCACGCCATAGTTCTCCAGAATGGAATCCAGATTCGGCATATCCGTTCCGGTGTAGCTCGTAAACATCAGCAGTTTTCCGCCGTTTTCCAGATAGCTGATGACTTTATCTGCCTCATCCTCTGAATAGTCAACGGTCGGGGACATAATCACAAGCTCCTTGGCATCCTCCGGGATATCCTCTGTCATCAGGGACAGCTCGCTGATTTCCACGTTGTTTTTGCTGATGGCATCGCTGAAGTTGGAAGAAAGATCACTCTCTGAAGGCTCATTGTGGCCGGTGATCCAGTAAACTTTCGGGTTATTGTCACTCGTTACGTAGGTGATGGCACTGGTAATCTGACCCTCACCGTCAAAGCCTGTCGTCTGGGTCTGGTAGGTCTGATAGTTCGTGGAAGTCTCCCACATATCACTGTTGCTGACCACCTTGCTCTTATCGCCGCATACAACAATGACGCTGTTTGCGGCTACCGTCTGATCCGTATACTGGCTCGTAAATTTCGGATACAGATCCGGGTCTTTCTGCTCTACCTTAATGTGATCGGACAGATCCTCGTAGTGCTGCAGCAGTTTCTGAATCGTATCGTTTTCACTGCCCTTCTGTACGATATAGTACAGGGTAACGTCCTGATCCAGATCCTTTAATGCTGTTTTTGTATCATCCGTAATGGAGTACATTTTCTGGGTACTTAAGTCAATCTGTGTTTTGCTGGTTGGAATCTGCGCCACGATCAGGTTGATGACCACAATCACAGCCAGAACGATCACCGTCATAATCGAAGAATAGGAGCCCTGTTTCAGGTGTTTTTTCTGCTCCTCGCCGGTGAACACTTCCTTCAGATGTTCTTTGGAGAACGTCTTTTTCAGCTTTTCTTTAATATTGAAATTCATTTTATGCTGTTTCTTTTCTTTCTTTTCGCTGCTCATCGTCTCCACCTCCTAATTCCAGCGTTTCTTCTGCAGGGACTGCATTGCAAAGAATGTGCAGATTGCAATGACGGACAGGTAGTAAACAATACCGCTGATGTCCAGAATACCGTTCACAAAGTTATCCATATGGCCTGCCATGTTGAACACACCGAGCAGATCCTGGATTCTGCCCTCGAGAAGGGTGGATTTTGTGAAGTAAACTGCCGTCAGCGCGCCCTCGCCGATCACGGCAATCACACCGGTAATGATCGGGTTTTTAATCATACTGCCGATCCAGAGGCATACCAGTGCAATGATGATAAAGAAAGCAAAGAAGGAACTTCCGGCTCCCTCCGGAAAGAAATTTGCAATACCGCTCTCCACGTAGCACAGGAACAGAATCACAAAGCCCACAACGGCTGCAATGACCTGACTCTCCGTGATGGAGGAAACGAACACACCGACCGAAATATAGGCTGCTCCCAGCAGGAAATAGCCAAGAATCGAGGTGTAAGATACGGCATAGGAAACCGTTCCGTGGGTTCCAAGAAGCAGCGGATACAGGCATATAATCAGCACCGGAATCACATAAATGGTAAGAAGCGCCAGATATTTTCCAAGGATAATATCGGAAATTTTTACCGGTGCGGTAAGGAGCAGCTGATCCGTCTTATTTTTCTGCTCCTCCGACAGGACACGCATTGTCAGAACCGGTACTGCGATCAGCAGAATAAATGCGGAATTCTGCAGCGCGTATCCGATCTCCGGGTAACCCTGCTGCAGGTTGATGGCCGTAAAATACAGGCCGAACAGCGCCAGAGTAAACGCCATAAACAGATATCCGACCATACTCGTCAGATAGCTTTTTAACTCTTTTTTATAAATCGCCGTCATTGTGCGTCTCCCTCCTCCTGTTTTGTTTCAGCAGCTGTTTCTGCTGTGTCTGTATTTTCCTTTTCAGCCACCTCTCCGGCAGCGCTTTCCGCTGTCTCCGCCTCGCGCTCTTCCCGTTTCTGCTGCTCTTTCTCTGCTTTTTTCAGCTTTCTCGCGGCTTTTCCGGAATCATCGGTCAGTTCAAGGAAGACATCTTCCAGTGACATGGAGGAGGATGTCATCTCGAGGATCGGGCAGTTGGCCTTTGCCAGTGCGTAAAACAGTTCCTCGCGGATATCCTTGTCCTTTTCGGTTGTAATTTTTACTTTGATCTGCTCTTCGTTCGGTGTATTCTCGTACTTGATCTCTTTTGCATCGAGTGCATCCAGCGCCGGAACAATCTGTTTTCTCGTTCCGTGAACGGTGCATTCGACGGTGTTCGATCCAAGCATCAGCTTACTTAAGTTTTCCGGGGTATCGCTCGCAACGAGCTGTCCCTTTGCGATGATCATGACATAATCGCAGACGGCGCTGACCTCGGAGAGGATGTGGGAACTTAAGATAACGGTATGTTTTTTGCCCAGTGATTTGATCAGATCGCGGATCTCAATGATCTGCTTGGGATCCAGGCCTACCGTCGGCTCATCGAGGATGATGATCGGCGGATAACCGAGCACTGCCTGTGCCAGTCCGACCCTCTGTCGGTATCCTTTCGACAGGTTCTTGATCAGACGGTTCTGCATATCGGTGATCTTCACCAGATTCATGACCTCAAGAATCTGTTTCTTTCTCTGATCCTTTGGAATTTTCTTTAATTCTGCCACAAATTTCAGATATTCCAGAACGGTCATATCCGTGTAGACCGGCGGCAGCTCCGGCAGATAGCCGATGCATTTTTTTGCCTCCTCCGGCTCCTCCAGGATGTTGTGCCCGTTGATCAGTACTTCACCTTCCGTAGATGCCAGATAGCCGGTGATGATGTTCATGGTCGTTGATTTTCCAGCGCCGTTCGGGCCAAGGAAACCATAGATCTGGCCTTCTTCTACGGTAAAACTCAGGTTGTTGACAGCTACGTGGTCGCCATAGCGTTTCACCAGGTTTTTAACCTCTATCAATGTTCCTTCCTCCTTGTTTCTTAAAGCAGTTCCGGCCTGGCCTTTCTGGCAAAAGAGCCGGAGATGCTCTCATTTTCTAAAGACACTTTATCTTATTCTGAAAATGTGATAATTTGCTGGAAAATTTGTGAAAAAACGGTGAAGCCAAATGATCGTTTCTTCTGTTTTTGACGAAAAATCAATTTCTTTTACCATAAGAATCATGTATACTATAACGTATCCGCGGACGGACGCTTTTCCATTTCTGTTCCGCCGCGAAACATTACGCCGGACTTTTTCCTGTCCGGGACTGGAGATTTTAGGAGACTTTATGAACAAAAAAGACTACTACTGGGCCAAGTATATGCTGATTTTCGGCTTTTTCTGCATCTGCTTTGGCACCTCGATTTTCCTGAAAACCGAACACGCCCCCGATGAGGCGATGCGGATGCTGATTCCGGAATACATCGTCTCACACCACGCACTGCCGAACGGCATGGAGGAAGTGGTGCGCCATCCGCTGTGGGGCTTTTCCTACGCGCTGTATCCGTATCTGACTGCGATCATCAGCTCCGTGTTTATGGCCATTACATCGCTGTTTACGAAAAGTGCAGCGGCTCTTTTAACTGCCGCCCGCCTCACCAGCGTTCTTTCCGGCACCGGCACACTGATCGTTGTCTTTCTGATCGGTGAGGAACTCTTTGAACGCCGCGAATCGGCACTGCTTGGCGGCATTTTCGTCGGCTTCCTGCCGCAATTCGTGTTTCTCTCCTGCTACGTGAACAACGATTCGTTTGCCGTTTTCACGGTCGCGCTGATTATCTATTTCTGGATCCGCGGCATGAAAAGCGCGTTTTGCAAAAAAGACTGCATCGGCCTTGGAGCAGGCTGCGGACTCTGCGCGCTGTCGTACTACAACGCCTACGCGTATCTGCTCGGCAGCATTCTGCTGTTCTTCGCACTGATGATGCATTTTAAGAAACCGGCAAAGGAGATCTTCGCCAAAGCGCTTCTGATCTTCGCTATCGCCTTCCTGATCGGCGGCTGGTTCTTTATCCGCAATGCCGTCATCCACGACGGTGACCTGCTCGGCATGCGCACCTCGAATGAATCCGCATCGCTGTACGCAGCCGACGAATACAAACCGGAAAACCGGCAGACACCGGCATCCGAAGGCTGGAGCTTTAAGCAGACGTATTTACAGACCCCGGAGGGCCGTACCTCCAACTGGCTGTTCTCCACCGTCAGCAGCTTTATCGGTTCCTTCTCCTACATGACCGTCCATCTCCCGATAGTGCTTTATCTGCTGTACGGCGCCCTGATGGCGTTCGGATTTCTGCTGTTCCTGTTCCTTAGTCTGGTCCCGCACTGGCTCCGCAAAAAGCCGCAGCTTCTCCTCTTTGTAATGCTGTTCCTCGCCTGCCTGATCACGCTGTTCATGGACATGTACAACACGTATTTCAGCGATTACCAGTCCCAGGGCCGCTACCTGATGCCGGCACTCGTCCCACTGATGGTCTGGATCGATGATGGCTATTCTTCACTCACTGCAAAGTTTCCCGGTGAGTGGAAACGCGCCTCCTGCCATTTGACACTCCTGCCGGGAGCAGTCTGGCTTGTACTGTTTCTCATCAGCTACATCGGATTTTTGATTCCGGGCTGTTGCGTATAAACTTTGATGTTTTGTAAAACTCCATAACTATAGCAAAACCAGAAAATAACGCAAAAAGATAGTAATTCACATTCTGCAGTGCTGAATTTTTTGCATTATTTTCCGGAATTTCTACAAAAAACAGGTGCTATCTTTTTTCTCAGATAGCACCTGTTTCTTCGTTGCAAGCTTTTAGTTTTTAGATATGTTTCATCCGGTCTTTCCTTTCACTTTCTTTGTTTCCTTTTAATTACTAAACCAGTTATAATAACAACTGCCAGAATCCCAATTCCTAAAATAATTATCAACATCTTATTTTGATATTTCGTCGGCTGATTTGCAACATCAAGGACAATATTGGTTCCTCCTTGTGCATCGTCAGTTTCGATATAAGACGAATCAGCAACTGCGGCAACAACCGCAGCATAACTATATGCATGGAATTCTTCTTCACCATCAAGTCTATCTTGCGCTATTTCCGAGCTGTCTGTAAGACACGCTGCAGCATCCTCACGTCCCGGTATCAGATACTCCACTTGCGTTTCATTTAATGCAATCCAGACCGGAAAACGAATCGGATCTACTCCTCCAACAAGTCGAAACTTATAATTGTCCCATACAATATCTGGATTTACAGCAAGTGAAATATTTAATTGTTCTATATAGGTCGGCGTATCGTCTGATTCATATCCTCTGGCTCCACTTATGTGCCATTGATCAATCGGTTGTCCATCTTCCCCATTTGCCCTTACCGCACATGCTTCATACAAATGTCCATATGCTCTAATCGGGATAATCCAAATATAATCGCTTTGTTCTAACGCGTTTTCTACTTCGGACACAGAAAGAAGTTCTGAGGTTAAAAGTGGTGTATCAATATACTCTTTTAATGCATTATCAAAATCAATATCCGATACACTTATTCCCTCCTCAAACGGATCCTCAACAGGTCCTCCATTTGTAA
>OQWM01003126.1_pt1 | contig 11106 bp, 7 predicted proteins | sample 1691531 | NCBI WGS metagenome assembly OQWM01 (sample SAMN03418257, study PRJEB22391) | human gut metagenome | biome: human-gut; feature: organic feature; material: feces | host: Homo sapiens | place: Tanzania | collected 2013-01 | reverse complement strand
ACTGCCTTGCCTCGTCGGAATACTACTACATCGACAAGACGATGATGATCAAGGACTTTATCGACGAGCGTCCGATGGTGACGCTGTTCACCCGCCCCCGGCGCTTCGGCAAGACGCTGAATATGGATATGCTGCGCACTTATTTTGAAAAGAGCGACAAGGATACCTCCGTCTACTTCCGGGATAAGAAGATCTGGGCCTGCGGCCAGAAGTACCGGGATTATCAGGGCAAGTACCCTGTGATCTTCCTGACCTTCAAGGATGTGAAGTTCGACACTTGGGAGGAGACCTTTGCGGCCATCCGGGATATTTTCGCAAAGGAGACCCGGCGGCACAAGGAGTTGCTGGCCAGCGATAAGTGCGACGAGTACAGCAAAAAGACCTATGCAAAGCTGGCAGACGGCAAGGTCAGCGAGGTTGAGCTGGCTTCGGCACTGCTGGACCTGTCCGCTATGCTGCACAAGCACTATGCCGTTGCGCCCATTATCATCATCGACGAGTACGACACCCCCATCCAGCAGGGCTATCAGAAGGACTATTACGACAAGGTCATCCGGTTTATGCGGAACCTGTTTTCCGGCGGGTTCAAGGATAATCAGCACCTGTCCTTCGGCTTCCTCACCGGCATTCTGCGGGTGGCCAAGGAGAGCATCTTCAGCGGGATGAATAACCTGTCCATCAACTCCGTGCTGGACAACAAATACAGCGCCTACTTCGGCTTCACCGCCGACGAGGTGATGGAGATGGCGGAATATTATGGCGCTGCCGATAAGTATGACGAGATTTGCCAGTGGTACGACGGCTACCGCTTCGGCAAGACGGAGATTTTCAACCCGTGGTCGGTGGTCAACTACTTCAGCAACGAGTGTGAGCCGAGGCCCTTCTGGGTCTCCACCGGCAGCAACGATATTATCGGGGAAGTGCTTGCCCAGGCGGACGAGGAGATTTATAACCGTCTGACCTCCCTGGTCAACGGCGAGACCTTCACCACCTTCATCGACACCGGCGTGATCTATCCGCAGATCAAGAGCAATCCCTCCACCATTTACAGCTTCCTGCTGGTGACCGGCTATCTGAAGGCACTGAAAACCACGCCCTCCTTCAGCGGCGATTTTATGTGCGAGGTCTCCCTGCCCAACCGGGAGATTTCTCTGGTGTATAACAAGGAGATTTTGCAGAGGCTGGAGAATCTGATCCCGCCGTCCACGGCGATTTCCGTTCAGGAGGCCATCTTCTCCGGCGATAACGCACGGCTGAAAGCGCAGATACAGACGCTGCTGACCCAGTCGGTCAGCTCCTTCGATACTGCCGGGGAGAATTTCTACCACGGCTTTATGCTGGGTCTGTGCGCCCTGCTGGGCGGTGCTTTCGTGACCTCCAACCGGGAATCCGGCGACGGGCGCTATGACATTCAGTTGAAGCCCACGAAAAAAGGACTTCCGGGCATCCTGATCGAACTGAAGGCGGAGAAAAATTGCAGCGACGAAAAGCTGAAAAAGCTGTCCGAGACGGCCTTGCAGCAGATCAACGACAAGAAATACGAAACCGAGCTGACGACCGCCGGGGTCAGGACGATTTATAAATACGGCGTGGCCTTCAGCGGTAAAAAGGTCGAAGTGGCAGTCGGATGAGGAGTGAGAATTCCAAAGTATCAAATTGATACTTTGGCGAAATCCCAAAGTGCCAGCACGGTGGTTCCAAAGTGCCAAATTGGCACTTTGCAGATGTGCTTATATCAAATGCTAAATGAATTAACAAAAATCGAGGGAGACTGCTTATGAAATCAAATTTTGATTTTCTGAATCGATACTGGCCTGCATTGGCACAGATCGGCGCAACCGCAGAAACCTATGTCTATTCTGATCCCAATGCCTGTATCTATAAACTCGGAATGTTTGCCGAGCGCTTAGTGCAGGAGATCCTTGTCTTTGAGCACATTGCGGAGCCGGCTGTCGACAACACCCACGCAAATCGAATTCGCATTTTGAAGCGAGCCGGTTTATTGCCGCACGAAATTGACAACACGCTATATGTTCTTCGCAAGACAAGAAACTCGGCAGTACATATAGGTACGGACTCCGTGGACGAAGCAAAGACATTGCTATCCTTGACATACAATCTTGCTGTTTGGTTTATGGAAACCTATGGAGACTGGGGATATATTGCGCCTGAGTTCGTTATGCCGAGCGAGACCACGCACGAAGATTTGGAATCCGTTATTGCCGAGCAGGAAAGGAAAATCGAGGAATTGACGAAGCAACTGGCCGTGGTCAAGACCGCCGCTTCGGGCAAAACGCAGAAGGAGCGCGCAAGGCGGTCGGAATCTGTCTCCGCTATGATGAGCTGGAATGAGGCGCAGACCAGATGCTTGATTGACGAGCAGCTTCGCCTTTCTGGTTGGGAAGCTGATACGCAGAACCTGCGCTACAGCAAAGGAACGCGTCCTGTAAAGGGGAGAAATATTGCCATCAGCGAATGGCCTACCAATTCGGCCTTTTACAAAAACGGGTATGCGGATTATGCATTCTTCGTTGGCGAGAAGCTCGTAGCATTGATGGATGCAAAAAAGATGTCGGAAGATGTGGCATCTACCATCGATGTGCAGGTAAAGGACTATGCTGCACATATTAAGCCGGAGGATATTCCACATACGGTTGGAAACTGGAATGGTTATCAGGTCCCCTTCCTCTTTGCTTCAAATGGCAGGGCATATTTAGAGCAGCTGCGGACGAAGTCTGGTATTTGGTTTTTGGATGTCCGGGAACAGGAAAATCAACCGTATCCTATTCGGAACTGGTTTAGCCCAAGTGACCTGATGGAAAAACTTGGTCAGAATACAGCGGCGGCCAATCAGGCGCTGGCTGCAGCAGATAATTCGTTTATGACAGATCCTAATGGGTTGAATCTGCGCGACTACCAGATCAAGGCCATTGATAAGGCAACAGAGGCAATCGTTGACGGCAAGAGAACGGCCTTGCTTGCAATGGCCACCGGAACGGGCAAAACCCGTACTGTTCTGGGACTTATCTACAAGATGCTGGAATCCAAGCGTTTCCGTCGTATTCTTTTCCTTGTGGATCGAGTGTCCCTCGGTGAGCAGGCAATGGACACCTTCAAAGATGTTAAGCTGAAGGAACTGCTGACGCTGGACAAAATATATGAGATCAAAGCGATCGATGACAACATCATCAATCTGGAAACCAAGGTCAGCATTTCAACGGTGCAGGGGCTTTTGAAACGCACGATTCTGGCAGAAGAACCGGATTTGATGCCCGGTGCATTTGATTTGATTATTGTGGACGAAGCCCACCGAGGATATATTCTTGACCGTGAAATGACGGAAGAAGAAATCCTCTACGATAATCAAGATGATTATATGAGCAAGTACAAGCAGGTTATCGAGTATTTCGATGCGGTGAAAGTTGCCTTGACTGCTACGCCCGCCCTGCACACGACCGAGATTTTCGGGGAGCCGGTCTATACCTACAGCTACCGTGAGGCGGTTATCGATGGCTGGCTGGTGGATCACGACCCTCCGTATCTGATTAATACGGATTTCATTGAAAATGACGCACAGTTCAAGAAGGGTGAAACCTTGGCGCAATATGACCCCAACACCAATGAACTTTTGAACGGTGCAGTTTTGGACGATGAAATGGATTTCGATGTGTCGGAGTTCAACCGCAAAATTGTTCTGCCGGATCATACCCGCAAGGTGCTGGAAGAGGTGTCGACCTACCTGAATCCGGAAAGTGGAGAAAAGACGCTGATTTTTGCGGTGAATGATGCACACGCTGACCGTATTGTGGATACGCTCCGAGAAATTTACAAGCCCTATGGCATTTCCAATGATGCCATTATGAAAATCACGGGCAAAACTGCCGGCGGCAACAAAAAGAAGATTTTGCAGGTGATCAAGCAGTTCAAGAACAACCAGTACCCCAACATTGCCGTAACAGTCGACCTGCTGACTACCGGAATCGATGTGCCGGCAATTTGCAATTTGGTGTTTATGCGCAAGATCAACAGCCGGATCCTCTTTGAGCAGATGCTGGGACGCGCTACTCGCCTTTGCCCGGAAATCGGAAAGACGCACTTCAATATCTTCGATGCAGTTCGCGTGTACGAGGACTTGGACGACACTTCCAATATGAAGTCAGTCTCCGTCAGCAAATCAATGGCTGAATTGTTGGAGGATTTGTTCCGTCCGGGTGAGGTCAGCAAGCAGCCTGTCAAAGATCGCATTTTGGCAAGATTGCAGCGTAAGAGCAACAATCTGACCGATGAGCAAAAGTATGATGTATCCGAGCGTTTAGGCGGAAAAACAATTCGGGAATATGCGAAGGAATTGAAAAGCTGTACAGAGGAAGCTTTTGTGCGACGCTGCCGGGAGGATAAGGATTTCCTGCTTTGGTTTGACAACCTGAAGGGCAAAAAGCGCGGACATTACTATTCCGAAAAGGAAGATACCCTTTTGGAAACGACCCGCGGCTATGGTGACACGGAAAAACCGCAGGATTATTTGGACTCTTTTGTGGCCTATGTCAACGAGAATAAAGACCGCATTGAAGCAATCCGCATTGCCTGCACCCGCCCCAGCGATATGACCAGGGCGCAGCTTCGGGAGTTAAAGCTGGAACTGGATAAGGAGAATTTCACCGAGAGCAGCTTGAATGAAGCGGCCAGTGCGGTGAGCAATGAACGGATCGTGGCAGACATTATCGCCTTTGTTCGTCGGGCTGTACTTAAAACGCCGCTGGTGAACCACGATGACCGCGTGAAAATGGCCTTTTCTAAACTGATTTCGGCGCATCACTTTAACAAAATGCAGCTGGATCTGCTGGAAAAGATCAAGGTATATATGCTTCACGAGAGCATCCTCAATACCGAGACCTTTGAGGCACCGGCGTTCAAGATGGATGGCGGTTTCGCACGCTTTAACAAGAAGTTTGGCGGGCAGCTTGCGGAGATTATCCGCGAGATCAACACTTATATTTACGAAGGAGCAGCTTAAATGAGCACGCAAGATATTGTACAGAAACTTTGGAACCTCTGCAATGTGCTGCGGGATGACGGTATTACTTATCACCAGTATGTGACAGAGCTGACCTACATTCTGTTTTTGAAAATGGCCGATGAGACCGGTGCAGATAAGGATATTCCCGAAGCATATCGTTGGGGCTCTTTGACCAGCCGTTCCGGCATTGACCTGAAAAAGCACTACTATACGCTGCTCAGCAAGCTGGGAGAAGAATCCGTTGGCCGCGTGGCGCAGATTTACGCCAACGCATCCTCCAGCATCGAGGAGCCGAAAAATCTCGAAAAAATCATCACGGAAATTGATAAGCTGGACTGGTATGAGGCCAAAGAGGAAGGTCTGGGCGACCTGTATGAAGGACTCTTAGAGAAGAACGCCAACGAGAAGAAGTCCGGTGCCGGTCAGTACTTCACCCCTCGTGTGCTGATCGATGTGATGACGGAACTCATCAAACCCCAGCTGGGCGACAAGTGCTTTGACCCGGCCTGTGGTACTTTTGGCTTTATGATTGCAGCCAACCGCTATGTCAGTGCGCATAACGATATGTATGCACTCTCTGACCGTCAGGCAGATTTCCAGCAGAATAAAGCGTTCAACGGCGTGGAACTAGTGCACGAGACCCATCGCTTGGCATTGATGAACGCCTATCTGCACAATATGAATGCTAACATCACATTGGGGGATTCCCTCGCACAAAGCGCCAAGGGATTGAAAGATTTTGATGTCATTCTGACCAATCCGCCCTTTGGCACGAAAAAGGGCGGTGAGCGTGCCACACGGGATGACATCTCTTTCCAGACCTCCAACAAGCAGCTGAACTTCTTGCAGGTGATCTATCGCAGCCTGAAGGCGGACGGCAAGGCCCGCTGTGCCGTGGTACTGCCTGATAATGTGTTGTTTGCTGCCGGTGACGGTGCCAGCGTGCGCCGGGAACTGATGAATTTCTGCAATCTGCATACCATTCTGCGCTTGCCTACCGGCATTTTTTATGCACAGGGCGTCAAGACCGATGTGCTGTTCTTTACCCGCGGGACAACCGAGCAGGATAACACCACCGAGGTTGCGTTCTACGATATGCGCACCAATATGGAGGGCTTTGGCAAAACTCGCCCTCTTCGCCATAGTGACTTTGATGAATTTATGGAAGGCTATAACAATCCTACCAAACGCACAGGTAAAAGATGGAGCAAGTTCACCCGTGAAGAAATCGAAACCAAGTTTGACGATAGCCTTGCCCTCGGATTGATTAAAGATGATTCCATCATTGATGCTGACGAGCTTCCCAATCCTATCGAAAGTGGAGAGGAAGCCATTGCACAGCTTGAGGAAGCCGTAGATTTGCTGAAAAGTGTTGTGCGTGAGCTTCGTGCTCTGACGGAGGAAAAGTGATGGCAAGAGCAAAAAAAGAAACCGCCCTCACGCCCGAAGAGCGTTTGCAGGCAGCTTTAGTGCCGGATTGGGAGTGGCCGTATAAGTTGCCGGGGAATTGGTGTTGGACCTATCTGACAAAGGCCGCTGAGTGCCTTGATAATTTTAGAAAACCAATAAATGCAACTGAGCGCGCTGGCCGGAATGGAAATGTTCCATACTATGGTGCTACCGGACAGGTTGGCTGGATAGATGATTTCCTCACGGATGAAGATTTGGTTTTGCTTGGCGAAGATGGAGCGCCCTTTTTGGATTTGATTAAAGATAAAGCATATTTGATTACTGGGAAAGCTTGGGTGAATAATCACGCTCATATTCTTCGCTCCCTATTTGGGGATACGGGAAATAGGTATCTGTTGCATTACCTAAATTCCTTTAATTATGCGGGTTATGTCAATGGCACCACGCGTTTGAAGTTGACACGGGCAAGTATGGATACCATTCCTATTCCGATCCCTCCTCTCGCCGAGCAGCAGCGCATTGTTGACCGCATTGAAAGCCTGTTTGCCAAGCTGGATGAGGCCAAGGAAAAGGCACAGGCCGTAGTGGATAGCTTTGAAACCCGCAAAGCCGCTATTCTTCATAAGGCCTTCACCGGTGAACTGACTGCGAAATGGCGGGAAGAACACGGTGTGGGGATGGAGAGTTGGGAGAAAAAGAGACTGTCAGATGTAGTTACTGAGTTCAAATATGGTACATCAGAAAAAAGTGACTACAATAACAAAGGAATACCTGTCCTTAGAATACCCAATATTGGTGATAATGGGATCGATTTATCAGATATAAAATACTTAAATCATAGAAATGTAGATTCTGAATCTCAAATTCACGAAGAAGATATACTGATCATTCGTTCAAATGGTAGTCGAGACCTTGTAGGAAAGGCGGTTCTTGTTCCGGAGCTTGGATGTGAATATGCCTATGCTTCTTTCCTAATCAGAGCGAAGCCAAATCATTCCATAATAAATGCACACTATTTGACGATTTTCCTAAATTCCACGGATGCAAGAGGGCAAATGTTTAGAAGGGCTAAGTCATCTGCTGGTATTAACAATATTAACACAAAAGAACTGGGAGCTATTTCACTAACAGTACCATCACTCCCAGAGCAAGACGAAATTGTTCACATCATCAACGAAATGATGGACAAGGATCAACAGTCCAAAGAAGCCGCCGAGGCAGTCCTTGACCAAATCGACCTGATGAAAAAATCCATTCTTGCCCGTGCCTTTCGCGGTGAACTGGGTACAAATGACCCAAGCGAGGAGAGCGCGGTGGAATTGCTGAAAGAAATAATAAGGAGAGGATAAATATGGCACTCACAACATCATATTTAACAAGCACCAAGAACTTTGAAGGAATAATGAATTCTATTTTGGGCGCGCGGGCACCAGAGAGATTTACGAATAAGTTTCTTGAGGATTTGGGATATAAAAGCAGCAACGATCGGCTGATTACGGGAGTTCTCAAAGCTCTTGGACTGCTGACTGACGCAGGTGAGCCAACACAGCGTTACTATGATTTTTTGGATCAATCCCAGTCAAAGAAGATTATTGCCATCGGAATTCAAGAAGCTTACGAGGATTTATTCAACCTCAATAAAGAGGCACAAAAACTCTCACAAGAGGAAGTAAAAAAACAAGTTGCGAACACTGACACAGGGCCAAAAGGGCGATAGAGTGATTGAAAATATGGCGAGAACCTTTCGGGTGCTCTGTGATTATGCTGACTGGACTGATGTAGCGGCAAATAAACAGCCAGATGCAACTCCCATACAGCCTAACTTGGGTGTACCTGAGGAGACACACTCTAGTGATGTGAAGAGTAATTCTTCGTCGCATGCGGCTCAACTTGGCCTGCATTATAACATACAGATTCATTTGCCAGAGACAACGAATATGGCTGTTTATGATGCTATTTTTCAAAGTTTGAAAAAACATTTGCTGTGAGGTTTTTATGAACGAAGATAAGCTCTATGCTTTTATTATGCGGGGCGAGTTAACAAAATCCGCACTTGAAAAAACGGAAACTGTAAGCAAATATTCTATGTCCGAAGTATTAGCGCATGAATATATCGATTCCTTGTCATTGGATTTGCTTGATGAAGAACTTGTTAACTCGGCAAGGGCAATGGCAACTGTTTACACTACTATTGCTGCTTTTGAAAACTCTGTTCGGCGCTTTGTTGTTAAAATTCTCATTGAAACCAAAGGGGAAAATTGGTGGGCGGATTGTGTTTCAGAAAAAATCAGAAGGAATGCCGAGAGCCGAAAAAGAGAAGAGGAAAAAATTCGATGGCATACTCCGCGTGGTGACTCAATGATCAATTACACTGAGTTCGGAGATTTGGTGTCGATTATGTCTCAAAATTTGGATTTGTTTGAAGCGTATATAGTGTCGATAGATTGGGCAAGACAGATTATTCAAACAATTGAACGATCCCGTAATGTTATTATGCATAGCGGAGAGCTCGGTCGTAAAGATATTGAGCGTATTGGAACCAATATTCGTGATTGGATTAGTCAGGTGGGTGAATAAATGAAGCTTGATTATATTTATCTTGATAGTTACAAAAACCTTAAAGACTTCGAAGTAGCCTTCAATGAGGGGTCTTCGGTCAATGCACTGATAGGCAATAATGGTAGCGGAAAATCCAATGTGCTTGAGGCATTGGCCACTGCATTTGCTGCGGTATACAATGAACAGACAATTGACTTTATATATGATATTTGCTATCGGATAAACAACAGTAAATACCGGATTTCTAACCGAGGTGGTACGATTTTCACCAAGGATGGAAAAAATGTAAGGAAGGCTGAACGGCGGTTTTCTCTTCCACGCGGAATTTTTCTATATTACTGTGGCGAGACAGAGCGTTTGAAGAATATTTCAGACACATATATTGACAAGGCGTTTTCAAAAGCACTTAAAAACAATGGTGAAACGGTTCTTAAGTATATATCATTTGTTGGATTAAGAGAGTTTCCTGCGGCTATGCTTGCAAATGCTGTTTATAAGAGTAATTCTTTTGAAAATATTTGCGACTTGGTAGGAATAGAGAGTATTGGGGGACCAGTTGAGTTTGTATTAAAACGCCCGACTTGGAGTAAATCAGCGCCTATAACCAATGATTCTTTCTGGAACGCGCAAGGGACGGTTGCCGCTGTTTTGAGCCAGTTGGTGGAGATGGGCGTATTAAATATAAGCAATAAAGACAGTGCCACGATTACAGTAGATAACATTGCAAATGTTAGAATTGATTCCGAAAATTGCTTTGACCTTTTTGCTAAGTTAGAGCTTCTCTTACAGGCAGATATTCTAAAAGAAATTCGATTTAATGTCATAAAAGATGATGTTTCTATGCAGTTAGAAATGCTAAGCGAAGGCGAAAAGCAACTTGCTCAACTTCTTTGCTTATTGGAAGCAACTAAGGAATATCGGGCTCTGTTTCTCCTTGATGAATTTGACTCGTTTCTTCACCCGAACTGGCAGCGTAGATTTGCAGAGATTATTTCCGAAATCGAGATCACAGGACAAGTGTTATTTACTACACATTCTCCCTTAACACTTGGAAAGATGAGAAAAGAAAACATACGGATTTTGAAAGACGGACAGGTCTTTGAGCCATCTGCCGACACTTTTAACCGGGACATTACAGAGGTGTTGGAAGAGATTATGGATGTCGGGAAAAGACCTGTAGATGTCGAAAAGGCAATGCGAGATTTTAGAAATTCTGTTATTCACGGAAACAAAAAAGATGCTCTTATACACGAAAATACACTTCGTGAGCTACTATCAAGGGATGATCCTTTTTGGGTAACGGTAGGGCACTTGCTTTCGAGGATGGGTGGCTAAATGAAATATATAGAGAAAAGAAAACCACCGGAATCGCTTGAGCGCTACAAAGAAACTGCAGGTGCTAATTTTGATGATCTCCCCTCAAGTGTAAAGAGCGAGTTGAAACAGCAATTGGCGGATGAGCAAGGTGATATTTGTTGTTATTGTGGCAAGCGCATTTCCCCAGACCATCATTCCGTTATCGAGCATCTATTACCAAAGGGAGATAAACGATATACGCACCTTCAATTAGTATATACAAATCTAGTATGTTCGTGCGACGGCGGAGAGCAAGAAAGGACTGGAAGGCCAAAGCGGGAAAAGAAATTATTCCCATCTCATTGTGATGATAAGAAAAACGATTCCATCATTCCTGTCACTCCGTTGGATGAAAATGTTGAGTCGTTATTTTCATATGATGATGAAGGGCATATCTATGGAAGAACTACAGATGCTCAAAAAACGATTGAAATATTGAACTTGGATTGTAGTACAATTGTACATAGGCGAAAAGCAGCTTTTGAGGCGTATTCCTCGCTGGATTCAGCGTCCGATATAGAATGGGCGAGCGAAATAGCTCGGCTGAAGGGGCGTAATAAGGACAATCAGTATGAAGAATACTGCTTTGCCGTTATATACTTTATAGAGCATTATCTTGCGATTTGATATATAAGCCAGACTCAAATGCATCTGTGCTTGTTCACTTTTTAAGTTAATTGAAAAGAAATTTTAGAGGCGCAGCCTTCGGAGAAATCCGTAGGCTGCGCCTCTTTTTGCGTCTTGATAGAAAAATTGAGAAATTT
>OQWM01003124.1_pt1 | contig 11108 bp, 12 predicted proteins | sample 1691531 | NCBI WGS metagenome assembly OQWM01 (sample SAMN03418257, study PRJEB22391) | human gut metagenome | biome: human-gut; feature: organic feature; material: feces | host: Homo sapiens | place: Tanzania | collected 2013-01 | reverse complement strand
TTTCTCCTGTGGCTGCCGGGTATTGCTACAGCCACTGTGATGATTTTGGCGTGGGCCGCAGCTTTGGCTTCAAGCGCAAGCACCTGGGAAACGACCTGATGGGGCGCCTTGGAACCCCCATTGTGGCGGTGGAGGGCGGCGTGGTAGAGGCCATGGGCTGGAACCGCTACGGCGGCTGGCGGGTGGGCGTCCGTTCCTTTGACGGAAAACGGTATTATTACTATGCACACCTGCAAAAAGATGCCCCCTTCGCGCCGGGACTGGCGGAAGGGGACATGGTAGAGGCCGGTCAGCTTCTGGGCTTTATGGGCCGCACCGGCTATTCAGACAAGGAGAACGTCAACAACATCGAAACGGTCCACTTGCATTTTGGGATGCAGCTGATATTCGATGAAAGCCAAAAGGAATGCGACAGCGAAATCTGGATCGATGTCTACCAGCTCGTCAAGCTCTTGTCCGCTCACCGCAGCAGCTACCGCAAAAACGACGGGCTTTGGCAGCGAGTGTATCCTTACAAAGACTTGGACTGGGCAGAATGGAAGCTACCTCAGGGCGTTGCGGGCTCCACGCTTTCCACCTGCAAATGATCCTCCGAGACTCTGAAACGGATGTCAAAGCCGGAAAAGGTCAGACCGTACACCCGGTCCGGGGCTTTCTGATAGGAAGGTCTGGGATCGTGGGAGAGGACACCGATGGCTGCCGCCTGCTTGTCAGGGGGCAGCTTTTTAAGCAATTCCTGGGGAAAATCCACCTTCAGAAGGAAATTGCCTACCCGGTCCGTAAAGCCACCGGTGGCCTGGGGGATGCAGTCGCCATAGGGGATGTAGGGCTTGATGTCAAAAATCGGGGTGCCGTCCATTAAATCGGCACCGCCTACCACCAGCACGGTTCCAAACTCCTTGGTGTGCCGCTTTTCAAGGAGCCGCACGCAGGAAAGCCCCAAGTGGTTGGGCCGGAAAGGGGAGCGAGTGGCAAAGACCCCCATGCGGACGTTGCCGCCCAGCCGGGGGGGGCGGACGGTGGGGGACCAGTCCTGCCGCACCGCCTGGGAAAACTGCCAGATGAGCCACAGATGGGAGTATTCTTCAATGCCCCTCAGGGCATCGTCGTTTCGGTATTCCGGCTCAAAGACGACCATAGAACGCAGTTCTTCCACAAGTCCGCTCTGCCGGGGAATGCCGAACTTGCTGGGGAAATCGCTGCGCATATAGGCAACGGGATGCAGCTGCATGGTTTGCATTCAGGCGTTCCTCCCTCGGAAAAAATAGGTCAGCGTAAAAATTCCGGTGAGTACCAGACTAATGGCGGCACCGGCGGAGCAGCCGAAGCCATAGGAAATGGCCAGTCCTGCCAGCCCTGCCACCAGGGCAAAGAGCACGGAATACAGGTGATACTGCTTCTGATTCCGGGCCACGTTCCGGGAGGCGGCACCGGGCAGCACCAGCAGGGAATTGAGGATCAAAAGGCCCATGCTGGAAATGGACAGGGTGACCACCACGGCAATGGCCACGGTAAAAAGGGTCTGGGAGGCCGCCACCGGAATGCCCCGGGAGGATGCCAGCTGTGGATACACCGCCGTCAAGGTCAGCCGGTTGGCATACAGGCACCAGAATACCAGAACGCCCAGCAGCACCAGGGCCAGAAGCCCAATTTCCCCGGGGGTAATGGACAGCACATCCCCGATCAGATACTTGTTGTATTTGGTAAAGCTGCCCCCGCCCAAGGTGGCCACCAGAATGCCCAGGGCCACCGCGCCGCTGGAGAAAACACCGATCAGGGTATCCGCCGCCTGATTGCTGCCCCGGCGAATGTAGGAAAACAGCAGGGCAAAGACCACACTAAAGAGGACCGCCGCCCAGGTAGGGGCCGCAATACCGAAAATAGAGCCCAGGGCGATGCCTGTAAAAGCGGAGTGACCCAGAGCATCAGAGAAGAAACTCATGTGGCCGGTGACGATCATGGTGGAGAGAATGCCGAAGAGCGGGGCCATGAGCAGCAGGGCCAGCAGGGCATTCTTCATAAAATCCCATTGAAGCATTTCCAAGGGAATGGCGTTGCAGATGCTATACCACAGGCTCATAGGGCCCCTCCTTTCATGTGGAAAATGGACATAAATTCCTCCGAGGCCAAAACTTCCTCCGGGGTACCCTGGGCCCGGATGCCTCCGTCAATCAGAACCACCTGGTCGGCATATTTGGGCAGCATGGAAAAGTCGTGAGTGGTCATGAGAATGGACAGATCATAGGTTTTTCGGATCTCGTCCAGCATGTCCATGAGGGTGGTCATGCCCTCCACGTCTACGCCGGACAGGGGCTCGTCCAGAATCAGAATATTGGGCATAGGCTCCAGAGCCAGAGCCAGCAGCACCCGCTGCAGCTCGCCGCCGGAGAGGGTGCCCACCCGCTTGTGCAGCAGCTCTGCCCCATGGACCCGGTCTAAGCACTCCCGGATGGAGGCCTCCATGCTCTTGTCGATGCCCCAGAAGGCGGGGCGCTTGCCCATGCAGCAGGTAAAGAGGTCTGCCACGTCCAAGGGCTCGCCGGGGGCAAAGGTGGGGCTCTGGGGCACATAGCCGATGCGGGGCTTGTGACTCCGCTTGCCGGGTTCTGAAAAAGCAATCACACCGCTGTAGGGCCGCTGTCCCAGAATGGCCTTGAGAAAGGTGCTTTTTCCCGCGCCGTTGGGACCGATCAGGGCCACCATTTCCCCGCAGTGTACATGCAGATTCATGTCCCGGAGGATCTGGTTTCCGCCGATGGTGACGGACAGATTTTCAACCCGCAGGCAGCAGGAATGGCCGCAGTCGTTGATATGAAGTTCGCTCATCCCAAGGCCTCCTTGATGGTATCGATGTTGTGGTACATGGCGTCAAAATAGCTTTCCCCGGCCATGGCCATGTCCAGCGTGGCTTTTTTTGCTCCGGTCTCCCGGCAGAGAATATCCGCCGCGGAAGCGCTGCCGTTTTTCTCTACAAAAACTGCGGGAAGGGAATGGGCCCGGGCCAGACGGATGAGGCCAATGAGCTCCTTTGCCGAGGCCTCGCTGCCGGATTCCTCCTCCAGGGCCGCAAGAATATCCAGGTCAAAGGCCTGGGCAAAATAGGAAAACCCATCGTGAAAGGTGAGAAGCTCCCGGCAGGAAAGGGTTTTTAAAGTCTCCTGCCCGTATTGCTCCAAATCGTCCAGCCGGGCCAAAAGCCCTTGAAGGTTGTCCTCAAAAACGGTTTTCCACTGGGGATACTGCCGGGAAAGTCCCTGACAGATGTTTTGAGCCATGATTTTGGCATTCTCCGGGGAAAGCCAGATGTGGGGGTCAGATTCGTGGTGGTGGCCCTCGTGTTCGTCCGGTTCCCCCTGCTCCTCGTGGTCATGCTCGTCTCCTTCTAAAAGGGCGATTCCCTGGGAGGCATCAATGGCAGTTTTTCCTGCAAGCAGGTCCTCCATAAAGTCCTCCAGCCCCGCACCGGAGAGAACAAGCACCTCCGCCTGCTCCGCCAGCCGCACCTGGTTCACGTTCAGAGAATAGTCATGGAGGCAGGAAACGGATTCCGTTACCAGCCGCCCGACGCTTAAATCTGTCCCCCGGCACAGCTCTTGGGTAAATTCATAAACCGGCAGGGTGGTGGCGGCGACATCAACCGGCTCCGGGGCCTTGGCGCAGCCTGTCAGCAGAAGCAGCAGGGAAAGCAGCAGGGGAGCACATAAAAAGTGTTTTTTCATAAGCAGTTCCTAATCTGAAATAAGAAAGAAAGGCCCTGCGAACAGGGCCTTTTGGGGATGCAATATCAGTGCTTTTCGGTCCAGTCAGTGACCTTGGTCTTAGCCAGACGAATAATATCCTCCGTGGGATAGGGAGAAGCCTCGCCGCCGCATACATACAGGAAGTACAAACCGCCCTCGGTCTGATACAGGGATTCCTCATAACCGGCAGGATCACCCAGAGCACCGCTGGTGAACTTCTTGATCAAAGTCGCCGTATCGGTATCATACTCTTTCTTGCAGATGATCTTTTTCATGGAACAAGCCTCCTTTCATTGGCGCTTATGTATATTATTATACATGGAATTACTGGGAAATCAAGTAAGAAGAACGCTTTCCTAAAATATTTCTTAAAAATTGGGAAATTCCAAGAGAATCCTCGGCTCTGCTTGCCGGAATGCTCAGCATATTGCACAAAGAAAAGAGACAATTTTTTCTAAAAAAGCCGATTCCATAAGAAAAAACCATAAAATAACCGTTGAATCGTTCCCAAAAACCAAACTGCATACCTTTTTTCACAGTCAGAAGCTATAAAAAATACGCCCCTCCGGTTTATGAGTAAACCGGAGGGATGCAAATCATTTGGCGGAAAGCTCCACGGCTCTGCGGAGCATGGAATAGGGGGGCACGGGTTTGGGCAGCTGCATGGTAAATTCCATCTGGGGAGTCCTGGGCTCTTCCAGCGCCTCCCCAAGGCTGTCCCGCATGGCCCCGGCCTCCAGGGTAAAAGGCTTGCAATCAGGGCCCACACATTCAAGGGCGTCTCCTCTGGAAAACTTGTTTCGCAGGGAGCACCGGGCCAGACCCTGTTCGTCGCAGGACTCCACCATGGCCACGATCTGCCACTGGCGAATGTAGCGGGAGGTCTCGGTGTACTGCCCCGGCTGGCCGTAGTAAAAGCCGGTGGAATAGACCCGGTGAGAAATGTGGTCTACCTCGTCCCGCCATACGGGATCCAGAGGCAGCCCTTGGGCGGCTGTGTCAATACAGTGCCGGTAGGCCCCGGTGACGATGGCGGCATAGTAGCCGGATTTGGCCCGGCCCTCCAGCTTGATGCAGTCCACCCCTGCGTCCATCAGGTCCTGCAGGTGGTCGATCATGCACATATCCTTGGAGTTTAAGATGTAAGTACCCTTTTCATCCTCGTAAACCGGGAAATATTCCCCCGGCCGCTTTTCCTCCACCAGGGCGTACTGGTACCGGCAGGGCTGGGCGCAGGCCCCCCGGTTGGAGTCCCGGCCCGTCATGTAGTTGCTGAGCAGACACCGGCCGGAGTAGCTGACGCACATGGCCCCGTGGCCGAAGGTCTCGATTTCCAGCTTTGGGTCCACCTTCTGCCGGATGCCGCTGATTTCGTCCAGGCTCAATTCCCGGGCCAGCACCACTCGGCTGGCCCCCAGGTCAAACCAGGCCTGGGCGCATTCATAGTTGGCAATGGACTGCTGGGTAGAAATATGCCGCTGGCAGCGGGGAGCGTATTTCCCAGCCAGGGTAAAGGCCCCCAGGTCCGCAATGATGAGGGCGTCCACCCCGGCGCTGTCCAGCTGCTCTAGGTAGGCCGGGAGCTGGGCAATCTCGTCGTTCCGTGGCATGGTGTTCACGGTGACATGGACCTTGACCCCATGGCTGTGGGCGAAGCGCACCGCCTCCGGCAGGGCCTCCGGGGAAAAATTCCCCGCGAAGGACCGCATGCCGAAGCTGGTGCCGGCCAGATAGACCGCATCCGCACCGTAGAGCACGGACATATTCAGTTGTTCCAGATCCCCGGCAGGGGACAGTAGTTCCAGTTTTCTCATATTATCCACGAATGGCCTCCCGGAAAGCTTCGTGTTCCTCCAAAGTAGAGGAGAAGTGGTGGGTTCCGGTGGCGGGGTCCAGAATATAGTAGTAGTAGCCCGTGTCCTGGGGCTCCAGAGCGGCCTTGATGCTGTTGAGGCCCGGGTTCGTAATGGGGCCCGGGGTCAGGCCCACGTTCAGATAGGTGTTGTAGGGGCTCTGGGTTGCCAGGTCCTCCTGGGTCAGGTCGGTCTTGCCGCCTAGGGCATAGATGACGGAGGCGTCAATGTTCAGGTAGGCCGGGGTGCCGCTCCAGGCGTACAGACGGTTGTAAATGACAGAGGCAATGGTGTAGCTTTCCTCGGCACTGGCGCTTTCCTTTTCAATCAGGGAGGCCACGGTGATCACATCGGCCATGGTCATCTGGTGGCTGGCGATATAGTCGGCGCTCCGTCCGTCACCCTCCATCATCTTGCTGATGTGGGCGTTCAGACTTTCCAGCTGACCGGTAATGCTTTCGTCAACGCGCTTGTCAAAGTTGTTGAGCATCTTGGTCAGAACGTTCTGGGCGGTGTCGTTGGTGTAGAACTCATAGGTATCCGGGAAGAGGTAGCCCTCCAGGCAGTATTTGCTGCCCCGCTCCCGTCCTTCCAGGAACCAGTAGTCCTCCAGCTCTCCGGAGGCCGCGTAGCTTTCCAGGCTCTCCACGGTGCATACCCGCTTTTCCTGTAAGAGTTCAAAAATCTGACGGCAGCTGTAGCCCTCGGGGATCATAATGGTAATGACACTGCGCCGGGAGCTGGGAGACATCATCTCCACCAGGGCGTGGTAGTCATACAGGGTGTTCAGGTCCCAAATGCCGGGCTGAATGTCCCCATCGTCTACGGCGAAGCTGGCGTAGAGCTTAAACAGACCGGGGTAGCGGATCAGGTTGGCGTTTTTCAGCTTGGTGGCAACGGCGTCAATGTCATCGGTGGAGGAAATGGTCACGGTGACCTTGTGATCCTCCCGGCCAAAGGCCAGAACATCCGCCGCGCACATCCAGGCCATGCGCCCCAGGGTCACACCGATGGCCAGGGTGATGGCGATCCACACCACCGTTACAAGGATATTGGGAATGCCCAATAGACCCTCGGCGCTGCGCCGCTTGGGCCGCCCCTTTTTGGCCGGATGGGTCCGGACAGGCACCTGGGGCTCCTCCGGCTCCGGCTGGGCAGTGAACATCTCCTCAAAATCCTGGTCGTCCTGGGTTTGAGGGTTGGAAAGCTGCTGGGCAAAGTCAGAGGGGGTCAAAACCCGATGTTCCTCCGGCTGGGCTTCGACCGCGTCTTCCGGCAGGGTGAAATCACCGTATTCCTCCGGCAGCACGATGTCAGCACCGTCTTCCGGCATGGAATAATCCGGAATGTCCTCGGCTGGTATAGAGGCCTCGTTGGCATGAGGGGCAGCCTCGTGGTCAAAGGAAAAATCCTCGGATTCCGGGGGAACGTCCCCGGGGTCTTCCTCTGGAAACAGATTCTGGCCATCCTCCGGCAGGGCCTCTCCTGTAAGAATGTCACCCTCCAAAGGCACAGTGTCTTCCGATACGGTGTTTTCGTCCTGGGTGGTTTCTACCGTCTCTTCCGGCTCTGTGACCTGGGACAGAAAGTCATCGGCGGTCACCGGGGGAAGCTGATCGGACGCTTCCGGGGCATCTTCTGTTGCCGGTGGATCGTTCAGAAAACGTCCTTTATAGCCCCCTTTTCCCAGGGCCTTTTCCCCGTTTTCGGACAGAAAGCGGGGCTTCTTCTTTTCGTTGGGATTGTCTTGCATGGGCTTGCTCCTTTAGGTACGAATCACGATTTGCTGGGCGATGCGTTCTGCCTCCGGCTGACCCTTCAGGGCTTCGATCAGGGCCAGGGCAAAGGGAATGGCGCAGCCTGCGGAGGTGCCGGTGATCAGGCGGCCGTCCCGCACACAGGCGGCATCGGGGACCATCTGGGCCTTTCCCATCTGGCCTTCGCAGCCGGGGAAGCAGGTGGCCTTGCGGCCCTCGGGAATGCCCAGATCCGCAAGGACCGTGGGCCCGGCGCAGATGGCCGCTACAAACCGGTCATGCTCCCAGCCCCAGCGCAGGGCATCCAGCGCCGCCTGACTGGCCCGGGCGCTGGCCACGCCCCCCAGTCCTCCAGGCAATACGATCATTTCCATGGCATCCAAATCCATCTCCTCCGGCAGAATGTCGGCTTCCACCCCAATGCGGTGGCTGCCGTAAACCATTTTCCCGGTGATGCCCACGGTCTGGACCTCGATCCCTGCCCGGCGCATCAGATCCACCGGGGCGATGGCTTCCACTTCTTCAAATCCGGTTCCAAGCAGTACGTATACCATAACATCATTCCTCCAAACACTTGGTCACATAGCGGTAAATTTCTTCATGAATATCCTGGATGCTTCGCATTTTTCCATTTTTCACACAGGAGATCAGGGTCCAGCCGTAATATTCCGCGGCGGAGCGGCCCATCCGGCGGCTGGCAGACAGATACTGGGTGTCTGCTTCGTGGATGTCCGCGTGGGTGCCGGTGGCGGCCTCCCGGGACCGAAGGAGCATCTCTGTGAAGTCTGTAGGCACATCCAGGTAGAGCACCAGGTCGGGCCTGGGAAGCCCCATGTGGTCGTATTCCAGCTCATAGAGCCATTTCAGGAAGTCCTTCCGCTTCTCTTCCGGCTCCTTGGAGGCCTGGTGGACGGCGTTGGAGGTGGTGTAGCGGTCAGAGACCACAAGACCGCCCTGCTCATACCACTTGCCCCACACCTTTTTGTAGGAGGCGTACCGGTCTACGGCGTAGAAGGTGGAAGCGGCGTAGGCGTTCACATCCGCCGGGTGGGAGCCAAACTCCCCGCCGAGATACATTTTGATCAGTGCGGAGCTGGGCTGCGAATACTGGGGAAATACCAGCTTTTCAAAGGCTACCCGGTCTTGCGACAGGTGCTCCGTCAAAAGGCGGAATTGGGTGGACTTGCCGGACCCGTCGGTGCCCTCAATGACTATCAGTTTACCCATTTTTCTGTGTCCTTCCTCATAATAAGGCAGTTTATAATCCAATAGAATATATCATATTTTCTCCCTCTTGTCCACACGAAAGTGTGAACATTGGTGATTGCAAAAACGGAAAACCTATGTATAATAATACTTACTATCCCCTGGGGGAACAGGAAAGGAACGAAAAACATGGGTATTGTTGTGATCGGCGCGGTATTTGTGGATATCAAGGGCTATCCCAAGGCCAATTATATTCCGGGAGGCCGCAACGCGGGCAAGGTAGAGCAGATTTACGGCGGTGTCTCCCGAAACGTGACAGAGGACATTGCCAACTGTGAACTCCGGCCCACCTTTATTGGCCTGGTGGACAATACCGCCATCGGAGCGGACGTGATCCGGCAGTTAAAAAACCACAAGGTCAATACGGATTATATGCGTCAGGTTCCCGACGGTATGGGCACCTGGCTGGCGGTCTTCAACAACGACGGAGATGTGGTTGCCTCCATTTCCAAGCGTCCGGACTTAACGCCCATCCTGGACATTCTGGAAGAAAACGGGGATGAGATTTTCCGGAACGCGGACAGCATTGTCATTGAGGTGGACGTGGAGAAGACCATTGTGAAAAAGACGCTGGCGCTGGCGAAGAAATACGGCAAGGCCGTTTACGGTCTGGTGTCCAATATGAGCATCTGCCTGGAGCGCCGGGATTTTCTGAAGGATTTGGGCGCTTTCGTCTGCAACCAGCAGGAGGCGGGGCTGCTGTTCTGCACGGACTACTCCCATAAGACACCGGAGGAGATGGTGGACATTGTGGCGGAGAAGGCCTACCAGGCCCGGATCCCCAGGCTCATTGTCACCATGGGGGCGCAGGGTGCGGTCTACGCCGATATGAGCGGCGATAAGGGCCTGTGCCCCGCCCGTTCCGTAGAGGTGAAGGACACCACCGGCGCCGGGGACTCCTTCTGCGCCGGTGTGGCGGTGGGCCTGACCTATGGAAAGGGGCTGAAGGAAGCCTGCGAGATCGGCAACCATCTGGCAGCCTCTGTGATCGCGACCCTGGACAATGTTTGCCCCCGGTTCCTGCCGAGAGAGCTGGGGATCGATATGGATGTACCGGACTGATATGAGCTATAAGAGAATTCTAACGGTCCAGGACCTGAGCTGCCTGGGTCACTGCTCCGGAGCGGTGGCCTTGCCGGTGCTTTCCGCCTGGGGCCACGAGACCTGCCTGCTCCCTACGGCTCTGCTCTCCACCCACACGGCATTTCCGGCCCCCTATGTGCGGCACCTGACGGAGGATATCCCGGCCATTGCCGCCCACTGGAAGAGCCAGGGTATCCAGTTTGACGGTATCCTTACGGGATATCTGGGAAGTAGGGCGGATATCCAAAACGTACTGGCCCTGCGGGAGCTCATGGCCCCCGGAGGACTGTGTATCGTAGACCCGGCTATGGGGGATCATGGGCGGCTTTACAGTGGCCTTGCGGCGGGCTATGCCCAAGCCATGGAAGCTCTCTGCCGACAGGCGGATATCCTCCTGCCCAACGTGACGGAGGCCGCCATTCTTACGGGGCTTCCCATGCCGGAGAAAATGACAGAGGCCGCTGCCCGGGCGCTCCTGCTGGCGCTGCCCAACGAAAGAGTCATTCTGACCGGGGCCATTGAAGAGCCGGGAGTTACCGGGGTAGCGGTGAAGAAAGGGGCGGCCGTTACCTTTTTCCGGCATCCCAAACAGCCTGGCTCCTTCCACGGCACCGGGGATCTCTTCGCCGCCTGTTTTGCCGGGGAAGTGCTTCGGGGAGAGTCGCTGGGAGACTCCGCCGCCTTCGCTGCCCGGTTTACAGGGGACTGCGTAGTGGAAACCGCGAAGGATCCCAAACGGGCCTACGGTGTCAAATTTGAACCGTTATTATGGAAAATCACGGAAAAATCAGGTGATCGGCTATGAAAAACGAAATTATGCTGAAAACAAAGCGCTTGCTCTTAACGCCAATGCCCATGGAGAAGCCAAAAACCAGCTGGATGACGGTATACATGTGCTTCGGCATTTCCATCGGTATGGCTCTGGGCAGCCTGATGGGAAACATTTCCGTCGGTATGTGCTACGGCGTGGCGGCGGGGGTGCTGCTGGGCACCGCGATGGATGCCTCCGAGAAGAAGCGCCGGGCGGAGATCCTGGAAGAGCGGAAATACACGAAGGAACGGGCAGAAAAAGCCAATACAGAGGTGAAAAAAGCCCTGGAGGAGATTTATGCCTGCACGCCTTATATGAGCGCCGGAAGAAAAGCTGTGGTACAGCTTTTTGCTGTGACCGGAGAGGGAATCTGTATCTGGAATGAGATCGGAGCCTGGCTCATGGACCGCTCTGAGGAAGAAGGTCGGAAACTGGCCGAAAGACTGGAAAACTGGCTGGAGCATTACCGCCGGGAATGGAGAGAGATCAGTAAGGAGAGTAGTCTCGCTGTACTGAGCAGCATGGTTGTGAGATATGCGGATTTGCTGAGAAGACGTTGACGTTCAGCGCAGGCCACAGGTCTATGCTACGTTTCGGT
>OQWM01003123.1_pt1 | contig 11111 bp, 9 predicted proteins | sample 1691531 | NCBI WGS metagenome assembly OQWM01 (sample SAMN03418257, study PRJEB22391) | human gut metagenome | biome: human-gut; feature: organic feature; material: feces | host: Homo sapiens | place: Tanzania | collected 2013-01 | reverse complement strand
GTTTGAAAACATTATTTCAGATATTGATTGTAAATTCAGTGTGAGTGATAGTATAATCATAGGAGACAGCCTCACCTCGGACATAAAGGGCGGAAACGGCGTAGGCCTTAAGTCTGTCTGGTTTAACATGCGAGGTGAAAAAAACGATACGGATATCATACCCGATTATACCGTGAAGAATTTTGATGAGCTTAAAGGATTGTTGAACGCTTGTTTATAGGAAATGTTGAAATAAAAGGTCCCGCTCTGCTCGCTCCCATGGCGGGAGTGGCGGATAGGGCATTTCGAGAGCTGTGCATGGACTTTGGCGCGGCAGGTGTAACCTCGGAGATGGTGAGCGCCAAAGGCTTCACCATGGGAGACCGGAAAAGTGAGGAGCTCCTAACTTTGTCAGAGCGGGAACACCCGGGTGCGGTACAGATTTTCGGTGACAACCCGGAAATCCTCGCACAGGCGGCGCGTGAGGCGATAAAGTATAAGCCGGATTGGATTGACATAAATATGGGATGCCCTGCTCCCAAGGTTACCGGGAACGGCGGAGGGTCCGCACTTATGAAAAATCCGGAGCTTGCACAGGATATCGCCCGTGCGGTTGTAAACGCCGTGGAGATTCCTGTGACCGTAAAGATGCGCACGGGCTTTGACGGCGCCCACATAAACTGTGTGGAGATGGCAAAGCGTTTTGAAGACGTCGGGGTCGCCGCTCTCACCGTTCACGGAAGAACCAGGGAGCAGATGTACGCGCCGCCGATAAACTATGACGCAATCCGGGCTGTAAAGGCTGCGGTTTCGATACCGGTTATAGGTAACGGAGATATCATAGACGGCCCGAGCGCGGCCAGAATGATTGAATACACAAATTGTGACGCTGTCGCCGTAGGACGCGGTGCGCAGGGACGACCGTTTGTATTTAGTATGATAAACGCTTATCTCGGCGAAGAGGCACGCCTGCTTCCGGAGCCGCCTATGTCGGAGATAATGAGAATCATGCTAAAGCATATTGAGACGCTGTGTAGGTACAAGGGAGAGTATATCGGTATGCGTGAAGCGAGAAAGCACGCGGCATGGTACATAAAGGGCGTCAGAGGCGCAGCGGGCTTCCGGCGTGAAATAGGTATGTTATCCTCCATGGATGAGCTTTATGAGCTTTCAATGAAGGTTATAGAGGCCTCCCGCGAAGAATAATCTTTTAGGTTTGAGTAAGTTTTAAGTGAATAAAATATATTAAATTCAGAGGAGGAGGATTCAGATGAAACAAAACGAAATCAAGGTCAGGACAAAGCTTCTTGACGAAAACGGAAACATTGCCGAGCCGGGCTGGTGTCGAAAAATGCTTTATGATTACAGTCGTAAGGACATAAAGACATCCCGCCTGCGTCTTAAGGAGTGGAACTTCTATCAGGTGGCAAACGAGCGCTATACGGTGCAGATGACAGTTGCGGATATCGGCATGGGCGGAGCTGTTGCATGCAGTCTTTTTGACCGTGAGACAGGGGAAAAGGCCGACGGTCTTGCAGCTCTTTCGGTTCTCACTCTCGGAAGGTATAAGCTTCCCGAGGATCCGGACGCTCCCATGACCTTTAAGAAATGCTCACTTTTCGGAAGGACGTATGTGGAGAGCGACGTTCATCACATGAGAATCATAATGAACGGTATATGCACAAAGGGTAAGTTCCGTGCGGACTTTGAGTTCGAGATTCAGGACGGCGCGGAGTATCTTACAATGGCAGTTCCTTTTGAGAAGGAAGCACATTTTTACCTCAACAAGAAGCAGCATTGTATGCCTGTACGCGGCGTTATCGAGTGCGGTGACATGAAGGCTGTATTTGACCCGAAGGATTCATTTGGAACTCTTGACTGGGGCAGAGGAGTATGGCCTTATCACAACCACTGGTACTGGGGCGGCGGCACGCAGAGACTTCCGGACGGAAAGCTCTTCGGCTTTGAGATAGGCTGGGGCTTTGGTATCATGGAGGCATTTACCGAGAACACTCTTTTCTATGACGGAAAAGCTCATAAGATAGGAAAACTTCATCTTAAAAAGCCTCACAAGCATATGTGGTTGACAAGAGAGCATATGAAACCGTGGGTATTCATCTCCGACGACGGACGTTTTGAGATGACTATGACGCCTCTCCATGACCATCACGCTTTCGGCGGTATTCCTCATACACTCGGTATGCACGCTCACCAGGTATGGGGTAAGTGGAACGGAACCGTAACACTTGATGACGGAACAAAGCTTGAAATAAAGGACATGACGGCATTCTGCGAGAATGTTGAAAACCGCTGGTAATCACAGCTCGTTTTAGCGGTGAAGGACAAAACAACGGTGAAAAACAAAAGATGTACCGTGAGTACCTGAAATAACAAAGAACCCGAAGAGTTTTGCTCTTCGGGTTCTTTGCTTTGAAATATAAAAGTGAAAGGAAAAAATATATGGAAATGATAGAATTTTATGAATAAAGTTTTTTAATGCGAATCAAAATTTAAATGAAATTTCGGAATTTGTAATTTTACGTTTACTTGTGATTACAAGTCGTCTTCAAGTCTGAATTTTCCGTCGTAGATGCCCGATAGGAGAAAGAGCATCTTCGCTTTGCCTATCTCGCCGGTACGGTAGAACAGCTGTCCCATTCTGTTGAAAAGCTGTGAGGGATTGTAGTAGTTCATACTGACAAGGCTTGTGTTCTGACCGTTCATCTTACCACTCCTCTCTGTTTATTGTGTCTTAAGTCTAACGTCTTAACCTTAAAGGAGACTTAAATAAAAATTAAAAAACGGTTAAGTGTGAAAATTTCGTATGTTGTACTATGTGGCCCAAGCATATCCTCTGCGTTTTTTTCTTTTGACGCTTTTTATGATACCAGAGAGGATTTATTAAATTTGTCGAAGCATGGCTTGTCCGAAGTTTACTTTTTGTGCCAGAATACCTTTGGCTGAAATAGGCGGTTTTCACGGAACAATTATTCTGATAGGGAGTTGTTTTTATGAGATATTTTATACCTACAAAAGTATATGACGAAAAAAATGCCGTAATGAATCATGCGTGTGACCTTGCGCTGTTTGGAAAAAAGGCTCTTATAGTTACGGGTAAATCATCGGCAAAAAAATGCGGTGCGCTCGGGGACGTTGTGAGTGCGCTTGATTCTCAGAATATCAGTTATTCAATCTATTCCGATATTGAGGAAAACCCATCGACAGAAACAGTGATTATGGCAAGAGATTTCGGTCTTTCCGAAAACACGGACTTTGTTATAGGAATAGGCGGAGGCTCTCCGATGGATGCCGCAAAAGCGATCGCTCTTATGATAAAACACAGCGACAGAGGCGAGGAATATCTTTTTGAAAAAAATGCGGACTCATCCGCACTTCCCGTTGTCACCATACCTACCACGTGCGGCACGGGCTCCGAGGTTACGGGTGCTTCTGTTCTGACAATACACGAAAAAAAGACAAAGTCGGGTATACCGCACAGTATTTTTCCGAACCTGTCATTGATAGACTCGAGGTATCTTAAAGCGGCACCTCTTGAAATAATAAGGAATACCGCCATGGATGCGCTTTCTCATCTTATAGAGAGTGAAATAAACTCGGATGCGGATGATTACTCGCGTATATTTTCCGATGCGGGGCTGAGGCTTTTCGGTAAGGTAAAGGAGTCCCTCCTTTCGGGAAGCTTTACGGCTGAGGATTATTCCTTGCTTATGCGTACATCCACTGTTGCGGGTATGGCTATTGCGCATACCGCAACCTCTATTCCTCACGGGCTCAGCTATGCCGTGACCTATTCGCTCGGGATTCCTCACGGAAAAGCATGCGGCTTGTTCCTAAAGGGTTATCTTGACGCTGCATACAAAAACGGATTTGCAGACGGGGTAGATAAGATATCTGAGCTTACGGGATTCGGCGGTACGGATGATTTACATCGCTTCTTTGAGGCCACCTGCGGAAAGGTTGAACTTTCTGAAGAAATGAAAAAGTATGCCGCGGATGCGCTTTTCGAGAACACCGCAAAGCTGAAAAAATCACCGTTTGCGGTCTCTTATGATACCCTCTGCAGTATTGCGGGAGTCACGGAATAATGGTAAAATGAATTGTCTTTTTACATAAGAGTATTTAAGGACGGGAATACTGTCTTAAAACGGAGATTGAGTGTTTTATGAAGTTACTTGTTATAGACGGAAACAGCATAATAAACCGTGCATTTTACGGTATAAAGCTTCTCACCACAAAGGACGGGAGGTTTACAAACGGTATCTACGGATTTCTGAATATACTTATAAAGCTGCGTGACGAGGTTCAGCCCGACGCGGTTGCGGTTGCCTTTGACCTGAAGGAGCCGACGTTCCGCCACAAGATGTATGACGGATACAAGGCAGGGCGTAAGGGTATGCCCCCGGAGCTTGCCTCACAGATGCCGGTGCTCAAGGAGCTTCTAAGCCTTCTCGGTTACAAATATGTTGAAATCCCGGGCTTCGAGGCGGATGACATCCTCGGAACCATGGCGCGCGTATGCTCGGAGGGTACGGAAAACGAGTGCTTCCTTGCCACGGGTGACAGAGACTCTTTCCAGCTTATTCGGGACAATGTAACCGTTATTCTTCCGTCAACTAAAATGGGACGCACGGTGACAACGTATTGCACTCCCGAGTATATCTCGGAGAATTACGGCGTTAAGCCCTTGCAGATGGTCGAGATAAAAGCGCTTCAGGGCGACTCATCGGACAATATCCCCGGTGTTGCCGGAGTCGGCGAAAAGACTGCCGACGCACTTATTAAGGAATACGGAAGCATAGACTTTATCTATGACCATATCTCAGAGCTTGAGATAAAAGAGGGCGTCAGACAAAAGCTTATAAAGGATAAGGACAATGCATACCTAAGCCGTACTCTCGGTACCATATGCCTAGAGGTTCCCATGGATACTGACCTTTCACACTACGAAGTATCCGAGGGAGACCCTGCTGCCGCAGCGAGACTTTTGTCGTCACTTGAGATGTTCGGAATGATAGATAAGCTCGGATTGCGCGGCAGAGTCGACATTTTCGGCAACGGTGACGAAACATCCGAGAAGCAGGAGAATCAGGGCTCAGAAAATGCAAAGTCTGTTACTCCCGTTTACCACAAGAATTTCTCGGAAATCCTTTCGTTACTTGAAAAAACGCACAAGGCTCACTTCGTATGTGACTATGAAAACGGAGATTTCGGCGAAAAAAAGCCAACTGTAAAGTGTGTATACTTTACAATCGACGCAAATGCGCATATAATCGACTTTGAGTCGGCTGAAAACAACGCTGTTACGGCATTTGACAACATGCTGAGTGACGCGTCCTTCAAAAAATATACCGACGACTCAAAGCACCTGTTTGCATACGCGTACACAAAGGGCTTCGAGGTCTTAGGTCTGGAGCTTGACACCAGTCTTGCCGGGTATATCCTGAACCCGTCGGCAAACGCCTACGACCCCGTAAGACTTCTCTCGGAGTACGGTCAGAGGGTACGCTTAAAGGCACCGCATGTCGATTCCGACAACGAACAGGTGCAGAGTGTTATGGCACTCGGTGTGGTATCCGATTATCTGCTTTCGTTTATCGACTCCGACAATCAGGCAGATTTACTCGCGATGGAGATAAGCCTTTCTGAGGTTCTCGCTTCTATGGAGCAGGTAGGATTCCTTGTGGACACCGACGGTCTCTCGGAATACGGTGAGGTTATCGGCACAAGGGTTTCGGAGATGACGAGACGTATATATGACGAATGCGGCTTTGAGTTCAATCTGAACTCCCCGAAGCAGCTCGGCGAAGCGCTCTTTGAAAAGCTCGGGCTTCCGGCAAAGAAAAAGACCAAGAGCGGGTATTCGACGAGTGCCGACGTGCTTGAATCGCTTGCAGAGGAATACCCGATAGTTGCCGACATCCTTGAGTACAGAACGGTACAGAAGCTTAAGTCCACGTACTGTGACGGACTGAAGGCCTGCGTTGCAAAGGACGGACGTATACATTCAACACTTAATCAGACGGAGACAAGGACGGGGCGAATTTCTTCAACCGACCCGAATCTTCAAAATATACCGGTGAGAAAGCCGCTTGGCTCGGAGCTTCGCAAATTCTTTGTGGCAAAGCCTGGCTATGCGCTTGTGGATGCCGACTATTCGCAGATTGAGCTTCGTGTTCTCGCACATATGGCGGACGATAAAAATATGATTTCCGCGTTCGATACGGGTGAGGATATCCACAGGATAACCGCTTCACAGGTTTTCGGTGTGCCTCTTTCGGAGGTTACCCATACAATGAGGAACAATGCAAAGGCGGTAAACTTCGGTATTGTATACGGTATAGGCGCACATTCTCTCGGGAAGAATATCGGTGTTCCGTACAAGGAAGCGGATGCGTATATAAAGGGATATCTTCATAATTTCAGCGGCGTTGATGCGTACATGAAAAATGTAGTCGAAGAAGCAAAGGCGAACGGATATGTAAAAACTCTTTATGAGAGAAGACGTTATCTTCCGGAGCTTACATCTTCAAACCATATGCTACGGGCGTTCGGTGAGCGAGTCGCACGCAACATGCCCATACAGGGAACTGCCGCCGATATCATAAAGATAGCGATGATAAAGGTATACAACCGCCTTAAAGCGGAAAAGCTTGACGCAAGGCTCATCATGCAGGTACACGACGAGCTCATAGTCGAGACAAGAGAGGATATCGCCGACTCGGTATGTGAGATTGTAAAAGAAGAGATGGAGAACGCCTGTGCCCTTAAGGTACGGCTTCTCTGTGACGCACACGTAGGTAAAACCTGGTATGAGGCAAAAGGCTGATGAAAATAGTAAATCTAAGTGTAAACAATATTCCGGCTGTTGCGGAGCTTGAAAGGGAATGCTTCGTTCATCCGTGGTCGGAGCAATCAATACGTGATTATTTCGGAAATCCGGACGCCCATTTCTTTGTGGCAACGGATAAACCCGAAAACAGCGCCGACGTATCCGAGGTTGTCGGGTACATCGGCTCATATATCATATGTGACGAGGCGTATATCACAAACGTTGCCGTAAAGAAAGCCTCAAGGCAGCGCGGTATCGGCACGGCACTTCTTGAGAAGTGCATGGACTGCGCCGAAAACAGCGGCGCGACCTTTATAAGCCTTGAGGTGCGCCTTTCAAATGCGCCTGCCATAAGCCTTTATAAAAAGGCAGGCTTTGAAAGCGCGGGCGTCCGTCCTTCCTTTTACCGCGACCCCACCGAGGACGCTATTATCATGACAAAATATTTCAAATAAAGGCAGGCTTTTATTTACAAGCTCTATTATACATCATTATTATACGCTTTTTCAAGAGATGCAGCAATAAGTCCTTTAAAAAGTGGGTGCGGACGGTTGGGGCGGGACTTAAATTCGGGGTGGAACTGTACGCCGACGAAGAATTTTTCTCCGGAAAGCTCCACGGCTTCAATAATATGTCCGTCCGGACTCTTTCCGCAAAGGGTCATGCCGTTTTGCTCCATAATTTCGCGGTAGTCGTTGTTGAATTCATAGCGGTGGCGATGGCGTTCGCTGATGTGCTCCGCACCGTAGCAGCGGCGGAGCACGCTGCCCTCCGCAGTGTCGCAGGGGTACGCGCCAAGGCGGAGCGTGCCGCCCTTATCGGTGCCGTCGGACTGGTCGGGCAAAAAGTCGATGACCTTGTTTTCCGCATTAGCATCAAATTCGCCGGAGCTTGCATTTTTGAGCATGCAGACGTTCCGCGCAAATTCGATAACCGCAATTTGCATACCAAGACAGATTCCGAGATAGGGAATGTGGTTTTCGCGGCAGTATTTTGCGGTTTCGACCATACCCTCGATGCCCCGCTCGCCAAAGCCGCCGGGAACGATAATTCCGGAGCAGCCGGAGAGCTTTTCGGCGACATTTTCGGCGTTCACGCCTTCGCTGTCAATCCAGTGAATCTTGATGTGGGTGCCGTAGGTGTAGCCCGCGTGGCGCAGCGCCTCCGCAACGGAAAGGTACGCATCGTGAAGCTGAACATATTTGCCCACCAAACCGATGTGAACAGTCTTATCGCGGTTGATTATTCGGTCGATCATCTCTTTCCACTCGCTCATATCAAGCTCCGGTGCGTCGATGTGAAGCTCGCGGCAGACAATTTCGGAAAAATGGTGCTTTTCAAGCATCAGCGGCGCTTCGTACAGCACCGGAACGGTGATGTTTTCGATAACACATTCCGGCTTTACGTTGCAGAACATGGCGATTTTCTTGAAAATCGACGGCTCAAGAGGCTGGTCGCAGCGGAGCATGATGATGTCCGGGTGGATTCCCATGCCCTGAAGCTCCTTGACGGAGTGCTGAGTGGGTTTGGACTTGTGCTCCTCGCTGCCGCTGATGTAAGGAACGAGGGTGACGTGGATGTAGAGAGAATTTTCCTGCCCGACTTCCAATCCGATTTGGCGAATGGCTTCAAGGAAGGGCTGGCTTTCGATGTCGCCGGTGGTTCCGCCGACCTCGGTAATAACCACGTCCGCGCCGGTCTTTTTGCCCACGCGATAGATGAACTCCTTGATTTCATTGGTAATATGCGGAATTACCTGAACCGTTTCGCCGAGGTACTCTCCCCTGCGCTCCTTGTTGAGCACATTCCAGTAGACCTTGCCGGTGGTGAGGTTGGAATATTTGTTCAAATCTTCGTCGATGAAGCGCTCGTAGTGCCCAAGGTCAAGGTCGGTTTCGGCGCCGTCCTCGGTGACGTAAACCTCGCCGTGCTGATAGGGGCTCATGGTGCCGGGGTCGACGTTGATGTAGGGGTCAAGCTTCTGCGCGGCGACCTTCAGCCCGCGCGCCTTGAGCAGCCGTCCGAGGGACGCCGCGGTAATACCCTTTCCCAGTCCCGAAACAACACCGCCTGTTACAAAAATATACTTTGTCATGTTTTCCATCCTCCTTAATTTCCTTTATGCTGAATTCTATACTATCTTTTTACGGTTGCCCTGCGGGCAAAACCCACACAAAATAAAAAAGCGCCTTCCGATGCCGCAAGGGGGCACTTGTCCCCAAAATTGCATCAGAAAACACTGAATTTTTATTATTGAATTTTCATTGATTTTTTCAAAACCAAAGTTATTTTAACTCCATGCACGGCGCTTGTCAAGAAAAATTTTTAATTTTTTCGGAGGAAGTTTGAGGGGGAATTATTGGGCGGTGGGCAGTGTGGAGTTAGGAATGAAGAGTGCGGAGTGTGGAGTTGAGCGCTGAACCTTTCACTTATCTATGTTATGAGCTTCTCCACTTACCGATCTGCTGAACCCGCACCGGCAACGGCGGCGCTCTCCACAGTGCACCTGTCCGCGAGCGGCGGAATTATGCGATTTTTTTCGTTTTTTTTGAAAAAACGTATTCCACTCGGGGACACATTGTGCTATACTTAAATTTAGTTTTACTTAAACAGTATTTTGTTACGGAGGAACTTCAAAAATGTACAGCTTTAAGAACGATTACTCCGAGGGGGCACACCCCGACATACTCAAGGCGCTTTGCGCCTTCTCCGGCGAGCAAAACGCCGCCTACGGCACGGACAAGCACTCCGCCGCCGCCGCGTATATGATTCGCGGACTCTGCCAAAGCGATTCAGGCGTTGTTTTTGTGGGCGGCGGCACTCCCACAAACGTGCTTGCGGTCTGCGCGCTGCTGCGCAACCCGTATGAAGCCGCCGTCTGCGCTTCTTCCGGTCATATCAACGTTCACGAAACCGGCGCCATCGAATATTCCGGCCACAAGGTTATCGAGGTGCCCGCCGGTCCGGACGGAAAGCTCACCCCCGCCGGAGTTGCCGATGTGCTCCGCCGCCACGCAAGTGAGCATATGGTCGTTCCGAAGCTTGTGTATATTTCCCAGACCACCGAAACCGGCACGCTGTATTCAAAGGCGGAGCTTTCCGCACTTTCTGCATTCTGCCGCGAAAATAACCTCTATCTTTACGTTGACGGCGCACGCCTCGGCTCCGCGCTTATGGCGGAGGAAAACGACGTTTCCCTTGCCGACCTTGCGGCGCTTTGCGACGCCTTCTGCATAGGCGGAACCAAAAACGGTCTGCTCCTCGGCGAGGCGCTGGTTATGCAGAACAGAGAAATGCAGGATCATCTGCGCTGGATAATCAAGCAGAAGGGCTTTATGCTTGCCAAGGGCTTCGTTGTGGGAATCCAGTTTGAGGAAGCGCTTCGCGACGGGCTTTATTTTGAAATGGCAAAGCACGCCAACGCCGCTGCGGCAAAAATTGCGGAGGCGGTTGTCCAAAGCGGCTTTGAGTTTTATTCAAAGCCCCAAAGCAACCAGCTTTTCATTATTCTTCCGCCGGAGCTTGCAGCCGAAGCCCACGAAAAATACAGCTGCAACATCGACCAAACTCTGCCGGACGGTCGTGCCGTCATTCGCATAGTAACAAGCTGGGCGACAACGGACGAAGCTGTTGAAGATTTTTCCGCCTGGATGATAAAACAGTTGTGTTTTGGTCTTGTTAAGAGTATAATAGAAGCGTAATCAGGGAACAAAAATATAATTTACCTGTTTATAAGGAGGAATTATCAATGGCATTTTGTACCAAATGCGGCTCCAACGTTCCGGACGGAGAAAACTTCTGCCCCAACTGCGGTGCTCCGGTAGCACCCGCCGCTGCACCCTATCAACAGCAGGCTGCTTATGTAAACCCCGCCGACCACACCGCTGAAATTGATTCCGAGGATATCAATCGCACCAAATATCTCTCTGCGCTTTGCTATCTCAGCTTCCTTTTCGGCATTCTTGGTCTTCTTGCGGAACCGAACTCCAAATTCCTGCGTTACCATCTCAACCAGGTGCTCATGCTTGACATTTTTATTGTCATCTGCACGGTTGTTGCCATCATTCCGGTGCTCGGCTGGATTGTCAGCGGCGTCGGCGCGATTATGTACATTGTATTTATGATTATGGGTATCGTCCGCGCCTGCAAAGGCAAAGCCGTTGACCTCCCCATCGTCGGCAAATACACCATCCTTCATTGGAACTGATACATAAGGAATACAAACCATACGAAAAAAGCTCCCTTTCGGGAGCTTTTTTCGTTTTCATCTGCCTCTCCGCTG
>OQWM01003122.1_pt1 | contig 11111 bp, 6 predicted proteins | sample 1691531 | NCBI WGS metagenome assembly OQWM01 (sample SAMN03418257, study PRJEB22391) | human gut metagenome | biome: human-gut; feature: organic feature; material: feces | host: Homo sapiens | place: Tanzania | collected 2013-01 | reverse complement strand
TACAAGATTACGCCAAGGAGGAGAAAGCTAAGATAGCAGAACTCAAGGCTAAGATAGAAGAAACTCCTATTGACGAACGTGAAGGTATCTTCAACCAGATTGATAAGTTGGAGAAGGAGGCACTCGACAAATATGAGATTGCCCTCAATGAAGTGCTCCCTACTGCATTCAGTATTGTAAAGGATACAGCTCGCCGTTTTGCAGAAAACGAGGAGACCATCGTTACAGCTACTGATTTTGACCGTGAGTTGGCAGCAGACCCTAAGAATGACTTCATCACCATTGATGGTGATAAGGCTATCTATCACAACCATTGGACAGCTGGTGGTAACGACCTGAAATGGGAAATGGTTCACTACGATGTTCAGCTCTTCGGTGGTGTCGTTTTGCACCAAGGTAAGATTGCCGAGATGGCTACCGGTGAGGGTAAGACACTCGTTGGTACCTGTCCTGTATTCCTGAACGCCTTAACTGGCAATGGTGTACATGTCGTTACTGTCAACGATTACTTGGCAAAGCGTGACTCTGAGTGGATGGGACCTCTCTATATGTTCAATGGTCTTTCTGTAGATTGCATTGACAAGCATCGCCCTAATTCTGACGAGCGTCGCAAAGCATATTTGGCAGATATCACCTTTGGTACAAACAATGAGTTTGGTTTCGACTATTTGCGCGACAATATGGCAACAAGTCCTGCAGACTTGGTACAGCGCCAGCACAACTATGCAATCGTCGATGAGGTTGACTCCGTTTTGATTGACGATGCCCGTACTCCACTTATCATTTCCGGTCCAATCCCAAAGGGTGACGATCAGATGTTTGAGGAATACCAGCCATTGGTAGAGCGTCTCTATGAAGTACAGCGCAAACAGGCAACAGAATTGCTCGCAGAAGCTAAGCAGAAGATTAGCGAAGGAAGCAAGACCAAGAATCAGGAAATACTTGAGGCTGGTTTCTTAGCCCTTTACCGTTCATTCAAGGCATTGCCTAAGAATAAGCCATTGATCAAGTACCTTTCTGAGGAAGGTATCAAGGCTGGTTTGTTGAAGACCGAGGAATACTACATGGCTAACAACAACCGTGAGATGCCTAAGGCTGTAGAACCTTTGTATTTCGTGGTAGATGAGAAATTGAATTCAGCCGACCTTACCGACAAGGGTACAGACTGGTTGGCAAAACAGGTAAACGATAAGGAACTTTTCGTATTGCCTGATATCACTACAGAGATGAGTGAGTTGGAAGCTCGCACAGACATCTCTGACCAGGAGCGTCTCGACAAGAAAGACGAGATGTTGGCACACTATGGTGTACAGAGTGAACGAGTTCACACACTTCAGCAGTTGCTGAAAGCTTATACCATGTTTAATAAGGACGACGAATATGTTGTCATGGATGGCGAAGTGAAGATTGTCGATGAGCAGACTGGTCGTATCATGGAAGGTCGTCGCTGGAGCGATGGCTTGCATCAGGCTATCGAAGCTAAGGAGCATGTAAAGGTTGAGGCTGCTACTCAGACATTCGCAACTATTACGCTCCAGAACTATTTCCGTATGTACCACAAACTCTCTGGTATGACCGGTACTGCAAGCACAGAAGCTGGTGAGTTCTGGGATATTTACAAACTCGACGTAGTTGAGATTCCTACCAACCGTCCTATTGCACGTCACGACTTGGACGACCGCGTCTATAAGACAGCCCGTGAAAAGTATCGTGCCGTCATTGATGAGATTGAAGAAATGCGCAATGCTGGTCGCCCTGTTTTGGTGGGTACAACATCTGTAGAAATCTCAGAGTTGTTGAGCAAGATGTTGAAGATGCGTAACATTCCTCATAACGTGTTGAACGCTAAGTTGCACCAGCAGGAGGCTCAGATTGTTGCCGAGGCTGGTCGCTCAACAAATGGCAAGGGTGCCGTAACCATCGCTACCAACATGGCAGGTCGTGGTACCGATATCAAGCTGACTCCTGAGGTGAAGGCTGCAGGTGGTCTCGCCATCATCGGTACAGAGCGTCATGAGAGCCGTCGTGTTGACCGTCAGCTCCGTGGTCGTGCCGGTCGTCAGGGTGACCCAGGTTCTTCAGTATTCTACGTATCATTGGAGGATAAGCTGATGCGTCTGTTCGCTTCAGAGCGTATCGCCAAGGTAATGGACCGTCTCGGTTTCGAGGATGGTGAGCGTATCGAAAGCCCAATGATCAGCAAGAGCATCGAGCGTGCCCAGCGCAAGGTAGAGGAGAACAACTTCGGTATCCGTAAGCACCTCCTGGAGTATGATGACGTGATGAACCGTCAGCGTACCGTTATCTACGAGAAGCGTCGCCACGCCCTGATGGGTGAGCGTATCGGCATGGATATCGCCAACATCATCTGGGACCGCGTATTGAATATCGTCAACAACAACGACTTTACAGGTGCCAAGGAAGAGTTCCTGAAGGTGCTCGCCATGGAGATTCCATTCAACGAGGATGAGTACGAGAACGGCAGACGTGAGGATTTGGCTGAGCGTGCCTTCCAGGAGGCGATGGCTGCCTTCAAGCGCAAGACCGACCGCATCCAGGCCACAGCAATGCCTATCATCAAGCAGGTATATGAGAACCAGGGTGCTATGTACGAGCGCATCATGGTGCCTATCACCGACGGCAAGCGCATGTACAACATTCCTTGCAACCTCAAGGAGGCTTACGACACCGAGGCCAAGAGCGTGGTAAAGCAGTGGGAGAAAGTCATCATGCTCCATATCATCGACGACGACTGGAAGGAGAACCTGCGCCAGCTCGACGAGTTGCGCCACTCTGTACAGAACGCCAGCTACGAGCAGAAAGACCCATTGCTCATCTTCAAGCTTGAGAGTGTGAAGCTCTGGGACTCTATGATTAACGAGATGAACGACCGCATCGCCAGCATTCTGATGCGCGGACAGATTCCTGTCATGGAGCAGGAACAGCCCGTACAGGAGGCTGCACCCGAGCAGCGCCCACAGCAGAACTACGTAGAGCAGAAGGTGGACATCGACGCTGAGCGCGAGCGTGCCGAGCGTGCCGCACAGCAGGCTGCTGCCCATCACGACACACGCGAGGGCGCACAGCAGGTCAACCACACTCCTTACCGTGCAGAGCGCATGCCTCGCCCCAACGATCCATGTCCTTGCGGCAGCGGCAAGAAGTTCAAGAACTGCCACGGCAGAAACCTGTAACTCAACTTTCGCAAATAAGGAAGTCAGAGAACTTACTAAAGTTCTATAATCATAAATAATGAGAAAATACCTATATTTGATGACAGGCTCATCATTTATAGGTATTTTTTTCGCGTTAATAAGGCATCAATATACAGTTGCCGAGATATTTTTGTATTTTTGCAGTTCAAACGACACAACACGACGTGGCACACTGTTTGCATGCCACGCACGATAACAGAAAAAAGAAGAAAAGGAGATAAAAAATATGAAATTATCCGAACTCAACACAGGCGAAAGCGGCGTCATCGTCAAGGTTTCAGGACACGGTGGCTTCCGCAAAAGAATCATCGAGATGGGATTCATCAAGGGCAAGAAGGTGGACGTACTGCTCAATGCCCCACTGCAAGACCCTGTAAAGTACAAAATCATGGGCTACGAGGTGTCGTTGAGACACAGCGAAGCCGACCACATTGAGGTGGTTTCGGTCAACGAGGCCAAGAAAGACAAACAACTCAAACACGCTGACGAGGAAGAACGCGAACAGGTCATCAACTCGCAGGCTGTCGACTCTGAGGACCCCGACGAGCAGGCACTGGGCGACAAGATGCTCGTGGCTGAACAGGAGGCCGACCGGCTGCACCATGTCATCAACGTGGCGCTCATCGGCAACCCCAACTGCGGAAAGACTTCCCTCTTCAACTTCGCCTCGGGCGCACACGAACGTGTGGGCAACTACAGCGGTGTCACCGTCGACGCCAAGGTGGGCGAAGCCGAATACAACGGCTATCACTTCAACCTTGTCGACCTGCCTGGTACCTATTCGCTCTCAGCCTACTCGCCCGAGGAACTCTATGTGCGCAAGCAGCTCATCGAGCACACACCCGATATCGTCATCAACGTCATCGACACCAGCAACCTGGAGCGCAACCTCTATCTCACCACTCAGCTCATCGATATGCACATCCGCATGGTGTGCGCTCTCAATATGTTCGACGAGACCGAGAAACGAGGCGACAACATCGACTATGACAAGTTGGGCGAACTCTTCGGAATACCTATGGTTCCTACCGTCTTCAAGAACGGCAGAGGCGTAGACCAACTCTTCGACACCATCATCGAAATGTACGAGGGACGCGAAGGCTCCAATGCCCACTATCGCCACATCCACATCAACCACGGACACGAGATAGAACACGGCATCGAGCACATACAGGAATATCTGAAGGCCGATGACAGCATCCGCCAGCGCTACTCCACCCGATATCTCTCCATCAAACTACTCGAGAACGACAAGCATGCCGAGGAATATGTGAGCCACCTCAAGTCGGCAAAGGAAATCTTCGCCGCACGCGACGAGGCTGCACGACGCGTCAAGGAGGAAACCATGGAAGACAGCGAGACTGCCATCATGGACGCCAAGTACGGCTTCATACACGGAGCCTTGCAGGAGGCTGGCTACGAAACGGGAAAGGCCAAAGACACCTATCAGGTGACGCATCTCATCGACCGCATCCTTACCAACAAATACGTGGGATTTCCCATCTTCGTACTGCTCCTGTTCATTATGTTCTCAGCCACCTTCGTCCTGGGCGAGGTGCCTAAGGGATGGATTGAGGACGGAGTGGCTTGGTTGGGAACAGTCATCAGCACCAGCATGCCCGACGGACCGGTGAAAGACATGCTCGTCGATGGAGTCATCGGAGGCGTGGGAGCCGTCATCGTCTTCCTGCCGCAGATTCTCATCCTCTACTTCTTCATCTCCTACATGGAGGACTCTGGCTATATGGCACGTGCTGCCTTCATCATGGACAAGTTGATGCACAAGATGGGACTTCACGGCAAGTCGTTCATCCCACTCATCATGGGCTTTGGCTGCAATGTGCCAGCCGTCATGGCGACGCGCACCATCGAGAGCCATCGCTCGCGACTCATCACCATGCTCATCCTGCCACTGATGAGCTGTTCGGCGCGTCTGCCTATCTACATCATGGTGATAGGAACCTTCTTCGCCCTGCAGTATCGCTCGCTCATCATGGTGTCGCTCTATCTCATCGGCATCCTGCTTGCCGTCATACTGAGCCGCGTGCTCTCCAGCTTCGTCATCAAGGGCGAGGACACGCCTTTCGTCATGGAGCTGCCACCCTACCGCTTCCCTACCTGGAAAGCCATAGGCCGACACACCTGGGAGAAAGGCAAGCAGTACCTGAAGAAGATGGGTGGAATCATCCTCGTGGCAAGCATCATCGTGTGGGCGCTGGGATACTTCCCCCACAACGAAGAGTTGGAACAGCAACAACAGCAGGAACAGAGCTACATCGGAAGAATAGGCAAGACCATTGAGCCTGTCTTCACACCTCAGGGCTTCGACTGGAAACTCGACGTAGGACTCATCTCTGGCGTGGGAGCCAAGGAAATCGTGGCGTCCACCATGGGCGTGCTCTACAGCAACAACGACAGCTTTGGCGACGACAGCGACTACAACGACGAGGACGGCAAATACGAGGTACTGAAGAAGCAGATGACTGCCGACCTGCAGAAGACCTACGGCTACAGTGATGCCGAGGCTGCCCATAAAGCGAGCCTCACCGCCTATTGCTTCCTCCTCTTCGTACTGATCTACTTCCCCTGCATAGCCACCATCGCGGCTATCAAGGGCGAGACGGGCAGTTGGAAATGGGCTGGTTTTGCCGCTGGCTACACCACGCTATTAGCATGGGTAATATCAGCTCTGGTCTTCCAGATAGGAAATTTATTTATATAAAATAAAAACATACCCCCTGCCCCAAAAACTCTGCTTGCCGACGTATGAATTTATGCGTGGGCACGCAGGATTTTTTGCGTGGGCACGCAAAAATAAAAGCCCTTAGACCTCATCATGGAAGTCTAAGGGCTTTTTTCATTTAACATCTATCGAAATTAGACAAATATATTTACATCTATATCTCCAAAACATCCACCTTTATTAGATGGGAATTTTCATCCTCTTACAATTACTTCTTTACAATTTTCTCAATTTTGCAACTATGTACTTTTGTTTGTTTATCATAGTTGATGCCTACTAAAATCACATCACCAACATAGTGCATCAAAGATTTTCCATATCCTTGAAGTTTGATCTGGCTGATAGCAGTATCGGCATCATTATTCCACTTCAGCTCTAACACTATCGCAGGAGCATCCACATGACGGTAAGGCAACAGCACTATATCAGCAAAGCCCTTGCCCGTTGGCAATTCACGAATCATCTCATAACGATTTCTTGCAGTATAAAATGCCAACGAAAGAACACAAGCCAAAGAATTCTCATCATTGTATTTCAAGATACTGGTATTTTGTTCATGAACCTCAGCAACGTTTGTTGCCACATCTTCCTCATCGCCATTAAGCAAATGCGCCAATAAGTCTTCGGAATGTTCCAATGCACTCGTCACCTCTTTCCAACTGGTGTCCGCTATAGCAGTCTCAAATTCTTGGCGAACTTCATAATTAGGAATGCAAGCACATTTGGTCTCACTATTATAAGAAAGATAACCCAAATGGCAAAGAAGTGTCAGGACATCATCCTTGCACTCCACCTTGTGCATATCATTGCTAAAACGCAGTGCATTTACCCTCACAGGAACATCATTAAGAGCATGGATAATATCATCCTTCAAACCATCAAAATTCATCGTGATATAACGTTTGAGACTCTCAAACGTATTGGTACTTGTCCAAAAGCTTTCATACGATTTACGTTTCAAGGCGCGCATTACTGCATACGGATTGTACATCGCCTTCTCCTTTCCAAGTTCATAGCCATCATACCAACGCTTCATCTCATAAATATCCATTCCTCCATCGGCACATAAACATCCCACTTCTTTCTCCGTAAAACCGAAATAAGGAGCCAACTGGGCTGGACTGAGCATCGTGTATTCATCAAAGTTATTCAATGCCGACTGGGTATTATAGCGTTTGATCGGCAGAATACCAGTCATATAGCAACATGCGAAGACATATTCTGTCATACTTCCCTTGAAGAGACGACGCAATAAATCGACATACTCATCCATTTGTTTCTCCTGCCCCTCACGGCAAAGAGCATCCCATTCGTCAATTAAACAGATGAATTTCTCTCCTGTATGGTCAACGATACTAACGAGCAAATCCATCAAATCATCGTTGGTTTTCATCGTCACGCAATCGTACAAGCTCAGTAGTTCCTCACAAATATCATGCTTGATATACTCAACAATGCGCTCGTTCTTACCATATTTCGTTACGAAATCCGTCATATCCAAATAAAGCACAGGATAATGATTAAGATGCTTTTCAAAATCCTTATCTTTGCATATAGCCAATCCATCGAATAGTTCATGGGAATCGCAAGACTTGTCATAATAGGCATTGAGCATTTTTACAGCCACAGATTTACCAAATCTTCGGGCACGAGTAACACAGAGAAAGCGATTCTCCGTCATCATCACAGAGTTCACTTCCGCTATCAACATACTCTTATCGACAAACTTCGAATTGCAGAGAGATGCGAAACCGTCATTGCCTTTATTTATATAAATTCCCATTTTTCCTCTAATATTATTTTATATTTGCCATCATTTCGAATGCTTTTGGCAAAATTACGAATTTATTTTGTAACTACCAAATATTTCTATCTTCATCCAGCAAATTCTCTGCTAACCCACGTCTAATTAATGGCAAAAGCCATCAAAACCGGAAAGGATGCCAAGGAAACTGACGAGACAAATCTGAATCTATCATCCACGGATCTACGAGCACGTGATGATCAAGAGCCTTGATAACCAAAGTATGCTTACCTGCTTTAAGCCCTATCAGTATCAATGGAAAATCGCTTGCTCACCTTTGTTGCCACAAATGCAATCATTAACCCAAGACAAGCAGCAATACTGATGGCAATGCGCAGCCCTGTAGCTTCGGCAAGCCATCCGATGACAGGAGGACCGACCAGAAAACCGAAGAAACTGATACTTGAAACTATCGTGATGGCAATGCTGGCCTTGATAGTACCCAACTTACCGGCTATGCTATAACAGATAGGAACAGACGAAGATATTCCAAAACCTACCAGCAAGAAACCAAAGGTAGCAGGAATGAGATAAGGCAAAGCAGCAGCCAGCCACAAACCACCTACTATCAAACCTCCACAAACTTTCAGCACCCTGGCTGGTCCATATTTCGTGACAAATCCATCAGCAAGAAAACGGCCTAAGGTCATCGCTCCCATACCAGCCACATAACCGGCACGGATAAAAGCCTCATCAGGTTTCACTACTGATGAGAAATATACACCCGACCAATCATAAACAGTACCTTCACAGAACATGCCGGCAAATCCCATCAGTCCTAAAAGAAACAAAATCGGGTCGATGGTTCTGAAAGAAAACTTCGGAACATCTTCCTCTTCCGCTTTCGCCGTAGCATCATCCACGAGGAATCGGAAACCTACTGCGATAATGACAAGGCTCATCGCTAAGATAGTACCAAAATGAGCTTCTATCGGAAGAAGCGTATTCGCAAAAACGGCTCCGATGATGCCACCAGAGAAACCACCAAGGCTCCATAAGCCATGAAACGACGACATAATGTTGCGGCCATACATCTTCTCTATCAGACAGGCCTGTGTATTAGTAGCGATATTCATCAGATTGGCCATCATTCCAAAAGCTACGAGCGAGAGTATGAGTTGGAAAACGGTACTGCTACTTCCGATAGAAAAAAGGACAAGAGCATATAGAACCTCTGCAAGAACTATCATCTTCTTGCTTCCGAATTTACTGACCAAAACGCCCGAAAAAGCCATCATCAGAAGCTGGCCGATAGGAATAGCGAAAAGCACAGAACCTAACTGACCATTAGTGAGATGCAACATCTGCTTTACATCCGGAATACGACTCGCCCAACTAGCAAACACTACTCCCGGCACAAAATAATAAGCCGCAACGGCTATACGCTTACGCAATAAATCACTCAAATTATTCAATCCTACAGTCATCCTTGTATATTACCTTAATATATATGATACCTAAATTCCAATTATGATGGGGAGAAAGAAATCAGTATAAACTCTTATCCCCTATGCAAAACTTAGAATTCTCCAAAAGCGAGTGCAAAATTACGAAAAAAAGAAGAATTTAAACGATATTTGAACGAAAAAGATTCTAAGTTATGAAATATTTAATGTACCTTTGCCAAAAGAATTGAATATAAACAAACTAACAATGAAAAGACAAATGATTATCACGCTGGCACTTGCCCTTACGATGACAATGCCAACATTCGCCCAAAAGGCGATGACCAAGAAAGAAATTGCAGAAAAAGAAAAAGCTTTCAAGAATCTCCAGCATCCGTGGAAAGGCAAGAAAGTTGCTTACTTTGGCGATTCTATCACCGACCCGAACATCAAGGCTTCAAAGGTAAAATACTGGGGATTTCTTGAAGAATGGCTTGGCATTACTCCCTATGTATATGGCGTGAGTGGCAGACAATGGAATGATATTCCCCGCCAGGCGGACAAACTCCAGAAAGAACATGGCAATGACTTCGATGCTATCCTCATCTTTATGGGTACCAACGATTACAATAATGGTGTGCCTATTGGCGAATGGTACACAGAGACATTTGACAGCGTGAGAGTAGCCCGCCACAAACCAAGTGAAATGGTACAACGTCGCCACCGCCACTTTGCCATGGACAATAATACGCTGAAGGGTCGCATCAACATTGCCATGTCAAAGCTGAAGCAGATGTACCCTACCAAACAGATTGTAGTGATGACTCCTGTACACCGTGCGCTCTTTGCCAGCAGCGACAAGAATATCCAGCCTGATGAGATGTACGAAAATGCACGTGGACTCTTCTTTGATGAATACGTAAAGGCGATTAAGGAAGTAGGCAATGTATGGGCCGTTCCGGTTATCGACCTCAACTCCCTTTCAGGTCTCTTCCCTCTTTACGCCGCTGGTGCCCAGATGTTCAACAAGATGGATACCGACCGCCTTCATCCTAATGATGCTGGTCATTCCCGTATGGCAAAGACCATCATGCAACAGCTCTCAGCATTGCCTTGCAACTTCTAAAAGGCTCTTTCTTATGCCGCCAGTTGGCAATATTTTCTTCGGATTACGCAGAGTTTACGGAGCATTCTTGTTCCACGGATTACTCAGCGTAATCCGATGAATAAAATTGCAGCATAGACTTGAGACACCCCCTCATTGAAAATTTCAAAAGCGAAACGACAAAAACCCGTCACCCTTCATATTGCAAACATAAGTTCCTGATATATAGATAGTTATAGACAAAATAACTAAAAAACACCCTTCATCACCCTTCATCTTAAGCTAAGATGGAGTCGTCTATTAAGCTTAAATTGATCGTCTATTAAGACTAAGAACGGTCGTCTATTAAGACTCAGAGATGGAGAGTCATAAGTCCATGATGCAATTTTATATCCGTGAAAATCTGTGAATAATCTGTAGATCAAGAATGTTCCGTTAAGTCTGCGTAATCCGATGAAGGAAACAAGATGTCTATATTTTTCATAATTCGCTATATTTCGAATCAAACGAATAACAAGTCAGCATTAGGCGCAAAAGGGCAAAAACTGGCAAAAAAGATGAAGGGTGATGAAGGGTAATGAAGGGTAGGCTTTTACCATTCATCCTCAAATTCCCTGTGTTTATCGGCATTTCAGGCGAAAAGGTGAAGAGTGAAGAGTAAAATGCAAATTCGCTTGATATAAATTAAAACTTTACGATGGAAATAAAATAAATTCACATTTTGTTTTGTCATTTCGAGGAAAGACCGTACCTTTGCACCCCGAATGCCGAAAACCGTGCAGGCTTGCGGCTTCGATTTATTATTCATTTATAAACATTTTATTTAATGTACAAAACAATTTTCAACAAGCGCAACAGC
>OQWM01003119.1_pt1 | contig 11123 bp, 12 predicted proteins | sample 1691531 | NCBI WGS metagenome assembly OQWM01 (sample SAMN03418257, study PRJEB22391) | human gut metagenome | biome: human-gut; feature: organic feature; material: feces | host: Homo sapiens | place: Tanzania | collected 2013-01 | reverse complement strand
TAAGTAGATGTTCAAGCCTGCTGCTGCCGCGGGTTAAAAACCCGCCCCCCAATTAGCCCGCCCCCCAATTAGACCGATAAATTGCAGTCTATATGTTACTACAATGTTTCCGTTATGCCCACCATAATGGGAATTTCAATTTCGTCGTTAGGCCAGCGGGGCTGGTAAATGAGTGATATGGGTTTGCCGCCCACGTTGTTCCAATTGATTCGGGTGAGTTTGTAAAAGTTAGGTGGGCCGAAGTCGAATGAACGGCCAAAGAGTAAAATGGCATGGCGCGCTTCATCTACTTTCCATACGCCACCACCATAGGGGCAACTCTCACCAGGGTGTAGTAAGTCACGATGCAGATATACGTGGCCAAAGCGTAATTCACCGTCTTGTGTGATAATGAACTTTTGATACATGAGGGAGAATATATTAATGTGCTAATATTTTAGTGCATAAAATGAAGGAGTGAAAGTCCCTTTTGTGTAAAAGAGCTATTTACGTAACGCGTGCTTTCTATCGCGCGATAAAATGCTTTATCATTCTATCGCGTGTAGAAAGCACGCGTTACGTATATAGGGTGTATAATAAGCTTACTTGTCCTTCTTACCAAACACCGAAAAGTGAACATAGCGTTTGGGGTGTGATTTGAGGTCGATCATGAGCGAGTCTGCATTGCGCAGTGTGCTATTGAGGTTATCATATACCCCACGGTCGTTTAAGAAGAGGCCTAATGTATTGTCGGTGCTCTTCAATTTAGTGTCGAGTGTAACTGACATATCGCCTAAATGGTTGGTCAGGTTGTGAGCACTCGCCAACGTAGCATTGACGCTATTCAATGTAGATTGAATGTCTAATTTAGCTAAGTTGCCTGTGAACTTTTCAGCATTAATGCTAGTTTGCTTTAAGTGTGCAACCATTTGAGGCACGTCATTTTGCATCATTGCGTTCAAGCCTTCAGATGTCTGCTTCAGATTTTCAGTGATAGCTTGTGCGTTGTGCAGCGTAGCCGTTAAGGCAGGGTCACCCGTCAGACGATTAAGGTTGGCCATGATAGAGTCAAGCTTGGGCAGCATCTTCTCAATTTGTGGCACCATTTCTGCTACTTTATCCATTGTACCAACGTGCATGGAACCTTGAATGGTATCCCCCTTCTCAAGGTTGCGCGTAGGGTTAGGGCCTAATAGCAGTAGCATTTTTACGCCTCCCATTAATTCCGTTTCGAGTTCAGCACGCGTTTGTTGGGGAACGTGCATCTCTTTGTTCAACTCAATACCAACAATAACGTCTTCACCGCGTTCGTAGTCATATTCAATGGTGCGTACAATGCCCACGGGGTAGCCATTTGCATAAACGGCATTTGATACGGCCAATCCAGCCACGTCTTTAAACTTAACGTAATAGGTGTTGGTTGACTTAAATACATTGATGCCCTTTAGGAAATTGAGTCCAATGAATAGCAGCACTAAGGCTACTACTGCAGTAAGGGCAATTTTCATTTCTTTTTTCATTATCCAGGTTGTTGTGAGGTGAGTCACTTCTTTTCTTGTTCTTTGGCGCGTGCTTCGGCTACAGATACGGATTTTCCATTAACTGTTGCTACCACGTAGGCACTGCTTAACTTTGTCTTTACGGTGCGCAATGCTTTTTGGGCATCGGCATAGCTGGTGTAGCTGCCGTAGTAGTACTTATAAAGTGTGCCTTCTTTAACGCGGCTAATGCTCAAACCTTTAAACTGCGCATCAGTAGTGGAAATCTCTGTTTTCCCAGCTCCCACTTGTATGCGGTAGTTCACCTTTTGTTTGGCAGAGGTCTTAGACGCCTTTTTCGTTTCGTGAGTTTTATCGTTCGTTCTTTGTTGTGTTTTGCCTTTAGCCAGGGTCGTTTCATTCTTTTTGGACGTTTTGCTAAGGCTTGTCTTCGAATTATTTTCTACCTTATTCTTTGACTTTATCTCCTTCGGTGCGTCTTTCGATTTGCTATTAGGAGTGGACTCTTTGCTGGTAGGCTTCGAGCTGTTTGCCTGTTCTTTTTTTGTATTGCTTGCTTCCTTTGCCCTGGTTGTGTTGCCTTGAGCCTTTGACGTAGAGGCAACATCTTTGGACTTAGGCGTTTCTTTACCCTTTGTCAAAGTGTTCTTAGACTGTGCGGCCTCTTTTGTTTTCGTCGTATTTTCTTGTGGTTTAGATTTTTCTTTAGCGTGATTGGTTGGGGCCTTCACCTTTGCTTCAACTTCTCGCTTCAGTTCAGCTTTCGGAGTAGCATGCTTTGCAGTCGAATGCTTCGCGTTATTGCTTCGACGTGAAATGAGAGCTACGTCATTATCGTTAGGCGTTTCGACGATGCGCGTCGTTGGAACGGTGGCAACAGGAACAACAGCAGCCTCGCTGTTATTAAAGTTTGAAGGCTCGGCTAAGGGTTCGCTCACTTTGGGTTTAGGAAGGTCGGCCGTCATGCGAGTAGGAAGATTCTCAGGGATGTCGTGTACGCCCTTTTCGTGCATGCGCAAGTAGGCTAAAAATCCATTATAAATGCTACGGCTGAGTTCCATCACGCCTTGTTGTGAGTTGAGGTAAGTCTCTTCAGCAGGAGTGGTGATAAAACCTAACTCAGTGAGCACGGAAGGCATTGAAGTATTGCGTAACACCAAGAAGCCCGCTTGGTGTACCCCCTTGTTGGGACGCCCTGTTGAGACGTATTGCTTCTGAATGCAACTTGCTAGGTCGACACTTTGTTTCATGTATTTATCTTGCATAAACTCAAAGATGACGTAGCTTTCTGCCTTATTGGGGTCGAAGCCTTGATAAGTTGTCTTATAGTCGTTCTCAAGTGTAATTACAGCATTCTCGCGTTTGGCAACGGCAAGGTTGGCATTGGCGCGGGCCATACCTAAAGTGTACGTTTCTGATCCATAGGCTAATCGGCCGGCAGGTAATGCGTTTGTATGAACAGAAATAAAGAGGTCGGCCTTGTTGTTATTGGCAATGTCGGCACGTCGTTGTAGAGGAATGAATACGTCAGTTTTGCGAGTATAGACCACCTTCACATTGTGACAATTCTCTTCCACCAATTTGCCAAAGGCCAATGCTACGCGTAGGTTGATGTCTTTCTCTTTGGAGTAAGCACCCACTGCACCAGCATCGTGACCGCCATGTCCAGCGTCAATAACGAGTGTAAAGTTACGCTTTTCTGCATTGCTCCATGCCACAGTGGGTAAAAATGCGACAAATAGAACAATATATAGGAACTTAGATAAATAATTTTTCATGTTAATAGTGTGTATATCACTCAAAACGCCCAGCTTTGTGCATCGTTTCTTCTGCCTACAAAGGTAGTGTAAATTTAGAAAATGTGCGATAACTATACGCACCTTTCAATAATAATAAAGGTTATAAATCCCAAGAGTAGGGCATAGGTGGCTTGCTTTTGATAGCCATGTGCATGCGTTTCGGGAATCATCTCGTCGCTCGTTACGTAAAGCATAGCACCGCCAGCGAAGCCTAACATGATGGGTAGTAATAAAGTAGATGCTTGTCCCATACCAAAACCGATGACAACACCTACGACTTCTAAGAGTCCTATTACAATAGAGATGCAGAAAGTGCGCAGTGGCTTTACGCCAGCCATTAATAGGGGAGCAATAATAACCATTCCTTCTGGTACATTTTGTAGCGCAATGCCCAAACTTACCGTCCAATTATTGTCCGTTGCAGTATCGCTAATGCTTACGCCAGCAGCCATGCCTTCAGGTAGCTTGTGTAAAGCGATGGCGAGGACAAATAATAGGATACGATTGAGCGAAGCATTATTGTGATGTTCCGCCTCGTTAAGTCCTGTAATGTGGTGAAGGTGGGGCGTAATGAGGTCGAGCACGTTGAGAAACAAAGCTCCAGCCATTACGCCACCGACCGCCCACCACCATTGCTGGGCTTGTTCAAAGGCAGGAACAATGAGTCCCAGTGTAGAAGCAGCTAACATTAGGCCTGCACAATAGCCGAGTAACGTATCATTCCATTTATGAGGCAACTCTTTGATAAAGAATCCTATTGCACTGCCAATGATAGAGGCTCCGCAGAGCCCAACAGCACTTATCCAGACCTGTGTCATAACGCTTCACTTGTGATTGTACGATAAAGTTCTTGGCACGCATCTTCTAATAAGGTGATGACTAATTCAAAGTCAGTAGCGTCACCATAATAAGGGTCGGGCACTGTGGTGTACGTTCGATGAGAGGTTAAGAAGTCGTCGCATCCGCACCAGCGCTAACAACCGTGTCCGACGGACAGTTCACATTATACTGCCACGTGGTGCCGCCCGTGCCATTTGGCGCACCGCCCCCACCGCCGCCGACCTGTCTTATGTAGTATTTCTGATGGACGGTATGCTTGGTATTCACGCAAAATCGTTGGTTGTTGGCGGTGGCCCCAGTCTCCACCCAACCCGCACCACGTCCCATCCCTTGATACAGGCTACTGCTTTCGCCATTGATGCATAGTCCCCAACCGAACATACCACGGCAACTCTGGCCATTTGCACCCCGTGCGCGGAACACGCGGTCGCCAACAACCAAGATACTGTCCGCACCAGACGCACCACCGCCAAATGACCCGTAATACGAACCCGATTTGTTCACCGTCCCCGGCATACCATCACCACCACGGAATGCGTATACCGTGGTTTCTGTATCTAATGTGAACATACCTGATAACGGGTCCGTTATCATTTGTTCCGCCCAATCTTTGCATATTTCATTTTTACCGCCCAAACCGCCCATCATTTCAACACGATAACACCCAGGCTTTAATCTTATTTCCTGGCATGTGTTGAATGTGCTGGCTTCGTATACCAGGGTTTCTGTGCCACCAATTATGCATGAACCAGCCGGAATGTCTTCAACAACGTCATATATCGCACCGTTGTGTGTCATTATGTGTAATGTTGCCAATAATGCCGCTATCATTTCTATTACCCTATTCTGTATATTTTTACATAACTGTCGGTTGATGTTCCGGTGCTGCCAGAACCACCATCGCCGCCGTCCGCACAGTCGGAATAACACTGTATACCGGTCTCGTCCCCATATGTGCCACCATATATCGTGCACACTTTTTCAGAATATAACGCGCACATTCCGCCGCCGCCGCCACCACCATAACTGGTAATTGTCTGGCCGCCACAGGTCCAGGTTACATTTGCACCGCCACGGCCACCGTAACCAATGTTTGATGTTTTTGAATCACCGTTTGGATTGGTCGCATCACCACCATTGCCGCCACCGGTGGACGTTGCGTTCGCACCCGCGGTGGTGTTCTTTACCGCTGCGCCGCCCATGCCGTTTGGTGCACCACCGCCACCACCGGCTACATAAGCGCTGTTTACAAGGCCTTTTAGGCCATTTGCCATATCGGACACACCGCCACCGCCGCCATTATAACGAAAATAGTAATATATTGAACCTCTGGGGTATCCCGATAAGTTGGCTGACATGCTGCACCCAATGCCAACACCACCAGTTGCGCGTATTGTTCGCGTGGGCAAAACGATTAAACTGTCCGCGCCCGATGCACCACCACCACATGTCTGATGTGTATTTATAACACCACCCTTGTTACCATCACCGCCACGAAAAACCGATATTGTTGTGGACGCGTCCAGTTTTATAATTGTTGTATTAATCGTCCCCAGTTGCGGCGTATTAAATGCACCCGCATTACATTTACTGGCCAGGCCGCCACTGCCACCACGCAGTTCTGCGCGATACAGCCCCGCGTCCAGGGTAACTGTTTCACACGTGTTTATCGCACTCTGTTCATACACCAACGTTTCTGTGCCTGTGGCCAGTTGCTCGTCCTGGGCACGAACAGCAACATGATACACCGCACCAGTGTGATCCATAATATGTAATGATGGGTATGTTTTCTGTTCGACCGTTGTTTGGATAGTCGCGTCGCCAATGTGTATTACAGGGGCCACCATAGTCCTCTCCTTTGACACACCGAAAAAAAACGGTGGTTTATTTTCATCATGATTTTGTTTGACTTGGCCCCGGATTTCCGGGTATTATTTGTGCCAGGGGATCGCTAATCTAAACCACCGTTTTTTTTCGGCGCGTTTTTTTTGGTATTTTCGCCCGGATTCCTGCGGGATTCAGACCCTTTTATTCAGCACAATTTTTTGTAGTTTTTGCGCCCCCCGGACAGGCCCCAGAATGGCGCATATGAAAAAAGTCCGCCACTGGCGGACACATTCATTGCATTCTGCTTTCTAATAAAAAATGCCCCGGTAGGGCATTTTTTATTCTGCAACTGTTTCATCGGTTACAACTTCTTCGACAACCGGTGCGTCCGCTGTTGCGGTATGTTTGTATGCATCGAATTCTTGGTGTGTAATACAACCGTCACCATTGATGTCCATCATTGGCAATTCAGCCTGTAATTTTGGGCATTTTACCGATGTAACATCCATGCAACCATCAACAAAACGTGGCATTGGTTTCTTGCAGCAGCCTAACATTTTTGCCGCCGCAAATCCCAGCGCGAATACAATCAGAACGATTACCAGTTTCTTGAAGAAACGACCCGCGCGGCAACCACATTTGTGACCGCAATGGCAATCTTTGCCACAGCCACAATCGTGTGTGACTTCCTGGGCGACGATAACTGGTTTGATTTCTGTTTTTGCCGCCTTTTTAGGTGCAACCTTTTTCGCAACCGCTTTCTTGGCTGGCGCCTTGGCCGCGACAGTCTTTTTCACAGGTGCGACTTTCTTGGCCGCCGCAACTTTCTTTGCAGGGGCTTTTTTAACTGATTTTTGTGCCATTTTTCCTTCCTTTGTTGTTGACATGACTATTTTAAGAAATATTGAAAAATATGTAAAGTGTTTTTTATCACATAGTAAAAACGCCCCAAAGGGGGCGTTTTTGTTATTCGGCCAATGTCCCAACAGACATTGTAATACGACGAATGCCACTGCTGATAGATTTTTCCTTGTTAACGCGGGCCCGCAGTATTTCGCCTGTATGATATACGTGTGTGCCACCGCACAATTCGCACGATACGTCGCCTGCCGTAATAACCTTGACTGTGTCGCCATATTTTTCGTTAAACAGCGCAGTTGCCCCACGAGCCTGGGCCGCGGTCAACGACATTTCTTCGTGGCTAACCGGCATGTCCGCTGCAATCCATTTGTTCACCAAATCTTCGACCGCTTTCTTTTCATCGTCGGTCATTGCACGCCCAAACGAAAAATCAAAACGCACAGAATCTGGCGAAACCTTGGACCCGCGCTGATGCACATCTTGGTTCAAGACGTGCTGCAAAGCAGCTTGCAACAGGTGTGTCGCCGTATGTGCACGCGTGGTCTGGGTGCGCACCGCAGAATTGATAACGGTTTTTACCACATCGCCAACCGCCAAATCCGTCACCAGCGTTCCTTTGTGAATAACGACGTTGTCTGCACGTGCAGCCTCGGTCACGGTCATAACAATTGCACCATTGCACGTGATTTCACCACTATCGCCAACCTGGCCGCCCTGGGTGCCATAGAAATTAGTTTTGTCCAATGCTACTTCTACTGCATCGCCGGCGTTTGCCGATTTTACAAATTCGCCGTTACGCAAAATCCCCAGCACCGTTGATTCTATTTCTGGATTTGGTGCATATTTCGAACTGTCATCGGTCGCAGGCAAATTCTGGGATTCCCACAGGGTGCGTGTTCCCTTGGTATCTGCACGACTGCGTTCTTTTTGTTCGGTCATTGCGCGTTCGAACCCCGCGACATCAACATCAATATTTCTGTCACGCAGAATCATTTGCGTCAAATCCAATGGGAAACCGTATGTGTCAAACAGTTTGAATGCAACGTCGCCCGGTAACACATTACTATTTATTTTGGGTAATTCGTTTTCCAACAACTTCATACCATTTTGCAACATATCTGCGAACGCATTTTCTTCGTTGCGGATAATTTCAACCACACGCGCCTGTTCGCGGCCCAGTTCAGGGTATGCATCGCCCATTTCACGCACCAGTGCTGGATACAGTTCTGACAGCAGTGCACCCCGATGCCCCAACAACTGGCCATGACGCATCGCACGACGCAGAATACGACGAATCACGTAACCACGGTCGGTATTAGACGGGATTACGCCATCGGCGACCGCAAACCCAACCGCACGCAGGTGGTCGGTAATAACCTTGAAACTGGAAACATTTTCAGGTGTTTCAGCAACATGCGTTACATCGCTGACCGCGCGTTTCAAATTCACGAACAAATCCGTATCATAGTTATCTGTTTTGCCCTGCATCATTGCGGCCCAGCGTTCCAGACCGCCCCCCGTGTCAACATTTTGTTTCGGCAGTGGCGTCAAATTACCGTTTGCATCACGGTCAAATTGCATAAACACGTCGTTCCAAATTTCAACCCAACGATCGTCTTCGTTTGCAATATCATCACCAAAATCATAAAAGATTTCTGTGCACGGCCCACACGGCCCAGTGTCCCCCGCTGACCACCAGTTATCATGGTCGCCCAAACGAATGGCCTCTTTGCCGGCGATTTTGCGCCACAGTTCGGTTGCCTCTTCGTCAGACGTGTGCGTGGTCACGCGCAACTTTGCCGGGTCTAGTTTCAACACATTGGTCAACAAATCCCACGACATTTCAATCGCGCCGGCCTTGAAATAATCACCGAAAGACCAATTCCCAACCATTTCAAAGAACGTATGATGACGGCCGTCAAAACCTACTTCGTCCAAATCGTTGTGTTTGCCCCCGGCCCGAATACATTTCTGGACATCGGCTACACGTGGGGCGAATGCAGGTTCTGTGCCCTGTAATATACCCTTCCATGGAACCATGCCGGCGACCGTGAACAACAACGTCGGATCGTTCGGAATCAGCGACGCTGATGGCACAATTTTATGCCCGTGCGATTCAAAATAGTCTAAAAAAGTTTTACGAATTTCGTTGTATTTCATTGTGTTTGTCCTAATTTTATTTTCGGTGCAATTTTATAAATATTATTGCACGCTTGCAATACATATTTATTTGAAAAAGTGTGAAAAATTAAATATTTTGCCCCATGGGGGCGGCCAAAACTGCACGCAGAGCGGCATCAAAACGCGCAACCGCACGTGCATAGTGTTCTGATGTGGCGCGTGCGGGTAACGCACTGCGCCCATATTTTGTATTTGCCGTATCAACCATGATGGATATGTGACCCGCCCTGTCCATATATATTGGCACAGCATCTGGATTCACTGAACGCGCATACGTGTTTAACATCGTCCATAATATGGCGTCATATGGCGGCCAATATTCCAAATCTTCGTCCAAGACGCGAATTTTATCCGAAATTGTTCCTATCACATTGCACAGACCAGTAACTGTATCAATGCGCACCAAACTGCCAAAAAATCCCATATGCGGACGCGACAAGGTCGTATTTTCATCATCAATGATATAGTCTGTGGGACAATGAATTACACGCAACACATCAGCAATGCGATGACGAATTACCACCATATTTTGAATCACGGCAAATGTGTCACTGGACACATGTGGCACAGCAACGTCCAGCAATATATCAGTGTCCCGGATACAGACCAACCAACGCGCATTGCGCACCACTGTCCGCGCCAACGTAACAATGGCGGAAACGCCACCAAACACATCTATCCCGCCAGCGTCATTTACAATATGGACACGCCCACGATATCCCATTTTACGCACGTCCGTCCGACGCAGTCGAACCGCCGGGTTACCGTTATATATAATCAGTGTAAACCTGGAACGCAGTCGACCGAGTCCACCCACCGCAATGCGCAGCGTGTCACAGTCAAACGTGACCAAACCAACAACAAGATTTTCCTTTCGTCCGAACATATAATAAATAGTAATTCAATGTTTCTGGAATTGCAATGTTATTTGTGATATAATTATGATAACGAGAACGAAAATATGAAACCAACAATGTTATTTGCGATTGTAATGCTGGCGGCGATTGTGCTGATTTCGTCGTTCGGACTGCAATTTGCGGCAACAACACCTGTTAGTGTGCCCGAAAATATGGCGGGCTCGGTTTTGTATGTCTGTCCGATGGCCAGTTCTACGTGGGATTCTGTGGCGAAATCACTAGAACCGTTTGTGCGACCAATAACAATCGGATTCTTTTTCGCGGCAATGCTGTTGATGTTCAGTTGGGGCTGGGCTTTGTATCAAAATCTGTTAAAGGATTCGTTCAAACGTGAAAGTTTCAAAAACCCGTGGGCTTTTACAAAAATGTGGTTCTGGGCTGGTATAATTATCCTGCTGGCGGTGGCGACACCGAATCATTTTCGTGCTGTGCATATTACTGGCGTGTCAGACCAATATGTCCTGTGTGACAACGACACGCCAGGTGCACGGGCTGTGCGCGCCAAAGCGGTTCATAATTAAAGTCCCGGATTTCCGGGATTTTCTTTTTCATAGAAATTTATAAAAATTTCAAAAAATCAAATATGCTCTTGACTTAAAGGCCTGAATTCTCTACGATTCGAACAAGCAGGACAGGCAATGTCCTTGGAATACAAGTGTTACGGGTGGCGCGCCGATGTAAATACGCGCATATCCGCGGTTTCTGGTTCCAATGACATTGCCTTGGCACTGCGGGACACCTTAAATAAATTATGAAAGGAGAAACACATGAACAAAATGCAATTGATTGAAGCAATCGCAAATGATGTCGAAGTTACAAAAGCAACTGCTGCTGCATGCTTGGATTCATTTATCAACACTGTTACAAAAGTTCTGAAAAAGAAAGGCGAAGTTCGCTTGGTTGGTTTCGGCACATTCGCAACCGCCAAACGCAAAGCGACAACAGGCCGCAACCCTCAGACTGGTGCTGCTATCAAAATCCCAGCTTCTACACAGCCTAAGTTCAAACCGGGCAAGGCATTGAAAGATGCATTGAACTAAATCGTTTGATTTTGTTTCATAAAAACATCGTCCGATTGGACGATGTTTTTTTATACACAAAATATTATTAACACGATTGGCTATTAATCGGCATGATGTAAGCGTATATAAAAATATCGACGGGTGGGGCGCAAAAACTACAAAAAATCGTGCCGAATAAAAGGGTCTGAATCCCGCAGG